>ERZ833515.1101-NODE-1101-length-20020-cov-2.980115_pt1 | contig 20020 bp, 17 predicted proteins | sample MGYA00519949_ERZ833515 | MGnify/ENA primary metagenome ERZ833515 (study PRJEB31850, sample SAMEA3708741) | human gut metagenome | biome: human gut; feature: human-associated habitat; material: faeces | place: China | collected 2014 ...
GCTGGTCCAACCATGCCAACGCCGTGTGGCAGGCCTCGGGCGAGAACGCCGACGTGCAGAATGAGGTTGCCACCCACGAGCTTGCCGCCGACGTGCTCGGCTTTGCGAGCCACCCGCTCTCTGCGGCGCGCTTCTTTGCCGTGAAGCTCGCGACCGAGTGGGCCGACCCAACCTACCAGTCCCTGTACTACCTGTCCATGTGCGGCAACGCCGCCGGCGCGCGCGTGAACCCCGCCGACGAGTCCGTGTCGCTGGGCATCGCGTGCGCGAGGCTCACGAACCTGCTCGACGGCTATCAGACCGTGACGTTTTCCGCCGCGCTTGGCCTTCTCGTGCTTGCGTGCCGGCGATGGGGGGACGGCCAGGACGGGCCGGCGCCGCTCGAGGTACGCGTGTCTCGCGCGACCGCGCTACTTCTTGCGGCTGTGTTCTTCACGGGCTTTGGGTGCTACCTGCTGTGGGAGGCAAAGGCCGTCTACGTCCTGCCGTTTGCCATTGCGGTCATTCCGCTTGCCTCGGCGGGCCTTTCCGCAGCGTTGCGCTACACTAATCGTTTGTTCCCGCACCGTCGGGAGGCTCGTAAACCAAGCACCGCCCGCGGTCGCGAGCGAGGGTGCTAGCCGCATATTGGAGGAACCGTGCTCTCAGTCGACGAACAGATGAAGGTCATCGCCTCTGGCGCCGCCCAGATCGTGCCCGAGGCCGAGCTTCGCAAGAAGCTCGAGCGTGGCGTGCCGCTCAACATCAAGCTTGGCGTTGACCCCACCAGCCCCGACCTGCACCTCGGCCACGCCGTGCCCCTGCGCAAGATGCGCCAGTTCCAGGACCTGGGCCACAAGGTGACCCTCATCATCGGCAACGGCACCGCCCTCATCGGCGACCCGTCCGGCAAGACCGACATGCGCAAGATGATGACCGTCGAGACGATTGACCATAACGTCGAGTGCATCAAGCAGCAGATGAGCCGTTTCCTTGATTTTTCCGACGACAAGGCAATTATCGTCAACAACGCGGACTGGCTGCGCAACCTGAACTTCATCGAATTCATGCGCGACATCGGCGCGATGTTCTCCGTCAACAAGATGCTGACTGCCGACTGCTACAAGACGCGCATGGCGACCGACAACGGTCTGTCCTTCCTCGAATTCACCTACATGCTCATGCAGTCCTACGACTTCTTGGAGCTGTTCCACCGCTACGGCTGCCGGCTGGAAATGGGCGGCAATGACCAGTGGAGCAACATGCTGGGCGGCACCGAGCTGATCCGCCGCAAGCTGGGCAAGGACGCGCATGCCATGACCATCACCCTGCTGCTCAACAGCGAGGGCAAGAAGATGGGCAAGACCGCCAGCGGCGCGGTGTGGCTGGACCCCAACAAGACCACTCCCTTCGACTTCTACACCAAGGAATACGAAAAGGGTCTGCAGCTCTATTCCAGCGGCGTTCTCATTATGGACAAGTGCGCCGATCTGCTGCCCGAGCACTTCCGCTTTGTCAAGGGCGTGGTGGACTCCCAGGACTTCTCCCTCAACATCTCCCGTGAGATGCTCCAGCACACCCGCCAGCTCAAGGTGATCGCGGGCAACCTGGAGAAGAAGATCAAGAGCGAGCTGCTCAAGATGCAGAAGGATAAGCGCGAAGATTATGAGAAGTTCTGGGCAGCGTTCGGCCGTCAGATTAAGTACGGTGCTTATGTTGAGTACGGCGCGCACAAGGAGCTGCTGCAGGATCTGCTGATGTACCATTCCTCCACGGAGGACAAGCTGGTATCGCTCGCGGAGTACGCTTCCCGCATGAAGGAAGACCAGAAGTATATCTACTATGCTTGCGGTGAGACCATCGACAAGATCAAGCTGCTGCCGGTTATGGAAACGCTGTCCGACAAGGGCTACGAGGTGCTGTGTATGGATGACAGCATTGATGAGTTCTGCGTCAAGATGCTCGCTAAGTACAACGATAAGGAATTCAAGTCCATCGCGGATGCAGACCTCGGTCTGGACAGCGAGGACGAGAAGGAAGAGATCAAAAAGCTGAGTGAGGACAACAAGGATGTCCTCGAAGCGCTCGGCAAGGCGCTCGAGGGAAAGGTTAAGAAGGTCGAGCTGACTAGCCGCCTCAAGAGCCATCCGTGCTGCCTGCGTGCCGAAGGCCCAGTAACGCTCGAGATGGAGAAGGTGCTCAACCAGCAGGCTGCTGTCAACGGCGGTCAGAGTGTACACGCAGAGCGCGTTTTGGAGCTGAATGCCGAGCACCCGATCTTTAAGAAGCTGTGTGCGCTGCAGGCAGAAGGCTCGGATAAGGTAAGCACCTATGCGGATATCCTGTACACGCAGGCGCTGCTTATCGAGGGTATGCCGGTGGATGATCCGGTGGCTTACGCAAATGCTGTTTGCAATTTGCTCTCCTGAGATATATAATAATATAGTTGGTATATAATAGACCGTATACGCGGGGATAAAAGAGTGAATGATTGATGGATTGAGAATAGCGATGCGGCTCGGCTGTGTCGATACTACATTTTATTTATGAACAAAACCGGAAGGTGATGAAACATGAAGAGAATGCTGTGGATACTCAATCCGTATGCGGGACGCGGTGCAATGAGCGGAAAGATCATCGGCTGCGTAACCGCATTTCAGCAGGCAGGATATGATGTGACGATTTATATCACACAGGGTGCGCAGGATGCAACGCGTGTTGCGCGGGAGCGTGCGGGCGAGTTCGATCGCATTGTGTGTGCAGGCGGTGACGGTACGCTGAACGAGGTGATTACCGGTCTTATGCAGGCGGAGACCCGTCCGGTTCTCGGTTATGTGCCTGCCGGTACGACAAACGACTTCGCGTTCAGTCTGGGCATTTCCAAGGTGCCCGCTGAGGCGGCGGTTATTGCTGCAGGCGATACGCTGCAGGCGCTGGATATTGGCCGCTTCAACGATCGCTATTTTAACTATGTTGCGGCGTTCGGTGCGTTTACTGAGGTCTCCTATGAGACACCGCAGCAGACCAAGAACATTTTCGGGCGTGCTGCGTATATCATCGAGGGCATTAAGGCGCTGACTAACATCAAAACCTACCACATCCGCGTGAACAGCGCGGAAACGCAGATGGAGGACGATTTCATCTACGGTATGGTGACAAACACGGTGTCGGTCGGCGGCTTTAAGACCATCCGGCCGGATGGCGTGGCGCTGGATGACGGACTGTACGAGGTGCTGCTCATTTACCCGGTCGAAAATCCGATGGAGCTGCAGTGGCTGGCGAATGACCTGCTGACACATAATGTCGAATCTAACCGCTTCGCGTACTTCCGCACGTCAAAAATCAGTTTTTCGTCCGATGACGAGGTAACGTGGACGCTGGACGGCGAGTTCGGCGGTGCATTGCACAATGTGCAGATTACCAACTGCAGCCGTGCGATCACATTTGCCACCGGCAAGGAACCGGAAGGCAAAGAATCATAAGAAAAGCCCTGCAGAATGCTGGCTTAACCGTGATAAGGAACGAATGCAGCCTTATTACGGATAGCCGATGGATTCAGGTGTGCGAGGACCACAAACGTAAAGACAACCGCTCATTTCCAAAAGGAAGGGGCGGTTGATTTTTGCTGTTTATCGGAAGCAAACTTATTCAATTTCATGGACGAGGTGGCAATCTCCGTATCGGCAGAGCCTGGGATCGTAGAAAAAACGGCGTGACTTTCACGGTCACACCGTTCTTTGCGACACAATAATTACTTGTCACGATTCAGTGTCAGCTTTGCGGGATTTTTATACGCTGGGTGCAAGCAGGATGGGCTGAAGCTGTCTGCCGTTCATGGCTGCGTCAATGGCAGCGGGAATCAGCGTCATATCTGCGACAAGCGAGCGCGGCTTACTGTGCGGCGCATCCTGCCGGAGCGGCACGAAATAGTAATGCCGGCGATTCAGCAGCGTGCCGAGATTGGCGGCGCTGCCGGACAGACCGTCGTTGGTGGAGACCGCCAGCACGACCGGACGTTCTCCGCGCAGATGGCTTTTGACCGCCATGGTCGCAGGGGTGTCCGTCAGACCGTGCGCCAGTCTGGCGAGTGTATTGCCCGTGCATGGAGCAACGATCAGTATATCAAACAGCGCCTTCGGTCCAATCGGCTCGGCGGAAACAATGCTGTCGATAGGGGAGATGCCGGTGAGTGTGGTCAGCTTCTCACGCCAGTGCGCGGCGGTGCCAAAGCGGGTGTCGAGTGTACCGGCGCTGTCGGACAGAATCGGCGTGACCGTGTCGCCGCGCTCGATGAGTGCTTGTATAACCGGCATGACCTTGGCAAAGGTACAGAACGAACCGGTCAGTACAAAGCCAATGCGGAGTTTGCTCATAAGATGCCCTCCTCGTGCAGAATGGTGTCCACGGTATCAAATACCGCGCGTGCAGCGCTGAGCGGTGCCACCTTGCCCGGAAGAGAGAGTGCGTGCAGCACGCGGCAGCCATCCGGAAGCAGGGTATCGGCGGCAACACCGCCCGGCAGAGATGCAAGATCAATGATGAAGCAGGGCGGTTTCATGTCGGATAGCACCTCGGTTGTCAGGATCGGAGCGGGTACGGTGTTGAAAATCAGGTCAAAACCGGCAAGGTGACCGGCGAGCCTGCGTGTATCCAGTGCGTGCAGTCCTGCGGCGGCGATGCGTGCAAAATCACGCGTACAGCGTGCGGAGACTGTAACCTGTGCATCAAGAGCGTACAGCTTGCGTGCAAGAAGCATGCCGATCCGTCCGGCACCAATCACCAGACAGCGTGCATTTTGCAGTGTGAACGCAGTTTGCTCCATCGCGAGCTGAAGTGCTCCCTCGCAGGTAGGGAAGGCGTTAGCGGTTTGGCGCATAAACGGGTTTGTCTTCGCATAGACTGCAAGCGAAGGAGGGATAGCCATGAAACTGACCGAACAGGAGCAGGCTGCTGTTTCGCGCGGCATGATCGAAGGCCTGCTCCGCACTTTGCACGCGGAAGGCGTGCTGCCGCCCGAGCGTCTGGAGCTTGTGCTCGAGCTGCTGTGCGCAGGCCGCTGACATGCTGCGCGTGGCCGCCTATTGCCGCGTTTCCACCTCGCAGGAGGACCAGAGAAACTCGCTGGAGAATCAGCGGCGATATTTTTCAGAGTACATCAGCCGCCAGCCGGACTGGGAGCTTGTGGAGGTTTATGCGGACGAGGGTCTGTCCGGCACCTCGTCCGACCGACCTGCCTTTCGGCGCATGCTGGCAGCGGCAGCAGAAGAGAAAATTGACCTGATTTTAACCAAAGAGGTCTCACGCTTTGCCCGAAATACGGTTGACACGCTCGCGTACACGAGGCTGCTGCGCCGCCAGGGAGTCGGTATTGTATTCATTGGAGATCATATCGACACCCGCCAGAATGACGGTGAATTCCGGCTTACCATAATGGCAAGCGTAGCGCAGGAGGAGAGCCGGAAGATCTCTGAGCGCGTCAAGTGGGGGCAGCAGCGCTCGATGGAGCGCGGTGTGGTGTTCGGATGCGATAATATCTACGGGTTTTCCCTGCAGGGTGGGGAACTGACGGTAAGACCCGAACAGGCGGCAGTCGTCCGCGAGGTGTACCGCCGTTTCTTGATGGACGGCAAAGGCACTTACATCATCGCACGGGAGCTGACCGCCGAGGGCATCCCGCCGCCAAGCGGAAAAGGGAAATCGTGGTCGTCTACGATGGTGCTGCGGCTGCTCCGCGGCGAGAAATACTGCGGCGACCTGCTCCAGCGCAAGAGCTGCACGCCGGATTTTCTCGATCATCGCAAGGTGAAAAATGAGGGGCAGTCACCACAGGTGTATCTGCGGGATCATCACGAGGCGATTGTGCCGCGCTCGATGTTCGAGGCCGTCCAGCGGGAACTCGACCGCCGGCAGGCAACCCGCAAAGCCGGCAGCCGACCCTCCGCGCGGTACTGGTGCTCCGGAAAAGTGGTCTGCGGACGGTGCGGCAGTCGGTTTGTGCCGCGCAGGGGCGCACAGGCGGACGGCGGTCTGCGATGGGTGTGCGGGAAAAGGGTGCAGCACGGCGTGGCAGCGTGTGCGGCTCCGGCAGTTGGGAATCGGATTTTGCTGGACTGCATGAAGCAAATTGTACAGGATTTACCAATCAACATGGAGATGGTATTGCGGCAGACCTTGCGCGCCATACCCGACCTCACACGCACTGAAAGACAGCAATTCTGTACAATTTTACGAAAAAAGCTGTACAGTGAAACGGTTTACAGCGCGCTGCTCGATCATATCACTGTAACGGGGGAGGGATTGACTGTACATCTGCACGGCGTGTCCGAACCGCTGTATTTCGACCTTTTGGGCAGAGCAAAACCGTCCGTGCAGCGCACGGACGGCTGAACACTATTCGCTTTTCTTTCCGCGTTCGTCGTAATCATCGAGGAACGAGTGGAGCACGCCGCCGGACTTGTAACCGGGCATCATATCTAGATTTACCGCGTGGATACTGTTGAAAATGCTGCGCTCGATATTCGGGTTGTCGCGGCGCAGACGGCGCAGCAGAATCTTGACCTCCTGCCGCTTGGAACCGCCGCCGCCGTTGTCGCACATCGTGCAGTTTTCGGTGAAGCGGCACGCGCACTGGATAAATTCGAGGTCGTTATACTGCTTCCACGCGAGGATATCCTCCTCGTGAATGCAGTATAGCGGACGAATCAGCTCCATGCCTGCAAAGTTGGTGCTGTGTAGCTTGGGCAGCATGGCCTGCATCTGCGAGCCATAAAACATACTCATGACGGTGGTTTCGATGACGTCGTTGAAGTGGTGGCCGAGCGCGATCTTGTTGCAGCCAAGCTCCTGCGCCTTGCTGTACAGATAGCCGCGGCGCATCTTTGCGCACAGGAAGCACGGATGCTCGGCAGAATGCACCCCTGCCACGCGCAGTACATCGGTATCGAAAATTTCGAGCGGAATGTCCAGCCGTTTCGCGTTTTCCTCGAGGTGCTTGCGGCCCTCCGGCGCATAGCCCGGGTCCATTGCAAGGAACACGAGGTCAAAATCCACCGTGTGCTGCAAATCCTGCAGCAGCAGTGCCAGCAGCATGGAATCCTTGCCGCCCGAGATGCACACCGCAACCTTATCGCTCGGTTTTACCAGTCCATATGCTTTTACCGCGTCCACGAACGGCTTGCGCAGTGTACGCACAAATTCGCTTTGCAGCGTTCTTTTTATCTCTTTTGCAGTCATTTTGCGCCCTTCTTATGCTGAAAATGATAGGTGATACGGGCAAGAATGCTGTCCGGCGCGAAATGCCGCGCCAGTGTCATGGCCTTCATGGCTGCACCCGGAACGACAACTGCCTTGCCTGCAAACAGGCCGTCAACAGCTTCGCGCGCCACACGCTCTGCCGACAGACCGGAGAGCGAAAACCGCACGCCTGCGACTTTGTTGAACTCGGTGTCCACCGGTCCCGGACAGAGGGCGCACACACGCACCGGAGAGCCGGCGCGGCGCAGCTCCTCGCGCAAGGCTTCTGTCAGGCGCAGAACATAGTTTTTGGTGGCGTAATAGGTCGCCATCAGCGGTCCCGGCAAAAATCCCGCCGAGGATGACACGTTGAGAATATAGCCGCGTCCGCGCTGCACAAAATCCCGCACAGCCAGCTTGGTGAGAATGTGTACGGCACGCACGTTGGTGTCGATCATGCGCAGTTCCTCATCCAGATCGGCGGTGACAAACTCGCCGAACAGGCCGAAACCCGCGTTGTTGATCACGACCTCCAGTTCCTCGCTCTGTACCGCTTCGTACAGCAGGCGGCATTCCTGCTCGTCCGACACGTCCGCCGCGATGATGCGGCACGGCACCGGAAGCTCTGCCGCCAGTTCGCGCAGGCGTTCCTCTCTGCGGGCGCACAGGATCAGCTCGTAGCCGCGTGCCGCCAGCAGGCGCGCCATTTCGCGTCCCAGTCCAGAGGACGCACCCGTGATGAGTGCTTTCATGCAAATTCCCTCCGTTTTGCTCTGATATTCATATACTATATAGTATCATGATGCGTTGTCCGCGTCAATTCATGCCGTTCGTCACATTCTGTACAAATTTGCGGCCGGTTACGGGTTTACCCCGATTTCGCTTTTCAATAAGATGGGAGAATGGTATAATAATGATGAAGTATGACAGCTTATTTTTACAATGGATAATTTTTCGCCAGAAGCCGAAGATAGGAGGGGCGAATATGAAAAATAAAGAAGCAGACACCGAATTGGAATCCAGACTGCTGGAAATTCTGGTGCACCCGTGCCGTATTGAGGACATCCGGCGCGAGCTGCCGAATGCAGGCAAAAACAATCTCAAAAACGCGCTGGATGCGCTCGTTGCGGACGGCAGGGTGATGAAAAACAAGAAAAACCGATTTGCGGTCTCCGCGCACTACGGCTGTGCGGCCGGAACCTATCTGGCTACCGAGCGGGCATTCGCGTTTGTCGCGCCGGATTATACGGAGGGCGAAGCCAAGCCGGATGATCTGTTCATCCCGCCGAATGCGTCCGGCGGTGCGTGGCACGGCGACCGCGTGCTCGTCAAGGTGAGTGAGCGCAAGAACAACCGCGGTCGCAAGGAAGCAACCGTTATCCGCGTGCTGGGACGCGCCGGCAAGGAGCTGACCGGCGAACTCGTGCAGCGCGGCAAGGCATTTTTCGTGCAGCCGATCTCGAAAAAGTATCCGGAGATTGCGGTGGACAAGCATGACCTCGGCGAAGCCGCCGTTGGTGACTGCGTGGCTGTTTCGATCTCGCATTACGGCGATGAGCAGTTTATGCCGCAGGGCGTTGTCCGCGCGGATTTGGGCGAAAGCGGTACGATGGAGGCCGCTATCGCGGCTGTTCTGCACGAAAACGGCGTGTATGACGTATTTCCGAACGAGGTGCTCGAGCAGGCGCTCGCCATTCCGCAGGAGGTCGATATGGGCACCGCCGGCAAGCGGCTCGATCTGCGCGACAAGCTGATCTTTACCATCGACGGCGATGACGCGAAGGACTTTGACGACGCGGTATCGCTCGAAAAGCTGGAAAACGGACATTATCTGCTCGGCGTACACATCGCGGACGTGAGCCATTACGTTACGCCGGATTCGCCGCTTGACGCCGAGGCGTTCCGCCGCGGTACATCGGTTTATTTCCCGGGACACGTTGTGCCGATGCTGCCGTTCGCGCTGTCCAACGGCATCTGCTCGCTCAACCCGAAGGTGGACCGTCTGGCGTTCTCCGCGCTGATGGAGGTCGATAAGGATGGCCGCCGGTATGGTGCGAAATTTGCCAAGTCGGTCATCTGCTCCAAGGCCCGCATGACCTACAACAAGGTCAATAAAATCCTCGCGGGCGACAAGGGGCTGCGCGAGGAATACGCTTTTCTGGTCGAGACTGCCGAGACGATGAACAATCTGGCGCACGCGCTGTACAAGCGCCGCATTGAGCGCGGCGCACTCGAGCTGGACATTCCGGAGGCGGAAATCCGCGTGGACGAGAACGGCAAGCCGGTTGAAATCCGGTTCCGTGAGCGCGGCGAGAGTGAAAAGCTGATCGAGGAATTCATGCTGCAGGCCAACGAAGCGGTTGCCGAGTATATGTGCAAGCGCGAGCTGCCGACTGTCTACCGTGTGCACGAGAATCCCGATCCGGACAAGCTGCGCGTGTTTGCGTCGTTTGCGCGTCCGTTCGGCTACCGCATCGACCCGTCCAAGCCGGAGGATACGGCGCAGTTCCAGACCGTGCTGCGCGGCGCAAAGAACGACCCGAAGCAGCGCGTGCTGCCGACGCTTCTGCTGCGCTCGCTGGCGCGTGCCCGCTACGCGGATGAGTGTATTGGCCATTACGGTCTGAAGGCGAAGTTCTACCTGCACTTTACCTCGCCAATCCGCCGTTATCCCGATCTGGTGGCGCACCGCATGCTGAAGAAGGCGCTGCTCGGCGAAGAATTTACCGCGGCAGACGAAACGATGTGCGAGGAAGCCGCAGACCAGTCCACAAACCGCGAACAGGCTGCCGACAACTGCGAACGCGACATCGACAAGCTGTATATCGCGTCCTACATGCAGCAGTTTATCGGTGAGGAATTTGACGCGGAGGTTTCCGGCGTGCAGTCGTTCGGCGTGTTCGTTGCGCTGGAAAACGGCTGTGAGGGTCTGATTCGTGCAGAGCTGATGACCGGCGACTTCTACCAGTACGACGAGGAGCACATGGCGATGGTTGGTCGCCACACCGGCAAGCGGTTTACGATCGGCACGCCGATGCGTGTCAAGCTGCTTGCCGCAAGCGACACCACCGGTCAGATCGACTTTGCACCGGCAGACGGCTCGCTTCCGGTTTCGGAAAAGCTGGATCGTCCGCGCCGTGAGGACACCGACCGTGCTCCGAGAGGCAATCGCGCGGAGCGCCGCCGTCACAGCGGCAAGGGACGCGGCGGCAAGCCCGGCAAGGGCAAAAAGCCGCTCACGCGCAAGAGAAGATAAGTATAGGAGAGAACCTTTTATGTCCAATAAAGTAACCGTTGCTGCGATTCAGATGACCTACGGTCTGGAAGAAGCCTGCGAAAAGGTCCGCGAAGCGGCATCTCAGGGGGCGCAGATCATTCTGCTGCCCGAACTGTTTGAAAACTGGTATTTCTGTCAGGAAAAAAGCTACGAGAACTACCATTTAGCGACTACACTCGAGGAAAATCCGGCGGTCCGCGAGATGCAGACCATTGCCCGTGATTTCAAGGTCGTCATTCCGGTCAGCTACTACGAGCGGGTCGGCGAGACCACGTTCAACACGGTGGCTGTCATTGACGCGGACGGCACGATCATGGGTCAGTACCGCAAGACCCACATTCCGGATGACCATTTTTATCAGGAAAAGTTCTATTTTACGCCCGGAAATACCGGATTCAAGGTCTGGGATACGGCTTATGCGAAAATCGGCGTCGGTATCTGCTGGGACCAGTGGTTCCCGGAATCCGCGCGCTGCATGGCGCTGCAGGGCGCTGAACTGCTGTTCTACCCGACTGCCATCGGTTCCGAGCCGATTCTCGACTGCGATTCCATGCCGCACTGGCGGCGCTGCATGCAGGGCCACGCGGCGGCGAACATTATGCCGCTGATCGCGGCAAACCGCATCGGCACCGAGACCGTCAAGCCGACCGAGGATAACCAGCACCAGTCGTCCTCGCTGACGTTCTACGGCTCGTCCTTCATCGCGGATGAAACCGGCGCGCTTGTCGAGCAGGCTGACCGCGAAAACGCAGGCGTACTGACGCATACGTTCGATCTGGATGAAATCCGTGAGATGCGCCGTTCGTGGGGTGTCTACCGCGACCGGAGACCGGAAATGTATGGTGCAATGCGCGGATACGGTTTATAAAATGGAAAATTCCATTCACAAAAAACGCAGACTGAGAATATTCTCAGTCTGCGTTTTCTATATCATAGATATTATTTTGCGAGTTCCGCCAGAAATTCATCCATGTTGGTGTCTTCCGTCATGGTAATGCGGTGCATGCTGTACAGCGTCTGCGGCAAACCCTGTACGACCGCATTCACGCCCGGCTGGGTGGTGAACGTCAGCTCGATGCCCTGGCTGCGCAGCGCATCCATCGTCAGTGTGCCGTACGCGCCTTCCGGATAGGACAGCGCGTTGACCTTTTCGCCGGTGATCGGCTCGATGGCCTGCTGGCTCTGCTGGATATCAGCCTTGACAGCGGCTTCGTAGTCCTCATCGCTTTCGCCGGGCAGCTGCGCGAGTGTTTCCCGAACACGGTCGTTGCCGTCCTCGAACGGCGGCCACTGATGCATATCATAGGTGTGACTCTGGATGGAAATCAGGCCGGAATCCACCATTTCCTGCATCTCAGCCGCGCCGAAGTGCGGTGTCATGGCGTGGTCGGTGTCCTTGTAGATATCCTTGCCGATGGAAACGCCGATGGCGAAAATGGTCGCCTTCATGTTGTATTCCCCCAGCACCGGGAACGCGTCCTCGTAGTTGCTTAGATAGCCGTCGTCGAACGTGAGAACAATCGGCTTTTCGGGCAGCGATGTACCGTTGTAGACGTAATTGCGCAGCTGCTCAAGCGAAATCGTGTTGCAGCCGGCATCAGAAAGCGCCTGAATCTGCTTGCGGAACGTCTCCGGCGAAATGGTAGCTGAGCCGCTCACATCCTCGGTCAGCTGGTGCCATGTCAGAACCGGAACCTGAACGGCGGTGTCGTCGTCCGTGCGCGGTGCAGGACGCTGCGTGAAATAGTCATGCGGCGTGTCAGCAGTTACATAAGTGCCGAAATCCGACGGAATCGCGGTGATGGCAGGCGTAAAATCGGGATACTCCTTCTCGGCAATGCGGGCTGCCATCATCTCGCCGATGTTGTTGCGGAAGTGCGTGCTGTCGTAGAAGAAGCGCGGCTCACTGCTGACAGACGAGGACGAAAAATCCCAGTAATCGGTCACTTTGGCAAGAGATTCGTAGAAATTCGTGATATCCTCGTCGTAAAAGTTCTTGTAATAGTCGGTGTACACCGGAGCGGTCAGCACAATAAGATTAACGCCGTTTTCCTCGCAAACCTTGCGGATTGCAGCCACCGACTGCATGCAGGCTTCGGTCTTGTACAGGTGCAGCGGCTCGTGGTTGGGATAATTGGTGAATACCGGATAGGTGTTCAGATAATCCGTGGTAGAGCCGATCGGCTCCACATCACGCACGCGCTTGTCATACGCGCCGGTCTGCTCGTCGAATACGTCGAACGACTGCGGCATGAGCGTGTCTTTCTTCTTGTTCACCAGCTTCTGATAGCCGTACCGCGGGTCCGCGAGGAGAAATCGCGAGTAATACGACAGCGCGGACATATCCGGGTCGGTTTTGTAGTGCAGGCTGTGGGTCAGCTTGTTGGACTCATCATCGTAGGTCAGGCCATTGTCCAGATACACATTCAGCACCAGATTTTTGACTGTGTAGTTGTCAATCAGGTAGTTTGCGATCTTTTCGCAGTCCTTCATATCCGCACCGTACATGATGAGGTTGTAGAACTTCGCGTTCAGCATCTCGTTGAACGATTCGGTCGGCAGCGAGCTGGTGGACGAGCAGCCGAGGAAATACGAGTCGTACTCGTCATGGTGCTGCTCGAGATAGGAGATTTTCGCCGCACGCGGGTTGTTGGTCTCGTCATACGAAAACCACTGCATAAACCGGTCGCCGAACGCGCCGAACGGGTCGGTGACGTAGTTGAATCCGGCCAGCAGTGCGGCCAGGATCAGCACGATAACGGGCAGAGAAAGCACCCATTTTTTTGCGTTCATGCTCTGCCTCCTTAAAATTGCTTGTAGATGAACTCGGACGAGATGTATCCGGCACGGAAAATGCCGAACAGCAGCAGGACCACGAGCGAAACGGTCAGCACGGTCAGCTGCATGAGCGCCGGGCGCTCGTTGAGCCACGCCTGCACATCCGTGCCGCGTTCCTCAAAGAACTCCACGCCGTGGACGATGAGAATGCCGACAAAAATGATGATAAAGTCGGAAATACCCAATCCAAGCGTCGGCACAACCGACGTAAACTCACTGAAATGCGGGTGCAGCACGGTCGTTCCGAGCAGCGTGAATACAGTCTTGAGACGCGGTGCGCGGGTGAAATAACGGCCGATAAACACCAGTCCGAACGTGCGGACGGTCATAAAGATACGCCAGCCGGTCGATTTGTCGTTGATGTGCAGCTTTTCCTTCCACGAAAGGAAGCGGCGCTCCATCAGCAGGGAAGCGGTAATGAGGATACCGTTCCACAGGCCGAACGCAATGTAGCGGAAGTTGGCACCGTGCCAGATGCCGATGATCAAATACACGATAAACGTAGCGGTCGAGGTGGCACAGATCTTGCCCATCATGCCCTTGAAATGCTTGCGCGCCCACTTGCCGAGCTTGCCGAACGGCTTGGAAAACGCCAGAGGATAGAACACATAGTCGCGCATCCACGCACCGAGTGTGATGTGCCAGCGGCGCCAGTAGTCGGTGAGCGAGGTGGAGAACAGCGGTCGGCGGAAGTTAAGTGTCATGTCGATGCCGAACATGCGCGCGACGCCGCGTGTGATGTCGATGCCGCCGGAAAAATCGCAGTACAGCTGAATGCAGTAAAACAGAATACCGAGCGCAATGACAGCACCGCCGTAGGGACAGTTCTCCATGATGACGTTGTTTACCAGAACAGCCGCGCGGTCGGCGATGACGATTTTTTTGAAGTAACCCCAGAGCGCCAGCTGAATGCCGATCTGCAAGTCGTCCCAGCACAGCTTGCGCTCTGCGGTAAGCTGCGGCGCCAGCTGATCGAAACGGCTGATCGGTCCTTGCACCATCTGTGGGAAGAACGATACGAACAGACCGTAGCGCAGCGGATTGCGCTCGGGCGCATATTTGCCGCGGTATACGTCAATAACGTAGCTCATGGACTGGAAAATGAAAAACGACAGACCGAGCGGCACGACAAAATCCCATCGGGGAATGTGATTGCCGAGCGCGGACGGCAGCAGCTCGAGCGTGAAATTCCAGTATTTCATCGCGTAGAGCAAGCCAAAACAGCAGACCGCGCAAATTATCGCGATCTGTTTCTTTTTGTGCTGTATTTGGGCCTTTTGCGCCTTGTCGGCAGGCTTGATGGCGTTATAGCGTCCGAGAATAAGGCCGGTTACCCAGGTCATTCCGGCTACCAGAACCACCCACGCAAACGCCTTGACCGAGCCGGCCATGTAAAATGCCGCACTCGCCAGCAGCAGGATGCACCACTGCGCCTTTTTCGGCACGATGTAGTAGAGCAGCACGCTCGCGATGGTGAGTACGATAAACGAAGCGGAAGTAAAAGCCATTAGTCCTGCGCGTTCTCGATCAGTTCAACGATGGCGTCAACCGAGTTGAAGTTCTCCGGCGTCAGGTCGTTGACACCTAGCTGAACGTCAAACTCCTCCATCAGCTCGGAAATAACGGCTACGATGTCGAGGGAATCGATGATGCCGTCGTCGATGATGGCGGTTTCGTTCTCAAAGTCGTTGCCGGGGCAGATCTCATTCAGAATTTCGATAATTTTTTCTCTCATGGTCGATTTCTCCTTTAATTATATTGCAGCACGGCGGAAGTCCATCCGTCGGGCCGATAGCCGTGTTGTTCGTAAAAATGCTCGGCAGGAGCATTGCCGGTCCGCGCCCATACCTGACTTTTTGCACCGTCCGTTGCCGCAAGATACGCAGTGAGCAGTTCGCCGGCAAGACCTTTTCCGCGGCAGTCCGTACGCACGGCAAGGTGTCGAATCTCGGTCGAGGCGCGGGAAACCGCAAAATGCAGCACACCGGAAACACCTTTTTCGTCCCGGGTGATAACGGTTTGGCCGTTTGCGAGGTTTTCGTGCAGATTGTCCGCAGTCGGCAGACAGCCGGTGAGAGCGGAGAAGTGCTCGCTTAAAAAGCGGGAAATATCCTCGAAATCCTCCGGCTTTGCAGGAACTGCGGTTGTTTCCACCGGAAATGCTTCCGGTTTGCGGGTGCGCCGCGTGCGGCGCAGCACCTCACGAAAACCGAGAGCGCAGAACTGTTCGGCAGCATTGGCCATCGCGTCCGCGTCCTTGGCGCGGCAGGACAGCTCGGTCATAACCGGTCTGGCCGTCTCCGGCAGGGAAAGCACCGCGTTCGGATGCAGATAAAACGTCATAACAAGGTGGTCGCCGCGTTCGCGGAACAGCAGCAGTGTGCCGTCTGCCTCGTGGATGTACAGTCCGTTCGCGATTTCGCGCGTGTAGTCGTCACCGCGCAGAAAGTTGTTGGTAATGACGCCTTTCTTGAGCTGTGCGTTCAGCAGATCGGAAATCTGGGCGAAATTCTCAATCTTCCGCATGGATAAATTGCTCCTTCAGCTTGACACGGTCGATCTTGCCGTTGGCGTTCATCGGCAGTGCGTCCAGCTTTTCGTAGATGTTGGGCAGCATGTACTTGGGCACCAGCCTGCGCATGGCACGCGCGAGTGCCGCGGCATCCGGCTCGCCCTCGTAGATGCAGACAATGCGGTCGCGGTTGCGGTCGAACAGGCAGGCTGCGGCGGCGATGCCGTCCACGCTGTGCAGCGCGGTTTCGATTTCGCCAAGCTCGATGCGGTAGCCCATGTGCTTGATCTGGCCGTCCTGCCGCGACAGAAAATACAGCAGACCGTCGTCCTTCTTGACGGCGATATCGCCCGTGCGGTACAGAATATCGCGGAAATACGGGTTTGCCGGGTTCTGGATGAAGCATTCGTTCGTCTTTTCCCAGTTGCCGAAGTAGCCGCTGGCCAGTCCGCTGCCGCGCACGCAGATCTCACCGGCCTCGCCGTCCGGAACGGGCTTGCCGTCCTTGTCGAGCAGTATAATCTGCATGTTGCGGCAGGCTTTGCCGATCGGAATGGCTTCATCGTCGCGGTAGTCGCGGGTGAGATGGAATGCGGCACAGTCCACGGTGGTCTCGGTCGGTCCGTACATATTGACAACCTCAAGACCCGGAATCGCGGCCTTCCACGCGTTCACATGGCGCGCTTGCAGCGCTTCACCGCCGAGAGCGGCTTTGCGCAGCGTGGGCGGCGCGCACTTGCTCAGTGCACCCGAGCTTGCCACAAAGTGGAACGCACTGGTCGCCCAGTTGATGGCGGTCACGCCGACACGCTCCATCTCCTTGAGCAGCAGCATCGGGAAGGTAAACAGCTTTTTCGAGAAAATATGGCAGGTTGCACCGAGCGAAAGGGTCTGGTACAGATCCTTGCACGAAAGATCAAAGTAAAACGGCGCCTGATTTCCGAAAATATCATGCTCGGTGTAGCCGCAGAACTCGCTCATCCAGTCGGTGAAGTCGATGACCGCACGGTGCGGAATGACGATTCCCTTCGGCGCACCGGTCGAACCCGAGGTGAACAGCAGGTAAACCGGGTCGATATCCAGTACGCTCTCACGGATGGACTGCAGCAGGTTTGCGTCAGCCGGTGCTGCAAAGCCCTCATCCATCGAGATGAGCGGGGCACAGTCGGCAAGCGGCTCAGCCTGCTTACGGTTGCCCTCAGCGTAGACGATAGCAACAGGATGGACCTGCTCGAAAATACGGCGGATACGCGCTTCCGGCATGTGGTCGTCGATCGGAACGTAGCAGCCGCCCGCATACAGTACGCCCTGCATGGCAGCAACGCTTTCGGCCGTGCGGCCGATCAAAACCGCGACCGGCTTGTGCAGCGTATCGACGGCTCCGGCAAGGTGCGTGCCCAGACCCTGTGCGGCCTTCAGCAGTTCGCCAAAGGTGAACACGCGGTTCTCATCGCAGAACGCAGGCTTGTCCGCGTGCATTCGGGCAGAGGATTCCAAATATTCGAGTACATTTTTTCTCATAGACATACTTCCTCATTATGATAGTCTATTTTATCATAGAGGGCGGAAAAAGTAAACGGAAAACGGCGGTCACGCCGGAGAATCCATCCAGTGTGCGGTTTCATCCATAATATCGTGCAGAATAAAAATATCGTGCAAGGTATCGCCGGTTTCCATTGAGTGGTTGGCGTTTTCGGTCAGATAGAGCGGAATGCCGATCTTCCGGCAGCCGTTTATGATCATCTCGGTGTTCGCCCACGGATCGGCGGTGCCGTGAAAGGCGATGCCGGTCGGGTCGAGATAGGGCAGCGCCTGTTCAATCGGCGTGTAGTATACCTGCCGCGGATAAATGTTGTGCTGAACAGCATACCGTGCGGCAATCGCAGTGCCGATGCTCTTCGAGAGGAAGAAAACACGGTCGTAAGCGGTCCAGTCGATGGTAGTAAGCTGTTCCTCTGCGGCAGAAAGCGCGGTCTGCACAGCCTGTTCGATTTTTTCGGTGTGACCTCTCAAACCGGTCGGCAGAGCGGGATACTGCACTGCGAGCAGGTCGCAGCCGCGTGCGCGTGCAAGTTTTGCGCTGTAATACAGCAGCGGTTTGTCGATATGGTAGCCGATGCCGGGGAACAGCACGGCAAGCTGGTTGCTCATAGGTAAGGCTCCTTTTGGGGGAAATACAGGGTTACTCCACCAGCTCCCGTACGGCGGCAATTGCGGTATCGACCTCGTTTTCCGTGTTGAAATACGAAAAGCTGAAGCGTACCGCGCCCTGCTGCACGGTGCCGAGTGCCTCGTGCATGCGCGGCGCACAGTGTGCACCGGCGCGTGTGGCGATGTCGTAATCGGCAAACAGCGTGTCCGCAACCTCGGCGGAGTCATAGTCGCGGATGTTAAGCGCGACAACAGCCGCACGTTCCGACCGGGAGAAATCGCCGTAGACGATCACGCCGTCAAGGTCCTTCACACCGTCGTAAAACCGCTGCATGAGTGCGCGTTCGTGTGCTCCGATGGCCTGCACGGTCTGTTTTTCGATAAATTTCAGCGCGGCATGCAGTCCGGCGATGCCGTGCGTATTGAGCGTGCCCGCCTCGAGCCGTGCAGGATACGCCTGCGGCTGTTCGCGGTCGTAGGAGTGAATGCCGGTGCCGCCGCGGAGCAGCGGCCGAAGCTCTACACCCGGTCGGATGCACAGACCGCCGGTTCCCTGCGGACCCATCAGACCCTTGTGGCCGGTGAAGCAGAGCACGTCAATGTTCATGCGCTGCATGTCGATCGGTACCGCACCTGCCGTCTGCGATGCATCGACAACCAGAAGGGCGCCGTGTGCGTGCGCCATTGCACCGATTTTGGCGATATCGAGCAGGTTTCCGGTCAGATTGGATGCATGCGTGCAGACAACGGCCTTGGTTTCCGGTCGAAAGAGCGTTTCCATATCCTCATAGCGGATATTGCCCTGACGGTCCGCCGGTACAAAATCCACCGATACGCCGCGCGCCTGCAGATCATACAGCGGACGGAGCACGGAATTGTGCTCCAGATCGGTCGAAATGACGTGATCGCCGGACGAAAACAGACCGTAGATTGCAATATTCAGCGCCTCGGTGGAGTTCGCGGTGAACACAACATGGTCCGCACGCGGACAGCCGAACAGCTTCGCCAGCCGACTCCGCGTCTCGAACACCATGCGCGACGCGGAAAGCGACACACCATGTGCGCCGCGCGATGCATTTCCTGCGGTAAGGATGGCGTTTTTGACCGCCTCCGCGACTTCAGGCGGCTTGTGCAGCGTGGTCGCTGCGTTATCCAGATAAATCATGATTTCCTCCGTCAGTCGAACAGTTCGACGAGAGCATGTGTCTCGAATCCGATGCCGGTTTCATGCAGAGCGTCGAGGAGCACCTGTTCCTCGCTTGTTTCGGCCTTCCATGCCAGTCCGCAGCCTGCGCTCACCTGAGAGGGAATCGGGATCATGCGTCCGGGCAGACCGCGCTGCGTGAACATGGCTTCTGCCGCGAGCGCCTGCTCGGTGGACGCAAACGCGATGACCGCAAACGGCCGTTTGCGCCGCATCACGGGCGCAGAATGAGGTCGGCCTGCATCTGCTTCTCGGTGATGACGTACATGTTGGTCACGTCACCGACTGCCAGCTTGTCGGTCAGGCCGTAGTGGTTGAGACAGGTACCGCAGGTCAGAATCTCCACACCGAGCGATGCCAGGTTTTTCAGATCCTCGAGCGATGCCGAGTCTTCGCAGGTCAGGCGTGCGCCGCCGTTGTAGAACAGAATCGTGCTCGGCAGGTGCTCCTGCTGGGTGAGCGCAAAAATAAAGCCCTTCATCAGAATACGGCCCAGATCCTCATCGCCCTCGCCCATATGGTCGGCGGAAATGACAACGACCGTCTTTTTCTGCGCCGCTGGTACCGTGCAGGCAATCTGCTCATCGGCTTCTGCCTTGCCGATGGAATTTTCAGTCGTGATTGTCACGCAGAACTCCTTGTCCGAGCGCTTTTCGGTCGTGATCGAGCAGCCTTTGCTCTCCGCAAGGCGGGTCAGATTCTGCACCGCAATTTCGTTATCTACCAGCGTCTGCACCGTGCCCGCACCGTTTAAATCCTGCAGCGCGTGCAGCGTTTTGATGACTGGAATCGGACATGCGTCACCGATCGCATTCACTTGTACCAT
>ERZ833515.1106-NODE-1106-length-19960-cov-11.479678_pt1 | contig 19960 bp, 19 predicted proteins | sample MGYA00519949_ERZ833515 | MGnify/ENA primary metagenome ERZ833515 (study PRJEB31850, sample SAMEA3708741) | human gut metagenome | biome: human gut; feature: human-associated habitat; material: faeces | place: China | collected 2014 ...
CAGCGCCCGCGGCCGCTCCCGCGCTTCCGCGCGCCGCGGCGCCCGCCCCTGCTCCCGCGCCTGCGGTCGCCTCGCTCGGCATGCCCGAGGATCTCGCGCAGAAAATCCTCACGGCCGACTGGGAGACGCTCGCGAAGATGGCCGAGGACTGCCGCTGCTGCGCCATGGCCTCGACCCGGCAGCACGTGGTGTTCGCGCAGGGCGCGCCCGGCCCGAAGCTCGTCGTCATCGGCGAGGCGCCGGGCGCCGAAGAGGACCTCCAGGGCCTCCCCTTCGTCGGAAAGTCCGGGCAGCTCCTCACGGCGATGCTCGACGCCCTCAACATCGTGCGCGGCCGCGACGCGGTGGTCCTCAACGTCCTCAAGTGCCGGCCGCCGCGCAACCGCAATCCCGAGCCCGCGGAGATCACCTGCTGCGGGCATTGGCTCAGGCGCCAGTTGGAGCTCCTCGCCCCCGACGTGCTCTTTCTCGTCGGGCGCTTCGCGATCGAGGCGGTGCTCCATCCGGGGGAGGGCTTCTCGATCGGCCGCATGCGCGGGCGCGTGCATGACGCTGAGGTCGCCGGCCGCCGGATTCCCGCGGTCGCAACCTACCATCCCTCGTACCTCCTGCGCTCGCCCGATGAGAAGGCGAAGGCCTGGGAGGACCTTGTGCTCCTGCGGCACGTCATGACTGAGGCCGGCATCGCTCTCGCGCCGCGCGAAAAGCGCTGGAACTGACGGAGAGCAGGCGCCCGCAATACGCCGTTTGGCGTGCGCGCGGTCGCACTTCCTTTCGGCCGTCCGCATGAGGCGGCGCAGGGCGCCTGCGTGTAGTCTGCGTCTTCCGCAAGGAGAACGGACCCGCACGCCGCGGGATGATTCATCCTCATTCATTTTTGAACCATGTCGCAAACTGAAACGACGCCCGACGCCTACGACCGGGCGCTCGAGCGCTGCTCGCGCGAAGCGGCCGCCACGCTCGCGGCGGCCGTCGCCACCACGGTCTTCTTCTGGGGAGCGCTCTTACTCACCGCCGGGAGCACCGCGCGGTTCTTCGGCCTCCCGCTCTGGTTCCTCGCCTCCGTCGTGGGTGGGTACTTCTTCTCGATCGCGGCGGTGCTCTGGATCGTGAAGCGCGTCTTCCGCGACGTGCCGCTCGACCTCAAGCCCGACGACTCCGGGGAGGCCGCGCGATGACCGACCGCATTCTCATCTTTCTCCCGCTCGCGGTCTTCTTCCTCGCGCTCGTCCTGACGACCGTCTGGACGGAGCGCACGAAGAGTCGCCGGCTTGAAGCTGGTCCGGGGTTCGTGAACGAATACTTCCTGGGCAGCCGGAGCCTTTCGGGGTTTGTGCTCGCGATGACGCTGATCGCCACCTACGGCTCGGTCTCCTCCTTCGTCTCGGGCCCGGGCATCGCCTGGAAACTCGGCCTCGGCTGGGTGGTTTTCGCCGCCCCGCAGATCATCACGGGCTTCCTCGTCCTCGGGCTCCTCGGCAAGAAGATGGCCCTCGTCTCGCGCGCGGCGGGCGCGATCACGGTGACGGGGCTCCTCGAGAAGCGCTTTGGGAGCCCCGCGCTCACGGTGCTCCTTTCCGTTGCGCTCCTCGTCTTCTTCTGCGCGATGATGACCGGACAGTTCATCGGGGGCGCGGCGATCTTCGCCGAGGCCGCGGGCATTTCGCCCACGACGGGGCTCCTCCTCTTCGGGCTCCTCACGGTCTTCTACACGGCCTTCGGGGGCTTCCGCGCCGTCGCCTGGACCGACACGGTCTGCGCCGTTCTGATGCTGGTCGGCATGGTGATGCTCGGGGGCTCGATTCTCGACGAAGCGGGGGGCCTCACCGCGGCGATGGAGCGCGCGGCCGCGGCCGGGCTCGCCGATCCGGCCGCCGACCTCGCAACGAGCACGATGCTCTCGCCCAACGCGGGCGGGGCGCTTCCCTGGACGCTGCTCTTCTCGACTTGGATCCTCGTTGGGTTCGGCACCGCGGGGCTGCCGCAGTCGGCCGTGCGCTGCATGAGCTACCGCGCCTCGCCCGACCTCCATCGGGCGATGGTGGTGAGCACCGTCGTCTGCGGCGCGCTGATGGTGGGCGTCACCACGGTGGGCGTTTTAGCGCGCGGCCTGCCCGGGCTCGATCTCGGCGGGGCGTCAACCGACCACCTCGTGCCGCGCCTCATCACCGAGCACCTCACGCCGCTTGAAGCGGGCGTCACGCTGATCGGCCCCCTGGCCGCGACCATGTCCACGGTGAGTTCGCTTCTCATCGCCGCCTCGTCGGCCGTCGTAAAGGACCTTCTCCTCACGGTGAAGCCTGACTGGGCGGGGCGGGACCTGCTGCTGCTGCGGATCTCGCGCGCCGCGACGCTGCTGCTCGGCCTGGTCTCGATGCTCTTTGCCATCCATCCGGCCGACCTCATCGCCTGGATCAATTTGGGCGCCTTCGGCGGGCTTGAGCTCGCGTTCCTCCTCCCCCTCGCGGGCGGCCTCTACTGGCGCCGCGCGACGGCCGCGGGATGCCTTGTCTCGATCCTCGCGAGCCTCGCCCTCTACGCCTTCATCCTCATCGCGAAGCCCGACATCGCGGGCTTCCATGCGGTCGTGCCGGCCTTCGCCGCTGCCGCGGCGCTTTTCGTGGGCGTGAGCCTCGTGACGAGGCAGCACCCGCGCGCGGAGCTCCGCTGGTTCTTCCCGCGGCGCTGAAAGAGGGGACTGCGCTACTCTTCGAGGCTCCGCGCGATCTGCTCGAGGTTGCGCTGCATGCGCTCGAGGAAGCTCAGCCCTTCCTCGGGGCTCTCCATGGTGTAGATCGGCACCACCCGCGCGCCCGCCTCCGCGGCGAGCGTGCGGGAGACGGCGGGCGAGGCGAGCGCCTCGGCGAAGACCGTCTTCACGCGTTCCTTCTTCAGAATTTCCGTCAGGGCGGCGAGCTGCATGGGCGAGGGCTCTCCGTCGGCATAGACCCCTTCGACCGAGCGCTCCTTGAGGCCGAACTCGCGCGCGAGATAGCCGAAGGCCGCGTGCCCGGTGATGAAGAAGCGCCGCCGGGCGGCGGCGAACCTCGCCGAATAGGTTTGGGCGAGTCCGCGGAGCGCCATTTGGAATTTGAGGAGACCCGCCCGGTAGGCCGCTCCGTTCTCCGGGTCCGCCGCGAACATCGCGTCGGCGATGTTCTTCGCCTCCGTCGCGGCGCCCGTGAGCGAGAGCCAGACGTGCGGATCGAGCCCGCGGCCGTCCGCATGGGGACGTGTCCCCCCGACCTCGAGCTCATGGCGCCCGCGGGCGCGGAGGGCGTCGATCCCCCTCGAAGCCGTGACGAGCCTGAGCGCCGGATTCCCGGAAGCGGCGGCCGCGCGCTCCGCCCAGGGCTCCATGCCGAGGCCGTTCACGACGAAGAGGTCCGCGCGCGCGAGCGCCCGGATCGTCTTCACGTTGGGTGTGAAGTCGTGCGGCTCCACGCCCGCCGGAATGAGCGTCTCAACGTCGACCTTGCCGCCGCCCACCGCGCGGACGATCTCGGCCAACGCGTCAAAGCTCGCCGCGACGCGCAGCCGCTTTGCGGGCGCACGGGCTGCGGCGCTTTGCGCCGCGCGAACGAGCGGAGGAAGGGTTGCGAAGCCGAGCGCCGCTCCCGCGCTCTCAAGGATGAAGCGTCTCTGCATGAAGGAGTCCTCCCAAGACCCAAAAGAATGACCAAAAGAATGGCTAAAAAAGAATTTGAAAACCATTACTAAAATGATGGACGGTGTGTAGAATACGCCTTCCACAGAGCTCGGGATAACCCTGAGTCTTGATGCGGAACAAACGTCGTGAAGGAAGAAATGATCGCCATTTCCAATCTCTGCTTCTCCTACACGGGCGTTGCGCCCTGGCTGCTAGAGGATCTTTCGGTCGAGATTCCGTGTGGAACCTTCACGGCGGTCCTGGGCCCGAACGGCGTGGGAAAGAGCACGCTCGTGCGTCTGATCCTCGGCCTCGCAGAGCCCGTTTCGGGTATGGTGCGCGTTGATGCGCGCAGAATCGGTTGGGTGCCGCAGATGAATCCCGCCTCCGCGGCGGGCTTTCCGATCACGGTTGAGGAGCTCGTCGGCTGCTGGGGCCGGCTGCGGGGGCTCTCGGGCGCCGCCCTGAGGCGCGCCGTGGGTGAGGCGCTTGCGGTGACGGAGTCGGCGGGGCTTGCGGCCAAACTCTTCGGGGATCTCTCCGGGGGCGAGCGGCAACGGGTGTTGCTCGCCCGGGCGCTCGCGGGCGGGCTCGACCATCGCGATCTGCTCCTTCTCGACGAGGCGGACGCGGGCGTAGACGCCGCCGGGCGGAGCCGGTTCTGGGACCTTCTCATTGAACTCAACCGCAGCCGCGGCCTCACGATCCTTGCCGTCGAACACGACCTCGAGGCCGTACGGCGGGCGGGCACCGCGGTGCTTGCGCTCGACCGTACGAGAGCGAAGTACCTCCCAGCGGGCGCGCCGGCGGACTTCACCGCAGCGGTAGCCGTCCGGGACCTGCCGGAGGAGGCGCGCCGTGCTTGAGATTTTCTCGTTGGGCTTCATGCAGCGCGCCGCCGCGGCGAGCCTTGCGACGGCGGTGCTCTGCCCGGTGATCGGGCTCCTGCTCGTGTTGCGGCGCACATCGATGATCGGCGACGCGTTGGCGCACGCCTCGCTCGCAGGCGTTGCGGGCGCGCTCGTCTTCGGCGTCAATCCGGTGGCGGGTTCGTTCGCCGCGACCGGAGCGGCGGGCGTTCTCGTGGAGGCGCTACAGAGAAGCTTCAGGGAGCGCGGGGACCTCATCCTCACGGTCGTCCTCGCGCTTGCCGTTGGGCTCGCCGTCACGCTCATCACCTCGGGCGCAGTCGAGGCGCGCGCCGAGAACTTCCTCTTCGGAAGCATCCTCACCGTGACGCCCGACGATCTCAAGGTGATCGGCGCCGTCACGACGGCCGCTGTCCTCTACCTCGTGCGGGCGCTCCCCTTCCTCACGGCGATCGCGTTTGACGAGGCGTCGGCGCGTGCCGCGGGCGTACGCGTGGACCTCCACCGCTACGCGCTCGCCTTCCTCACGGCCGCGGCCGTCTTGGCGGCGATTCCCGTCGCGGGCGTGCTCATCCTCTCCTCGATGATGGCGCTTCCCGTCGCGACGGCGCTTCAGCTCCGGCGGGGTTTTCGCGCGACGCTCCTCATCGCGCTTGCCGTGAGTCTCATCGACGCCGCGGCCGGCCTCATGCTCGCGGTCTGGATCGACGCCGCGCCGGGCGGTCTCACGGCGCTCGTCTCCGTCCTCATGCTCGCCCTCGTGATGGGCGCCCAAAAGCTCCGTGCGGCTGCGGCGCTTGCGCGCGCCCGGGCGGCCTCTCCTCTCCGCTGAAGGGCACGGCCAAGGGAGGCGGGGACGGCGGCGTGGAGCCGACGGAATCAAGCCAGAAAGCGCGGAGCGCCGGCGCCATGCACCGGACAAATGCCGCGCCGTCCCTCGGCGGCTAAAATGCCTGACGACAAAGCCCCCGAACAAAAACGCCTTTCATCCGGAGAATCCGCCCATGCCGCAGGGTGTCCGTTATGCGACGCGCCAGCGCGCCGCCGTGCTCAGCTGCCTCAAAGCCCGCGCCGGCGAATACCTGACCGCCGCCGAAGTGGCCGAAGCTGCCAAGGCGGCGGGCGCCGCCATCGGCCTCACCACCGTCTACCGCACGCTCGAGAACCTGCGCAACGAGGGGCTCGTGCGCCGCTTCGTCCTCGACCGCGCGACGCCTGCGGCCTATGAATACCTCGAGGACCCCGCGGCTTCGGAATTCCACGTCCGCTGCCGCGACTGCGGCAAGCTCTTTCATCTGCGCTGCAGCGAGATCGCGCGCATGGAGGAGGCGCTCTCCGGCCACCTGCTCGAAGAGCACGGCGTGGAGCTCGACCTCCAGAGCTCGGTGATCCAGGGGCGTTGCAGCGAGTGCCGCGCGAAGGTCGGGGCCACGGCCGGCGGGAAGCCCGCCGCCTGACGCCCCGTCAAGCCGGCCTTCTCAAATGGAAACGCCGCCTCCGGCCCGAAGGTCTGAGGCGGCGTTTTGCGCATTTGCGGCCCCGTCGTCAGGCGCGGGTCGCGGCCTTCATTTCGGCGGTGAAGGCCGTGAGGGCCTCCTCCATCCGCTTCGGGTCGCCGAGGTTCGCCTCGATCAGCTTCGTGACGGCCGAGCCCGCGATCGCGCCCGAGGCGCCCGCCTTGATCGCCGCGCGCACGTGTTCGGGGCGCGAGATGCCGAAGCCGAGAAGGAGCGGCGCGGCTCCGGCGGCCCGCAGCGTCTCAATCTCCTTCACCGAAGGCGTTCCCGCGGCGCGGTCCGTGCCGGTGATGCCGACGCGCGAGAGCAGGTACACGTAGCCCGTGGAGCGCTTCGCCACCTTGCCGAGGAGCGCTTCCGAGGCGTTCGGAGGTGCGAGCGCGATGAGGTGCAGCCCCGCGGCGCGGGCCGCCTCGTCCCATTCGGGCTCGAGCTCACGCATCGCGATCGGGACGTCCGGGATGAGGACGGCGTCGGCGCCCGCGGCCTTTGCCGCGCGCAAGAAGTTCTCCAATCCGGGCGCCACCGTGAGGTTCACGTAGAGCATCAGGGAGATCGGAAGGTCGGGGTGCTTTTCGCGCACGCCCTTCACGAGGGCAAGGCACTTCGCGGTCGTGGAGCCCGCGGCGAGCGCGCGGCCCGCGGAAGCCTCGATCACCGGGCCGTCGGCGCACGGGTCCGAGAAGGGAATGCCGAGCTCGAGCGCGTCGGCGCCGCCCGTGATGAGGGATTCAAGGACCCGGGCGGAAAGCTTCGGCGTCGGGTCGCAGAGGTTGACGAAGGGGACGAAGGCGCCTTCGTGGTGAAGGGCGAGGCGCTCGAAGAGCGCGGCGAAGCGGTCGGGTTGAGTCATGGGAGTTCTCTTGTCTGGTGCGTGAATCAGGCGAGGAGCTGCTCGGCGGCGTCTGGGGCGAGCCGCCCGTTCGTGAAGAGACCGTCGGCTTCGAGCCGTTGGCTCACCTGGAAGATGTCCTTGTCGCCGCGCCCGGAGAGGTTGACGATGAGCTTCTGCTCCTTGTCGGGATTCTCGCGGGCGAGCTTCAGAGCGTAGGCGAGGGCGTGGGCGCTCTCGAGCGCCGGGATGATGCCTTCGCGGCGCGAGAGATCGATGAAGGCCGAGAGCGCCTCGCGGTCGGTGGCGCTGCAGTATTGCGCGCGCCCGATCTCCTGGAGGTAGGCGTGCTCGGGGCCGACCGAGGGAAAGTCGAGGCCCGCGGAAATGGAGAAGCTCTCCTCGATCTGGCCTTCCGGGGTCTGCATGTTGAGCGAGCGCGCGCCGAAGAAGATTCCGGGGACGCCCTTTTCGAGCGTCGCGCCGTGGTCGGGCGTGTCGAGGCCCCGGCCGGCGGGTTCGACGCCGATGAGCTTCACTTCCTTGAAGGGCACGAAGTCCGTGAAGAGGCCGATTGCGTTCGATCCTCCGCCCACGCAGGCGATGACGGCGTCGGGGAGGCCTCCTTCGAATTCGCGGAACTGCGCGCGCGCCTCTTCGCCGATCACCTTCTGGAACTCGCGCACGATCGTCGGGAAGGGATGCGGACCCGCGGCGGTGCCGAGCATGTAGTGCGTGTTGGCGAAGCTCCCCGCCCAGTCGCGCAGCGCCGCGTTGCACGCCTCCTTCAGGGTCCCGCGGCCCGCGGTGACGGGACGCACTTCGGCGCCCATGAGCTCCATGCGGAAGACGTTGGGCTTCTGGCGCTCGACGTCCTTCGCGCCCATGTAGACCACGCACTCAAACCCGAGGAGCGCGCAGGCGAGCGCCGTCGCGACGCCGTGCTGGCCCGCGCCCGTCTCGGCGATGATGCGGTGCTTGCCCATGCGGCGCGCGAGGAGCGCCTGGCCGAGCACCTGGTTCGTCTTGTGCGCGCCCCCGTGCATCAGGTCCTCGCGCTTGAGGTAGATCGTGGTCTTCGTGCCCGCGGTGAGGTTGCGGCACTTCGTGAGGGGGGTCGGCCGTCCGCCGTAGTTGACGAGGAGGTCGCGGAGCTCCGCCTTGAAGGCGTCGTCGTCGCGCGCTTCGATGAAGGCCTCCTCCAACTGGTCGAGGGCCGGAATGAGGACTTCGGGGACGAACTGACCGCCGAAGCGGCCGAAGTAGGGGTTGAGCTTCATGGTGTGTTCTCTGCTTGAAATGGGGATGGAGTCCGTTGGGCGCTACGGGCCTCAGGCGGGAATGGCGCGCAGCGCCCGGAAGGCCGCCTGAAGGAGCGCCTTCGACTTGACGCCGGGGGCGGATTCGACGCCGGAATTGAGGTCCGCGCCGGCGGCGGCGAAGCCGCCCGACGAGAGCGCCGCGAAGGCGTTTTCGGGCGTGAGGCCGCCGGCGATGAAGAGGTTCGGGACGCCCGTAAAGGCGTCCATCAGCGAGAAGTCGAACGCGCGGCCGGTGCCGCCCGAGCCGCGGGCGTCGGAGTTGTCGAGCACCGCGCCGGCGATGCGGCCCTCCTCCTCGAGCGCCTGGATCCGGCGGGCGAGCGCACGGGCGCCCGCCGGATCGAGCCCTCCCATGCCGAAGGCGGGGACGACGCGGGGCGCCCCGGGAGCGGCGGGGAGGTCGGCGACGTCCCCGTGGACTTGCACGAAGTCGAAGACCCCGGCCGCGGCTGCGCGGATCCTCTCAAAGTCCTCGGCGTCCGTGACGGCGAAGAGCTCGAGCGGAAGGCCTTCGGCTTCGGCGGCGCTGCGCACGGCGCGGGTGAGTTCAAGGGCGCGCTCGAGCGGCACGAAGCGCTTGGAGCGCGGCGCGCAGATGATTCCGACCGCGACCGCGCCCGCGCGGGCTGCCTCGAGGGCGTCCTCGAGGCGGGTGATGCCGCAGCACTTCGTGCGCCCGAAGACCAGTTCGCGCACGGCGCGCGACAGGTCGGGGGCTTCGGAAAGGGCCGATCCGCAGAGGAAGGCGTTGATCTGCGGGGCGGCCGCCTGCGCGAGCCCCATGTCGCGGTGCGTGCGGCAGCCCGATTCGGCGACCACCACGCGGCCGGCGGGCACGAGCCGGGCGAGCCTCGGCGCGCGGCCGAGGTCCACCTCGAGGGTGCGCAGGTTGCGGTTGTTGATGCCGATCACGCGGGCGCCCGCGGCGGCGGCATGGCGCACCTCCGGCTCCGTCGAGGCCTCCGTGAGGATCTCGAGCCCGAGACGGGTGGCGAAATGCGCGAGCCGCGCGTATCCGTCGTGCGAGAGGACGGAGAGCATCAGGAGCACGGCGTCCGCGCCCGCGGCGTAGGCCGCGAGGATCTGGCGCTCCGACACGATGAAGTCCTTCGCAAGGAGGGGTTTCGCGGTGAGGACGCGGAATTGGGCGAGCCGCTCAAAGCTCCCGCCGAAGTACTTCGGCTCCGTGAGGACCGAGACGGCGTCGGCGAAGCGCCCGTAGACGCGGGCGTATTGGGCGGCGTCGACTTCGGCGCGCATCAGCCCCCTCGAGGGCGAGGCGGCCTTCACTTCGAGAATCACGCGGCGGCCGGGCCGTGCGAGCGTCGCTTCGAAGACGCCCGGACGTCCCTGCGCCTCGACGCCGACCCGGGCGAAGCGCTCCGAGCGCGCGCGGCGGGCCGCGTCGAGCGCCGCGTCGGTGACGACGGGGAGCGCCGCCGCGCGCTCAAAGGCATGGGCGACGATGGGCGAGAGCACCGTGCCGTCGATCGACTCGACGTTGAGTTCGGGGCGGCTCCTCAGGGAGGCGGGGAGCGCGGCGGGCGCGGGACGCTCGAAGGGGCGGGTGGTCATTACGCGGCCCTCCGGGCTTCGGCGGCGTGACGGGATTCGGCGAAGGCGCGGTGCGCTTCGAGCACCTTGAGGCCCGCGCCGGAGGCGAGGGCCGCACGGGCGGCGGCGACGGCGTCGGGGAGCGTGGCGGCCCTGCCGCCCGCGAGAAGGAGGAGCGCGAGGTTCGCCGCGACGAAGTCGCGCTGCGCCGCCGTGCCGCGGCCGGCGAGAATCGCGCGGGTGATTTCGGCGTTGTCCTGCGGGTCGCCGCCCTGAACGTCCTCGATCGTGTAGCGGGCGGCGACGCCGAAGTTGGCGGGGGTGAAGGTGCGCCCGACGAGCTCGCCCGCGGCCGTAAGCTCCACGGCCGTGGTGAAGCCGTGCACGGCCGCCTCGTCGAGGCCGCAGCCGTGCACCACGAAGGCGCGCTTCACTCCGAGCTCCTTCAGGGTCTCGGCCACCGTCTCGAGGAGCGCCGGGTCGTAGACGCCGATCAGCGCATAGTCCGGGTGCGCCGGGTTCGTAAGGGGCCCGAGGATGTTGAAGAGCGTGCGGGTTTTCATCTGCGCACGCACCGGGCCGGCGAAGCGCATCGCCGGGTGGTAGAGCTGCGCGAAGCAGAAGCAGAAGCCCGTGCGGGCGAGGAGCTCCGCGCTCTCTTCGGGCGTCGGACGGATCTCAAGGCCGAGGGCGGTGAGGAGGTCCGAGGCGCCGCTCTTCGAGGAGACGCCGCGGTTGCCGTGCTTGGCGATGAAGAGCCCGGCGCCGGCGGCGGCGATGGCGGCCGTGGTCGAGACGTTGATCGTCTGCAGGCCGTCGCCGCCCGTGCCGACGATTTCGCCCACCTCAATGCCGGCGGGCCGCGGGAAGTGCGCCGCGGCTTTTACCATGGCGCGCGCCGCGCCGCCGATTTCGACGGGGGTCTCGCCCTTCATCTTGAAGGCGGTGAGGAGCGAGGCGAGCTGCACGGGTTCGAGGCGCCCTTCAAAGACGGCGTCGAAGAGGGTTTCGGTTTCCTGGGCGGTGAGGTTCTGCGCCTTGTAGAGCTTTTCAAAAAGGGCCTGCATGATGGACTCCGGAATGGAATTGAATGACGGGGGAGGGGTTTGCCGCTGGTATTCGATGGGGCTGTAGGGGCCTTGGAGTTCCCTCACCATCGAAATCCCCCCGTCTGCTCCACCTGCTTTTCTTGTCTCCCGCCTGTCTGCCGCATGACCGTCACCCTTGGTCGTTCGCCCCTCTGAGAGGCTTGAATCGTCTTCACCGCGGCCCGGAAGTCCTTCAAGGCATCAAAAAAGCCCGCCGGACTCGAATCCGCGGGCTTTTGTCTTCACTCCACTTTGTGCGTCTGAGCTTTTCTAGCGCGCACGAGGCCGGAGCACCCGCTCTTTCGAGAGGCGCCACCACCAGAAGGCCGTCAGAACGGCGTGCGTGCGCGTGGACTGCATGATCGTGGAAGTGAAGGAAGGTTCGTTTGAGATTGGCGCCGCGCTCAACTGCGCGGCCTGTGGTCAATCATGCCGCCGCAGGGCCGCGCGGCGCAATAGGCCGAATCGCCTAGAAGCGATCGGGAGGCGGGCGAAGGCGCCGTCAGTGCGGCGCCGTGACGAGCTCGAAGTCCTCCTCCACGGCGTTCCAGAGGTACATGCTCTTCGCGCGGATGTCGTAGTAGAGGGCATGGAGCGAGAGCGTCCCGGCATCCACGCGCTCGCGGATCCAGTCGTAGGAGAGGAGGTTTTCGATCGAGAGGAGCACCGCCCCCTCTTCGGAGCGGCGCACGAGTGTCTCGAGCGGCTGGTCGGGCTCTTCGCGGCGCAGCTCCTCCACCACCGGGTGCCCGATCGCGGTCCAGCGGGCGATCCACTTCTCTTCGGCGATCTTCTCGGGGAAGAGCATCCCCTGGACGCCCCCGCAGTTGGAGTGCCCCATCACGATCACGTGGTGCACGTCGAGATGCTTCACGCCGTATTCGACCGCCGCCATCACCGCATCGGGGCGGCCGGCGGACTCGACGCCCGGCACGATCGCTGCGATCGAGCGCACGACGAAGAGGTCTCCCGGGCGGCAGCCCATCAGAATTGCCGGGTCCACGCGGGAGTCGCAGCAGGCGATCACGAGCGTCTTCGGGTTCTGCCCGTGGGCGAGCCGGTCGAAGAATTCATGCTCCTTGAGGAGGTACTCCTCGCGGAAGTTGTGGAAGCCGTGAATGAGCTCGTGGAAGTTGGCGGACATGACGCACCCGAGGGTTTTCGAGAATGTGGGTGCGCCATTATTCCACCGCGAGGAGCGCGGCGCGCGCCTCGAGGAAGGGAGCGAGGAGGTGGTTTTCAACGAGTTGACGATGGTCGCGATGCTGAGCGTCGTCGGGAACATGAGCAGGACGTGCAGGTGGTCGGCCCCTCCGTTCGCCTCGATGACCCTGCAGCCCATTCCTGCGGCGTTCTCCCGGACATGCGCGCAGGCCTCATCCGAGTATTTTCGGCGTCATCACCTTGCGCCGGTATTTGGTCGTGAAGATGAGGTGGACGCAGAGCTTCGTCACGCTGTGCCGACGCCGTTCATAGTCTGAAAACATGTATGACTCCCATATTCGAGATAATGAGAGTATGATAATAAATAACATCAAATTCGCCTTTGACCGCCATGCTTTGCGCCGACAAGTTCCGCATCTATCCGAATGCGTCCCAGAGGCAGTTCCTTTGGGCGCAGTTCGGCGCCGTGCGCTTCTGTTGGAACAAGGCGCTCGCGCTCAAGGATCGGTGGTACCAGCGATACCATGCATCGCTTTCGATCATTCACGACCTGAAGCCCCTCATCGCGGGTGCGAAACGCTCTCCGAAGTATTCCTGGCTCAAGCTCTACGACTCGATGGCGCTTCAGGAGTCGCTGCGGAACCTTCAGAAGACCTACGGTCGCTTCTTTGACAAGAAGGCGGGCAAGCCTCACTTCAAGACCCGCAATGGGCGGCAGTCGAGCTACCACTGCGCCTGCGTTTCGGTTGGGGAGAACTGGGTCAAGATTCCGAAGATGGACCCGATCCGGGCGAAGATTCATCGTCCCGTCACGGGAGAGGTGAAGTCCATCACGATCACGTATGAAACGACGGGCGAGTACTACGCCGCCGTTCTCTACGACGACGGGCGGCCCGAGCCCGAACCCGTCAAGGAGGTTTATGAGGACGAGATCGTCGGCGTTGATGTCGGCCTCAAGAACCTCACGATCGACTCCAACGGCAACAAGACGGAGAACCCGAAGCCGCTCAGGAAGGCGGCGCAAAAGACGAGAAGACTAAAGAAGTCGCTCTCCCGCAAGAAGATCGGCAGCCGACGCCGGAGTAAGGCCAGGAAGCGCCTGGCCCGGCATGAGCGCAAGGTCCGCAACCGGCGGGAGGACCATCAGCACAAGGTCTCGAAGCGCATCATTGACGAAAACCAAGTAGTGGTCGCGGAGAGTTTGAAGATCATCAACATGCAGAAGAACCACCATTTGGCCGGCGCGCTTGCCGACGCCGCCCTTGGCGGTCTTCTGCGGAAGTGTGCCTACAAGGCGAAGAGGAAGGGGAAAAGATGCGTGCAGATAGACACTTTCTTCCCGTCCTCCAAGCTGTGCAGCGTCTGTGGAAACAAGCTTGAAGAACTCAAGCTCTCCACGCGGGAGTGGACGTGTCCCAAGTGCGGAACGCATCACGACCGGGACGTGAACGCGGCGAAGAACATCCGCCTTGAGGGCATTCGGCAATGCAGGGCGGCAGGGCTGTCCGTCCGGAGGCGTACAGAGCCCGCTCCTACGTCTCAATGCTCGTCGAGACAGTGTAAGACCCCGGCCAAGCCGGGGCTGTTGTCAGTGAAGCGAGAAGCCTCGCTCAATTCCGCAAGGAATTGGGCGGGGAGCAGTCACGGCTCGATCACCTGCAGGTCCGAGATCTGGTCGAAGCGCCAGACGACGAGCGTCTTCGTACGCAGGTCGTAGCCCGAGAGCGTCTCCTCGGCGGGAGCCATCTCGGCGAGCTTGAGGCAGGCGGGGCCCGCGGGGGTCGTGAGGCTCACGATCACGCCGCGGTCGTCCCACGCCTCGACGGCGGGGTGGTGGCGGACGGCGTCGCGGATCGCTTCGGCGAGTTCTTGTTCGACCATGAGTGTCTTTCCTTCAGGTGTCTTCTCTTCTCGGGCCGCCTTCATTGTGCGGCCTCAGAGGTGCAGTATGCCCGAGGAAAGGCCGATTCGAAGGCGAGCGCCGTCTGCCGGAGGTCTTCCGGGAGAAGTGCGAGCACGCGGCTAAGCACAAAGTCGGGCACCGGAGCAGCGCCTTCGGCGACCGCGCCCGCGATCGCGGCGATCGTGTCGCAGTCGCCCCCGAGGGCGACCGCGCGGCGCACCGTTTCGAGCACTCCGTCGGACTCGAGCGCGGCTTCGAGGGCGATCGGCACGGTTCCGGAGCACGTGACGTCGTTCGGAATCGGAGGCGCGAGGGTCGAGAGGGGCGCGAGGGTGCCGAGCCCCGCGAAGCGCTCCGCCCAAAGTCCGCGGACTTCGGCGGCGCTTCTCCCCTCGCGGAACCACCAGACGGCGGCGGCCGCGGCCTGCGCGCCCAGAACGCCTTCCGGGTGGTTGTGGGTCGGCATCGCCGAGAGGCGCGCTAGCTCGAGGGCTTCGTCGAACGATTGCGCCGCCCAGGCGCAGGGCGAGACGCGCATCGCCGAGCCGTTGCCGAGGCTGCCGTAGGCGGGCGCGTCGTCCATGAGCATCCAGCGGATGAAGCGTCCGCCGTAGCCCGCTCCAGCATGCGCGCGGGCGAATTCCCGCAGCCGCACCTCGACCGTCCGTGCGAAGCGCGCGTGGTCCACGCCGCCCCCGGGGCGCTTCGCGTCGATGAGCGCCTGCGCCACGGCGCAGGTGAGCACGCTGTCGTCCGTCGGGAAGGACCCGGCCGGGAAGAAGTCGAGCGCATCGGCGCCGCCCCGCCAAGGGTGGAATTCAAAGGTGCTGCCGAGGATGTCGCCCGTGAGGGCGCCGAAGACTGCCATGAGAAAGCTCCTTCAATGCGTCAAATATTGACGCAGATTCTACGCTCAAAAAAAACGCCGGCCTTTCCCTGCGCAGAGCGGGAGAAGCGGCCGGCGCCTCTTGGCTCGATCATCCATACGGGGCGGCTCTGGAGCATCGGAGCCGCCCCGCACGGAGAGGGAGACGGGAAGATCAGTACTTGTCGAAGTATTCCTGGACCTTCTTCCAGTCGGAGGTCTGCGTGAGCGAGAGCTGCAGCAGCACGCGGGCCTTCTGCGGATTCAGGGACTGACCGGCGACCCAGTGCATCTTCTGGTCGTCCACTTCGGCGTCCTTGGTGGTGGAGCCCGTCGGGACGCGCGAGGTGCGGACCACGACGACGCCGTCCTTGGCGGCCTGCTCGAGGACCGGCCAGATCGCCTTGTGGATGTTGCCGTTGCCGACGCCGGCGCTCACGATGCCCTTGTAACCGGCCTTGACAAGCGCTTCGGCCTGTTCACCGCCCACGCCCGCATGGTTGTAGACGATGCCGACCTTCGGGAGCTCGTTGAGCTTGGTGACGTCGAAGGGCGCCGGGAGCTGGGCGCGCAGGCCGACGGCCTCATAAGTGACCTTGTCGTTGAAGATCCAGCCCACCTTGCCGAAGTTCATTGCCTGGAAGGTTTCGGGCTGCGTGGTGTTCGACTTGTAGACGTCGCGCGCGCCGATCACGACGTTGTCCATCGCGACGACGACGCCCTGCTCGGCGGTCTTCGGATCAGCGGCGGTGATCACGGCCTGGTAGAGGTTGCGCGGACCGTCGGCGGAGAGGCCCGTCGAGGGCAGCATGGCGCCCACGAGCACGACGGGCTTCTTGCAGCGGTTGGTGAGCTGCAGGAAGTACGCGGTCTCCTCCATCGTGTCGGTGCCGTGCGTGATCACGAAGCCGTCGTACTTGCCGCAGTCGCTCGCGAGCGTCTTGGCGAGCTTGAGCCAGACTTCGTCGGTCATGTCTTGCGAGCCGATCTGGGCGACCTGGATCGGGGTGACGTTGGCGATGTTCGCAAGCTGCGGCACGGCGGCGACGAGGTGGTTCACCGAGACCTGGCCGGACTTGTAGGCCGAACCCGTCGCGGACTGGCCCGCACCGGCGATCGTGCCGCCCGTCGCCAGAACGGCGATGTTCGGCAGCGCCATGGCGCACGACGAGGCGGCGGCGATGGCAAGGGCGACGAGCGAATGCTTGAGCTGCATGTGAATGCTCCTTTCTCTTCTCTGTGGTGGTGTTTCCGGAGGTCGATGCGCTTCCGGTTTGTCTGAGCAGTGCGTGACCGCGGGCGCGGCAAGGAAAGGGACGCCGCAGTGTCCCCGATCCGCCTGCTTGGGGCAATATAGACGCCGGGAGCGGAGCTCCCGGACGATTCGTCTCCTTTCCTTGACGGTGCTTCAAAGTCGTGCTCACCATACGGGCATCTACCGATGCGCGGCGGGCGCGCCCTCCGGTAGTCCGCGCTCGTCCTCAGCGCACGGAGGCGCTTCATGAAGGCGTCACAGACACCCGCCTAAAATCGCCTCCGCTTCATATCCGCCGTCCACTGCGCTCCCCATGTCCGAAACGCCCGCCATCTTCTTTCACCCGCAGCCCGACGAAACCGGCGCGCCCGTGCCGGTCTTCCGGCCGACGCCCGCAACGGCGCCCGGGACCTGGCTCGACCCGCAGGCGCGGGCGACCTATTCGGTGACGGAGCGCGCACGCCTTCCCGAGAGCCTCAACGGCGTCGCCTTCACGCACGAGTCCCTCGGGACGGACGACTGGGCGCGGTTCATAAGGCTCTACCGGGACTTCCCGGAACCTCCGGAGCCCGAGAGCCCCAAGCGCCGCACGAGCGGCGTCGTGATGGTGGAGCCCGACCACCGCATCTGGATCGTGCACCCGACCAATCAGTTCGGCGACGTCGAGGCGACCTTCCCGAAGGGGCGGCTTGAACCGGGCCTCACGCTCCTCGTCAACGCCCTGAAGGAGTGCTGGGAGGAGAGCGGGCTCGTCGCTCAACCCCTCGCCTACCTCTGCGACGTCGAACGCACAAAGACCGTCACGCGCTACTACCTCGCGCGGCGCACCGCGGGCTCGCCCGCCGACGTGAGCTGGGAGAGTCAGGCCGTGACGCTCGTTCCGGCCCACGGACTCCTCGACCTCCTCAACCGCCCGAACGACCGCAGGATCCTCCCCTTCCTCGCCGAGGCCCTCAACGCAGCCAATCAGCCGCACGGGTCCGGAAAACCGCACAAATCCCGTTGATTTCGCCCGAGTCCGCGCGATTTGTCGACAAATCCACGACTCTTGCGCAAAGGAGATAGGGTGAATGCCTTATGGACTTTGCCACCACCCGGATAAAGGCCGCGCGGGCGGGCGGGAGCGCGCCAAAACCCGTTCCGGGGCGTTGATAATGATGGGCGGCCCGACACTCCGGGCGTTCTCGACAAAGAATTTAAGTACGAACGGGAAATCACAAGTCATGTCTCAAACGATTCTGCAAAGCGTTCCGGTTGGTGAGAAGGTTGGCATCGCCTTCTCGGGCGGTCTCGACACGAGCTGCGCTCTTCGCTGGATGAAGACCAAGGGGGCGCTCCCCTACGCCTACACGGCCAATCTGGCGCAGCCCGACGAGTCGGACTACGAAGCGATTCCCCGCCGCGCGATGGAGTACGGCGCCGAGAAGGCGCGCCTCGTCGACTGCCGCGCGCAGCTCGTGAACGAAGGCATCGCCGCCATTCAGTCGGGCGCCTTCCACATCTCCACGGGCGGCCAGCTCTACTTCAACACCACGCCGCTCGGGCGCGCCGTGACGGGCACGATGCTCGTGGCCGCCATGCGCGAGGACGGCGTCAACATCTGGGGCGACGGCTCGACCTACAAGGGCAACGACATCGAGCGCTTCTACCGCTACGGTCTGCTCGCCAATCCGAACCTCAAGATCTACAAGCCTTGGCTCGACGTGACGTTCATCCGCGAGCTCGGCGGCCGCGCCGAAATGTCCGCCTTCCTGCAGAAGGAAGGGTTCAACTACCGCATGTCCGCCGAGAAGGCCTATTCGACCGACTCGAACATGCTCGGCGCCACGCATGAGGCGAAGGACCTCGAGCACCTCGAGACGAGCATGAAGATCGTCGACCCGATCATGGGCGTTCCCTTCTGGCGCGCCGACTGCAAGATCGAGCCCGAAGTGGTCAAGGTCGCCTTCAAGGAAGGCGTGCCGGTCGCGTTGAACGGCGAGAAGTTCTCCGACCCGGTCGCCCTCATGATGGAGGCGAACCGCATCGGCGGCCGTCACGGCCTCGGCATGTCCGACCAGATCGAAAACCGCATCATCGAGGCGAAGAGCCGCGGCATCTACGAAGCCCCGGGTATGGCGCTCCTCTTCATCGCCTACGAACGCCTCGTCACCGGCATCCACAACGAGGACACGATCGAGCAGTACCGCACGAACGGCATCCGCCTCGGCCGCTACCTCTACCAGGGCCGTTGGTTCGACAGCCAGGCGATCATGCTGCGCGAAACCGCCATGCGCTGGGTCGCCTCGGCGATCACGGGCGAGGTCACGCTCGAGCTGCGCCGCGGCAACGACTACACGATCCTCAACACCGTGAGCCCGAACCTCACCTACGAACCCACGCGCCTCACGATGGAGAAGGGCGACTCGATGTTCACGGCCGAGGACCGCATCGGCCAGCTCACGATGCGCAACCTCGACATCGTCGACACCCGCGCGAAGCTCGGCATCTACGCCAAGGAAGGCCTTCTCTCGGGCAGCGACATGACGCCGCTGCTCGCCCCCGAAGCCAAGTGAGAATCGTTCTTTTTCAGTGGAAACAATAAGTTACGATGAAAATTCGCCGACTTTGATCCGCTGATCTAGAATGCGTTCCTGAAAAACCGCCTGAGACGCACCTCAAAGGGTGCCGCTCGGGCGGTTTTGTTATGGGCGCAGCAATCGGGAATTCGTTCTCATTTCGAGGCCCTTCTTCCGTTCGCAGGGAGACGTTTTATCTCCTTTCTCTTTGGGAGGGATCGTTCATGACTCGGATCGAGAAGCAGGCAGCCGCGGGCGGCGCGGTGCTCGAGGACCCGCAGGAATTCTTCACTCACGGCGAGGGCGACAGCCCCCGCACGCATGCGGCACCCCGCACGAGGGCGTCCGTTCTCGGACTAGCCGTTCTTCTGACGCTCGGCTTCTCCGCGATTGAGCTCGCGGGCGGCTGGTGGGCGAACTCCCTCGCCCTCATCGGCGACGCGGGCCACATGCTCACCGACTCGATGAGCCTCTTCTTCGCGCTCATCGCCAACCGCATCGCGATGAAGGGCGCCGACGAGGCGCACAGCTTCGGGCACGGCCGCGTCGAGGTGGTCGCGGCCTTCGTCAACGGCCTCGTGATGTTGGGCGTCGTGCTCTGGCTGTTCGTCGAAGCCTTCGAGCGCATCCGCGAGCCCGCGGCCGTTTCGGGCTTCAACGTGATGGCGATCGCCCTCACCGGCCTCGTGATCAACGTCGCCGTCGCCTGGTCGCTCTCGCGCGACCGCAAAAACGTCAACGCCCGTGCGGCGCTCCTGCACGTCATGGGAGACCTCATGGGGTCGGTGGCGGCGATCGTCGCGGGCGGCGTGATCTGGCTCGGGGGCCCGGCGATCGTGGATCCGCTGCTTTCGATGTTCGTCGGCGCCTTGCTGCTTCACGCGACCTGGACCATCCTGCGCGACTCGATCCGCATCCTGCTCGACGGGACGCCGGAGAACACGGACTACGACGCCGTGGGCGAATACATCCGCTCGGTGCCGGACGTCGAGGAGGTCCACGACCTCCACGTCTGGACCATCGCACCCGGTGAAAACGCCCTGCAGTGCCACGTGCGCATCTCGAGTTGGTGCCGCTGGCCCGTGATCCTTCACGAGATCCGCGAGGGCGTGAAGGGGCGCTTCGCGATCGAACACATCACGGTGCAGCCCGAATGGAAGTCGATGGACCCGTGTTGGGAGGTGCGGCGCGCGGACGCGCCGGCGCCCTGCCACGCCGGGACGAAGGGCGGAGCTCGACACGTCTGAATCGACCCGGGCTCCGGGCGCGGGTTATTCCTCTCCTCGGGAGCATGGGGAGGCGCAGGAGCGAATGAGATAATGTTCGGCGCTTCAACAGGATTGCCGCAGGAGTCCCCTTCCTTCAGGTGGGGGAGGAATGCGGC
>ERZ833515.1120-NODE-1120-length-19747-cov-18.507465_pt1 | contig 19747 bp, 19 predicted proteins | sample MGYA00519949_ERZ833515 | MGnify/ENA primary metagenome ERZ833515 (study PRJEB31850, sample SAMEA3708741) | human gut metagenome | biome: human gut; feature: human-associated habitat; material: faeces | place: China | collected 2014 ...
TGTGCAAGGTTTACAATCCCGGGGAAAATGAAGTGCGGGCATTGGATCATGTGAGTCTGACCATCGACGAGCAGGAATTTGTGGCTATCATCGGGCATTCCGGAAGCGGAAAGTCTACACTGATGAATATGCTGGGCTGTCTGGATGTGCCTACCAGCGGGGAATATTGGCTGCATGGACAGGACGTGTCCGCATTATCCGACGATGCATTGTCCGACATCCGGAACCGGGAGATCGGGTTTATCTTTCAGGGTTTTAATCTGATCCCGAATCTGACGGCATTGGAAAATGTGGAGCTGCCTCTGATCTATAGGGGAGTATCCAAAAGTGTGCGGGAAGAGCTGTCCGTGGAGGCCTTGAAAAAGGTAGGTCTCGAACATCGTATGGATCATAAGCCTTCGGAGATGTCCGGCGGTCAGCAGCAGAGAGTGGCGATAGCCAGGGCCATAGCCCAGGCACCTCCGGTGATCCTGGCGGATGAGCCAACGGGTAATCTGGACTCCAATTCCACGAAAGAGATCATGGATATTCTAAAAGGATTACATAAAGAGGGAAGAACCGTCATATTGATCACACATGATAATGAGATCGCAGCACAGGCGAAGCGAGTGATCAAGATCAAGGACGGCAAAGTAGAATCCGATTCCGGACAGATCGTTCCGGTGGAGGAACTGCGGACGGCAGGAGCCTGATGCGGAAAACAGATTTTCACATGCAGCGAATGAAAAGACATGAGTATAAAATAGAAAGGATCATGAGTGAGAGATCATGGAACAGCAGGAAAAAACAGAACAGGCACTGAGTGCAAAAGAAAGCAAGGCAATGAAGAAGGAAGAAAAGAGAAAGCTAAAAGAAACAAAAAGAGAACAGAAGGCAGGTAAAATCGGCAAAAAACGTAAAAAAGCACCTATTATTATTGCTGCTATCATAATCATACTGATCGTGATCCGTATGGTAAGCTGTGCATTTTCCGGCAGTGCGGGTGTCATGGTCAGCACTACTAACGCATCCCCGGTGACATCGAGGAAAATGTCAGCACCAGCGGCAAGGTAGTCAGTGAAGAGAAAGTGGTTCTCTTTGCGCCGGTAGGCGGCAGATTAAACGAAGTCAATGTGGCAGCCGGTGATGCTGTCAAGGCAGGGGATGTGCTGATGACCTATGACATGGAGCAGATGGAGGAGCGCCTGCAGGAGGCAACATTACAGCAGACCAAGAGCAGTGCTTCCTATAACAGCACCATGACAGAAAACAGCAAGAGTCAGGCGAAATTAAACGAAGCCAACACCAACCTGGCAGTGCTGAATCAGCAGCTGGCGGACTATAAGGCTTATCTGAAGGAACTGCAGGATAAACTTGCAAAGAGTCAGAGAGAAACCCAGAGACAGTTATCCGAAGAAAGTTATGAATTATCCAGAAAATCCGCCGATTTGAGCAAGGAACTGCAGGATTCCGCTACCAGTGCAGACCGTGCGAAAGAAATCAATAAGGAACTCCAGGATATCAGCGCCAGCCAGGCGAGAAATTCTTATGTGCAGTCCATTGCAGGATCCAGCGATTACGTGGTAAATATGCAGAATGAGATTGCTTCCGTACAGGAACATATTGAGGAATGTGAAACTTATAAAGCGAAGATGCAGGCACAGAAGGATGCCGGTGAAGGATCGATCCTCAACGGTTATCAGTCCAAAGGGTACGCTGCTGACAGAGATCTGGCACAGCTGACCTACAAAGAGGCGGAGGAACAGTATTATTCTGCGAAGAAAGGCATTGTAGCTGATTTTGACGGTATCGTAACGGAATGCACCGGTGTATCCGGAGCCAGTGTGGCGGAGGGCGCACAGCTGATCACACTGGAGAGCAGCCAGAATGTGAAGGTTTCCTTTGATGCTTCCAAGTCCGATGTGGCAAAACTTGCCATCGGGCAGAAAGTAGATATTACCATCTCCGGCAATAAATACGAAGGCGAGATCAGTAAGATCAATCGTATGGCAACACTGAATGCCTCCAATACGCCCATGGTAGGGGTAGAAGTACATCTGACTAACCCCGATGACAAGATCATTCTGGGACTGGATGCAAAGCTGACCGTACATACCAACAGTGCACAGGATACATTGTTGATCCCGGTAGAAGCGATCAATGCGGATAAAAACGGAGATTTCCTCTATGTGATCGAGAACGGCATGGTAGTTAAGAGGGCAATTACCTGCGGAATCTCCTCCGATGAATACGCAGAGGTCCTGGAGGGCATTACCGAGGAAGACCAGATCATAGTGAACAGCCTCACGGGTGTCAGCCTGGAGGAGGGCATGGCAGTAACGGCTGTGCCCATGGAACAGTAGGAGGCGGATCCATGACACAAGTATGGGAATACATCAAAATTGCATTGATGAATATCCGCAGTAATAAAGGACGTTCGATCCTGACCATGCTGGGCATTATCATAGGAATCTCTTCGGTGATCATGATCATCTCCATAGGTAATGGCGTGAAAAGTGGGATCAACGGAGAACTGAATTCTATGGCAGGCGGTCAGATCGCGGTTTATAGCAATGATACCGCGGAAAATGGAACAGAGGTGGTATTCACGGAAGAGGATATGGATGCCATTCTGGAGAAAGTTCTAAATGTCAAGGCGGTAACACCGTCCTGGAGTTTCAGCGGAAGCGCCACCGGCAGAAAGGGAACCTTTGATGCTACTGCAACTTTCGGTAAGGCGGGACTGGAATATTCGAGCCAGGATCCGATCATCAAAGGACGTTATTTTACAGATTCCGATTATTATACGGCGAACAAAGTCTGCGTCATTACGGAGAGCAGCGCGAAAACTCTGTTTGGTAATACCAATGTGATCGGAATGAGCTTTGATTATACGTTGTATGGAGTGACACAGGAATTTACGATTGTTGGTATCCGTAAGGACAACGCATCGAAGCTGTTTGGAATGGGAGGAAACGGTACGGTGACCATGGAGGCACCTATCTCCACAATTTCCGAGGGATATGGATTCTATGTGAATTATACGGACCTGCTGATCGTCAGTGATGGCGCGGAAAATGCCTCTCAGGTGGCGCAGGATACGGTGCGTCTGCTAGAGAACAGGCATGGTGTCAGAGGACAGAATGTCATCTCTGTACAGAATTTTAATGATATTATGAGCCAGATGGATCAGATCTTAAGCTACATTACTATCTTTGTAGTGTTCGTAGCAGCCATCTCTCTGCTGGTAGGCGGTATCGGCGTTATGAACATCATGCTGGTATCTGTCACGGAGCGTACCAGAGAGATCGGTATCCGGAAAGCACTGGGAGCGAGAACCGGATCCATTCTGCTACAGTTTTTGTCGGAGTCGGCGATCATCACCCTGCTGGGAGGTCTGATCGGTATTACCATCGGAGTGGCAGGAGCTTTTGGCATCTGCAGTCTGATCGGTTTTACCGCAAAAGTAAGCGCAGGAACGGTACTGGGAGCCAGCCTGTTCTCCTCCGCCGTGGGTATCTTTTTCGGTATCTATCCGGCGAAAAAAGCGGCAAAACTAAGTCCTATCGAAGCTTTACGGCATGAATAATCATAAAAATTAAATCATAATTAAATAAAATGCATAAATAAAGAACCGCAGGTGACAGATTATAAATCCCTGCGGTTCTTTACTTGCTTTTTCATGGGAAAAAAATTATAATGTTCTCTATAGTATGCAGTTTTATGCACAGACGGAGCCCGGGGCCTTTTAACCGCCTATGAGCAGGCTCATGTGGGGTTAGCCCTTTTGCTCCTGGCATCATACATTATTATAGAGGAAAGAACACGTTATGGTAGAATTGGATGTGAAGATTACATCGGGGGACTTATATGATTTTTTATTACGGCACAGCTATAACAGCGTGTCCGGACTTTTGGGAGCGGTGATCGGAGCACTGGGTGTTGTTGTGGGAATTTCCAGACAGTACTGGATCTATCTGATCCTGGGAGTGGTGATCCTGTTATATCTCCCCTGGACGCTTTTTATCAAAAGCAAACAGCAGGTAGCGAACAATCCGGTCTTCAGGGAACCACTGCATTATGTCCTGGATGAGAACGGCATTACTATTTCTCAGGGAGACAGTTCCACCTGCCAGGCATGGGAGGATTGTCTGAAAGCAGTCTCCACCGGGCGCAGCATAATTGTCTATACGGCAAAGAATAATGCAACGATATTTCCCAAAAGCCAGATGCAGGATAAAACAACGGATGTTATTGAAATGATTTCCACGCATATGCCCCCTGCAAAGGTGAAGATCCGCAGCTAGAAATGCCATAGAGCTGAGAGCTTTTCCGGAAAGTAACAACGGCCATTACGGTGTCTATAGAAAGCGTAAGAAAAATGACAACAGGTGATTCCACAGCAAACAAAGAATTTAAAAAAGAAATTATAGAGACTCACAGTGCGCAGGAGACTTTTGCACTGGGACAGCGGATCGGCTTAGAAGCACTTCCCGGGCAGGTCTATACCCTGATCGGTGATCTGGGTGTGGGAAAGACTGTATTTACCCAGGGAGTGGCAGACGGTCTTGGAATTACGGAACCGGTCAACAGTCCCACCTTTACCATTGTGCAGATCTATGAGGAAGGCCGCATGCCTTTTTATCATTTTGATGTGTACCGCATCGGAGATGTGGAGGAGATGGAAGAGATCGGTTACGAGGACTGTTTTTACGGTGAGGGATTGTGCCTGATCGAGTGGGCGAATCTGATCGAAGAGATCCTGCCGGAGCACTACAGACAGGTGACCATAGAAAAGGATCTGGAGAAGGGCTTCGATTATCGCCGGATCACGATTGAGGAGATGACTACAGTATGAAAATATTAGCTTTGGACAGTTCCGGACTGGTGGCAAGTGCCGCCGTCGTGGAAGACGATGTCCTGATCGCAGAGTATACCACAGATTATAAGAAAACACATTCCCAGACATTACTTCCGATGTTGGACGAGATCCGGCAGATGATCGACCTGGATCTTCACACCATTGATGCCATTGCTATCTCCGCAGGTCCCGGATCCTTTACCGGACTGAGAATTGGGGCAGCAACCGCGAAGGGACTTGGTCTGGCACTGAATCTGCCGTTGGTAGAGGTGCCGACACTGGAAGGACTTGCATTTAATCTCTGGGGGACGGACAAGCTGGTCTGCCCCATTATGGATGCCAGAAGAAATCAGGTATACACCGGGATCTATGAATTCTGTAAGGCAGAAGCAGAGGCTGGAAGTTGTGAACAGCAGCTTGTGATGCATTGTGTTAAGGATCAGTGCGCATCTCCTGTGGACGAACTGGTGGACGAACTGAACCGCCTGGGACGTGAAGTGATCTTTTTGGGAGACGGCGTGCCGGTATACCGGAAGCAGATCACAGAAGGAATGAAGGTGCCGTTTTCCTTTGCTCCCGCAGCCAATAACAGACAGCGGGCAGCCAGTGTGGCTTCTCTCGGAGCTATTTATTATGCACAGGGAAAGAAAGTGACCGCTGCGGAGCATGAACCCGAATATCTGCGTAAGAGCCAGGCAGAGCGGGAACGGGAAGAGCAGGAGAGAGTAGCAAAAGAGGCACAGGCATGAAGATAGAGGTTCGTCCCCTGCGGGATACAGATATCGAAGAACTGAGCCGCATCGAAGCCGCATCCTTCAGCATGCCCTGGTCTGCGGAGGATTTCAGAGGACTACTTCTAAGAGACTATTGCCTGTATGTGGTGGCGGAGACTGATGGACATATCGCCGGCTGTGCCGGACTGACGGACAGTTTTCATGAGGGTAATATCGACAACGTGGTAACGGCACCGGAGTACCGGAATCTGGGAGTGGGAAGCAAAATGCTCGAAGAACTGCTCCGACTGGGGGCAGAGCGCGGCATTACGGCATATACTTTGGAAGTCAGAGTGAGCAATGCACCGGCGATCCGTTTATATGAAAAGTTTGGTTTCGTCTCGGAAGGGATTCGTCCCGGATTTTATGAGAAACCTACCGAAGATGCCATGATCATGTGGCGTCGTTAACAAGTATTACCACCACCATCCGGCGATTTATTTGCTATGATAGTGAAAGAGGAAACTGTTTTTACGATCAGAAAGGTGGAAGGTAAGATGCGAAAGTCAGAAAACGGTAAATTAACACAGATAATATGTAACGCCTGCGGCAGAGAATTAAAAGTAGAAAAGGAAATCATCCGGGAGGGATATTTCACCGCAGATGTCCGCTTTGGATATTTTAGCAGGAAAGACGGTATGAGACATGCCTTTGATCTGTGTGAGGACTGCTACGACAGTTGGATCGGCAGATTTGTCATTCCGGTGGAAGAAGTACCGGAGACAGAATTATTATAGATAGAACAACAGATGCTGTGAAGGCAGGATTGCGAGGAAGAATGTTAGACGTTTGCTTATTGGGAACAGGAGGAATGATGCCGCTACCTTACAGATGGCTGACTTCCCTGATGATGCGATATAATGGAAAAAGTATTCTGATCGACTGCGGAGAGGGAACCCAGATCGCCATGCGGGAAAAAGGCTGGAGTCCCAATCCTATTGATATTATCTGCTTTACTCATTTCCATGCGGATCACATCAGCGGTCTGCCGGGGATGCTTCTGACCATGGGAAATGCAGAGCGGACAGAGCCTCTGCTCCTGATCGGTCCCAGGGGGCTTACCAAAGTGGTGGCTTCGTTGAGGGTGATCGCACCGGAACTTCCCTTCGAAGTGAAATGCATTGAGATTACAGAAAATGCCCAGACTTTTTCTTTTGAAGGTTTTCGGCTGGAAGCTTTCAGGGTCAACCATAATGTACTCTGTTATGGGTACAGTATGGTGATTGACCGGGCGGGTCGATTTGATAAGGACAGAGCCATGGAGCAGGAAATCCCCATGAAATTCTGGAGCCGTCTGCAAAAAGGAGAGACCCTGGAAGAGAACGGCAGAGTATTTACACCGGATATGGTATTGGGAGCGGAGCGTAAGGGCCTGAAAGTAACCTACAGTACCGATACCCGACCTACGGAGAGCATCCGACAGAATTCCAAAGGATCGGATCTGCTGATCCTGGAAGGTATGTACGGAGAGCCGGATAAACTGGTGAAAGCCAGAGAACACAAGCACATGACCATGTATGAGGCGGCGAAGATTGCAAAAGAAGCGGAAGTACCGAAATTATGGCTGACCCACTACAGCCCGTCCATGACCAGACCGGAGGAATTCATGGAGGATGTGCGGAAGATATTTCCGGCGACTTATGCGGCGAAAGATGGTTGGACCATGGAACTGAAATTTGACGAGGGAGAGTGAACGATCTTATGAAGAAAACCAACACATCCGTGACTAAGATTACAGTCTTTTTCATCTTCTTACTCGTGCTGGTGGTAGGATATTATGCGTATCTGTCCGGAACGCATCGCACCGAGCAACAGGAAGCGGTGATGTCGGAAATCGACACCGCACTTTCCCGAAACCTCGAGAACAATTATCCTTCGACACCGAAGGAAGTGGTCAAATATTATAACGATCTGATGAAATGTTTTTATAATGAAGACTGCACGGAGGAAGAACTTCAGGAACTGGGGAAAAAGTCACTGCAATTATTTGATGAGGAACTCAGGGAGAACAACGAAGAAGAATCCTACCTCATCCGTCTGCAGGGAGAAGTGCAGAATTATAAAAACAATAAGAGAAAAATAACGAGTGTTTCTCTTGCATCAAGCACAAATGTGGACTATTACACAGCGGATGGATATTCCTTTGCACGAATATCCTGCGGTTACACGATGACGGAAAATGGCAAAAAAAGTTCTACCGTCATGGTATATCTGTTACGCAGAGATGACAATCGCAGATGGAAGATCTATGGTTGGGAAACGGCGGACCAGTTGAACAGTAAGCAGGAACAGACAGACAATAATTAGAACAAAGCAGGCAGAAAAATGACAGAGACAGAAAAACAAAAAGACATTTATATTTTGGGAATTGAGAGCTCCTGTGATGAGACAGCGGCATCGGTGGTAAAAAACGGCAGAGAGGTACTTTCCAACGTGATCTCCTCTCAGATTGCCTTACATACGTTGTACGGCGGCGTGGTGCCGGAGATCGCATCCCGGAAGCATATCGAGAAGATCAACCAGGTCATTGAGCAGGCACTTGCCGATGCCCATGTGACACTTGACGATATCACGGCGATTGCGGTGACCTACGGACCGGGACTGGTGGGAGCACTTCTGGTGGGGGTATCCGAAGCCAAAGCCATCAGCTTTGCTACCGGTATTCCTTTGGTAGGTGTTCATCACATTGAGGGACATATCAGTGCTAATTTTATAGAAAATAAGGAATTGGAGCCTCCCTTTATCTGTCTGGTGGCTTCCGGCGGACATTCGCATCTGGTGGTGGTCAAGGATTACGGAGAATATGAGATCATCGGCCGGACCAGGGATGATGCAGCGGGTGAGGCTTTTGACAAGGTGGCGCGTGCCATCGGGCTGGGCTATCCCGGTGGACCTAAGATCGATAAGGTATCGAAGGAGGGCAATCCCGATGCGATTCATTTTCCCAGAGCGGCAGTGGCGGAAAATGAGTATGACTTCAGCTTCAGCGGTCTGAAATCAGCGGTGCTGAATTACTTAAACGGCTGCCAGATGAAGGGAGAAAGCTATAATCAGGCAGATGTGGCTGCTTCTTTCCAAAAAGCAGTGGTAGATGTGCTGGTAAGTCATTCACTGCATGCTGTAAAAGCCTATGGACTGAATAAATTTGCCATTGCCGGCGGCGTGGCATCCAATTCCTCTCTGCGGGCAGCCTTTGAAGAAGAGTGCGGCAAACGAAATATTGCATTTTATCATCCTTCTCCGATCTTCTGCACAGACAATGCAGCGATGATCGGTGTGGCGGGCTATTATGAATATATCAAGGGTGTCCGCAGCGGCTATGACCTGAATGCGGTCCCGAATTTAAAATTGGGAGAACGCTAAGGAGTATTAACGATAGAAGACATTATAGAAAGACTGACATGAATATGATAGACAGAGTAACAGAAGAGTACTTCACAGAAGATTTTGCGGCATATAAAACAGAAAAAGAGGATGGAAACAAGGAAAAACCGCGTTGTACTGCCATTATCCTGGCAGCCGGCAGCGGAAGCAGGATGCACTCCGCAGTGGCGAAACAGTTCCTTCCGTTAAAGGGCAGACCTCTGATCTGGTATGCATTGCATGCGGTAGAAGAGTCAAAGATCATCGATGACTGTATTCTGGTGACTTCGGAACAGGATATTCCCTATGTCCGGGAAGAAATCGTGCAGAAATACCGTTTTACGAAAGTGAATATCATTACTTCCGGCGGAGCGGAACGGTATCTCTCTGTGAGCAGGGCATTGCAGCTGATCGCGGACGGACGCCTTAAGTGTCCGAATGAGCATGGTTATGTGTTTATCCATGACGGCGCAAGACCTTTCCTGACGGAGAAAATTCTGGAAGACACCTATGCGGCTGCTGTACAGTATCAGGCGTGTGTGGCAGCGGTACAGAGCAAGGATACCGTGAAGATCAGCGATGGCAATGGCTTTGCACTTTCCACACCGGACCGCAGGAGCGTCTGGAATATTCAGACACCGCAGGTATTTGAGACCAGCCTGATCCTGCAGGCGTATGAGCGACTGAAAAACAGGCTTCCAAAGCTGCAGGAGCAGGGCATTCAGGTAACAGACGATGCCAGCGTGGTGGAGATGTTTACCGAGTCCCGGGTGAAGCTGGTGGAAGCATCCTATCAGAATATTAAGATCACAACACCGGAAGATATGAAGACAGCCGAGGCATTTCTGGAGGAATAAATCCTCCGTGCTCCGGCTGTTTTATTATTATTCTATTTCTCCCGCATGGCACTGGGAGTTACTCCGTATACTTTCTTGAATGCACGTCGGAAAGTATTGGAATTATTATATCCCACAGCGATATACAGCTCATTTAAGCTGATATCGGTCTCCTGGATCAGTCTGGCAGCCTCCGCCATACGGATATTCTCCAGATAAGTGGAGAAGTTGACCCCGGTCTTTTCCTTGAACATATGGGAAAAATAACTCTCGGAGATCTGAAATTCATCTGAAATCTTGTTTAATCCCAACGAAGGATCTTTATAATTGTCCTTAATATATTTCTCGATGGTAGAGGATAAGGTGTTGTCGTCCTCTTTATTACCGAAGAGATTACACAAGGATAATGCAAGATCTTCACACAATTTGAAGGTCAGGTGCTCATTGAAACGCTCATCCAGTACATTTACAGCTTCGGGATCCGCATCCTGAGGCAGTGCAAATCTTGCTTTTAATAAAGTGTTACGGATATCTGACAGCAGGTACTTTAACAGGTTGACCGGCAGGGTACGTTCCTCGATATTCTCCTGGTGGATCAGATTGAACAGCTCCAGCACCTGCGATGTATTGCCCGTGGAGATGAAGTGGATCAGCTTCGTGGAGATCTCCGGCGGATAGTAAAATACGTTGGAATCCTTCTTGATAAATTCATACGGGAAGAAAATATAGTTCTTCGTCGTATAACTTACGGCCTCGGAGGCCTGCTGGTAGCATTCCCATACATTCATCAGGGAATCCGTATTGCGTCCGATGCCGGCGAAGAGCCAGATGTCGTAAGTATCCAGCAGATAATCATGAAGCCGCAGGATGCAATTGTTGATCTTCAGAATCAGATTTTTCCCTTCTTCTTCGGAACAGTGTAGCAGGACAGAATAGGTACGGTCCGAAGGGCTGAAGTAGAAAAGTGGTGTACCGAAGAAATTCTCCAGTGCGGACTCGATGATCTTCTCCAGCTCCTCTACAGATTCCACGCCGCCGGGAAGAGCATTTTCTACATTATCGCCGAAGTTATTATAGTACACAATATATAACACATTATAATAAGAAGAAGCAGTGATCCCCAGATAATTCTCCATATAAGCTACCTCGTCTTCGGATGTAGCCGTACCGGACAAAAGCTGTCGGACATAAGAGGTACAGATAATGGGACGCTGGCTGTCCACTACCTCCTGCAGATTCTTCTGGACTTCCACAGCAGTCTGCAGCTCCTGACCAAGTTCAATGATAGGCTGCACATTCCGACGGGAAAAATAATATACCAGAGAACCGCCGATCACCAGTGCGGACATTGCCAGTAAGATGAAAAATAAATGTGTGCCTCCAAGCCCCCCAGTCGCTTTATAGGGAGGAAAACTAAAATAATAAGAATAATTGGTATTATCAGAAGTATATTTCCCTAAAGTAAAAGTCTGTCCGTTCAGACGGACCTGGGCATATCCTTTATTAAAGTCAAGGGAATCCAGCATTTCTGCGGAAATGCTGTCCGGGATATTTATCGTAAGCACAGTGGAGGTATCTGACGCGTTCACAGCCAGAAAATTATCCCCATCCATCTGTACACAGTCGAACAGATCCGCCATTTTATCCTGTTCGAAGATAAAGCATACCTTTGCATTGGCATCCATATAGTAGAGATCATTCAGGTCGATGATATACATATAGTATTTTTCACTGTAATTTGGCATGAACTGATCCATAGGAAGAAAGCGGTTCTTGTATTCCGGTTCCGTCATGTAGGAGTGCCACAGTTCCTTTTCGGTAGAAGAGTATTTCTGAATCCAGTTATAGAACCGCTTTGCGGATATGAAATAAGTAGGATTCAATACATAGTCCGTCTCCGGAAAATAGACAAAGGACTCTTTTAAAGGAAGAAGTGCTTCCGCATACACATTTGTTGCCAGAGAATTCTGTAATTCATTCCCCATCTCCGTAAAAGGATAGTAAGTATTCTGATAATTCATGACCTTACGGAAGGTGTCGTTCTGCAAAAGCTGCCGGCAATACACCTCCATAATGTTCAGATCGCTTTCAAACAGCTCTGCATTGCTGATCAGGGTTGTCTCGTTCTGCTGATCATAAGAATCACGCGCGTTATTTATCGTAGAACGGTATAAAAAGAGGAACAAAACCAGAATGATCAGCAGGAAAATACTGTAAGAGGTTACCATTCTCAGCATTAATGTACTGTTGTGGCTTGTATAATTTGTATCATTAAGGGTGTCTTTTTTATTAAAAATCATTCATGATCACTCCCGTGTCTCAATTTTTTTAGATAATATACCGAATAAACCATGTCTATTGTATCAGTTACTTACAAAGGAAGCAAGATGTAACCCCTTTCAAATTTAAAAATATCAAATGTAAGTGCTTTCAAAGAATGCAGTAAAATCAAGGGTTTGCAGAACCGGTGGTCAAAATTTGCACCCGAACGCAAAAATTGTAACTTGTTTTTCCCGGTGACGGATGGTAAGGTGAAGGCAAGTCAAGGGAATGACCCCATGACAAATCATGATTCCAAATTTTTAGGGAGGAACAAAATGAAGAGAAAAGTATTATCCGTACTTTTAGCATCTGCTATGGTAGCTTCCTTAGCAGCATGCGGAAGCAGCAACGATGCTCCTGCACAGAGCGCAGCAGCAACTGACAGCGCAGCAGCTTCTACCGAGGCTTCCACCGAAGCTTACAATCTGGAGGAGATTAACGTAGTAGTTAATGGTACTCTGACCGCAACCGTTGATAACGGCCAGGCTGAATTCGTTCAGCAGTGGGATGATGCAGTATCCGAAGCAATCGGTCATCCTATTAAGATGAACATCCAGCAGTTAGACCACTCCGGTTATACCGATGCAGTAGGTCGTCTGTTCGCAGGTGGTGATTACCCCGACGTTATGATCATGAGTGCAGATATGTTCAAGCAGTATGCTCCTACCGGTCTGCTGTGGGATATGTCCGAAGCATATGCAAACGCTAAATTCCAGTCTCACCTGATCCTGCCTGAGATCAATGAGAACCTGAAGGATGAGGAAGGTCATCTGTATGGCTTCGCTCCTACCTATGGTAATGGATGTGTTACCTATGTTAAGCAGGCATGGTTAGATGCAGTTGGCCTGAAGGCTGAAGATATCAAGACTTATGATGATTACTACAACATGCTGTTAAAGTTCCACAACGAAGATCCCGATGGTAACGGCGTAACCGGTGATACCTATGGTGTTATCGCAGCTGGTTTCGTTGGTAACGAAGCTCCTTACGTAAACTATCTGCCTGAGTTCTGGCAGGATTCTTATCCCGCAATCCTGCAGGATGACAACGGTACCTGGTACGATGGATTCCAGACCGATGCTACCAAGGCAGCTCTGTTAAGATTACAGCAGGCTTACAAGGATGGCGCTATCGATCCTGAGACCCTGACCGCTTCCACCAAGATCGCTCGTGAGAAATGGTTCTCCAACGATCAGACCGGTTCTTCAGGTGTATTCACTTACTGGGCAGGTTCCTGGTATCAGACTCTGACCGATAACCTGATCAAGAACGGTGTTGACGACAAGCTGGTTGAGCTGGCTCCTATCGCTGAGGTTGGCGCTTACCTGAACAGAGAAGCTCCTGTATGGGTTATCATTGATGACGGTGACGGAGACAACTCCCGTGAGCAGGCTATCTTCGATGCATTCATTGAGACCATGATGGATGGTGACAAGGTTCAGACTCTGTGGACCTACGGTGCAGAGGATGTTCACTGGTCTACCAAGGCTGAAAGCTTCACCATCAATGCAGGTACTGAAAAAGAGAAGACCTACGAGTACGAAGACGGTACGTTCCACTTAAAGCAGTCTCCTAACGATCCTAACTCCGTATGGAAGAAGAACGCTATGGATCCCGCTCTGGTTATCTGCTCTCTGGACAATGGCTTTAACGATATCTCCAGCCTGGCTGCAGAAGGCAACAAGTTCTTCACCGAGAACTGTAAGGATGCTCCTCAGTCTCCTACCTCTGAGACCTACACCAACGAGTCCGGTACCATCTATGATGCTAAGCTGGCAGCTATCACAGCAGTAGTAGTTGACGGTGGCGATGTAGATGCAGCTATGCAGACCTACGTTGATACTGTTGGATCTATCATTGATCAGTGCTTAGCTGAACTGAACCAGTAATAATATCTGCAATATAGTAGCAGAAGCTACAAAAACATGATATAATTATCCTGTCCCGCCGGGATGCAAAAACCCATGGGACAGGATATTTTAGAGAGAAAAGAATGTGTGAGATGAAGTCGAAAGGAAGAGGGATGGTATGAGCAAGAAAAAGAAAATCACCACATCCACCGGCGTAGAAGTACGTCACAAGCCTCTTGGTCTCCGGATCTGGAATAACAGAGGCTATTATTTGATGTTCCTGCCTGTATTTGTGTTCATTTTGATCATGTATTACTGGCCCATGCTTGGTATTCGTTATGCATTCTACGATTACAAGCCCGTAGGTGCTCCTACTTTTGTAGGACTGAAGCATTTTTACAGTATGTTTAAGACCGATGCGTTCTGGAGTGCATTCAGAAATACATTGGAACTGAGTATTATGAAGTTATTGATCACGACCTTCACTGCGGTTATCGTATCAATCTTCTTAAATGAAATGGGAAATCTCTTTGCAAAGAAAACTTTGCAGACTATCATATATCTGCCTCACTTTATGTCCTGGGCAGTAGTTGCATCTATCTTCAGCTTGTTCCTGTCTCCTTCCTCTACCGGTCTGGTAAATGGATTGCTGCGTGACTGGGGCATCCTGGCACCGGATGCCAAGGGAATTTATTTCCTGGCAAGCACTGCATGGTGGAGACCGATCTTCTACATTATCAATATCTGGAAAGAGACCGGTTGGGGAACTATTATCTTCCTGGCTACTCTGGCAGGTATCAATCCGGAGCTGTATGAAGCAGCCGACATCGACGGTGCAACCCGTATGCAGAAGATGCGTTTCGTAACGCTGCCTGCACTGTCCAATACTATTATCACTGTATTGATCCTGAACCTTGCTAAGGTTATGAACATGTTCGAGTCCGTATTCGTATTGTACAACAATGCGGTATACAGTGTGTCTGATGTTATTTCTACTTATATTTATCGTCAGACATTCGCGATCGCTCTGCCGAACTATGGTTACTCTACAGCAGTTGGTCTCTTCAAGTCCCTGGTTGGCTGTGTCCTGGTACTGATATGTAACTGGGCTAGTAAGAAGACCCGTGGCCGTGGCATTGTATAGGAGGTGTTAAACGTGGCAAAGACAGCTTATCGTAAACCTAAGAAAAAGGTTCATGTATTCGATATTGTAAACTACATCGTATTTATTCTGATCGGCCTCCTGGTACTGGTACCTATCTGGAAGGTAGTAGTAGACTCCTTCAATGCTGTGGGTGTATACCAGTTCAGACTGTGGCCGGAGGATTTTACCTTAGATGGCTATAAGACCATCATTCATACCCAGAGACTGTACAGACCTTTCATCAACTCCGTTATCACAACTGTGCTCGGTACTTTCCTTGGTCTGCTCCTGTCCACCCTGGGTGGCTATGTACTGATCCAGTTTGATATGCCCGGACGTAACTTCTTCGCATATTTCCTTCTGTTTACCATGATCTTCTCCGGTGGTATGATCCCTGAGTACCTGGTAATGAAGCAGTTACACCTGGTTAACAGCATGTGGATCCTGGTGGTGAAGCACGGTATGAACGTGTACAACCTGGTACTGATGCGTAACTTCTTCGAAGGAATACCTGCCAGCCTGTTCGAGGCAGCAGAGATCGACGGATGTTCCCCTATGGGAATCTTCTTCAAGATCGTGCTTCCTCTGTCCAAGGCAGCTCTGGCTTCCATCGGTCTGATGTTCGCAGTTACCGTATGGAATGACTATTCTACCGTTAAGATCTATATTACCAATCCTGATCAGGTTAACTTCCAGTATCAGTTACGTAATATGATCATGGATGGTGATACCCCTACTACACAGTATTCGGTATCCCAGAACACTCTGTTCTATGCAGCGATCGTATGTGCAATCCTTCCTTTCATGGCACTGTATCCTTTCCTGCAGAAATACTTCGTAAAGGGTGTTAATGTAGGTGCTGTAAAGGGTTAAAAACAAATAAAAGGTGCGCTGTTGTCTTCGGATAACAGCGCCGTTTTTGATTAAAAGAGGGTTTGAAGAATAGAACTTAGGAAGGGCTGGCTGTTATGGCAAAGGCAAAAGTAACCGAAAAAAATATTAAGCTGATCCTGCAGGGCAGTATTGGAAAGGCAATTCTCGCACTGGCAGTACCTGTTGTGATCAATAGTTTTTTACAGACTATGTATAATCTGACCGATACTTATTGGCTCGGACAGCTTGGAACAAATGAATTAGCAGCAATTAATCTTGTTTCGCCGCTACAGCAAATTGTGGTAAACTTTGGATCGGGACTTACGGTGGCAGGTGCTGTTTTGATTGCACAGCTTATCGGAGCATCAAAAAAAGAAGAGGCAGCCTCCATGGCAAGTCAGATCTTTGTCTGCGCAATGATATTTTCCATCATCTGCGCCGGAGTTATTGCAATTTTTACCCCTACTGTGGTAAACTGGCTTGGAGCAGATGAGCCGACAGCAAAAGTTGCAAATGTGTATCTTAGGCTTGTTATTTTAGATATGCCGTTTTTATACATGGTCAATATTTTTGCAGCGATTAGGCAGGCGCAAGGTGATACAGTATCACCTATGTTTTTAAATCTGACAGGAATTTTACTTAATGTTGTACTTGACCCACTTTTAATGATTGTGATACACTGGGGAGCAGCAGGAGCAGCGCTTGCGACAGTTATTGCTAAGGCAGTTCCGGCAATGATTTCACTTGTAATCTTAAAGAGAGATACAACAGGTGTAAGGATTCGCTAAAAGGGTTTTCGCTTTGAAAAAAGCAAAATGAAAAGCATTCTCACAGTTGGTCTTCCGACTGCAATCGGCGGAAGTACAATGCAGCTTGGCTTTCTTTTAATGAGCAGAAATGTCTATGTGTATGGTACTGGAGCAATGGCAGCATACGGAATTGGCAACAAGGTAAATGGTCTTATCACGCTGCCGTCAAATGGTATTGGCTCAGCAGTTGCGACAATTGTTGGTCAAAACATTGGAGCAAATCAGATTGACCGCGCTGAAAAAGGCTATAAGATCGCAAGACGTGTGAGTGTTATTTTTTTGTTTGTTGGCGGACTGATTCTATCGCGTCCATTTTTATCAGAGGCGATAGTAGGGTTGTTTTCAACAGATGAAGAAGTAATAGCTATGGCTGCAGATTTTCTTAGCATCATGGCGTTATGGTGTTTTACAAATGGTATTTATAATTCCACAAGCGGTCTCTTTCAGGGAAGTGGTCATACGGAAGTTACGATGGCAGTTGATGCAACGAGGCTGTGGGTATTTCGATTTGCAACGCTTTATGTATGCGAGCATTGGCTTCATATGGGAGTTCGAAGTATCTGGTATAGCGTTGTTGTCAGCAATGCACTGTCATCTGTGATTTTGTATGTAGTATACCGCACGGGGCTTTGGAAGAAAAAGCGCGTGTAATTGTATTATCATAATCTTACGGAAAGGAAGAATCATAGGATGAGCTACAGACTTGCCATATTTGATTTAGATGGAACAATTCTTGATACATTGGAGGATTTAAAGGAGAGCACAAATGCGGCGCTTGCTGCAAATGGATATCCGGCGCGGACACTTGATGAGGTGCGCTGTTTTGTTGGAAATGGAATTGGAAAGCTTATTGAGCGAGCTGTGCCTAAGGGAACATCAAAGGAAGCGACAGAAAAGACGCTGGAGAGCTTTAAGGTTCACTATGGTATACACTGCGCAGACCACACAAAGCCTTATGATGGGATTCTAAAGCTGTTAGAGGATCTACGTAAATGCGGCATCCAGACGGCAGTTGTTTCAAATAAGGCAGACTTTGCCGTGCAGGAACTTTGCAGTCAGTACTTTCCGAAAGCATTTGATTTTGTCGTTGGCGAGCGAGAAGGCATCAGAAGAAAACCTTGTCCGGACAGCGTTTTTGAAGTTTTAAAAACACTGAAAAAGACGGCGGCAGAGGCAGTTTATATTGGTGATTCCGATGTAGATGTAGATACGGCAAAAGAAGCAGGCATGGATGGAATTTTTGTAAACTGGGGATTTCGAGGCAGAGAATTTTTGCTTGAGCATGGCGCAAAATGTGTAGTAGATACGCCAGAAGAGTTAGAGAGGCTGCTTACTGGAAAGGCTTAAGTTAATAATCTAAGGGAAAGAAAAGGACTAGTAAAATGGCAGTAACAGCAAAGGACGTTGCAGAAGCATGCGGTGTATCTCGAATCACAGTAAACCGTGCGCTGAGCGGAAATGAGAATGTGAAGCCAGAGACGCGGGAGAAAATCTTGAAAAAGGCACAGGAAATGGGATACGTTCCAAATCTTATCGCGCGAAGCTTGGTAAATGGAAAAAGCAAAATGATCGGGATCGTTATCTCTGATATAAAAAATTTGTATTTTTCAGAGATTGTCGATGCTATAACACGCCAGGCGAGAGCACGCGGATATATGGTTTGTACTTGTACGCATGATAGTGATTGTCAGGAGGAAAGGCGCCTGATTGAGATGATGAAAGGCTATTGTGTTGATGGTATGATTTTAAACTGTGTTAACAGAGGCGATGAGTTTAAAGACTGGCTTGATAAGCTAGATATGAAGTATGTGATCCTCGGCTATCAACTGCTGCCGGGAAGTTATACAGTAGGTGTAAATGAAAATAAGTCTGTAAAGGATGTTGTGCGTTTTTTAAAGGCGCATGGTTATCATAAGCAGGTATTTGTCGTGCCGCCATTGTATGGAGAGGATGGTCAAATTAATATTCCTCATTATCAGAGAGCCTCTGGCTTTTTGGAGGAGGCCCAAAAGCAAGGCTGTGACTATCATATTTTGTATGGAAAAGATACGAATGAGCAGGCACTTGAGTTTTTAGAGAAGAATACGGGGGAAAAGCCAGTATTTTTGTGTACAGGAGAAATGTTTGCCATACCAATGCAGAAATTCTTAAAAAAGAATGGATACCGTGCGCCAAAAGATTATGGTCTTATGACATATGATCGCTTGATGTATCGCTTCTGGAATGAAGAGGCCATTGCTGCAGTAGATAATCACGTTGATCAGATAGGAACGAGTGTTGCCAATGCTGTTATTGATTTAATTGAGGAAAAAGAAATTCCGATGAATATAGAGGTGCCATATGATCTTGAAGAAGGCACTTCGCTTTAAGAGATTAGAGGGGTCTTAATGGCCCTTCTTTTTATTGCACAGAAATTTCTTGGAGATACAGGAAAATATTATTTAAAAAAACGTAAAAATCCTAAAAAATCAGTTGACAAATTGTAAAAAATGATTATAATTGGAACCATAGACAAATGATCACGTGAACATTTTTAAAAAGATGTGCAAATCGCACAAAACACTACAGGTCTGCCCTTTTACGGTCAGAGTATTATTAAGGAGGATTTTTTTATGAGAAAGCAGGTTTCTTTTGCTCTTGCACTGAGTATGGTTATGACATCTGGAATTGCAACCGTTGCCAATGCAGCAGCTGATGATGGAAAAACGAACGTGGTATTTTGGAACAGCTGGACAGGCGGAGATGGTGATACGCTGGAAGCACTTGTAAACAAGTTCAATGAAGAGAGCGATACTGTACATGTAGAGATGACACGTACAACATCCTTTAGTGATATGCTTCAGACCAGCCTTCCAACTGGAGAGGCAGCAGATCTTGTTTTACTTAGCACAAACGAGATTACACGTTACAAGAGTTACCTTCGTTCTATGGATGATA
>ERZ833515.1123-NODE-1123-length-19709-cov-7.879872_pt1 | contig 19709 bp, 12 predicted proteins | sample MGYA00519949_ERZ833515 | MGnify/ENA primary metagenome ERZ833515 (study PRJEB31850, sample SAMEA3708741) | human gut metagenome | biome: human gut; feature: human-associated habitat; material: faeces | place: China | collected 2014 ...
GTCCCTGTGGCGAAGCGAAAGCCGATGCTGCCCGGAAAAGCCCTGGTCAGAATGGGTCAAAACCCCGTCACTTCAGTGATCGGGTTGCTTAGTCCTGCGCCATCCGCACCAGACAGTGCTTGCCGCAGAAGGCAATGCCGAATCGGCGCATCACCTTGAGCCCGCCGCCGAATTCCTCTGCATAACTGCGTCGGTGAATCTGCTCGAGCGCCGCCGCGCAGCTCTTCGCCAACTCTGCATCGTCCGACGACTTGGCCTTCTTGATCTCCAGAATGACGCCCGTCTTTTTCGGCACGTCGACAAGGGCGATGTCAAAATAGCCGTCTCCGGACTCTCGGTTGGAAACAAGATCCCGACCGTTTGCAACGGTGACGGCCGAGGCGAGCATGCCGAGGAGCAGTCCGTGATAAAAGGCTTCCGGACCGGCGTCTCGAATGCTCGCGAAGCGCAGCAGGTATTGGCGCAGAATGCGTTGAGCTGCAAAGCCTTCTGCGTTTACAAAGGCGTCGAAGAGCCGGGTGCAGGCCTCGACATAGCCGGCGTTGGCCCGCGTGAAGAAGGACGCGATGCGGTCCTTGAAGCACGCGAGGATCTCCTTGTTTGGGATCCTCAGAACCGACCGGCCGTCGGGCAGCGTTCCGATCCTCGTCAGGTAGCCGGTGTTGTAGAGGAGGCTCAGGAGCTGTTCGGCCGAATGCAGGTGCGCAAGATCCGCAAACGACATGGCGTCGTCTACCTGGGCCGCGATCTCCTCTCCTGCCATCAAGCGGCGCAGGTCGTCAAGGCGTTGTTCGTCGGCATATTCGACGAACTCAACAATGAGATCATTACTGCTCGTGTTGATCCAATAGTTCCCGGGAAACTTTTCACCTTTTGCTGCATCGTCGCAATAATTCATCACGTCCCAGGGGCAAAAGATGTGCGTCTCCCCGAAGCGGTAGCCGTCATAATTATCCCGAACGACGTCGAGTCGATGCTCAAGCCCGAAGTCGGAAAGAACACCGCGCGTCTCCGCCTCCGTGAAGCCGGCGGCGCCGCTCAGCCGAGTCTGGGTAATTCCGAAGCTCTTGAAATTGTTCATGCCGGTGAAGACGCTTTCCTTGACAAGTCTCAGGCATCCCGTCAGCACGGCTTTAGAGAGATGCGGCGAGTCTTTAATGCCTCGGCTGAAGAACCGCTTCAAGAGCAGTATGGATTCGTCATAATGCCCGTTGATGCGCGCCTTCTGCAGCGGCACGTCGTATTCGTCAATCAGCAGCACGACCTTCCGGCCGAAGTACGCATGGAGCGCCTCCTCGAGCGTGACGAGTCCGTCGGCGAAGACGTCTTCATCAGCGGCCGACGGCCGGATGCCGGCCGAAAGAAGCGCCTCAAGCTTCATCCGAACGCGCCCGCTCAGTGTGGGCGAGTCGAGAAGAAATTCGTACGGGACCGCGGCATCGCAGACGGCGCGGCCGAGATGCTTCACGCAATCCTCATAGGATGCTCCTTCGACGTCCTTGAGCGTGAGTCGGAGAACGGGCCAGCGTCCCATGTTGGCCCTGCAGAACTCGAGATCGGAGAGGACGTCGAGCCCGGCAAAGAGTCCTTGAGGCTTCGAAAGATCCTCGGGATGCTTCGGGTCGAGCGCGAGGAAGCTTTCGAGCATGGAGAGCAGAAGGGTCTTTCCGAACCGCCGCGGACGGGTGATCAGAAGAACATTGGCGGCACCGAGTATTTCTGGGATGAAGCGGCTTTTGTCGACGAAGTACTGTCCGCGCGTCATCAGGTCTTCGAACGAAGACAGTCCAATTTCAATCGGTTTGACGATCTTTGTCATCTTTGTATGTCCCTCTGCGAACACGCGTCCGCAGCAGCGAACACCCTCCCGTATTTTAGAAGCGCGAGGAGCAGCGCGATTCCCCCCGCTCTGGGCCTGTGCCGGCGCAGGCTGAAGGCGCAACCAGCGAGCCTTTTTGCTCATGATGGAGCGGGCCGCGCCGAAAGACTGCATGCCGTCGGGTTTCGAAGCTCCATCTACCTGCAGTGCGAACTTCAAAGCGCCTGCGCGGAATTGGAAAAGCTCCGCCGGCGTTCCCGTCGACGGAGCTTTTTCAGGCGTTTGCTGCCTCCCCAACTTCACGGTGTGAAAGCTCTGCAGCGGCGACTGAAGCCGGAACGCATCCGGCTTACGCCTTGGCCGGAGCCTTTTCAGCCGGAGCCTGCGAAGGCGCCTTGGCGGCGGCAGCCTTGGGCGCGGCGGCCGGCTTGACTACGGTCTTCTTTTCCGCAGCAGGCTGCGCAGGAGCCTTCTCAGCAGCCTTCGGAGCCGCCGGAGCGGCAGTCTTCGGAGCGGCCTTGACCGCGGGCTTCGCCGCAGCGGGAGCGGCCTTCGCCGGAGCCTGGACCGGCGCCTTCGCTTCGACCTTCTGGTCGACCTTCGGCGCTTCAGTCTTTGCGGCCGGAGCGGCGGCGGGAACAGCGGCCGGAGCCTTCACGGCGCGCTTCGCGGCCGGCCGACGGGCGGCAGGCTTCTTCGGAGCGGCGGCGGGAGACTTCACTTCAGGCTTCGCCTCGCTCTTGACGAGCTTCACCGCGGCCTTGGCCTTCTCTTCGGCTTCAGCCTCGTGGGCGAAGAGCGCAAGCACGGCCTTCAGGAGCGCGACGCCTTCGCGGATCTCGGACTTCTTGATGATGAGCGGCGGGCAAAGACGGATCGTCGTGCCGCCGGCCGTGAGGATCACGAGGCCCGCCTCGAGCGCCTTCTTCTGGATCTCGGCGAGCTTGGGCTGGAGCGAGGCCTTGAGTTCGCAGCCGATCAGCAGCCCCATGCCGCGGACTTCATTGAAGACGTGAAGTTCATCGTTGAGCCCCTCGAGTTCGGCGCGCATGTAGGCGCCCTTTTCGCGGACCTTGGCGAGGAACTTCGGCGTCGCGATCTTGTCGAGAACGGCCGCGCCCACGGCGCAGGCGAGCGCATTGCCGCCGAAGGTGGAGCCGTGCGTGCCCGGGTGGAAGTGGGCCGCAACCTCGTTGGTGGTCAGCACGCACCCGATCGGCACGCCGCCGGCGAGGCCCTTGGCGGTCGTGACGATGTCGGGGCGCACGCCCACCTGCTCGAAGGCGAAGAAGGTGCCCGAACGGGCGCAGCCCGACTGCACCTCGTCCATCACGAGGAGCGCATGGTGCTTGTCGCAGAGCTCGCGCACGCGGCGGGCGAACTTCGGATCAACGGGGAGCACCCCGCCCTCGCCCTGCACGGGCTCGAAGATCACGCAGCATGTCTTGTCGGAGATCTGCTTCTCGAAGGCGGCGATGTCGTTGAAGGGCAGGTGCGTGATCGCGCCGGGACGCGGGCCGAAACCCGTGGAGTACTTGTCCTGGCCGCCCACGCTCACCGTGAAGAAGGTGCGGCCGTGGAAGCTGTGCGTGAAGGAGATGATCTCGTTCTTCTCCTCGCCGCCCACCTCAAAGCCGGTGCGGCGCGCGAGCTTCAGGGCGCATTCGTTCGACTCCGCCCCGGAGTTGGTGAAGAACACGCGGTCGTAACCCGTGAGCGCGGTGATCTTCTTGGCGAGCCCGACGGTCGCGTCGTTCGCGAAGACGTTGCTCACGTGAATGAGGCGCGCGGCCTGGTGCTTGAGGGCCTTGCGCACGATCTTCGGGGCGTTGCCGAGGCAGTTGACGGCGATGCCGCCGCCGAAGTCGAGGTAGCTGCGGCCTTCGGAATCGTAGAGGCGGCACTTCTTGCCGCGCACGAGGAGAATGTCCGCGGGCTTGTAGCAGGGGATCATCACGTGGTCGTAGTCGGCGCGCGTAACTTCAGTCATTTTGAACCTTCCTTATTTCTTATCGTTGGTTTTGGCCGGACGCCGGCGGTCCGCCGCAGCGGGTCCGCCTCTAACGGACGCCCCTCATTCGCCGATGTTGTACTCGTACGCGAGTTCGTCGCAACGCGAGCGCTTGGCGCAGTTTTCGCAGTCCTTGAGGATCTTCTCGGGCAGGGCCTCGATCTTGGTGAGCTTGAAGCCGCAGCGCTCGAAGAACTTCGGATTGCGCGTGAGCACGAAGACCTTGTCGATGTCGAGGCGGCGCGCACGATTGAGGAGGTACTCCACGATCGCGCGCCCCTGGCCCTGGCGCTGCACGAGCGGAGAGACGCCGAGCGAGCGGATCTCCGCGAGTCCTGAATCATAGACGAAAAGGCTCGCGCACCCGACCATCCGGCCGTCGCGCACACAGACGGCGAAGCTGTCGATGTTGCGGATGATGTCGGCGCGCTTGCGCGGCAGATTTTCACCCTGCTTGGCCCAGTACTTCACGAGCTCCTCGACGGCGTCCACGTCGGAGAGGCGCCCCTGGCGGATGAAGAAGGGACCGCGCTCGCGGTTGGCGAGGATCTGATTGAGGGCGCGCGAGAGGTAGGAGAGCTCCGTGTCCGTGATGTTCTTGTTGCGCAGGAGGTTCACGGCCTCGTCGTAGAGGTCTTCAAACGGCGTGCCGTGAAAGTTCTCCTTGGCGTCTTCGGGGAGCTCAACCCCGAGGGGCGCCAACTTCGCGGCCTTCTCGGGCGCGAGGAGGTGCGTCAGGACGGGGCCGGCGTCGGCGACGGGCGAAATCGAGATCGTCCGGGACTGGTTTTGGGGGACTTGTTCTTCCATTTTCTTCTTTTTGGATGATCAAAGGGGCAAGGCAATCGGCCGAACCCTCGCTCCCGGCGAGGGAGCCTCGGGTCTGAAGGGCTCTTCTGCCGGCGCGGAGGCGTTCCGCCCGTCCTCATCCGCGGCCGTCGGCCGGGCCGCCCGGTCCATTGCGGCCGGTCGGCGCGGTTCGTCGGGGCCGCGCAGGGAAACAAATGCCCTCAGGAGCCGCCTTTCGGGAGGGCGCTTCTCCACTTCGCGCGGAGAAGCACGTCCAACTCGTCCGAAAGACACGCCGCCCGGGGGCGCACACATCACCTTCGCCTCCTTCTCGGGAAGACGAATCAAATCGGATTCTATGGACGCGGCGGGAGGCGCTTACGGCTCCAAATGAGAGGTTCTGCCTAGCAAATCCCATCGAAGCCAAATGAAGGAAAATGAGCGCGGGACGCGTGCCGGAAAGGACGAGAAATGACCGGCCAATGTGCGCAATGGCTTCTTTGCGAATCGATCATCTCATTGTTTCCCATGGATTCTTCAGTGGTTCTCGTCGTGCAGGAAAATGTAGTCCGCTCAATCATCCGCGCGCCGTTCAACGCTCTCCCGTCGTGTATCCCGGCGCTTGCGGACAATTGCGCCTCCAGTGTCCGGGATTTGTCGACCATTCGGCGGAATTCACTCGACTATTCGGGGAGAACCCGTGTGCGGCGGAAGTGCCCGATGAAAGTTCCTCCGTCCAGCCCCCAAAAAAAACACTTCGGCCCGGATTTCTCACGGATCCGGGCCGAAATGAGCGTCGCGCGCTGCGCGCCGCCCCCGCGGGCTTCCAAGCGCCTCAGGCGCGCATCACCGTGCCGGGGAATCCCCCGTTCGCGACCACATCGGGCAGAGCCGCATCGAAGATCGAGGCGATCGAGACGGGCGCGCCCGTCGCGCGGGCGGCCGAGAACGCCGCGCGGACCTTGACCGCCATGCCGCCCGTGACGACTCCCGATTCAATAAGCGCCTCCACGCCCTCGGCGTCGAGCGTCGCGATGAGGCGCTTCTCGTGGTCGAGCACGCCCGGGACGTCGGAGAGGTAGACCAAGGGGGCGGCGAGGAGCTCGGCGACAGAGAGCGCCGCGTCGTCGGCGTTGATGTTCCAGAGCCGCCCCTCGACGTCCATGCCGATCGAGGAGACGACCGGGGTCCAGCCCGCGTCGATGAGGCCGAGGAGCGCGCGGCGGCCCGCCTCGCTCCCGGCGCGGGTCTTTGCGACGCGCCCGAGGGCCGCATCCTGCGGCACGACCTCGGCCGCCCCGCCGTCCGTGACGAGAAGCCCAAGAGGCGTGAGTCCCGCACGCCGGACCGCTCCCCGCAGCGCAAGACTGCACGCGCCTGCGAGTCCGCCCGCGATGACGGGCATGTCTTCGGCCGGGCTCACGCGCAGCCCTTCAATGCGGCGTACGGGGAGATTGAGGCGCTCCATCAGGTGGTCCACCTCGACGCCGCCCCCGTGCACGAGGAGGAAGGTGCGGCGGGCGGCCTTAAGCGCCCGGAAGAGCCGGTCGAGTTCGGCTTCGGCGCCCAACGCCTTGCCGGAAAGCTTGAGGACGAGCGGGGCGGCGGTCTTCTCAGTCATGTTCTTCTCCTGGAGGGACGCGGATCAGACGAGGGCCGTCGTCTCATTGAAGCCGAAGCGCAGGTTCATCACCTGCACGGCCTGGCCGGCCGCGCCTTTGAGAAGGTTGTCGATCGCGGAAACGACGACGACGTCCTTCCCATGCTGCGGGTCGTCGTCGGAGACGGCGAACCCGATGTCGCAGAAGCTCGTTCCCACGACGTCGCCGAGCTTCGGGAGGGTCTTCTTCACGCGCACGAGCGGGCGCCCCTCGTAGGCGTTCTCATAGGCCGCGCGCACGGCCGCGGCGTCCGCGCCGGGAGCGAGACGCGCGGTGACAGTCGCGAGGATGCCGCGCTTGAAGGGCCCGAGGTGCGGCGTGAAGACGACGCGCGCATCGAGGTGCTCCTCGATCTCCGGGCGGTGGCGGTGCGTGAAGACGCCGTAGGCGCAGAGACTCACCTCGCAGAAGGCGTTCGCGAGCTTCGCCTTCCTGCCCGCGCCCGAGACGCCCGAGACGGCGTCGATCACGGGCTTCACCGCAGGATCGAGGAGCCCCGCGTCAAGGAGCGGCCGGAGGGCGAGCTGGCTCGCCGTCGGATAGCACCCCGGGAGCGACACGAGCCGCGCCGCGGCGAGGAGCTCCGGATCCACGTATTCGCCCAGGGCGTAGACCGCGACGTCGAGCAGTTCGGGATTCGCATGCTCGAACTTGTAGTACTTCGGGTAGGCCGCGGGGTCGGAGAGCCGGAAGGCGCCCGAGAGGTCGAAGACCACCGCGCCCGCGTCGAGGAAGACCGGGGCGAGCTTTGCGCTCACCTCGTGTTCGGTGCAGAAAAACACAAGGTCGAGCCCCTCGGCCGCTGCCGCCGGGTCGGAAAGCGGCGTGAGCGTGAGCTCGGTGCGGCCTTCGAGCCTCCCGTCGATCTCTGCGACCGGGCGCCCCGCGTCGGCGCTTCCCGCCGAGACGTAGAGGGCCGTGAGCTCGACGCCCGGGTGCCGCAGGAGGAGCCCCGTGAGTTCCGTCCCCGCGTAGCCGCTCGCGCCCACCACCGCCGCCTTCAGGCGCACCAGAGGCTGCGTCCCGCAGCACTGCGCTTCTTCCGTCATGCTTTTCTTCTCCTCTGATCTGTTCGAAGCCTATGGCGCCGGCGCGCCGTTCAACCGCTGCGCCGGTCCGAAGGATGTCCCCGGCTGAGCGCTTCTCCCGATTCGGTTTGACGAAGCGGGAGCTTCGGGCTCCCTTCGGGGAGCCGCCCGTTGCCGGCGGCGCGCCCGGTCGGATATGTTTGCCGGACAAAGAATGTAGCAGTGCGGGCGGGCGCTCCCCCGCGGAGCGCCCCTCCGGCCGCGCCTCCACCGACGAAAATCATGCCGGATTGCTTCAAGTACTTAGAAAAGCTCGTCTCCTTCCATACGATGAGCGACGTCGCGCCCGAGACGGACATGCCCAACGCCCCGCTCATCCACTGGGCGGCGGAGCGCTTTGCCGGATTCGGGTTCTCGACCCGCGTGATCGAGTCCTCTCGAGGCAAGCTCAACCTCTTCGCCTGGTCTGGGCCGATGACGGGCCGCGGCCCCGACGAGCGGGGCGGCCTTCTGCTCTCCGGCCACACCGACACGGTGGGCTGCGACCCGGCGCTCTGGACCTCGGACCCCTGGACCCTCACGCCTAGAGATGGCCGCGTCTACGGGCTCGGGTCCTGCGACATGAAGGGGTTCCTCGCCTGTGCGATGGCCTTCGCCGAAAAGCTCTCGGCGGCGCGCATCGTCCCGCAGCAGGGCCTCGGGATCCTCTTGACCTGCGATGAGGAGACCTCCATGCAGGGAGCGCGGACGGCCGCCCCGGTGCTCGCCGAAATGGGCGTTGCGCCCGCGCTCGCGGTCGTGGGCGAGCCCACGGAGCTCACACCCATTTTCGGCCACAAGGGCTACATGGCGAGAAGCGTCGAGATCGCCGGGCGCGCGTGCCACTCCTCGAACCCGACGCTCGGCGTCAATGCGGTGAAGACCGCCGCCGACGTGATCGAGGCGCTCACCGCACTGGAGGAGCGCCTCAAAGGCTCGGTGGACCCCGACTTCGACCATCCCGACGCCCCCGAAGTGCCCTACCCGACCCTCAACATCGGCTCGATCCGCGGGGGCGACAGCGTCAACCGCGTCTGCTCCTCCGTGCGGCTCGAGTTCGACGTGCGCCCGACCCCCTCCCACCCGGCCGAGAAAGTCCGCGACGAGCTCGATGCGCTTGAAGCGGAACTCAACCGCCGGCACCCCGGCGGGGTGAAGGTCTCTGCGCTCTATCCGGACCTCGACCCCTTCGGGAACTCCGATCCCGACGTCCGCCGCATGGTCGAACGGATCGCCGCAGTGAAGGGCGAGTTCGTGAGCTACGCCACCGAAGCCTCCTTCCTCCAAAGACTCGGCCCCACCGTGGTGATGGGACCGGGCTCGATCCGCCAGGCGCACGGCGTAGACGAATTCTGCGCAGTGAGCGAACTCGAAGGATGCATGGGACTCCTCGAAAAGCTCTTCCTCAGGTGCGGCGGCGCATCCGCCAGCCGGATGCGCTCTGAGAACTTTCTCTCAGGAGGAATGCCTAGGTCAGATTGACTGCCGTCATAAGAGGATGCTCGAGCCCGCGACGGCCTTTCCAAAACGGCTTTCCCGAAGGTAAAGTGAACTCAACAGATTAATTCTGCTTCCCCTTCTACACAGGAAAGAGAGAAATGAACTCCCTCCTCCACGTCGGCTCCTTTTATTACGCGTTTTGGCGATTTACGTATCCGTCAAAGCGTTGAGCTGCACACATCTAGCGGAAGCTAAGAAATGAACCTGCGGTCTCAAACGCCGCAGGTTTTTTAATGCCCCTCTCCAAGCCTCACTCCGAGGCCCTCCCGAGAGCAGAAGGCACCAAATCTCCAGCGGCGCGAAGGACCCGGAAAACCCCATCCCCGGACCCCCCCTTCACCATTCACCCACCCCGGCGCCGTCAATTCCAATTCGGGCGGCGAACCGATTCAAAGGAAACTGGAGAACCCCATGATCCTCATTCTGAAGTCCACCGCCACCCGCGACGACATTTCCGACCTCAAGTCCCGGTTCGAGGGCCGGGGGCTGCGCCCCGTCATCATGGAGGGCGCCGAGAAGGTCGCCGTCGGCATCATCGGCGAGACGCGCAGCCACCTCCCGGCCGACCAGATCCAGGCGCTTCCGTACGTCGAAGCGATCCGCCGCGTCTCCGACCCCTACAAGCTCGCCAACCGCGTGTTCCATCCGGAGGACACGGTGGTGAACGCCGGGGGCGCCAAGGTGGGCGGCGGCCACTTCGCTCTGATGGCCGGTCCCTGCTCGATCGAATCGCGCGAGCAGATCATCGAAGTTGCCCAAGCCGTGAAGGCCGCCGGCGCGACGATGCTCCGCGGCGGCGCCTTCAAGCCCCGCACGTCCCCGTACGACTTCCAGGGTCTGCGCGACGAGGGCCTGAAGCTCATGCTCGAAGCCAAGCGTGAAACCGGCCTTCCGATCGTCACCGAAATCATGAGCATCGACCACCTTGCGCTCTTCGAAGACGTGGACATGATCCAGGTGGGCGCGCGCAGCATGCAGAACTTCGAGATGCTGAAGGAGCTCGGCAAGACGAAGAAGCCGATTCTCCTGAAGCGCGGCATGTGCGCGACGATCAAGGAGTTCCTGATGGCCGCCGAATACATCATGGCGAGCGGCAACGACCAGATCGTGCTCTGCGAGCGCGGCATCCGCACGTACGAGACGGCGACGCGCAACACGCTCGACCTCTCCTGCATCCCGGTGCTCCATGAGCGCACGCATCTGCCGGTCGTGATCGACCCGAGCCACGCCACCGGCGTCGCCCGCTACGTCCCCTCGATGGCCGCCGCCGCGGCCGCCGCCGGCGCCGACGGCCTGATGATTGAGGTGCACAACAACCCCGCCGCAGCGCTCTGCGACGGCCCGCAGTCGCTCACCCCGGACGTCTTCGCCGACGTCGTTCGCACCGTGAAGACGATCCGCAACGCCATCCGCATGAAGGACGCGCCCAAGCCCATTTCGGTCGAGACCGTGATCCGCGCCTGCGCGTCCTGATCCGGAATCCTGCAAGCCCATCAAACGAGGAGAAAAGCGAAATGACCGAGACCGGGAAGACGACTGAGAAACGCAGGGTGCTCGACGTCGCCGCTGGTGCAGGGTACCGCGTCGAGGCCGCCCCCGGTCTCGTCACCGAACCGAGGCTCCTCGCCGAAGCCCTCGGCCGGGTGCTCAAGCTCGGACGGGATTCCGAGCGCCGCGTCGCGGTGGTCACCGACTCCAACGTGGGCCCGCTCTACGCGGGGCGGGTCGCCGCCGCGCTCGAAGGCCTCGCGCACGGGGCCCATGCCGGTACGATCACGATCCCCGCGGGCGAGCCCTCGAAGACGCCCGCCGTTCTCGTGCGGGTGCTCGAAGACCTCGCGGCGCTGCGCCTCACGCGCTCGGACGCCGTGATCGCGCTCGGGGGCGGCGTCGTGGGCGACCTCGCCGGGCTCGCCGCCGCGCTCTACATGCGCGGAATCGAGTGCCTGCAGATCCCGACGAGTCTTCTCGCGATGGTGGATTCGAGCGTGGGCGGCAAGACCGCCGTGGACCTCGAGGCCGGCAAGAACCTCATGGGCGTCTTCTCGCAGCCCGTGGGCGTCCTCGTCGATCCGGAGGTCCTCAAAACCCTTCCCGTGCGCGAAGTCTCCTGCGGCTGGGGCGAGATCATCAAGTACGCCGGGATCGACGAAGCGGTGCGCCCGCTCGTGCGCCGGGAGCTCCTCGGCGGTTCGGGCGAAGCGGGCGTTCCGCTCCCCGGCCTCGACCTCATCTGCGCCGCGATCGACGTCAAGCGCCGCATCGTTGCGGCCGACGAGAAGGAGTCGGGGTGCAGGAAGCTCCTCAACTACGGCCACACGGTGGGGCACGCCGTCGAGACCGCCTCGCGCTACCGGCTCTCGCACGGCGCCGCCGTTGGGATCGGCATGCACGTCCTCATGAAGGCGCTCGACGCCGCGGGCGCGCTCGAACCCGGAATGCTGGGCGAACTCGAAGCCCTCCTCGCCGCCGCGGGCCTGCCCGTCGGGATCCCTGCGGCGCTGCACGACGACCCCGCGCTCGACTTCAGCCCGGAGGCGCTCCTCGCCCTCGCGCGCCACGACAAGAAGTCCGCCGCGGACGGCGTCTCCCTCATCATCCCTACCGCCCCCGGGCGCGCGGAGATCCGCCGGGTCTCCTGGCGGACGCTCGAAGACATGATCCGCCGGGGACTCTGAACCACAGAGCGCCGCCGCCGCGGATTCCGGACCGGAAGACCTCGGGCGCGGCGCGGATCACCGAAACCAAGAAGAACTTCCGCCCTCATCCTCCGCCTCCGACATGATCGCGACCATCCATCCGCAGCCCCTCTCGGGAACCCTTCCCGCCATCCCGTCGAAGTCCTACGCCCACCGGCTCCTCATCGCCGCGGCGCTCTCAGACGCCGCCGCTCCCGTGCTCGTCTCCTATGCGGGCGCTTCGGAAGACATCTCGGCCACCTGCCGGGTGCTCCGCGCCCTCGGGGCCGAAGTCGAGGAACTCACCGACGCCGCGGGCCGGCCCGCGGTCGCGCGCGTGCGGCCACTCGAGCGCGCCCGCCTCCCGCAGAACCCGGAGCTCGACTGCGGCGAATCCGGCACGACGCTGCGCTACATCCTCCCCGTCGTTGCGGCGCTCGGCTGCGGCGCGGTGGTGACGGGGCGCGGGCGCCTTCCGCAGCGCCCGCTCGAACCCCTCGGCGGTGAACTGCGCCGTCAGGGCATCCGCCTCACGGGCCCGGCTTCCGGGGACGTCCTCCCCCTTGTGCTCGAAGGTCGCCTCGTACCGGGCGACTACGCGCTTCCCGGGAACGTCTCCTCGCAGTTCGTGGGCGGTCTCCTCTACGCGCTCTCGATTCTCGAGGGCGAGAGCCGCCTCACGGTGACGCAATCCTTTGAGTCCCGCGCCTACGTCGCGATGACGCTCGAAGTCCTCCAGAGCGCCGGAGTCGTGATCACGGAAGGCGCATCCGCCGAAAACCTCCCCGTCTGGACGCTCGAGGGCCGCGGACACCTTCATGCGGCGGAAAACCTCACGGTCGAAGGCGACTGGTCGAACGCCGCCTTCTGGCTCTGCGCCGACGCAATGCGCCCGAAGGACACGGCGCCCGTCGGGCTCACGGGCCTCAACGCCGCGTCCCTTCAGGGCGACCGCGCGGTGGTGGAGATCCTCGAGTCCATGGGCGCGGCGGCCGACGCGACCGGGGGCGCGCTCGCGCTCACCGCGGCGCAGGGCCTCACGGGGCGCGTCGTCTGCGCCGCGCAGATTCCCGACCTCGTGCCGGTGCTCGCCGTGGCTGCGGGCGCGGCCGAAGGCACCACCACCTTCACGGACGCGGGGCGTCTGCGCATCAAGGAGAGCGACCGCTTGAAGAGCACCGCCGCGCTCCTCTCGGTCCTCGGCGTCCCGCACGAAGAGCTCCCCGCCGGCCTCGTGGTCCACGGGCTCGGCGACGCCCGGCGCTTCCGGGGCGGACGCATCTCGAGCTTCGGGGACCACCGCATCGTGATGGCCGCTGCCGTCGCCGCGACGAACGGCGGCGGCGCGCTCACCATCGAGGGGGCCGAAGCCTCCGCCAAGTCCTATCCGGGGTTCTTCGAGGACCTCGCGAAGTTGGGCGGCCGCGTCGAGCTCGAGCGCTGACCCGCCGCCGCTCCCCCAGAACAAAACGCAAAAAGAAAGAAGAGAAGAACGATGAACACGACCTACGGCCGGAACCTCCGCACCACCGTCTTCGGTCAGTCCCACTCGGCCGCCATCGGCTGCACGATCGAGGGGCTTCCCGCGGGCGAAGCCGTGGACCTCGAACGCCTTGCGGCCTTCATGGCGCGCCGCGCCCCGGGCGGGCGTCTCGCCACCCAAAGGAAGGAGCCCGACGCGCCCGAGATCCTCTGCGGGCTCCTCGAGGGCGTCACCTGCGGCGCGCCGCTCGCGGCCGTGATCCGCAACACCAACCAGCGCTCGCAGGACTACAAGGCGATCGCGGACCTGCCGCGTCCCTCCCACGCCGACCTGCCCGCGCAGGTGCGCTATCAGGGGCACCAGGACGTGCGGGGCGGCGGCGCCTTCTCCGGGCGCCTCACCGCCCCCCTCACGCTCGCGGGCGGGATCGCGCTCCAGATTCTCGAGCGCCGCGGCATCCGCATCGCCGCCCACGTCCTCTCGGTGGGCGAGGCCGAGGACCGGCCGATGAACCCGATGGGCGAGTCCGCGGCCGAGCTCGAAAAGCGCCTCACGCGGGAACTTCCCGTCCTCACGGACGAAGCGGCCGAAGCGATGGCGCAGACGATCGCCCTCGCCCGCAAGGCGGGCGACAGCGTGGGCGCCACGATCGAATGCATCGTCGAGGGGCTTCCCTGCGGCCTGGGCGGTCCGCTCTTTGAGGGCGTTGACGGACGCATCGCCTTCGGGCTCTTCGGGATCCCGGGCGTCAAGGGCGTGGACTTCGGCGCTGGTTTCGCCGCCGCCCGCATGAAGGGGTCGGAGAACAACGACCCCTGGGAGGTCTCGACGGAGGCGCCGGGCGCGCGGCCCCTCACGAACAACGCGGGCGGAATCGCCGGCGGCATCACCACCGGGGCGCCGCTTCTCTTTCGCATCGCGATGAAGCCCACGCCCTCGATTGCGCTCGCGCAGAAGACGATTTCGCTCGAAAAAGGCGCCGACGCGGATTTGGGCGTGCGCGGCCGCCACGACCCCTGCATTGCACTGCGCGCGGTGCCGGTGGTGGAGGCGACGGCGGCGTTGGCCGTCCTCGACGTGCTCCTTGAACCGCCCGCCGTGATGCCCGAGGCCCTCACGCGCCTCTGGGGGTCGGAGGCGCTCCGCCTCGGAGCCATGGAGCGCCTCGGCGAATGCACGAAGAAGAACAAGGACTGAGAGAACGCCATGACTCAAGCAGAAGACCAGCAGCACCCCGTCGCCGAAACCCTCGGCGATCTGAGGGGGCGGATCGACGAAATCGACGCCGCGCTCACGCGCCTGATCGAGGAGCGCCTCGCCGTCGCCGACCGCATCGGCGCGAAGAAGCGCCGCCTCGGACTCGCCGTCCACGCCTTGAAGCGCGAGGACGAGCTTCTCGAGCGGATCGCCGCCAAGGCGCCCGCCGCCGACCGTCCCACGATCCTCTCCGTCTACGAAACCCTCATTTCGGGCTCGCGCCGCCGGCAGCTCGAGCCCGTGATCGAGCGGCCCCCCTGCCCCAACGCGGGCGTCCTCGAGGCGATGCGCCCGGTCGCCGCCGGCGAAGACGCGGCGGCCCTGGCGAAGAAGCTCCTCGCCGCCTTCGCCGCGGCCGGTGCGGCGCCGACGTGGCTGCGCGCCGACCCCGAATCCGTACGCATCCGCTGGAAGTCCGCGGGCGGCGCCGCCGCGCGGCTCCTCGCTGCGGACCTCGCGGGGCTGGGCGCCTCGGTCGCGCCGGCGCTCGCTCATGCGGCCTGCGACCCCATCCCGGGCGCGGGGCTTCTCTGCGGACTTCTCGGCCGCACGCTCTCCCACACGCTCTCACCGGCCATTCACGCGCGTCTGGGCGCCTACGCCTACAAGTGCTTCGAGGTCGAGCCCGAACGGCTCGAACGGTTCTTCGCCGAAACGCCCTTCGACGGCCTCAACGTCACGATCCCCTACAAAGAAGCGGTTTTGCCCTACTGCACTCGTCTCAGCGAAAACGCCCGCAAGGTGGGGGCCGTCAACACGCTCGTGCGCGAACCCGACGGCACGCTCACGGGCGACAACACCGACTACGACGGGTTCCTCGCGATGGTGAAGGAGTCGGGAGTCGAGTGCGCGGGCCGCAAGGCCCTGGTGCTCGGCTCGGGCGGCGCGGCGAAGTGCGTGCGGCAGGTGCTCGAAGACCTCGGCGCCCGGCCCGTGATCGTCTCGCGCTCGGGTCCGGTCAACTACGAGAACATCGCCGAGCACGCCGACGCGGAGATTCTGGTGAACGCCACGCCCGTGGGCATGTACCCGCGCTCGGGCGCGACGCCCGTTGCCGACCTCACGGTGCTCCCCAACCTCCGGATGGTCTTCGACCTCATCTACAACCCGACGAAGACGAAGCTGATCCTCGACGCCGAGCGCCTCGGGATCCCCACGATGAACGGACTCCTGATGCTCGTCCATCAGGCGCTCGAGGCCTCGCGCCGCTTCCTCGGCGGCGCCGAACCCGCCGTCAACGCCCGCGGTTTGATGGCCAAGCTCGCCCTCGACGCCGAGAACATCGTTCTGATCGGCATGCCCGGGAGCGGCAAGTCCACGATCGGGCGCATCGTCGCGCAGAAGCTCGGGCTCGAGTTCGTGGACCTCGACGACGCGATCGAGGCGGCGGCCGAGTGCTCCATCCCCGAGATCTTCGAGCGCGAGGGCGAGAAGGCCTTCCGCGACCTCGAGTCGAGCATCACGCAGGTCGTGGGCGCACGCCGCGGCGTCGTGATCGCGACGGGGGGCGGCACGCTGCTGCGCCCCCAGAACCGTGACGCACTGCGCCAGAACGGGCGCCTGGTGCTCATCAAGCGCGCCTTGGACGACCTGCCGACTTCGGGCCGCCCGGTGTCCCAATCAAAGCCCCTCGCCCGCCTCTGGGAGGAGCGCTGCGAAATCTATGAGGGCAATGCCGACGCCGTCGTCGTCAACAACGCCGATCCGGAGGCCGTCGTGCGGCTCGTGCTCGAAGCCGTCGGGCGCGCGGACGCCGCCTGACGGGTCCTCAGGCACATCACCTCCAAGGGAGGTCAACGCAAGGAAAAGAATTCACGCATCACGCATTCCCGTGGGGCGCTCCTCTCCCATGAGGGCCCGGCCCCTCGGAGCGGCGCGGCGCGGGGCGGCGTTTCACCCGCTCTGCGGATGCCTTCCGAGCGCCCCGAGCTTGTTGTCCGACCGCCGCAACTCGAATACCCCCATTGAGTTAGTCGAGTTCCGCACTTCAGGCTTTTCGACGCTCTGAACGCGAATGCGAATGATTGTTGTTCCTATCTACTTGTGGATAATTCCTTTGTCGGGCGCTCTCCTCCAAGGTTTTTCCCAAGGTTTACAACAAGCTGCTGCGAAACCCGGCGCCGGTGCGAACGGGACGGCTCCGCCGTCCGGCAGAGCTCCGCAGATTCTAGGTGTTAACCCCATCTCTCCAACGAGGAATGTAAGCATTCATGCGGGGAGTCGCCTTGCGTCAAATCCGCCGGTCTAAGGGTTGCTCTCATCCCCCTTATAGGTAAATAATTCGCACAGCGGACGACGACGGCCTCATTCCCCTGAGCCGCCGGCAACAGTTCTGCGGCCGAAAGGGCCCGCCCTTCGGACCAGACCCTAATCAAGAAGAGAAAGTACAACCATGGCACAAGCTCCTGCATTTAAGTATGCCCCCATGTTTCAGCTCGGCAAGGACGAAACCGAGTACTACCTTCTGACCAAGGAAGGCGTCTCCGTCAGCGAATTTGAGGGTCATCCGATCCTGAAGGTCTCCCCGGAAGCCCTCACGAAGCTCGCCAACCAGTGCTTCACCGATGTGAACTTCATGCTGCGCAAGGCGCACAACGAGCAGATCGCCAAGATCCTGCACGATCCGGAAGCGAGCGAGAACGACAAGTACGTCGCCCTCACGTTCCTGCGCAACGGCGAGACGGCCGCCAAGGGCATCCTCCCGTACTGCCAGGACACGGGCACGGCCATCATCCACGGCGAGAAGGGCCAGCAGGTCTGGACGGGCTTTGAGGACGAAGAGGCGCTCTCCCTCGGCGTCTACAAGACCTACACCGAAAATGCGCTGCGCTACTCGCAGAACGCCCCGCTCACGATGTACGAGGAAGTGAACACCAAGTGCAACCTCCCCGCCCAGATCGACATCGAAGCGACCGAAGGCATGGAGTACCGCTTCCTCTGCGTGGTGAAGGGCGGCGGCTCGGCCAACAAGTCCTACCTCTATCAGGAAACGAAGGCGGTCCTCAATCCGCAGAAGCTCGTTCCGTACCTCATCGAAAAGATGAAGACCCTCGGCACGGCCGCCTGCCCGCCGTACCACATCGCCTTCGTGATCGGCGGCACCTCGGCCGAGCGCACGATGCTCACGGTGAAGCTCGCCTCCTGCAAGTACTACGACACGCTCCCCACGACGGGCGACGCCACCGGCCGCGCCTTCCGCGACGTCGAGCTTGAGAAGAAGCTCCTCCAGGAAGCCTGGAAGATCGGCCTCGGCGCCCAGTTCGGCGGCAAGTACATGGCCCACGACATCCGCGTGGTGCGTCTCCCCCGCCACGGCGCCTCCTGCCCGATCGGCATGGGCGTGTCCTGCTCGGCCGACCGCAACATCAAGGCGAAGATCACCAAGGACGGCGTCTTCATCGAGAAGCTCGACAACAACCCCGGCCGCCTCATCCCTGAAGAACTGCGCAATCCGGGCGAAGGCTCCTCGATCCGCATCAACCTCGACCGTCCGATGAAGGAGGTCCTCGCCGACCTGACGAAGTACCCGGTCTCGACCCGCGTCGAACTCACCGGCACGATCATCGTCGCGCGCGACATCGCCCACGCCAAGTTGAAGGAACGCCTTGACCGCGGCGAAGAGCTCCCCGACTACATCAAGAACCACCCGGTTCTCTACGCCGGCCCTGCCAAGACGCCGGAAGGCTACGCCTGCGGCTCGATGGGCCCGACGACCGCCAACCGCATGGATCCCTACGTGGACCTCTTCCAGAGCCACGGCGGCTCGATGGTGATGATCGCCAAGGGCAACCGCACTCAGGTCGTGACGGACGCCTGCAAGAAGCACGGCGGGTTCTACCTCGGTTCGATCGGCGGCCCGGCAGCGATCCTGGCGAAGAACTCCATCAAGTCGGTCGAGGTCGTGGACTTCCCCGAACTGGGCATGGAGGCCGTGCGCAAGATCTATGTCGAGAACTTCCCGGCGTTCATCATCGTCGATGACAAGGGGAACGACTTTTTCGCCGATTTCAAGCATTAAGAACGGTCGTTTATACCATGCACTGTTTCCCGCTCCCGATTGGTGTTGTCGCCGCCTGCGGCGCCGTTTGCCAATCCGACCTCACCCCAAACCCCTCCTTCAGGGAGGGGCTTGGTGGCGCAAGCGGCAAAATTGGCGTTTCGGACGGCAGGTGTAAATTAGTTGCATGAAAAAATACTAACGCGCAAAACTTTGCGTTGTAAAATTGTAAAAAAGACCGTCGTAAGGTATGAAATCCGGCAGATAATCCGGGCGAAATTCCGGTCGCGCCGCGACAAGCCCCTCCCTGTGGCCGTTTGAGAGACGGCTTTCGGAAGAGGGTGCGTGGAGCCGGGTCCGTATCCCGGCGGACCGGGCGCCGCCCCTTGGTTCCGGCTTTTGGCCGTGCGGAGCCGGATCGGCAAACGCCGGCGGCGACAGCGGCCGGCCGGTACGGGGTGCGGTGCGAATTGACAGACATATCGTTTTGTGATGAGAGACTTTGTTGCAAAAATATCCCTGACAGCACTCTTCGTGCTGGCGATCTTCTCGGCATCCGCTGCCGAGAAGGTCACTTTTGAAGCCAACTCGCCGCTGACGGTCGCCGTCGGCGAGGCGTTCCGCGTGGAATTCGCCCTGAACGCCAAACCCGACGGGGATACTTTCAAGGCGCCTTCGTTCGAGGGATTCGACGTGCTGGCGGGACCTGCCATCTCGCAGGGGTCGTCGGTCCAGATCGTCAACGGCTCGATGACCAAGAGCGTCAGCTATACCTACACTTTCGTGCTGCTGCCGCAGGCCGCGGGCAACGTGACCATCGGCGCCGCGGAGGTCAAGGTCGACGGCTCGTCCTACCGGACCCGGCCGCTGCCCATCGAGATCGTGAACGAGGGCGAAGGCTCCCGGGCGCAACAGCAGCAGGGCGGTTCGAACCGTGCGGACGATACGCAGGCCGATGCCCAGAGCCGGATCGGCAAGGACGATATTCTGCTCCGGGCCGTCGTGTCGCGCTCGTCGGTCTACAAGAACGAACCCCTGCACGTGGCTTTCAAGCTCTATACGCGGGTTCCTTATGTCAACATCGTTCCCGAGTCGGCTCCGTCGTTCAACGGTTTCTGGTCGCAGGACCTCTCCGATCCCAATTCGGCCCGCGTGGGGCGCGAGACCTATGCCGGGAAGGTGTACGAGACGCGTGTGCTGTACGACTACCTGCTCTATCCGCAGCAGGTCGGCTCGCTCACGATCGACCCCGTGGACATGACCGTCGTGGCGCAGGTCGTGGGGCAGAGCCGCCATGCCGATCCCTTCTTCGGGGGCGGCCGCGAGGTGTTCAACGTTCCGCGCAAGGTGCAGAGCCAGCGGGCCACGGTCCAAGTGAAAGCGCTTCCGGCAGGTGCTCCGGCCAGCTTCAGCGGCGCTGTGGGCAATTTCACGATGGACACCCAGT
>ERZ833515.1136-NODE-1136-length-19557-cov-11.477336_pt1 | contig 19557 bp, 12 predicted proteins | sample MGYA00519949_ERZ833515 | MGnify/ENA primary metagenome ERZ833515 (study PRJEB31850, sample SAMEA3708741) | human gut metagenome | biome: human gut; feature: human-associated habitat; material: faeces | place: China | collected 2014 ...
CCGCGAGGCTCAGCGAATCAAGAAGCTCCGGCCTTCAGGCCGGAGAGTGATCACGAAAGCAAGGACTCACTTTGTTTAGGTCGATCAATGCTTCGGCCCCACGCTGCGCCATACGCCGGGACGATGAGGCGGCGCGGTGAACGAACCCTGAAGCGCTCGAAGGTTTTCCGCGCCGTCGGCAGGCCGCGGCCGCGCAATCGCCCGTGAGGCGGGAGCGGGAGCGCCGGCCGGAGCGGGCCAGCGGGATCGTTGGAGCGCATCCCGTGCGGGGCGGAAATACGCTCGGGTTGATTGGTGCAGCGCTTCTTGAAGCCGTCGCCGGCAGAGGGCGAGGATGAAACGAGGGGCCGTCTGCAGGAATGAAAAAAACCTCGCAGGCGTTTTCCCTTCGCCTGCGAGGCTCAACCCTCAATTTTCTCAACCTAAAGTTAGGAGAAACACGCCGGACGTCGTTCTCTCACCGCCGTCCGTCGTGAGATGAACTATATCCCCGCTCCCTCCTGAGAGGTATTGCAGGTCTGTGAGGCATGCAACAAAACGTGAAGAGTGCAAATTCGAGCTTGCAATTGCCCGTTGAGACCGCACGAAGAAGGCCGGCGCGGAAGAACTTCCGGCCGGCCTTGGCTTTGATTTATCTGCGTTTATGAGCGTCCGAGGCGTTTCTCATCAGAAGCGGCGCACGCGGCTCGAGCGCTCGGCATTGAGGATCTCCGCCGCCTTCGAGGCGATGCGGCCCGCGGTGAGGCCCGCGAACGAGTCTTCGCCCGCGCGGGCGTGGAGCACCACGGCGGCGAGCACCGCCTCGACCGTGTCGAAGTGCTGCGCGAAGAAGGAGCCGATCATGCCCGAGAGCACGTCGCCGCTGCCGGCGGTGGCGAGCGCCGCTGTGCCGATCGGGGAGAGCCAGGTGCGGGTGCTGCGCATGGCGACCAGGGTGCCCGGCCCCTTGAGGACCGTGATTGCGCCCGTCTGGAGCGCGAGGTCGCGCACGGCGTTGACGCGGTCGGCCTGGATGGTCTTCGGTTCGACCTTGAGGATGCGGGAGCCTTCGACCTCGTGCGGGGTGATGACGGTCGCGACCGTGCGATGCAGGAGCTCAACGAGGACGGCCTTGTCGCCGGCGATGAGGTTGAGCGCGTCGGCGTCGATCACGAGGGGGCGCGAGCACTTCAGGGCCGCCATGAGGCGCGACTTGGCGCGCGGGCTCGTGCCGAGGCCCGGACCGATCACGACGGCGGTGAACTTCTCGAAGTCAAGGGGCTCGCGCGAGAACATGAGTTCGGGCATCACCGGATCCACGGCCGGGGCGTTCTCGGCGAGAAGCTCCACGGTGACGGTGCCCGCGCCCATCACGAGGCCTGCGCGCGCGGCGAGCAGCGCGGCTCCGAGGTGCCCCTCGGCGCCGCCCACGACGGCGAGGTGCCCGAAGGTGCCCTTGTGGGAGAACTTCGCGCGGGGCTCGAGAACGTGCGCGTAGTCGGCGGGTTCAATCACGCCGAGGCGGGTGAGGGGAACAGAGACGTCGAGCTCGCTCATCACGACCTCGCCGGCGGCGTCCGCGCCCTCGTTCATGAAGAGGCCCGACTTGTGCGAGAGGAAGGTGATGGTGGCGTCGGCGTGCACGCCCGGAACCGTGCCCACCCAGAGGCCCGTTTCGCTGTTGAGACCCGAGGGGACGTCGAGCGCCACCTTGAAGCCCATGCGTTCGTTGAACCAGAGGAGCGCGTCCATCCAGACGCCGGTGATCGGGCGCTTGAGGCCCGTGCCGAAGAGGCCGTCCACGACGACGTCGGCCTTGCGGGCCATGTAGGGGTCTTCGAGCGTCTCGCCGCCCGCGGAGCGCCATTCGTCGAGCATCGCGCGCGCGAGCTCGGTCTTCGGGTCGCCGCCCGGGAGGACGAGGTCCACCGTGAAGCCGCGCTTCTTCAATTCCGACGCGCAGACAACGGCGTCGCCGCCGTTGTTGCCCGGGCCGACGAGTACGACGGCGTGGCCCGCGGGCACGCGCCCCGCGATCCATTGGGCGGCGAAGGCGCCCGCACGGCGCATCAGTTCGTCAAGGCCCATGCGGTTGGCGCAGCGCGCTTCGAGTTCGTGCGCTTCTTCCAGATTGAGGACGGTGAGGCTCATGTTCTTCTCTTCTCTCTTGGGATCGACCCGCCGCCCGGGGCGGGTCCGTTCTTTGCTTTGGTGGGCTCAATTCTAAGAAGAAGACGCATGTTTCGGCGTGCCGGCAGGCCTCGAGCGGCGCTATCGTAGTGGACCCTGCAATCCCAACTCCCAAGGAGAGGCTCCTTCCGGCCTCGAAGGAGAAGATTTTCATGACGAGCCGCTATCCGCTTCTGACGAACGCGCCCTACGCCGAGCGCAAGGACGATCCCCTCGAGGAGAAGACCACCTCCGAGGAGGTGCTCTTCGACGGCAAGTTCGTGCATCTGCTGCGCGACGATGTCGAGCTCCCGGACGGGCGCGCCTCGCAGCGCCTCTACTTGAGCCACGGCGGGGCCGCGGCCATGGTGGCGCTCGGCGCCGACGGCACGATCCTTCTCGAGCGGCAGTGGCGCCACCCCCTGAAGCGCGCCTTCTGGGAGATCCCCGCCGGGAAGATCGACCCCAAGGAAGAGGAGCTCGCCTGCGCCAAGCGCGAGTTGATCGAGGAGACCGGCACGGCCGCGCGCGACTGGACGCGGCTCGGCGTCATCAACAACGCCATCGGCTACAGCAACGAACACATCGTGATCTACCTCGCCGAGGAGCTCTCCGACGTGGAGCAGAAGTTGGACGACGGCGAATTCCTCGAGGTCTACCGCGTGCCCTTTGAAGAGGCCGTGGCGATGACGCTCGACGGCCGCATCACCGACGTGAAGACGATCTGCGGCATCTACTGGACGAAGGAGCTCCTCGCGCGCCGCAACGCCGATCTCGGGCTCTCGGGCCGCGACCTTCGCGCAATGCTGCGCGCGGGCGCGAACTGACCGGCGACCAACGTTCGCCCGAACCGGACGAAACGCCACGACGGGAGGCTTCTCCCGCCGAGGCGTACTTTTATTTGGAGAACACGGCCCACCGCTGCCGAGGCGTAGGCCTCGGGCGCTTCGTCGCCCGGGCCCGGCCCTAAGGGCGTCGAGTGCCGCGAGGGCTTCTGGCGTGAGCTTCACGTCGAGCGCCCGGAGGTTCGAGGTGTGTTCCTGCCGTTCGAGCCCGTGATGGCGACCTATTCGCTCTTCGTCTGGTCGACGAGCACCGTGAAGGTCGAGTTGGTGGACGCCTTCCGCGACTGCATGAAGCGGGAGATAGAGGCGGAGACGAAGGGCGGGGCGGAGGCCGCAGAAGGAGCCTGGGCCGAGTCGGCGCTCAGGGCGCCCTTCTACGCCGCGGCCCCACGATCCTCACGGGCCCGAAGTCGAAGAACGACCGCCGCATCGTCGGCGGCCCTCGCGTTGTGTGCTGAGGTTGCGCAGACAACAAAAAAGCCCCACGCTTCGACGAAGCTGTGGAGCTTTCAAACCCGACCGCAGAGGCACAATGGCGGAGAAGGAGGGATTCGAACCCTCGAGGCCCGATATTTTGGACCTGCACCCTTAGCAGGGGTGTGCATTCGACCTCTCTGCCACTTCTCCGCACCATTGTTCCGGATGCGGCAAGGCATAAATTAGGTGGTGCGCCAGGCAGGATTCGAACCCACGACCCTCTGGTTCGTAGCCAGATACTCTATCCAACTGAGCTACTGGCGCACTGAGAAGATGAATTTTGCACGCTTCACGCAAAGTGTGCAAGGGTTCGCGTGAAGAATACCGCGTTTGCGGTATTCGTCGAAGACTTCCGCAGAGAGGTGCTGAAAGGGCTTCCGGAGGCGGCGCTGCGCGCGAAAGGACCCGCAGACGGGGTAATGAACAGTTACAATGAATGGCTTCACAGGAAAACGGCTTTGTGCGTGCGGGACTCCTTCCGGCGCGCCTTACCGCCGTTTCTCCCCGACCAGGTTCAACCCCAACTACCTCGGCCCCTTGAAGCGCCGGGCAACTTTCGGCATGACACCACGACTTAGTCTTCGCGGGATCACGAAGCGCTATCCGGGCATCGTCGCCAACGACGGCGTGACGCTCGACATCGCCCCTGGCGAAGTGCTCGCCATCCTCGGTGAGAACGGCGCGGGCAAATCCACGCTGATGAAGATCATCTACGGCGCGGCACGCCCGGATGAAGGCGAGATCTCCTTCGACGGCAAGCCCCTTGAGGTATCAAGTCCGGCCGAAGCCCGCGAGCTCGGCATTGCGATGGTGCACCAGCACTTCGCGCTCTTCGACACGCTCACGGTGGCGGAAAACGTCGCCCTCGGCCTCTCGGGGAGCCTCACGCCCGCGCAGATCTCCGAGCAGATCAAGGCGCTCGGCGAGAAGTACGGCCTGCCGATCGACCCCTCGTCGATCGTGATGGAGCTCTCGATGGGCGAGCGCCAGCGCGTGGAGATTCTGCGCGCCCTGATGACGCACCCGAAGCTCCTCATTCTCGACGAGCCGACCTCGGTGCTCACGCCCCAGGCGGTCCGCACGCTCTTCAAGACCCTCCATCAGCTCTCCGCGGAAGGCGTCTCGATCCTCTTCATCTCCCACAAGCTCGACGAAATCCGCGAGCTCGCCAACCGCTGTGTGGTGCTGCGCTCCGGCCGCGTCGTCGCGAGCGTAGATCCGAAGGCGGAGACCGAGGAGGAGCTCGCGCGCATGATGATCGGCGACGATCCGCCGACGGTGCGCGAAGCCTCGGGCGAGGCGGGCGAAGTGGTCTTCGAGATGAAGCACGTGACCATTCCGGGCACGACCCGCGTCTGCGGCATCGAGGACGTCACGCTCTCGGTCCGCGCGGGCGAGATCGTCGGCATCGCCGGCATCTCCGGCAACGGCCAGGCGCGCTTCATGGCGACGGCGTCGGGCGAATGCGCGACGCCCTCGGACTCCGTCCGCCTCTTCGGCAAGCCCGTGGGCGGACTCGACACGCACGCGCGCCGGCTCTCGGGCCTCAGGTACGTCCCCGAGCAGCGCCTCGGCCACGCCGCGGTCCCTGAGCTCTCGCTCACCGCGAACACCATCCTCACGGGCGACGTGCTCGTGCGCTCGGGCTTCATCCTGCGCGAGCGCGCCAAGGAGTTCGCCAACCTCGTGATCGAGCGCTTCCACGTGAAGACCCCGAACGCCGAAAAGGCCGCGGGGAGCCTATCGGGCGGAAACCTGCAGAAGTTCATCATGGGCCGCGAGATCCTCAATCGTCCGCGCGTGCTCCTCGTGCACCAGCCCACCTGGGGCGTGGACGTGGGCGCGGCGGCGGTGATCCGCAACAGCCTCATCCGTCTTCGCGACGACGGCGCGGCGATCATCGTCGTGAGCGAGGAGATCGACGAGCTCTTCGAGGTCTCCGATCGCATCGCCGTCATGTACCGCGGCGCGCTCTCGCCCGCGGTGCCCAAGAAGACCCTCACGATTGAAGAGGTCGGCCGCTGGATGGCCGGTCTCTGGCCCAATTCTCCTTTCGCCCGAAAGCACTCCGCGGAGGCCGACTGAAATGATTCAGTTCCCCGTCGCCCTGACGCCGCGCAGCGAACCCGCCCGCGCGCTCGCCTGGCTCTCTCCCCTTCTCGCCCTGGTGCTCACCGTCTTCACGGGCTTCTGCCTCTTCGCCGCGCTCGGTCAGGATCCGGTGCGCGCGCTCGGGGTCTTCTTCATCGCGCCTCTGGACAGCCTGCGCGGCTGGACGGAGGTGGGCGTGAAGATGACGCCGCTCCTTCTCTGCGCCGTCGGCCTCGTCGTCTGCTTCAAGGCGAACGTCTGGAACATCGGCGCTGAAGGCCAGCTGATCGCCGGCGCCATCACGGGCGGCATCGCCGCGCTCGCGTGCGATCCCTCGTTCGGCAAGTGGTACGTCGCCGTCGTGATGCTCGCCTCCGCCGCGGGCGGCGCCGTCTGGGGCGGCTTCACCGCGCTGCTGCGCCACAAGTTCCACGCGAACGAAATCCTCGTGTCGCTCATGCTCGTCTACGTCGCGCAGTTCCTGCTCGCCTGGTGCGTGCAGGGCCCGATGCGCGATCCGCAGGGGTACGGCTTCCCGCAGACGGAGCTCTTCGAGTCGGGCGCGATGCTCCCGGTTCTCGAAGGCACGCGCCTGCACCTCGGCGCCCTCGTGGCGCTCCTCGCGTCCCTGGGCATCTGGCTCCTGATGGACCGCATGGCCCTGGGGTTCCAGTTCAAGGTCTCCGGCATGGCGCCCTTCGCGGCGCGCTATGCGGGCTACCATCCGGGAAAGCTCATCTGGGCGTCGCTCCTCATCTGCGGCGCGCTCTCGGGCCTCGCGGGCGGCATTGAGGCCTCGGGCCCCCTGGGGCAGCTCACCCCGACCATCTCCCCGGGGTACGGCTTCGCGGCGATCATCGTCGCCTTCGTCGGCCGCCTCTCGCCCCTCGGCTGCATTCCCGCGGCCTTCGTGATGGCGCTCTTCTATCTCGGCGGCGAGCTCGCGCAGAGCCGCCTCGGTCTGCCGAGCTCCATCACCGGGGTCTACCAGGGTCTTCTTCTCTTCTTCATCCTCGCCTGCGACACGCTGATCTTCTACAAGCTCTCGTGGCGAGGCCTCTCGCCGCACCGCACGACGGAGGGCGCCTGACATGTCACTCGCCGCCTCGATCATTTCCTCGACCCTCAACGCCGGCACGCCGCTCCTCATCGCGGCCGCGGGCATCGTGATTCATGAGAAGTCGGGCGTCCTCAACCTCGGCATCGAAGGCATCATGCTGATGGGCGCCGTGGTGGGCTTCTCGACCACGCTCACCACGGGGAGCTTCACGCTCGGCTTCCTCGCGGGCGCGGGGGTGGGGCTCCTCCTCGGGCTCCTCTTCGCCTTCTTCACGCTCGGGCTTCACGCCAACCAGTACGCCGCGGGCCTCGCGCTCTCGCTCTTCGGCACGGGCCTCTCCGCCTTCATCGGCAAGCCCCTGCAGGGCCAGGCGTTGGCGGACCGCGCGTCGACCGGCATTCCGGGCCTGGAGGACATCCCCTTCATCGGCGAAGCGTTCTTCTCGCAGCACGTCTTCGTCTACGGGGCCCTCATCCTCATCGGCCTCGTCTGGTGGTTCCTCTTCCGCACGCGCGCGGGCCTGATTCTGCGCGCCGTGGGCGAGGCTCCGGGCTCGGCCTTCGCGCTCGGGTTCCCCGTCCTCAAGATCCGCCTGATGGCCGTCCTCTTCGGCGCCCTCTGTGCGGGCGTCGCCGGGAGCTACCTCTCGCTCGTCTACACGCCCCTCTGGGTGGAGGGCATGACCGCGGGCCGCGGCTGGATCGCGCTCGCGCTCGTCACCTTTGCCACGTGGCGGCCGCTGCGCGTCGTCGTGGGCGCCTACCTCTTCGGCGGCGTGACGATGCTGCAGTTCGCCTTCCAGGGCATGGGCATCTCCATTTCGCCTCAGTTCATGGCGATGACGCCGTACCTCGCGACGATCCTGGTGCTCGTGCTCATCTCGCGCAATCCCGCCTGGATCCGCCTCAACGTGCCCGCTTCGCTCGGCAAACCCTTCGCGCCGCGCGGCTGACGGACGCCGCGCCCGGGGTTCTCCGAAGGATTCCCTCGGGAGCCCCGGCGGGGTGCGACGCAGGCCTTCATCTTCGGTTTTTCTCTTTCATTCTCATTTCCAGGAGTTCAAAGAATGCAAAAGCGCCTTGCCTTCAAGCTCGTCTTTGCGGGCGCCGCCCTTGCGGCGCTCACGGCCTGCGGCCAGAAGGAGGAGCCTAAGGCTCCCGCCGCCGCCACGCCCGCCGCCGCGCCGGCTTCCGCCGCCAAGGCCGAGGGCCCGATGAAGGTCGCCTTCATGTACGTGAGCCCGGCCAATGAAGAGGGCTGGAGCACGCAGCACGACATCGCCCGCCGCGCCGTCGAGGCGAAGTTCGGCGACAAGATCAAGGTGACCACCGTCGAGAACATCCCCGAGAACGCCGACGCCGAGCGCGTGCTGCGCGACCTCGCGCAGCAGGGCAACAAGTTGATCTTCGCCACCTCCTTCGGCTACATGAACTCCGTCCTCAAGGTCGCGAAGGAATTCCCCGAGGTGAAGTTCGAGCACGCGACGGGCTACAAGACGGCCCCGAACGTCGCCAACTACTCCGCGCGCTTTTATGAGGCGCGCTACCTCGCGGGCAAGCTCGCCGGCGCCACGACGAAGACGAACATCCTGGGCTACGTCGCGGCGCTGCCGATTCCCGAGGTGCTCCAGGGCATCAACGCCTACACCCTCGGCGCGCAGAGCGTGAACCCCAACGTCGAGGTGCGCGTCGTCTGGACCTCGGCCTGGTACGACCCGGGCAAGGAATCCGACGCCACGAAGTCCCTGATCGGCCAGAAGGCCGACGTGATCACGCACCACACCAATTCGTCCGCGGTGGCCGCGGCCTGCGAAGAGGCGAAGGTTCCGGTGATCAGCTACAACACCTCGATGAAGCGCGCCGCGCCGACGATGCTCTTGGGCGGCGTCATCCACATCTGGGACGACTTCTACGCCGGCCGCATCCAGGCCGTGATGGACGGCACCTGGAAGCCGCAGTCGGTCTGGGGCGGCGCGCCCGAGCACATGGTGGCCTTGGTCGACATCGCCAAGGGCACGCCCGAAGCGGTCGTGAAGGACATCGACGCGACCTACGAGCGCATGGCCAAGCGTGAATTCCATCCCTTCACGGGCCCCGTCGTCGACCAGGACGGCAAGGAGGTGATCCCGGCGGGCAAGACCGCTTCGGACTCCGACCTCCTCACGATGGGCTACCTCGTCAAGGGCGTCGCAGGCAAGCTCCCGAGCGGCAGCTGACCCATTGATTCCGGGCGGGGTCCTCAGTGAGGGGGCCCCGCATTCGCGTGAGCGGCCGCGAGGGGTGCGGCCTCCGGGCCCACCGGCGCGGAACGCCGAACCGATTCTTCCATTTCCTTCGACAATTCCTCTCTTTCGGAGAAAACCACCATGCAGAAGCGCGTTGTCTTCAAGCTCGCCCTTGCGGGCGCCGTGACGCTTGCCCTCTCGGCCTGCGGCGACAAGACCGAGGCCCCGAAGCAGGCCGCTGCCGCCGCCCCGGCGAAGGTCGAGGCCGCCGCCGGCCCCCTCAAGATCGCCTTCGTCTACGTCTCGCCCGCGAGCGAGGAGGGTTGGTCGCGTCAGCACGACCTCGCCCGCATCGCCCTCGAGAAGGAGTTCGGCGACAAGATCAAGGTCACGACCGTTGAAAACATCCCTGCGGGCGCGGACTCCGAGCGCGTGCTGCGCGACCTCGCGCAGCAGGGCAACAAGCTGATCTTCGCCACCTCCTTCGGCTACATGAACTCCATCCTCAAAGTTGCCAAGGAGTTCCCGGACGTCAAGTTCGAGCACGCCACGGGCTACAAGACGGCCCCGAACGTGGGCGTCTACACCGCGCGCTTCTATGAGAGCCGCTACCTCGCCGGCATGCTCGCGGGCGCCACGACGAAGACGAACGTCCTCGGCTACGTCGCCGCCGTGCCGATCCCCGAAGTGCTCCAGGGCATCAACGCGTACACGTTGGGCGCCAAGAGCGTCAACCCCGACGTCGAGGTGCGCGTCGTCTGGACCTCGTCCTGGTACGACCCGGGCAAGGAGGCCGACGCCACGAAGACCCTCGTGGGCCAGAAGGCCGACGTGCTCACGCACCACACCGACTCGCCCGCGGTCGCCGCGGCCTGCGAGGACCTGAAGGTGCCCGTGATCTCCTACAACACCGCGATGAAGAAGATCGCCCCGACGATGCTTCTCGCGGGCGTCGTGCAGTCCTGGCAGGAGTACTACTCCGGCCGCATCAAGGCCGTGATGGACGGCACCTGGAAGCCCGACAACGTCTGGGGCGGCATCCCCGAGCACATGACGAACCTCGTCGACATCGCGCCCTCGACGCCGCAGAGCGTGGTTGAGAGAATCAAGACCGCCTACGACGGCATGGCGAAGCGCACCTTCGCGCCCTTCACCGGCCCGATCAAGGACAACGAAGGGAAGGTGGTCGTTGCCGAAGGCAAGCAGGCCACCGACGAAGAGCTCCTCAACATGGGCTGGCTCGTCGACGGCGTGGTCGGCAAGGTCCCGACCTCGAAGTAAGGCTCCGCCGCACCCGCGGGTTGACCAAACCCAAAAGTGCGGCGCAGGGACTCAGGAACTCAAGGCGTCCGGAAGATCTCCCCCAGGGAGGTTCTCCGGGCGTCTTTTTTTGCAACCGGGCGATACAGCCGCCCGTCGGACCTCGGCCGCGGGCGAAAAGGCGGGACTAAACTCCCCGCGGGCCCGCCCCGCTTTGTATTCACCACGTCCTCGGTCTTCAGAGCAAAGTGCAGAACTACTCGCTCATCACGAGCCTTGTCACCGGCTTCGGTCTTGCGCTCCCCTTCGGCTACCTCGCCGAACGCTTCCTCAAGTCTCCCGCCCTCGTCGGCTACATCGTCGCGGGGCTCGCCGTAAGCATCCTCCCGGGGCTGCCGCCCGTAAACGGCGAGATGCTCGAGCAACTCGCCGAAATCGGCGTGATGCTCCTGATGTTCGGCGTGGGGCTGCACTTCTCGGTGCGCGACCTCGTGCACGTGAAGGGCATCGCCATTCCGGGCGCGACGGGGCAGATGGTGGTGGCCGCCGCCTTGGGCGCCTGCGTCGCGATCGGGTTCTGGCACTGGGACATCGGTGCGGCGGTGCTTTTCGGCTTCTCCATCTCCTGTGCCTCGACCGTCGTCGTGACGAAGGCCCTGGAGATCCGGCACTTGACGAGCGAGATGAACGGCCAGGTCGCGATCGGTTGGCTCGTGATGGAGGACCTCTTCTCGGTGGTGCTCCTCGTGTGCCTGCCGCCCTTCGCCGCGGTGGTGCACGGCTCGCACGACGTCTCGGCGATGAGCGTGGCGCTCGAGGTCGCGAAGACCCTCGCCTGGGCGGCGGTCTTCGTCGCGCTGATGCTCGTCGCCGGCCGCAAGATTCTGCCGTGGGTGCTGCGCGAAGTGGCGCTTACGGGCTCGCGCGAGCTCTTCACCCTCACGGTTCTCGGCTGCGCGATCGTGATCGCCTACGGCGCGGGCGCGATCTTCGACGTGAGCTTCGCTCTGGGCGCCTTCTTCGCCGGCATGGTGATGCAGGAGAGCCGGTACGCGCACCGCGCGGCGCAGGATTCGCTCCCGCTCCAGGACGCCTTCTCGGTCCTCTTCTTCGTCTCGGTCGGCATGATGCTCGACGGGCACATCTTCCTCGAGCGCCCGTGGGAGATCTTCCTCGTCGTCCTCATCATCATCGTGGGCAAGATGTCGATCTCCTTCGGGATCGTGATCGCGCTGCGCTGGCCTCTTGAGACCGCCCTCACCGTGGGCGCCTGCCTCGGGCAGATCGGCGAATTCAGCTACATCCTCGCGGGGCAGGGCATTGCGCTCAAGCTCGTGGACCAGACGATGATGAGCGTGATCGTCGCAGCCTCGATCATTACGATCGCCGTGAACCCGATTCTCTTCTGGCTCGAACCCCACCTGACCAAGCTCCTCGTGCACCGCTTCGCCTGGGCGAAGCGCGCCGCGATGAGGCAGCCCCCGTATTCGCAGCTGCCCGCCGGGACGCCCCGCGAACTCCTCGACGGCCAGGTCGTGGTGATCGGGTGGTCCGACACGAGCGAGGAGCTCATCAAGACGCTCCTTGAGTCCGCGCGCCGCACCATCGTCGTGGCGAAGCCCTCCGACCCGATCGACGACCTGCGCGCCCGCGGCTGCGGCGTGATCGTGGGCGACCCCACCGACCCCATGGTGCTCGTGCAGGCGCACCTCATGAGCGCGGGCGTCCTCGTGATTCCGTCGACCCCGCCCGTCGCCGCCAAGCAGATCTACGACACCGCGCGGCAGCTGAACAAAACCCTTCCCATCGTCGTGCTCGTGAAGAGCCTTGACGCCGCGGGTCTCTTCAACGCCTCCGACAAGAACCTCTCGATCCTCTGCGAGCCGCTGATGACCTCGATCACGCTCGCGGCCGTCACGGTCGAGGAGCTCGTGAAGCACGAAGAGGACGAGGACAACCAGGTCGAGCGCATGAAGACCGTGCGCGAGCAGTTGGACGCCGAGTACCGCCGCAGCGTCAACGCCGTGCGGGGCGGCGAGGCTGCGGCCGCCACCGACCAGAAGGCCGGGGAGCTGCAGGCCGCCGCCGCGAAGGTCGCGGGCGAGGCGATGGAGACCGTGCGCCGCAATACGACCGAGCACCTCTCGCCCCGTGAGAGCGCCGTGCGCTTCGGCAGGAGGTTCGCCGGCTGGCTCAGAGGCCGTCCGGAGAAGAACGACAAGCAGGGCGGCGCCGCCGAGCGCACGCCCGGCGAAGAGACCGCGCGTTCGCTCGCGGAGAACCTCGATCCGGACGCGGAGCGCCCGAAGAATTGAGCGGACGGGCGTGAGGCGGGCTGCCCGGCCGTTTCCGTCAGCGGGCGAGCGCCGAGAGCGCGCCGTACCAGACTTCGAGCACGCGCGGCATGCGCCAGCCCATCGGGCGGCAGTACCACGGCAGCGCAATGAGCGCATGGCGACGGAAGGCCTTGCCGACGCCGATCGTCGGGCGCAGTTCAAGCGCCTGTTTGACGAACTTCCAGGCCGCGGTTGAATCGCCCGAGAGGACGACGGCGTCCGGCGCGCTCGCGAGGATGAGGTCCGCCAACGACTGCTCGGAGAGCGAATACATCCCGCGGATCTGCTCGGAGCTCTCCGGAACATCCACCGGGTTTTCGCAGCCCAGGGCCTCGACGATCTCCGCGGAGAGGTCCGAGCGCCGCGTGGCCGCAAGGCAGTAGACGGCGTCCTCGATCGGATGCCGGATGCCGAGGAGCGTGAGCACCCTGAGCTTCGGGAGCGCGGGCTTCGCCTTCACCGCGGCGAGCCGCTCCTCATAGTCGCGGGCGATCCGCTCGGCCTGCTTCTCTTCGCCGTAGAGGGCCGCCGCGCGGGCGACCACCTCGAGCGCCTCTCCCTTGACGTCGAGCACCTTGACGGTGAAGCCCGCGGCCTCCAAGGGCTCCTTCATGACGATCGGGTTGAGGTGCGGGTCGCCGTTCTCTTCGAGCAGGATGTACTCCGCGTCGATGCGGCGGGCGGCGGACTCAAGAATGCTGGGACGGTCGTGGATCGCGCAGCTCGTGCACTCGAGCATCTTTTCGGTCGGGTGCCAGACCTCCATGGCGGGGATGTCGCCGCCCACCAGACCACGGCCGTAGATGCGCAGCGCGGCCAAAGCCTCGGCGGCGGTGTCGCCGACGATGATCGCGTTTTCATACCTGGGGAACGGGGTGTAGACGTTGAGCATGTTGTTCTTCTCTTTGGGAGGGTCGTTGTTGAAGGGGGGCATTTCACGGCACGGGTGCGGGCGAAGGTTCCGCCCGTACGACGGCGTCCGCATGCCGTGAGAGGCCGTCCTGATGGGAGACCATCACGACGGCGGTTTCGGGGAGGAGGGTCCGGAGCTGCGCGAGGATGCGCGCGGCCGCATCTTCGTCGAGCGCGGAGGTCATCTCGTCGAGCAGCAGCAGGTCGGGGCGCGCCAGAACCGCACGGATGAGGAGCACGCGCTGCTGCTCGCCGCCCGAAAGGACGTTCGCCCACTCGGCCGCTTCGTCGATCCTGTGGGCAAGATGCCCGAGCTCCATGTCGGCGAGAAGCTTCATGCACGCCTCGTCCGGGAGACTCTCGGGCGGCGCCGGGTAGGCGAGGTTCTCGCGGAGCGTGCCCTTGAGGAGATAGGGCTTCTGCGGGACCCAGAAGATCGTTTCGCCGCCGCTCTTCCGGAGAACGCCGGTGAAGTTCTCATAGAACCCGGCGATCGTCTTGAGGAAGGTGCTTTTGCCCGCGCCCGATTCGCCCGTGACGAAGACGAGCCGCCCGCGACGGGCGGCGAGCGTGAAGGCCGTGCGCCGCGCAGGCAGGCTGCTCCCTTTGCCCTCTTCGTGCGGAAGGGTGAGGACGAGGCGGGCTTGGGCCGTCTCGCCCGCTGCGGCCTCAGCGGACGGCAGCGCCTCGGCTGCCCCCTCGATGCGCCGGCGGGTTTCTTCGGCCTCGGCGAGACCGTTCAGAAGGTGAGCGAGGCGCTCCCACGTGGCCGCGAGCCGCGCGAGGTCGTCGTAGGCGAAGATGAACCAGGAGAAGGACCGCGCGACGTCGGTGAAGGCGCCGCGGATCTGCATGAGGCCGCCCAGCTGAATCGTGCCGGCAAGCAGACTCGGGAGCGCGAAGAAAATGGGGGCGAGGTGCGTCACCTGGCCGAGGCCGACGGTGAAGAAGTCGAGGTCGCGCTGCTTCTTCACGAGGTGCACGAGGACGTCGTAGAGCTCGAGAAAACGCGTCTTGAGATTCTCGCGCTCGCGCGCCTCGCCCTGCGCGCCCGCGATTGCGTCGGCGTACCGGCGCTTTTCGATGAAGGCGTAGCGGAGGTCGGCCTCCTTGTGCTGGCCCGTGAAGTTGAGGTTCTTGAGCGGATGGCCGATCCAGTGCGTGACGAGGGTCGCGACGATCGTGTAGGAGAGGCACACCCAGAACATGTAGCCCGGAATCGTGAAGCCCAGGACCGTGATCGAGCCCGAGAGGTTCCAGAGAATGAGCGAGAAGGAGCCGATCGTGAGGACGGACTCGATGAAGGAGAGTGAGAGGTTGACCACGAGGCTCATGAGGGAGCGGGCGTCCTCAATGATGCGTTGGTCGGGGTTGTCGGGTTCCCGCCCGCTTTCGCGCAGTACGTAGTGCGCGCCGGCATTGGAGAGCCAGCGGTCGATCAGGCGGAAGGTGAGCTCGCGCCGCAGCGACAGAAGAAGCCGGTTCTTCGCGTACTGCGCCAGAACCAAGAGCGAAATGATGACCGCCGCGAGCCAGATGAAGTCGAAGAGCGCGTCGTAGATCGCCGGGGCGTCGACCTTCTGGAGCGCATCGAAGAAGCGCCCGTTCCATTCGTTCAATGCGACGCTCAAGCGTACGCTCGCGGTGTTGGAGGCTAGCAGGAAGGCGAAGAGGAGCCACCAGGGCAGGGCCGAGGCGGAAAGAAGCCAGGAGCGCAGCAGCTGTCGCAGGACCTGCGAGCCGCTTCGCGGGGCGGGGCCGGAGGTGGCGGAGGGAATGCCGTCGTGCGGCTCGGTTGGCGTAGGGGGCGGCATTCGGGGGCGGGAGTCTGCGGGAAAAGAGAGAAAAGAGAAAAAATGACCCGTCTTCGGCCCGGAGACCGGCTCGGGGAGCCGGTTCCCGGAGTCAAGGACGAAGGCGGGAGGATCAGAAGCGTCCCGTCACCCAGACGCGGGCGGCGCGGCCGTAGCCGTAGGAGCCGTTGACGAAGCGGTACTTCTCGTCGGTGACGTTCTCGATGGCGAGCCCGGCCGTGAAGTCCCAGAAGTTCGGAATCTTGGGCGTCCAGGTGAGGCCGACGGAGTGGGTGGCGAAGGCGCCGTATTTCGTTCGGGTGGATGCGGTGTTCTTTGCCTTGTCGCCGTCGGCGGCGTCGTACCAGTTGAAGCGGTACCACGGATGAAGCGCCGTCCTGGGGATGGAGTAGCCGAGCTGGAGTTTTACGGATTGAGGCGTGATGCCTGAAACGCGCTTGTCTGCTTCCTTGTCGACGACATGAACCAGGCCGTAGGCGAAGTCGGCGTTGAAGTTCCCGACGGCATACTTTGCAGAAAGTTCAACGCCTTTGCGGGAGACGTGACCGATATTTTCAGCCTGATAGCAGGTTGTGGGGCCGCGTTGCCATTGAGCAATGTTGATGAAGTCCTTGACGTCGTCGTAGAAGACCGCGGCCTTCACATTGAGCGCGTCGCTCTCGGCGGCGAGCCCCGAGAAGGCGGCGTTCATGCCCACTTCGTAGTTCCACGACTTCTCCGGCTTGAGATCCGGATTCGGATACACAACAACCGGGAAGAACTGCGGGTTGTGGGAGAGGGAGTAGTAGAGCTCGTCCATGATGGGCGGGCGGAAGCCTTCGTTGGCGGAGGCCCAGAAGGAGAGGCCTTCCATGGGTTTGAGCGTCACCGTGAGGCCCGGCGTCACCTTGCCGTCGGAGAAGGAGTCGAAGCCCGCGGCCTCGCGCTTGAAGTACGAGTAGCGGATCTGAGGCGCAATCGTCAGCTGATCGCCAAGAGCGATTTCATCCTCGATGAAGAAGCCGAAGTCGAGCGACTTGGCGTCCGGACGGCTGGGATCCTTGATGCTCTTGCCGGATGTGTACGGGTTGTACTGCAGGGAGTCCTGCTCGCTGCGGGAGAAGTCACCGCCGTAGGTCAGCTGATGGTTCATGCCGGCGAAGTCAAATCGGGACGTATTCTGAAGATTGCCGCTCCAGGACTCGAAGTCGTCGCTGTTGCCTACGCCTCGAAGCCCCATCGGCATCAGCACCACCGAATCCATGCTGTAGCGGGCTTTGGTGTACTGAAAGTTGGCCCGGACATCCCACCACGGGCCGTTCTCATAGAGCCAGGACGCGACGGCACGGTGCTGCTCGTAGCCGTAGTCGTTCGTCTGGTCGGGGTCGTAGACGCCGTTTTCCGCCGAAAGGTAGAACGTGTCGAACTTGTCGTAGTTGTAGGCGAGTGAAAGCGTCGAGGCGTCGGTGGGCGAAATGGCCGCCTTGGCGAAGACGGCAGTGCTCTTCGTGTCGCTGCCTGCATCCGACCGTTTGCCGTCGGAGAGTTTTTCGTTGCCCGAATGGCGCTGAGAGACGCCGAAGATGTAGTCCACGGCGTTGGCTCGACCAAAGGCATAGGCGCTGCCCATCAGTTCCTGCGAAGCCGTCGAATAACCAGTCTTCGCCTTTACGCCGAAGGTTTCTCCCGGCTTGAGCAGATCGGCTGCGCTCACGGTGGTCAGGGCGATCGTGCCGCCGATGCCGCCGTTGCCGTAGAGGGCCGAGCCGCCGCCGTGCTTCACCTCGACCTGCTTGAGAAGTTCGGGGTCGATGAAGATCCCCAAGGGGTGGTTGCCGGCCATCGTCGTCATGTCTTGGCGAACCCCGTCGATGACATAGGTGATCTGATTGGATTCAGAACCGCGGATCGACAACCTCGTGAAGATCGACGACTCGGGCGATTCGACCATCACGTTCGGGATGTCCTCGAAGATTTCGCCGAAGGTCTGCGCACCGCGCTGGGTGATTTCGCGGTCCGTCACCACGGCTATGGACGCGGCCGTCTGAGAGAGCGGCTCGGGCGTGCGCGTGGCGGTCACGACGACGGGGTCGAGCAGGACCGTCTGCGAGGCGACGTCTTCCGAGGAATCAGCAGCCCATGCCGTCGAGGCCGCGCAGAGGGCAAGAATGAGTGCGGTCGGACGGAAGTGAGACCGTTTGGAGGTGGGTGAGGTATGCATGTCGAGAACCTTGAGGGAGCAGCGGTTCGCTGCCCTGTTCATTAAATGAAAACGATTCTCGCAAGCATTTACACTGCAAACATTAGCACAAACCCGCAAATAAAGGGTTAACACCTATGTCTTGGACGTTCACAGGGAACAAGAAGAAGGCGCCGCCCTCCGTGGTGGAGAACGACGCCTTCCTTGAGGACTGAGCCTGTGGCCGGACCCTCACTCACACTGTCGGATGTGGGAGGATCCGCGCCGCGTTTGGTTTGTCAGGCGGCAGCCTTGCGGCCGGCGATGCGGCCGAAGACCAGGCAGTCGAGCGTGGCGCAGGAGCCGAGGCGCACCGCACCGTGGACGCCGCCCGAGGCTTCACCCGCGGCAAAGAGGCCCGGAATCGGCTGGTCGGTGCGCACGTCGATCACGCGGCAGTCGTTGTCGGTGTAAAGGCCGCCCATGCAGTGGTGGACCTTCGGCTGGCACTCGCCGATGTACCAGGGCCCTTCGACCATCGGCACCTGGTCGTTGTTGATGTAGCGCCCGAGCACCGGGTCCTTCTTCGCCTTCACGGCCTCGTTGAAGGCCGCAATGGTCTTCTGGAGGTTTTCGAGCGGAATGCCCGAGCCCTTCGCCATCGCCTCGACCGTGTCGTACTTGTCGAGGATCTTCGCGTCGAGCATCTTTTCCAGGAACCCGGGACGCTGCTTCTTCAAGGGCTGGACGTTGGGTTCATTGCAGATCGCGAAGGCCTTCTTGCCTTCCTGCTGCTCCAGCATGATCGCGTCGGCGCGGACCTTGCGGTTGGCGAGCTCGTTCACGAAGCGCTTGCCGTCCGAATTGATCCAGATGCCGTATTCGGCCGCCGCCGTCTGGTTGAACTGCCAGCCGATGCCCATGCCCTTTTCCTTCGGGTTGCCCCACGGGCCGCACTGGATCCAGTCGTTCTGAACCTGGAGGCATCCGATGGCGGAGGTCTCGCGCCAGAGCTCCGACGTGGCGCTCGGCTGGTTCGTCGTGTCGAGCGAGGCGTTCAACTTCGGATCCTGGTACATGCGGAACTTCACGTCCGCGGCGAAGCCGCCGTAGCAGAGGACGACGCCCTTCTTCGCGGCGATGCGCTTCACCGTGCCGGAGCCCTTCTTCGGGAACTGATAGCCCTCGCGGACGACGAGGCCCGTGACGCGGCCGGTCATTTCATCGCGGACGATGTGCTCGACGAAGGTCTTCGTGCGGACGGGAACGCCGAGCTTCTTAACGTACTCGAGCTCCTTCATCACGATGCCCGAGCCCGAGCCGTTCTTCGTCGTGACGTAGCGCGGCACGCTGTGGCCGCCTTCCTGACCGATGGCGTCGGGGAGGAATTCGACGCCTAGGGTGTTAACGCACCACTCGTAGGTGGGGAGCGCCTGCGTCGCCATGAGGTGAACCTTCTCACGGTTGTTGAGGTACTGGCCGGCGACGAGGATGTCCTTCTCGAGGAGCTCGACGGAGTCCTGGATGTGATGGAGCTTCTGCTGCGGGCAGCCCGTGGCGGTGAGGATGCCGCCGTTGATCGCGGAGTTGCCGCCGGCGAAGGACATCTTCTCCAAGACGATGACGTTGGCGCCCGCCTTCTTCGCTTCAATGGCGGCCGCAAGGCCCGCGAAGCCCGTGCCGACGACGATCACGTCCACTGTTTCGTCCCAGGCCGGAGCGGCCTTGGCGAAGACCGGCGCCGCGATGGCGGCCGTGCCTGCGATGGAGCCCGCTATGAGGGAGCGCCGAGAAATGTTGTGCGTCATGACTCTTCTCCTTTCAGAAGTCGGAATGCAGTTTCAGGTCTGGTCACACTGAAAACGAATGCATCCGAACAACCGCAACTTTAGTCCGTCCCGCAACGAGTCCCATTGCTACTTTCCCTAATTGACGAGCCGCACCGGACGCGTGCCGCGCCGTTCCGAACCGCGCCGGAGCGCCTGCAGGGCCGCAGTTTCCGAAAACCTTCGGGGAGGTGCCCCGACTACTCATTAGAATCCTCCAGACGGCGTGCCTGCGGGCTTTGCCGCCCTTCTTTAGAACACGATTTCAACAAGATCGCCGCAGGAGTCCCCTTCCTTCAGGTGGAGGAGGAATGCGGCGCAGGCGGTTGAGATTTCTGCAGGCAGCTGAGAATCATTTTGAGCACTTGCAAGATGCTGATTGACCAATTAGCCTTCGGAAAGTAAT
>ERZ833515.1144-NODE-1144-length-19420-cov-64.638626_pt1 | contig 19420 bp, 20 predicted proteins | sample MGYA00519949_ERZ833515 | MGnify/ENA primary metagenome ERZ833515 (study PRJEB31850, sample SAMEA3708741) | human gut metagenome | biome: human gut; feature: human-associated habitat; material: faeces | place: China | collected 2014 ...
CTGTTCATTTTTATATATTTGTTTGTGGTTATTCAAATATACAAAATGTTCGGCGCTTTTCTTTTGTTCTATACTGACATTATCACTCCATTTTCCGGATGAACCAATAATCACTCCTTCCCCAGACGGTCCCATCCCGCACAACATGGCGTAGACCTTTGATGGTCCGCCAACCTTATAGCGTAGCGGTTCCGAGCACCGAGCAGGGCGGTTACATCCTTCTTCCCTGAGGGGAGAAGACCAAGATGAGAGGTGGAGCCTTCCTTAACGGTAAGGAAGGACGGATAGGTTTTCGAAAAAATACAAAAAAATAAAAATACAAATCAGAATATAACGACATAACCATAAATTTATGTGTGGAATAGTAGGATATATAGGACAAAATGAAGCACATCCGGTCCTGATAGCAGGACTGAAGAAGCTCGAATATAGAGGATATGACAGTGCAGGAGTAGCACTCGTCAATGGAGAGAGCAAACTCACTGTCTATAAGACAAATGGAAAGGTGGCAAACACGGACGCATCCTGGCTATTGTTACCGAAGGCGACAAACAAGTCAAGGCGATAGCCGATTCTGTGATAGAAGTACCGCAGACCCTCAATGCTTTAGTACCTCTTCTCAGCGTCGTTCCCCTGCAGATACTTGCGTATTATGTGGCAGTAGATAAGGGATTGAATGTAGATATGCCAAGGAATTTGGCAAAGAGTGTAACGGTAGAATAATACATTAGAAAAAATGAATCAGCGTTTATCAAACATAGAATTGTTGAGATGTCTATCTATGTTCATGGTGCTACTATTGCACTCTTCTTTTATGGCATTTGGAATGCCAGATATGGAAGCAATACGAAACAGCCCTGTGTTATTGGGGGGGGCGAATTTTACAACAGGGAATCTGCATAGTTGCTGTTGATGTTTTCGTGTTAATTTCGGGGTGGTTTTCTATTAAACCTAAACAAAAGAGTATATGTAGCTTTTTGTTTCAAATAGTATTTTTGCAAATATTAAGCTATGTGGTGTTTGTTTTTACTGGGCTTGTTGAATTAAATAAAGAGAGCATTAAGGATTTAATGATGTTAAAACCTTTTCAGGGATGGTTTATCAAGGCTTACTTGCTACTTTATATTATATCTCCTGTGCTAAATGCCTTTGTTGAGAATGCGTCAAAGAGAAAATTAAGAAATGTACTTATTGCATATTGGAGTTTTTTGATTCTTTTAGGTTGGGTGTTTGATGCAACAGATTACATCAATAATGGATATTCAGTTGTATCATTTGTGGGCTTGTATCTCATGGCTCGTTATATGAAGGTGTGGTGCCCAAAATGGGCTCGTAAGGATAAAAAGAAGGATATTATTATCTATTTTTTGTGTTGTGTAGTTTTCTTCTGTATAATCTTCTTTGGAGGTCTGTTGGGAGTAAGCCAAACTTCTTTTTGGGCGTGGAAACTTTGTAGTTATGTAAGTCCTTTGACAGTGATAGGAGCTGTATATTTGCTACTATTCTTCTCTAAACTCAAAATAAACAATAGTTTTGTTAACTTATGCGGAAAAGGCTGTTTCTCTGTTTATTTGCTTCATGGTTTATGGGGATATTGGTTCGATATATTAAAATATATTGACATAACTTATAGTGGAATTATCTATATGTTGTCGTTACTCTCTTTCTTGATAATCGTTTATTTCTGTTGTATCTTTGTAGATCTGTTAAGGATAAGAGTTTGGACTGTAATAGAAAAAATAATAATAAAAAATAGTAAAAAACAAAATTAGTTTGTATAACAATTAAAACATATGTCACAAATATCTGAAAATAACAAAAAAATAGCGAAAAATACCATTTTTATTTATTTCAGAATCTTTACGACTATGATTATCGGACTATACTCATCCCGTATAGTTCTTCAGGTCTTAGGAATTTCTGATTTTGGAATATTTAGCGTTGTGGGTGGTGTCTTAGCTATGTTTACATTCATTACAGCCTCTTTAGGAACTGCGACTTCACGTTTCTTTAATGTTGAAATGGGAAAAGAAAATGGTGATGTAAACAAAATATTTAATGTAAACCAATTCCTTCATATTGTTCTTGCAGTTATTATATTTATTCTGACAGAAACGATAGGTTTATGGTACATCTATAATAAATTAGTATTGCCTGATGGTAAGTTGATGGATGCATTATTCGTCTATCAAGTTTCGGTAATCACAATTTGTTTGGGTATAGTTAACGAACCATATAGTAGTTTGTTTTCATCTCATGAGAAATTCGGATTTCTTACTCTCTTTGATATTGGTAATACATTGCTTCGCTTTGCTTGTGTGTTGGCTTTGTTATACTTGCCTGGCAACAGTTTGAGATATTATGCCATTATTATGAGTCTTACTACAATAAATACATTTCTTGTATTTCATATTTATGCAGCTCATAAATGGCCGAAAATTATAAAACTGCGCTTTATAAAAGGTTGGAGTAATTATAAACCATTGTTGTCATTTAGTGGTTGGAATTTATTATCTACAGTTTCGTTTATGGCACGTTCTTCAGGAAGTGACTTGTTGCTTAATTCCTTTTTTGGAACTGCCGTTAATGGAGCGTATGCCATCAGTCGTTCTGTAAATAATTACGTCAGCACCTTTGCTGCAAATTTTGATGTTGCCTCAGGGCCTCAAATTATCCAATCATACAGTTCTGGAAATATGGAACGTTGTAACTATTTAGTAAATAAGTTAGGGCGTTTTTCTTTACTGCTGTTTGAAATTATTTTCTTCCCCTTATACATAGAGTTAGATTTTCTCTTGCATTTGTGGTTAGGTAATGTGCCTGAAGGAGTTCTAACATTTTGCCAAATCAATTTAGTTTTATGCGGAATATCATTAAGCTGTGGAGGATTCTCTCAACTCATCAATGCATCAGGTAAGATTAAATGGTTCAAGATAGAAATAAGTACATTCTTTCTCGTTTGTATTCCTATAGGTTATATCTTGTTTAAATTGGGATATTCCCAATATTCTTTATTGGTATTATTTATTGTTGCCGATTTATTGCAAAGAGCTGTTCAGATGGTTTTGCTCAAGTCAATATTGAAATTTGATTCTTTGCGATATATGAAGGAAGCGTATGTGAAGCCAATTATTATAGCTGTCGTTATGAGTTTTCTCTTAGTAGCATATTCTTATCTCAATATTACAAATGTAGGAATACGTTTGCTTTCTATTGTGATTTGTTTCTTTATCACAACAATGGTTATCTATTATATGGGATTGACCGTAGGAGAAAGAAATAAGGTGTTGAATATAGTGAAGAATAAATTTATCAAGTATGTTAACCATTAATATTTTGGGCGATTTCTGTGTTAAGTCCCTCAATGGATTAACCATTGGAAAAGACTTACATAGAATGTTAGATTTCGGAGATATAAATATAGTTAATTTTGAGGCTCCAATTCATACGTCAAATTCCCGACCAATTCTCAAAAGCGGCCCTTCATTATCCCAAGATTCAGCGGCCCCTCACTTTCTAATGAAACATAAGTTTAACGTATTTACTTTAGCCAATAATCATATCATGGATTTTGGTAAAGATGCAGCGTTGAATACAATAAATTCATTTGGGAATTCTATTACATTGGGATGTGGGCTTTGGGATGATGCTTATGAATATAAAATCATCGAGTTAAAAGGTTTGCGTGTCGGTTTTTTGGCCATGACTCAATATGAATTTGGCGTATTAGGAGAGAAATGCTACAATACCTTTGGTACTGCCTGGTTATGCCATTCCTGTGTTGATGAACTCATATTAGAAGCAAAAAAACATTGCGATTATCTTATACTCCTTCCTCATGCCGGTTTGGAGCATTTTGATTACCCGTTACCAGAATTACGTTCTTTATATAGACATTTTGTTAATATTGGTGCAGATGCAGTAATAGGAAATCACCCTCATGTACCTCAGCCCTGGGAGAATTATGGTGAAGGTACTATTGTCTATAGTTTAGGCAATTTTGTATTTGACTCTTTGTCACCTCAAAACAAATATTGGCATTATGGTCTTATGGCTCAATTAAAGATGACTTCTGGCAATAAAATAAATGTAGATATTCGCCAAATTGCTTTTAACAAAGACAAAAGAGAAGTTGATTGTTGTAATGATGAAAATTTCAAGCAACATTTGGACTCCATCAATAATATATTCAAGAATGCAGACAGATATATTCAAGAAGTCAATAACCATTGCATGAATTTAGAATTCTTATACAATTATCAATTTGAGTGTAGCGGTTATATTCGTCCAAATATTCGAAAGTATTCAAGAGCGATATTGACCAGACTAAAAAGCAAGGTTTTTAAGAGCAAAAGCAAAGAATATAATCCTGCGTATTATATAAACAATTTAAGATGTGAACCACATCGGTGGGTTATTTCAAGAATATTTGAACTTAAATATAAAACAAACAAAATAATATAATATAATATGAAAAATTTAGTTCCAAGAATAAAAAACAGATTGACAAAGGAATGGAATGAATTCCTCGTTGATCATTTTACAAAGAATGTACTTTCCAAATATTGGCTTCGTGATTTTAAATATCATTTAGATTGGAATAATCCAAAAGATTTGAATGAGAAAATCCAATGGTTGATTCTTTATTCTGATACCTCCGAATGGTCTCGCCTTGCAGACAAGGTTGCCGTTCGTGACTATGTGAAAGAAAAGGGGTTGGCTCACATGTTAGTACCAATGTTAGGTGCATGGGATGATGCCAGAAAGATAGACTTTGACAAATTGCCTAATAAGTTTGTTTTAAAATGCAATCATGACAGCGCTTCAGTCAAGATTTTGGACAAATCAGTTGGTTTTGATAAGGATAAAGTTATAGAAGACTTTAATAATAAACTTAGAGTAAAATTTGGTTATCTGAGTTGTGAACCGCATTATAATAAGATTCCTCCTATGGTTATGGCAGAAGAGTTCTTAACACTTGATGGCGCAGGGATTTCTTCAACACCTATTGATTACAAGATTTGGTGCTTCAATGGTGAACCTTATGTAGTTTGGGTCGCTTACAATCGTGATAATCTTCATGGTCATGTAGAAGTTGAACAATACGACTTGGATTGGAATTACCATCATGAATGGGGACGTTTTACCAATCATTACAGAGATGGTGGAGGTAAAGTCCCTTGTCCTAAGTCTTTTAAAGAAATGTTGAGTGCTGCTAAAATTTTGTCAAAAGGATTCCCCGAAGTGAGGGTAGACTTTTATGATGTTGCAGGTAAAGCATATTTTGGCGAGATGACATTCACTTCTGATTGCGGTAGAATGCCATTCTTTAGTAAAGAATTTCTTTTACAAATGGGAGAAAAAGTGGATTTGTCATTAGCACCATTGAAAAAGTAAATGATGAAAACTCAAATAGTATATACATTGATAAGTTCTGAAAAGGATTATTTCTTAGAAGAACTTTGGGTTTCGCTTTATTCTCTTAGGCAGTTTCATCCTGAGGCTACGGTCAATGTACTGGTGGATGAACCTACAAAGAAGTATATGGAGCGATTCCCTGAGCTCTGCGGCATGATAACCAACATCGTTGTCGTGCCGGTGCCAGAGAACTATAATGCCAAGCAGCGTTCACGAGTTATCAAGACCACGGTGCGCAACGTGATAGACGGCGCATACCTCTTCGTTGATACGGATACAGTTATCTGCAAACCTTTGGATGATATTGATAGCCTGACTTGCGATATGGCGGCCGTGCCCGATGGTCATCTGCCTTTGTCCGAATGTATGTTCCCGCCGACAAACTCAGTGAATAAGATTTTCAAAACGGATGTTTCCGACTCTAAATACTGGTTTAACTCCGGTGTTATGTTTGTTGCAGACAACGAACTGACACGCAAGTTCTACAAACGTTGGAATGAGAACTGGACATATTCTTGTTTTAAAAAGGGGCAAAGTCAGGACCAACCGGCTCTGCTTGCTACAGACAAGGAGTTTGGTTACTTAATCTCAGAACTTCCTGGCATTTATAACGCCCAGGTGGCGATGTCCTTAAAATACTTTGCAGATGCAGCGATTGTTCACTGGTGGCACATGAGTTTCATAGAGAATCAGGATTATTCTCCTTATTTTAGTTTGCAGATTTATAAAGATGTGAAGAAATTTAAGGGGCTTTCAGATGAAACTATAGAACAGATAGAACATTGTAAGCAGAGTTTTGTTTCACCTTCAATGCCTGTTGGCAAAGAACATATTTATTTCCTGTTTTCTCCAGCAGGTAAGATATTTAATAGGATATACAAAGAAGGCGGTGCAGCCTGTTTCTTGATGAATAAATGTGCCAGCATCTTAGAAAAAATCCATAAATATACAAAGAAAAAATGATTTCTGTAGTTATACCTTTATATAATAAGGAACCTATCATTAAAAAAACACTGAATAGTGTTCTTTTACAGGATTATTCCGATTTTGAAGTTGTAGTAGTAGATGATGGCTCCACAGATAATTCTGTAGCAATTGTAGAGTCTATTGCTGGCCCTCGTATTCGATTGATAAAACAAGAGAATGGTGGACCAAGTAAGGCTCGTAACACTGGTGTGAAGAATGCAAAGGGAGATTGGATTGTTTTTCTTGATGCAGATGATGAACTTTTGCCTGATGCCTTAAGGTATTTTGCACATATAATAAACACACATCCTGAGGTCGATATGTTTTTAGGTGAGGTTCTTGTCAATAATGGTAATACGGAACATTTGGGCGTTGAGTATAAAAATGGATTGGTGAACAATCCTTTTAAGGATCATGTTTTGGGAAGATTGTACCAATGTTCGGGTACAACTGTTTATCGAAAAAGTATAGTAGAAAAATATCCTTTTGATGAGCGAGTAAGACGTTATGAGGATTTGCAGCGTATTTTTAAGTTGTATCGTGAATACAGCCTTTATCTTTGTCATAAACCTGTTGCAAAAGTAAATATAGAATTTGCATCAGCTTCTCGTGCTCGAAAGGATATCAAGGAAGATTTTCTTGGTTATCTTGATTTCAAGGGCAAGTCTTTTTGGGAAAAGATGGCTTTGTATGCCTTTTATCTCGGTGAAAGAGATTACTATCCAGAGCAGTGTAAAATGTTGTATCCTTGGTTGTACAGAAGGTATGACTTACTAATGATATATAAAATAATTAAAAAGTTAAATAATTCGAAAAATGAAATCTATTGCAGTTTTTAATAATAAAGGTGGCGTTGGTAAAACTACTTTATTATGTAATATTGCTTCTTGCCTTCAAGACAAAGGAAAGAGAGTTTTGCTTATAGACGCAGACCCTCAATGTAATGCTACTATTTATCTTTTCCCTCAGGAAAAGATAGAAGAGATGTATAGTAGTAAAACTACCAAAACAATATATAATTTGGTAACTCCTATAAAAAAAGGATATAAGAGCTTGGAATATGATGAAATTCCTATAGTGGCATCTGAAGGATTTGGTATAGATGTCGTTTTAGGAGATACCAAGTTGGCTGTTGCTGAAGATTTGTTCAGTAAGGAATGGATAGATTTAAACACATCTTTTAGTGAACGAGCTTTAACATCAACATTCTTCCTAAAGAATGTTTTTGAGAAACTCCAAAATACTTATGACTATGTCTTATTTGACATGGGACCTTCGTTAGGTTCTTTGAATAGACTTGTTTTGTTGAATTGTAACTATTTTATAATCCCAATGTCTTCTGATATATTTAGTCTTAAAGCTATAGAAAATATTGGTCATTCGTTGCAAATTTGGCAAACAAAAATAAATACAGTACTTGAAAGTATAAAAGAAGACAATGAGGGTGAAGAATATGTTGTAGGTGGAGAAATTCTTAAAATTTCACCAAGGTTTTTAGGTTATGTTAGTCAACAGTATAATACAAAAACCAATGCTGGTGTAAAGCGTCCTGTTAAAGCATACGATAGGATTATTCAAAAAATGCCAGAAAAAATAGAAACATTTTTAGCTGATTTTTGTATAAAATCTCCAACAATGCCAGAACTTTGTATAGGAAGTATTCCGACAATGAATAGTTTAATACCATTATCACAAATGGCATCAAAACCTATATATAAGTTGACAGGATCGGATGGAGTAGTTGGGGCCCATTTTAAAAAAGTACAAGACAGTAAAGTCGTTTTTGAAAGCATCGTTGACAAACTGTTAAACTCAATTTCTTACTATAATGGACTGGCCTGAAAAATTAGTAGAAGATATTGCACGGCGCAGGTGCGTGCTTTTCTTGGGCTCTGGTGTCTCTGCAAATTCAACAAATGTTGCAGGTGAAAGACCAAAATCATGGGCAGCGGTGTTGGAACATGGTATCACGAAATTAACGGAAGGTGTAAATAAAAAGAAAATAACTACATTAAAAAAAATAATAAAAAAGGGGGATTTGTTATTAGCTTGTGAATTACTAAGGAACTATTTGGGAGATGATGATTACAAGGATTTACTGAAAGCAGAATTCTTTGATAAGCATTTTTGTCATGCTAAAATTCATGAAGAAATAGAGCAATTAGACTCAAGAATCGTAATAACTCCTAATTTTGACCAAATTTATGAGCGGTATGTTCACTCTATACCTGGTAATGATGTTGTCATAGCAAAATATAATGATACTAATATAGCTGATGTGATAAGAACTGCTCATAGATTAATTATAAAAACTCATGGAGATATTACTGCTGGTGATGATATAATATTCACAAAGGCAGATTATGCAAAAGCAAGAAGCAGATTTGCTCAATTTTATAGTTTGTTGGATGCTTTGTTGTTAACTCATACTTTTGTTTTTATAGGAGCTGGTTTGCAGGATCCTGATATTCAATTATTGTTAGAGGACTATACCTATCGTAATAAATACAAAAGACGACATTATTTTATAACACCAAAGGATAGTATGTCCGCAGATGAATTTAAAGTAATGAGCGACACTTTGAGCCTTAAATTTTTGAAGTATGATAAAAAGGACAATCATAAAGAATTGACAGAAAGTATAACAAAGCTTCATGAATTGGTGGATCTCAAACGTGAGGAGTTAAGCGTTTCTAAAGATTGGTAAATATTATGCTAATTGATACATTAAAGAAAATTCCATTTGTATATAAAACATTCTTATATCTTTGGCAGAAATGGCATAATGGGGATAAGGTGAAGTTTTGGTATTCTTCCAAGATTTCTTCAAAATGTAGTTTTGAGGGAATGAATCATGTAGGGAAGCATTCCTTTTATTTTGGGCACATGGGATATGGTTCGAGTGTAGGAGGAGAAAGCCTTATTAGTGCAGATATTGGACGTTTTACATCTTTGGCACCTCGATGTAATTTTATAAATTCTACGCACCCATATAAGAGTCCTTTTGCTACAACATGCCCTCTTTTCTTTTCATTAATGAAAGGTAGAAACCCGCAGAACTTCTCGTTTGCAGACAAGCAGATGTTTGAAGAGTTTCGATATTATGACAAGGATAGAAAACTTGTGAATAAAATCGGTAATGATTGCTGGTTTGGTAGTGATGTCACTCTAATAGGTGGTGTTGAAGTGCATGATGGTGCAGTTGTCTTGGCTCATGCAGTAGTAACAAAAGATGTTCCTCCGTATGCTATAGTCGGTGGCATTCCTGCGAAAGTAATAGGCTATCGCTATGATGAAGAAACGATAGATTTTCTGCTTAAGATAAAATGGTGGAATAATGATATTAATTGGTTTAAAGAAAATTGGGAGTTGCTTTGTGATTTAGATAAGTTAAAAGCATATTATATGAAAAAATAGTTTAATAGTGAATTATAATAAATAAAAAATATGAATCCAAAAATTTTAGCATTATATTTACCTCAGTTTCATCCTTTCCCAGAGAATGATGAGTGGTGGGGGAAAGGTTTTACAGAGTGGACAAATGTAGGCAAAGCAAAGCCTTTGTTCCGTGGTCATGACGAACCTCGTGTACCAACTGAGTTAGGTTATTATGATCTTCGTTTACCACTTATCCGTGAGCAACAGACTCAAATGGCTCGTGAAGCAGGTGTGACAGCTTTCTGTTACTGGCATTACTGGTTTGGAAATGGTAGGAGACTCTTGGCTGATGTATTCCATGAAGTTTTAGAGTCGGGTAAGCCGGATTTCCCATTCTGCTTGGCATGGGCCAATCATACATGGAGAGCTGTAGGATGTACTACTGGTGTTACATCTAAGGCTATTTTAATGGAACAAACCTATCCTGGTATTGAGGATGCTAAGGCGCATTTTGAGTTGCTGCTTAAAGCTTTTAGAGATGAACGTTATGTCAAGATAGATGGTAAACCTTATCTCTTTATTTTTGATCCAGTTGCTCTTCCGCAGGAGTATGTAGATTGTTTTAAGAAAATGAGTATTGAGGCAGGTTTCCCAGGAATTTATCTTGTTGCAAACGTGAGTGACAATAGTATCAAAAAGGAGGTAATGCTTCAGAAAGGATATGACGCAGTATGTTATTGCGATATTTTGGGTCATGCTCAGCAAAAGAGAAATACTTTTTGGCATAAGGTTTATAAGCATCTGCAAGGAATCGTTTTACATCGTCCTACCCGTGTGTATGATTATCGCAAGCAATATAAAGAACTTGTAGGAGATATTGATAAGGGTGATGATGTGATTCCTCAAATAGTACCACAATGGGATCATTCTCCTCGTGGTGGTCGAAAGACTATCATATACACTCATTCTACTCCTGAATATTTTGCCAAACATGTTCGTATGGCAATGGAAGCTATCAAGGGAAAGAAAGAAGAACATCAGATTTTGATGTTGAAATCATGGAATGAGTGGGCTGAGGGCAACTATATGGAGCCAGATATGACGCATGGCAGAGGGTATATTAATGCTTTACGTCAAGTTGTAGATGAATACAAGAAAAGATGAAGGCTCGTATAGAATATCTTGATGGTGTTGCAGGATTGCTGATATGCTATATGATGTTGAATCATATAGTATTGAGAGCAAACATTGGTATCTCTGTGGATAATGTTTGGTTGGAACCATTGCAGTTTTTTATGTTTTGGTTCTTTTATAAGTCTGGCATGTTTTATAAGCCAAAGCCGACCAAGCAATTGTTAGTTTCGGGGGGGCATAAATTACTTCTTCCGTGGTTAGTCTTTGGAGTAGTAGGACATCTTATCAATTGCGTAAACTTGCTGACAGATGGAGATTACAATTGGAAACATTATCTTTTAACTCCTTTCAAAGAACTTTTGTTTACAGGTGGGCTTGAAGGAAATCGTCCTTTGTGGTTTCTCTTTACCTTGTTTTGGACGCAGTTGATATTTAATTATCTATTTCAGAAAAAGTTTTCTGCATATTGGATGGTATTAGGTGGATTGATTTGGGCTTTTATAATGTACTTGTTAGGATATAATAGTCCTACTTACATGGTTAATATTCCTTTGGCTATAGCAGTGTATGCTTTAGGCTATTTGTGGAAAGATAATCAATTCTCCAAGCGATATGTAAGTATTGCATTAATAGCATATTTTTCTGTTATGATAGTATGTCCTTCGCATCTAATCTTTGCTGCAAATGTTTTAAACCCTGGAGGTGAATATGGCTTGTCTCTTATTTTTTCGATAGCAGGATGTATCCTCTTCAATAATTTTTTTAAGTATATACCCCATATTCCTGTATTACAATATATAGGTAGGCATTCTATGGTGTATTACATATCTCATTGGTTGATGCTAACGCTATGCTTGATAATATTTGGAAAACTTTGGCAATCAAACTTTTGGCTTGTTGTTGCTATGGGGGGATCATGCCTGTTCTTTCCTCCAATATTGGAGCAAATATTGAAATTGTTTCATTGGGAAAGAATCTTGGGTAAACAATAAAAAAGTTTTTTATGAAAAATCGTATCAATTATATAGATAGGATGAAGGGCTTCACGATACTCATTGTTGTATTGGCGCACGTATATTTGATGACCTTTGATATGGGTGATAGTCTTGTCTTTCGTTTTTGCGCCTCTTTCGAGATGCCGTTATTTATGTTTGTTTCCGGATTTGTTGCTTATCTTCCAAGCAGAGTTGGGGGGGCAATAAATAAAAAGTTGACAAGGAGGTTTGTTTCTTATATTTGTCCGGCATTCGTAGTGTCGTATGTCTTGGCTTTGTATAGCTTTCTGATTCTCGGCAATAGGGAAATAGATTTTGAGGAAATATTAATTGGAGGACTTTGGTATTTGAAGGCTCTTGCTATATTTGTTTGCATTCAAGCTGTATTAGTGAAATGTAAAAATGTTATGCTTGAATGGATTATTATAGCGATAGCAGAAAGTTTGTTTCTTGTGGGTTGGAAGTTAAGCCCATTATTGCATGAGTTGTTCTGCTTGGAGCATTGTTTCTTCTTTTATCCTTTCTTTATGATGGGATATTATTTTAGGCGATATAACCTCATGGAGGTCGTTAAATCAAAGAATTGGATATTTACCATATCTCTTGTTGGTTTTGTTTGTCTGTTGAATGCTAACATCGAAATACATGCCTTGCGATTCCTCTCGGAGCGAATAGTCAGACCAACATTCGCAATCCTTGCAATTTCTTATCTGTTTGCCGTCCGCGAAGACAAAAAAAATCAGATTGAGGGTTGGTTGAACAGAATCGGTACAAAGACGCTTGATATTTATATGTATCATTTTTTCTTTTTGTCAGGTTCATTTGTTGTGTTTGATTTGAAGGGAATTAAAACTATTGAGATTATGAATTCAAATCCTATGATCTTTCTATTGATTGCTTCGATAATAACTATAATCTTATCGTATGTCTCTATAGCAATAGGTAATTTGGTTAGAAGAAGCGATTTCTTAGACAAAGTAGTATATGGAAAGTTTTTTACTTAGAAAGAAAATAAAAGAACTTGTGTGAATTGAATAGATAATTTTTAGTGATTTATGAAAGAGAAATTTAAATATTTGTTTTTAAAGGGGAATAACTGGTTGACAATTACACTTTTGCTATTTGTCTGTTTGATACCAATTGTCTATAAAGAGGCGTTATCAGATGAAGGCTTTTCGCTGAGTCGCATAATCTCCTCAGTTTTGTACACACTTCCTGTGTGCTTTCTTGTAGCAAGCATCAAGAAGAAATGGCTGTTTGTAGTTGTGTCAAGCTTCCTAATGATGGTTTCGTTTTTCGAGACCATTATGGTGGTGCTATATAAGAATTTCTTGATAGCGGGTAATATCATTTCGGCACTGAACACCACAGCTGATGAAGGCTCAGGCTTCGTGATGAGTTCGCTCCATGCGTTACCATGGGCCTTGCCTTTGTTTTTGGTTTTCGGATTGCTGGTTTGGAAATATAAGAAACCTCAAAAGCTTGCTCCTAACTTGTTATGCGCAGCTTCGTTTATAGTTCTGTCGATATTATTTCTCGCTTATCAGTTGCGAGTAAGATGGGGGGGCAATATCACAACAAGGTTTTATGTTGAGCAGAATGTGCTGAGTCGTCCTCCTTATAATTTCTGGTTTCAGTCTTATAATGCTATAGAGCAGCAATGGCAAAAAGGTTATATAAAGGAAGCTGAAAAGATGAAGTTTGGTGCGAAACGACCAAAGATAAATGAAAAAGAATCTTATGTTCTTGCGATAGGCGAGTCTTTGCGATATGATAATTTATCCTTGGCTGGGTATGGACGTAAGACAACCCCTCTGTTGGAAACATTAGACAACCTCACGCTTTTTAGCGATTATTATTCTGCAGCTAATCTTACTATGTATTCTGTTCCCCAAATTGTGACAAGAGCCACAGCTGATAATTTTGTATTGAACTATCAGGAGAAGAGTATCATGCAACCTTTCAAGGAGTGTGGCTTCAAAACGTTTGCTATCAGTGCTGGTAATCTTATAGTTTATGATGTTTATCAATATTTAGTAAAAGGATGTGATGGAATATATAACTGTAATTCGGAAGGAGATTCACGAATTTCAGAAATCGTAGATTCTTTATCTAATATTTATCCGAAAACATTTTTTATTGTTCAATTTAAGGGTAATCATGGTCCATATAATAATTTCAAAAAGGAGCAGAATGTTTTCCGACCTAATCCTGTATTCGATAATGTCTCTTTGACAAGTCATGAGGGTATGGTAAATTCGTATGATAATACCGTTCTTTTTACAGACTTTAATGTATATCATATTATCAAGGCGATAGATAAACCTGGTTATCAGTCAGCTTTCTTGATGGTTTCAGATCATGGAGCTGATTATGATAAAGGAGTGAGTGACCATGGCGGTAATTGTAATCCTCGAAAGGCAGAATATCATGTTCCGCTTATCGTGTGGAATAGTAAGGTGTGGGGAGACAAATATCCTCAGAAAAAGGCGAACCTGCTTTCAAATAAAAACAAGCCAGTCAATTCTGACAATGTATTTTATTCAGTATGTGACATGGCGGATATAACGATTGATAAGAAATACTCTAAGCCAGAATGGTCTGTCTTCGCCAAGAACTTAAAACCTCATGAGCGCAAACTTCTTGTACCAGACGGCAAGAATTATATAATTGTAAAATAAGATAATGAAAATTGTATTGATTGAAAACTCTGGTGATAGAGAATCTGAAATGTTTGCATGATACCTTGATAATTTAGTTATAGCTATATAACGAAAAGGCTATTCTAAGATAGGAGGCTGTAGCCTTCATTGAATGGGATGCTTTTACTTATTAGCTGAAAGGGTTAAGCATAAGATAAGGAAAAACAAAAATAATATATAAATGAAGAAACCTATAAAAGCAGTCCCTCCATATATACATCCAGGCTTCCTCAATTTCAAACTTGCTCCTTTTGAGGCATGGGAGAGATTGGAGGGAGATATAGCGAAGAGTCATTATCCTCCGAAGTGCTTACATGGAGCTGTATTTCGTTGGGAATTACCTACATTATGGAAAAGTAAGAAGGAGGCAAGGCTGAGGTTTGTTGAGCCTGTGTCTTTATTCTTTGATACGTTTCCTGATTATGCGAGATATGAGGTTGTTCCTATGTTTTGGGACTGTTGGCCTTGCTATTTTGAGAAGACTTGTGAATGGCTGCGTAGGCATCAGGTAAAGACAGCTATCTTTTCATCTCGGCAGACAGCAGAGATGATGCAAGAACGTTTCTCGGGGAAGAACAAGGGGTGGCAAAACATCCATGTTATCTGGTGCCCTGAAGCGGTGGATGATTCTGTATATCAAAAAGGAAAACTTTTAAAAGACCGAAATATTGATTTGTTGGAGTTCGGACGTTCCAACGATAAGGTGTTCAAGGCAGATCAATTGGAGTCTGTTTTTGATAACAAGAATCACAGCTTAAATCATGTCTGTACCAAGCAGAATGGTAAGTTTATTTATACCAATGAGCAGCTGTATGAGGCGATGGGGAATGCAAAGGTAACTATTGCTTTGCCCCGAAGCATCACACAGCCAGAGATTGCTGGTGATATTGAAACTCTTACGCAGCGCTATTGGGAATGTATGTTCTCAAGAATCGTCATGGTGGGGCATGCTCCACAAGAACTCATTGACTTTATCGGGTATAATCCTGTGATAGAGTTGAGTGATAAAATCTCGCCAGAAGAGCTGATTGCTAATGTGATAGAACATATTGAAGATTATCAGTATCTTGTGGATAAAAATCGTGAAACTGCAGAAAGGCTTGGAAGCTGGGATGTGAGAATGAAATGGTTGATGACACAATTGACGGAATATTATCAAATTTAAATTTAGGATATTTGCAAGAGAAATGGGGGCTAAAAATGCAATTTTAAGTTAATTACCATAAAAAATATGAGAATTTTTAGAAAAAATTATCACTTGCAAAATAAAAAATGTATCTTTGCATTGTAATAATAACAATAACAACGTGGTTGATAAATATACAACGCAAGTATTAGATTTCTTAAGAAATACTTCAAAGGAAATCAAGGATGCAGAGTGGGATAGAATTTCTAATCTCGGTTTGCCTAATATTGGTGCTTTTACGTTTGTAGAAGATGCCATGTGTGATATAATTACAAGAAGTAACAAAAACAGTTTCAATTTTATTGATGATGGTTATTGTGCTTCGTATGATAGTAATAATGAATTAGATTTAGCAGCATAGTATGGGGGAGGCAGCTTTTCGCTTTTTAGGCTATAAATTTCCAAAAATAGCTTTTGATTTCAACAATGTAAATCCAGAAGAAGAAATGTCCGTGGATATTTCTACCTTTGGAACATATATTCCGAAGCAAAGAAAGTATGAATTGAAGTTCGTTTTTACAGCAACAAGTACTCAAAGGGATGAAAAACTTATAGAAATAGAATGTTTGAGTCAATTCGTTTTTGTTAATGAATTGACTTTAGCTGAAATTCCTTCTTATTTCTATCCGAATAGTATTGCTATTGTGTTCCCTTATGTAAGAGCATTTATTAGTTCTGTTTCTATTCAAGCTGGCATTCCGCCTATAGTTTTGCCAACTTATAATCTTTCTGTTTTGCAAGAAGATTTGAAAAAAAATACTCATGTTGTAGAAAATGGATAAAAGGATACTTTTTCAAGCTGTAAAGGATTTAGATAATCCTGATGAGATAGAGCAAAATGGACCATTTAAGTGTAGAAGAAAAGACGCTTGGCTTGGAGAAGGTTATTATTATTGGGACTCTTTTGTGGAATTAGCTCATTGGTGGGGGCGAGAATCTCTTGGAAATAATTATGTGATTTGTCGTTCTTATTGTGCTGTTTCTCTTCCTGATACATATGATTTATATGATAATCCTGAGCATATTGTTAGTTTCAGAGCATTGATCGAAGCTCTTTCCAAGGAGTATCCCAATAAGTTTATTTCTGTACAATTTGTCTTGGAAATGCTGAAAGCTCATTCTGATTTTCTCAAAGATTTTAAAGCCATAAGAGCTAAAGCTGAAAGATGCTGGAAGGATGTACCCTGTTTGAAGTTCAAAAAGAATAATGTGGCATACTTGGAAACAATTCCTCCGATACAGTTTTGTGTGCTTGATAAATCATATTTGATAAACAGAGAATACCAAATAATCTATCCTCCTAAGTATTTGGTGGAAGGAGTGGTATAGATATTTGTACCGATACTTTGAAAAACATAAATAGAAAATAGACACGACAATTTTATATAACGATAGGTTGGCAAGATGTAGTCTTGCTAACCCTCTACCATTTTGACTTCTCGCTTGGGAAGATGATGGCTATTTGAACATAAATAAAAAATATAATGATACCAAAAATTATTCATTATTGCTGGTTTGGGTGTGGACCATTGCCTGAACTTGCACAGAAGTGCATTGCTTCTTGGAAGAAGTATTTGCCTGATTATGAGATTAAAGAATGGAATGAGGATAATTTCGATGTGAATATCATTCCTTATACTGCTGAGGCATATCAAGCAAAGAAATATGCCTTTGTAAGTGACTATGCCCGTTTCTGGATTTTGTATAGATATGGTGGAATCTACTTTGATACAGATGTGGAGGTGATTCGACCTATCGATGATATTATAGAAAGGGGAAACTTTATGGGATTTGAAACTGATCCCAAACCGCAGTTGAAGGCAGACGCGAGCGAAGCGAGCGTTGCCCCAGGCCTCGGCCTGGGGGTGAACCCAGGCCTCGGCCTTATTAAAAAGATGCTTGATTTTTATGAAGGGCGTCACTTTGAGTTTGTCCCTGGAGGTATTGGACAGTTGACAATAGTGCATATTGCAACAGAAGTATTACGGAAAGCGGGATTGAAACAACAACAAGGTATTCAGCAAGTTGATGATATGTGGATTTACCCTGCAGAATATTTTTGTCCAATAAATCTGAAAACGGGACGTATTCATGTGAAACCCAATACTCGAACTATTCACCATTATGCAGGCACATGGCAAGATAAGCATTTTTCTTTTAAAGAGTTGATAAAAAAAGTTTTGCCAGAAAGTTTGTTGTTAAAGGTAATTGCTGTAAAAACAAAAAGAAAGTAATGAAATTATGAAATCAATTGCAAAATTCTATGCGTGGTTCTGGGTACTTTATTTCCCGTTATGTATTGCGTTTTATGACTTGGTGAATGATTACGTGGATGAGTTTATGACTCTGATACTTATTCTTTTCACCTCGGTGAAGTTAGGAAATCGTTACGTTAACAGTAAACCTCTTAAAGAGGTGCGTATTTTTATTTTTGTAGCACTTTTCTATTTAGTTTATTCTTTGATTTTAAAAGTAAATGTACCTATGGCAGCCATTATTGACTTTCAGCAACAGGTGAAACCATATGCTGTGTTCTATTGTACCTTGATATTGATGCCTCAATTTACAAAGCGCCAACGAAAATGGATGTTGTTTTCTATCCTTGTTTCTTTGGTAGGTTACCTTTTTTGGAAACGTTCTACGGTTTGGAATTCCGAAAATGTAATTTTTGGTAGTCTTTCGATAGGTGCCGGTATGACATATTTCCTTTTTACAAAGGAAACAGGCAAAAATCGCTATATAGCTACTGCTATTGTGCTGTTTGGATTGCTTTGTGGAAAGTTTAAATACTTTGGTGAGTGTGTAGCATTTATTGGGGTTGTTTTCTTGTTGAAGAAGAAGATAAAAATTGGCTCACAAAAGAGTATAGTGTTTGCAATACTGCTGATGTGTGCTGGTATCTTTTTTGCATGGAGCCGATTTGATGGTTATTTTATTTCGGGTATGAGTAATGAAAATCTGGCTCGTCCGATGATGTATAAAACAATGCCGAAGGTCTTTGTGGACTACTTCCCATTCGGACCGGGGCTTGGTACTTTCGGAACTTCGGCTTCTGCCAAAGATTATTATTCGCCTTTATACTATGAATATGATTTGGCTAATATTTGGGGAATGGCTCCGTCTGACCGTGGAGCTTTCAATGCGGATTCTTTTTATCCAAGTCTTGCACAGTTTGGATTTTTTGGTCTTTTCTTCTTTTTGGCTTTTTGGAAACGACGTTTGTCGGCTATTAATAGTATTTCTGATATACGTTATTATAAAATTGCAATTATGGCATTCTTGTGCTTAGCCATCGAGAATATAGGTGATACTTCATATCTTTCTGGTAGAGGTATGGTATATTTTATGTTGATAGCCATGTGTTTGAGCCAACATGAGCAGCAAGAGAGATTAACCCGAAGACGACAACAACATCAAGAGATACAAAGCAGATATAATGAGCCGAGTTTATGATTTTGAAAAAGAAAAGAGTGTGTGGCTCAAAGCCTTCTTGCCCTTTTTGATAATAATACATCATTGTGCATGTATGGAGTGCCATGATGTTACTTTTGCTGATGGATATAGTCATCTCTGCAATATTTCATTTCGGCTTGATAAAGCCATTAACATTTAAACTATCAAAATGAAAATCGGAATTTTAT
>ERZ833515.1157-NODE-1157-length-19254-cov-7.610969_pt1 | contig 19254 bp, 16 predicted proteins | sample MGYA00519949_ERZ833515 | MGnify/ENA primary metagenome ERZ833515 (study PRJEB31850, sample SAMEA3708741) | human gut metagenome | biome: human gut; feature: human-associated habitat; material: faeces | place: China | collected 2014 ...
TCATCACCATCGCCGGCAACGATATTACTAACCTTCCTCCTTACAAGCGAAATGTAAACACGGTATTCCAGAAATACGCTCTGTTCCCGCATCTGAATGTATATGATAATATCGCTTTTGGGCTGAAACTGAAGAAAATGCCCAAGCAGACCATTGAGAAGAAGGTAAAAGCCGCTTTGAAGATGGTGGGGATGACCGATTACGAATATCGTGATGTAGATTCGCTGTCCGGCGGACAGCAGCAGCGTGTGGCCATTGCCCGTGCCATCGTCAACGAACCGGAAGTGTTGCTGCTTGACGAGCCCTTGGCAGCTCTCGACCTGAAAATGCGTAAAGACATGCAGATGGAGTTGAAGGAGATGCACAAATCTTTGGGGATCACTTTTGTGTATGTCACTCACGATCAGGAAGAAGCACTGACGCTAAGCGATACGATTGTAGTCATGAGCGAGGGACGCATCCAGCAGATTGGTACTCCGATCGATATATATAACGAGCCTATCAATTCGTTTGTAGCCGATTTCATCGGAGAAAGTAATATCCTGAACGGAGTGATGATCCACGACAAACTGGTACGTTTCTGTAATACCGAATTCGAGTGTGTAGACGAAGGTTTTGGCGAGAACATGCCCGTGGACGTAGTGATCCGTCCGGAAGACCTTTACATCTTTCCGGTTTCGGAAGCGGCGCAACTGACCGGTGTGGTGCAATCGTCTGTCTTTAAAGGCGTACATTACGAAATGACGGTTCTCTGCAATGGCTATGAATTTCTGGTACAAGACTATCATCATTTTGAAGTCGGGGCTCTCGTCGGGTTGCTGGTGAAGCCGTTCGATATTCATATTATGAAGAAAGAGCGTGTGTGCAATACTTTTGAAGGCAAGCTGATCGACGAAACCCATGTGGAGTTTTTGGGATGCAACTTCGAGTGTGCTCCTGTCACGGGGATCGAAGCAGGCAGCGAGGTGAAGGTGGAAGTCGGTTTCGACAACGTGATTCTTCAGGACAACGAAGAAGACGGTGCACTGACCGGAGAGGTGAAGTTTATCCTTTATAAGGGTGACCATTATCATCTGACTGTGCTTTCGGATTGGGACGAGAATGTGTTTGTAGATACGAACGACGTATGGGACGATGGCGACCGTGTAGGTATCACCATCCCCCCGGACGGTATCAGAGTAATTAAGAACTAATAAAATAAGAGTTAAGAGTGAAAAGATTATCGGTCTTTTTTTCATCACGTAAGAGTTGGACACTCCCTTACATTATCTTTTCGGCGATCTTCGTCGTTATTCCGCTACTCCTTATCGTGGTTTATGCTTTCACCGATGACAGCGGACATCTGACTTTGGAAAACTTTGCGAAGTTTTTTCAGCACCACGAAGCTATCAATACCTTTGTCTATTCCATCGGTATTGCCATTATTACCACCATTGTCTGTATCCTGCTGGGCTATCCGGCAGCCTGGATACTGAGCAACGCAAAACTGAACCGGTCGAAAACAATGGTCGTACTGTTTATTCTTCCCATGTGGGTCAACATTCTGGTACGTACGTTGGCTACGGTAGCCTTGTTCGACTTCTTCAGTGTTCCGCTCGGTGAGGGTGCCCTGATATTCGGTATGGTCTATAACTTCATACCATTTATGATTTACCCCATCTACAACACTTTGCAAAAGATGGATCACAGTTATATTGAGGCTGCGCAGGATCTGGGTGCCAATCCCGTTCAGGTCTTTTTTAAGGCCGTGCTTCCGCTTTCCATGCCGGGGGTGATGAGTGGCATCATGATGGTTTTCATGCCTACTATCTCAACCTTTGCCATTGCCGAGTTGCTGACGATGAATAACATCAAACTCTTTGGTACAACGATTCAGGAAAATATCAATAACAGCATGTGGAACTATGGAGCGGCACTTTCGCTTATTATGTTGCTGCTGATTGCTGCTACTTCTTTGTTTAGTACAGACGATAAGGACAATTCAAACGAAGGAGGCGGGCTATGGTAAAGAAAATATTTGCGCAGGCTTACTTGTGGATATTGCTGTTGTTGCTTTATTCTCCTATCGTGATTATCGTTATCTATTCTTTTACCGAAGCGAAAGTGCTGGGCAACTGGACTGGTTTCTCCACAAAACTTTATACTTCGCTTTTCACTACAGGCACGCATCATTCTTTGATGAATGCATTGATTAACACGATTACTATTGCTCTGCTGGCTGCAATGGCATCTACCTTGCTGGGTAGTGTGGCTGCTATCGGCATCTTTAATCTGAAATCCCGTTCGCGTAAAGCGATTAGTTTTGTGAATAGTATTCCTATTCTGAACGGAGATATCATCACGGGTATTTCGCTTTTCCTTTTGTTTGTTTCTTTAGGAATCACACAAGGATACACAACCGTAGTGCTTGCTCATATTACTTTTTGTACGCCATACGTTGTTTTGAGCGTTCTGCCTCGTTTGAAGCAGATGAACCCGAATATTTATGAGGCCGCTCTTGACTTGGGAGCGACTCCCATGCAAGCTTTGTGGAAAGTCATTGTTCCGGAGATTCGTCCGGGAATGATTAGTGGTTTTATGCTTGCATTGACCTTATCCATTGATGATTTTGCCGTAACTGTCTTTACCATTGGTAATCAAGGTCTGGAGACGCTCTCTACTTATATTTATGCTGATGCCCGCAAAGGAGGGCTGACCCCTGAACTTCGTCCGCTTTCCGCTATTATTTTTGTTGTGGTGTTGGCGTTGCTTATTGTGATCAATCACCGGGCAGGGAAAGCGAAGAAGAAATAATTATTCAATATGCCAATACACTGATATGCTGATTGCATGGCGGCACGTTTTCTGTATTGGTATATTTGTACATTGTAAAATTATTAATTATGAAAAGAATAATTCCTGCTATCCTGTTGTTGCTGAGTTTGACGGGATGTTATAATTCCGGCGAGCCTCGCGAACGGGTTCTTAAAATCTATAACTGGGCGGATTATATCGGGGATGGTGTGCTCGAGGATTTTCAAGCATATTATAAAGAACAGACAGGCGAAAATATCCGCATCGTTTATCAGACATTCGACATTAACGAGATAATGTTGACCAAGATAGAGAAGGGACATGAGGATTTCGACGTGGTCTGCCCTTCGGAATACATTATTGAGCGTATGTTGAAGAAGCGCCTGCTTCTGCCTATTGATACGAATTTTGCCCATTCTCCCAACTATATGAAAAATGTGGCTCCGTTCATACGGGAGCAGATTAATAAATTGAGCCAGCCGGGTGAAGAAGCCAGCCGTTATGCGGTATGCTATATGTGGGGAACTGCGGGACTTCTTTATAACCGGGCTTATGTTCCTGATTCGGTCGCTGCATCCTGGGATTGTCTTTGGAATAAGAAGTATGCCGGCAAAATCCTTATGAAGGATAGTTACCGCGACGCTTACGGTACGGCTATCATTTATGCGCACGCCAAGGAACTGGAAGCGGGGAGTGTGACAGTGGAAGAACTGATGAACGACTATTCTCCACAGGCTATGGAGCTTGCGGAAAAATATCTGAAAGCCCTGAAACCGAATATAGCAGGCTGGGAAGCCGATTTCGGCAAGGAGATGATGACGAAGAACAAGGCCTGGCTGAATATGACGTGGAGTGGTGACGCAATATGGGCGATTGAAGAAGCCGATGCAGTAGGTGTGGACTTGGATTATGAAGTTCCGAAGGAAGGAAGTAATATATGGTATGACGGTTGGGTGATTCCGAAATATGCAAGGAATCCGGAAGCAGCCAGCTATTTTATCAATTTCATGTGTCGTCCGGACATTGCTCTGAGAAATATGGACTTTTGCGGATATGTAAGTTCGATTGCTACCCCGGAGATTCTGGAAGAGAAGATAGACACGACACTTACTTATTTTTCCGATCTTAGTTATTTCTTCGGTCCGGACGCCGATAGCATACAGATTGACAAGATACAATATCCCGACCGCAAAGTAGTGGAACGATGCGCTATGATTCGTGACTTCGGCGATAAGACAAAAGAAGTTCTTGATATCTGGTCGCGTATTAAGGGGGATAATTTAGGAGTGGGTATCACTATTCTTATCTTTGTCGTCGTTGCTTTGATGAGCGGCTGGATGATATATAAAAGATGGCAACGTTACAGCCGCCGGAAACAACAAAGGCGCAGAAGCAGAAGAAAAAAGGTAAAGAGGAATTAATTCATTTGCTATATCATAAATCATTTGATACATCATAAAAAATAAAGCCCCGGTAAGCAGAACAGTTACCGAGCTTTATTTTTTATGGTGTCATTACCTCCGTTTCATACCGCGAAGTATATCTTTAGTTTCCTTGTCTACACGGAGAGATTCGATAGTTTTCTGCAATGATTTATTATAAGTCCAGTTATCCAGCTTGCTCTGTTTAAGGTACTCCATTGTCTTTTCGGGGAATTTGATGAAACAGATGGATATCATCCAGGCCATAGCCATACGTGCATAATAAGCATCGTGGCTGAAAGTGTCTGCGTGTGCCAGTAATGCGTCGATATGTTCTTCGTCTACATAATGGAAAAGCATCACAATCCCGAAGCGGATTTCGAACTCTTTGGGAGATATGAGGTAAGGCTGGATAAACTGCCATACAGTTTCTTTTCCTTTCTTCACGGCAGTCTTCAGTTCGCCGCAAAAGATATCACATACAGCCCAGTTGTCGATACGTGGAACGAACATGCTTATGTGTTTCATTCGTTCGTCCAGTTCCATTTTAGCTAATCCGATAACCATTCCCTGAAGCATTGTCTCTTCATAAAACTTAGTATCGGTTGCTTCCACAAACATACGCCAGTTATCTCTCTTTGCGATTTCTTTAGCCAATATTCGTAGTTGCGGAATACGTACACCAAGAATATTCCCGATTCCGGGAACCAGGGCAGAATGAAATTCCTGATACTTGGAATCTACCAAATCCTGCAATTCTTTTCGAATGTTTTCTGTTGTAGTCATTTTGTATAGTTGGTTTCTTCACAAAGGTATAAAAAAAAGAGCATGTCTTGCGCGCAGGCATGCTCCATTTTCTTTTTTTCAGCGAAAGGTTTGTATTACTTCTTGACCATGCTGAAAGTGAATGTTGTAACGGGGAAATTGGGGAAATTTACATCTCCGACTTTTACTCCAGTTGCTTTGATAACGAATGTCAGTTTTTTGCCGTCATAAGCATAAACGCCATTCTTTTCAGCTTCAATAGTTACTGTTATAAGATTTTCAGCCGGTTCTTGTCCTTCTTCTTGTACTTGAATCGGTTCGGTGTATTTAATTTCCAGTGGTTCAGGTTTTAGTTGAAGTAAGATGTTAGATTTACCTTCATCAAAGGTCGGTGTATAAGGAATGTTGTAGTTAATATCGCCCAAATTTTCGATGATAGCTCCTGCATTTTCTTCACCAACGATGCTTTTAATCAGGTCGTCAACCGGAAGTTTCTTAATCATAATCTGATTGTCTTTTACTTCGGCAGTAACTTCGGCTCCTGCCGGTTCTTCTCCCTCTTCTGCATTTGCCTGGGGACTGACGGGGGTGGATTCCGTCAGCATTGTGCCGGAATAATTGCCATCAACATCTTTAAGGGAATATACGGGAATGTCCGAATCGTCGTCACTGCTACATGCAGTAAAAGAAGTGACCATGCTCAGTGTCATTGCCAATAAGACAAAGCGATTAAAACAACAAACTTTTTTCATTTTAGTTAAAGTTTTCATACTGTTTAAATAATTAGATTATTAATTTCAAAATTAAGGTGTACGTACATAGTGTAAATGCTACGATTAATACAATACTGCATGAAGAAGTAAAAAAAGAAAGGCTTCTTTATGCAAGTGTTATAGTGAAGATCCCTGTTGGTGGGATCTTCGGATATATAGCTTCGTATTTGTTTTATTGTTTTTTCATGATAGACTCGCTTGGCGTTATTCCAAAATACTCTTTGTATTTATGACGGAAGTTTTTGAGGCTCTTCAATCCGATCATTTCGGGAAGAACATTGACGGAGTATTTCCCGCTTTCCAATAGCTCACGTGCTTTTTCCATACGAATCCGGTAAATCAAGTACTTGGGCGCTTCTCCTGTCAGTGCTTTCCATTTCGTAAAGAAAGCGGTTCTACTCATATATAGTTCTGAGGCGATTTCATCTATTGTCAGATTTTCCTTATCTATATTTCTTAGAATAAACTCCTTTACCTGATTGATAAGGTCGTAATTGTCCTCATCTGAAATTTTGTCTTCCCCAACTTCCAGAAACTTCTTTCCAAATATTCTTTCTAAGAATGATTTTCTGAGGAAACGGTTGTTTCTGATAAGGACATTCATTTCTGTTTTTAAATCTTCGACGTGAAAAGGTATATATAAGAATATGTCAGCCAGGGAGCTTTCCCTTTTGCTGCGTTGTCCTGTATCTATATGTGAGCCATAGAGGATAATAGGGATAACGGATGTTTCTCCTGATGTTTTTAGTCTCGATGATAGTTCATTGCCGTACATTCCATGGAGCATAATGTCGCAAATCACTAAATCCGGATATTCCTCTTTTATACATTCTAAAGCGTCCAAACCATTCTCGAAACTTTTTACGATAAAATCCTTTGATAAACGTTCTTCCAGGTACAACCTGAGCTCTTTATTGCTGTCAGCGAGGACGACCAATGGTTTAGTGGAATTTCTCTTTTGTGAATCCTTGCCGAATAAAGTATCTGTTCTTTCTTCTGCCGGATTTGACTCGATTTGTATGGCGGTATGTTGGTGAACATTTTCCGGCGAATCTTTTGAAGGGAATTTTAGAGCAATAGTGTGGCTGGAATGGTTAATCAGAATCTTTCCATTGCATATCTTTATCAACCTTTTGCAGAATATATTTTTTGCAAAATTGTATTCGAGTTCTTCTTTTCGTTTGAATAGTTGCCAATTTTTACATTTATAACATTGAAGTAGGTTCTTCGTCAAATTTGGTGGTAAGTTTTTCTCCGCTCATTTAGCTAATTCAGTCAGTGCCTATATTTTCTTATGAAAGTGAGTAAAAAGGGATAATTATTAACTTGGAAATAAAGAGATAAAGAATTTACCACCAAATTTGACGAAGAACCTTGAAGTATTTTCTTATTTTCGAAATCAGTTATTTTTATTTGCCAGTATTCAGGATTAGAGGTGATTAGCAGGGTAATAGTTTTTTTTTGTTCGGTATGGTCTATGGCATATTTTATAAATTTGTCGATCACCGGAGATATTTTGCTTTGGTCGAACCAGACGCTGGCATAATTAAAGTCTGTTTTAATGTTCAGCCCTACCAAATTGTTGGCAGCATGTGTTTTTAAAGAAGTAATTCTGTTTTTGATAAATGCTCCCAGTTCATATTCCGAGGAATTCAGCTTTTCAGTGTTTGCAAACAATTGCTTTAAATCCATCAATCTGGTTAAATGTATGTTGAGGCAATCTATGTTTTGGATAGCTAGTGATAGCTCTTTTCTGATATTTTCGGGGGAAACGTCATTATATGCTATTTTCAATGGAGTATGAACTAATGTAAGCGGAGTACGAATGCTCTCGAAAGAGTCTATAAAATATTGACTCCCTTCTTTTAGAAGATTTCTTTCTTTCTGTATCGTAATGATATGTGTTATAATCCAATAAATAGAAATACCTCCTGCCAGGAGTATTGAGGTAAAGTTTAATTGATAAAGAATGAGTATTGCTATGGCACTGTAAACGAGGGGTGACGTTTGTAATAAGTATTTCATATTATATTTTTTAGTGACGTCACTCAGATGAAATAGACCCATTTCTTTCATTTCAGAAAAAAGAGGAAATTCACTATCCTAATATTTAACATCATTTTTTTTGGGGGGGAAGAAACGGTGAATATCCTCTAAGTAACAATAATTAATTAGTTTTATTGGTTGAATATTATTTTGTCTCCTGTAGATGTGTAGGGGAGCGTATTGTATATTGGGTATTATTGAGGAATGTCTCATTTAATACCATTCTGTATTTCCTCATAATATATAAACTGGAAAGATAATGGAGGTTAGGTTTTTTTATAAGAAGGAATGATTGATATATTTCTACGAAGTAAAAATAATGATAAGTTTTAATAAGTAGATACTGTTGTCAGTTTTGAATGTTGGGATGTTTCTATTTGGTATTAATGATGCGATGAATGGTATGATTGAGTTGTGATTTGTTGGCAATTATGTTTTGCTTGTCGGTATACTTGCAAAAGAGATATACCATTTTTCCATTAAATACATCTCTTTTTTATTAAGACAATAGTAATATTGAATTTTCCCGCTTTTAAATATTTCTTAATGTTTCACTTGGCGCTATGCCGAAGTGTTTCTTGTATTTATTGCGGAAGTTCTTTACATCTTTTAGTCCGACCATTTCAGGTATCTCCTGTATGCGATATTTTCCGCTTTCCAATAGTTCGCGTGCTTTTTCCATACGAATCCTGGTCATGAATTCTATGGGAGCTTCCCCTGTCAGGAATTTCCATTTAATGAAAAACTTAGTCCGGCTCATGCCCGTTTCACTGGCAATATGGCTTATCTTTAGTGATTCGTTATCCAAGTTGTCCAATATGAATTTCTTTACCTTGTTGATGAGTTGGTAGTTATCCTCTTCCGGCATTTCTTCGATATCTGTTTCCAGAAACTTTTCTCTGAATATTTTCTGTAAGAATGACTTTCTAAGAAAGCGGTAGTTTTTGATAAGAACAGATTTCTCGATTTTTAAGTTTTCGATATTGAATGGCATATACAAGAATGTATCGGCTAAAGAAGCATTTCTTTTATAGTCTTGGTTCATATCAATAGGAGAGCCATATAGGATAATCGGGATAATAGAAGTGTCACAGGAGGTTTTTAATCTTGATTAATGTTTTAAATTTTATGATAAGGAAGGCTTTCCCTCCAAGTAACAATGATTAATTTGATTTATTCTTTTTGTTTTCAGGCATGATGAATCAGTCTAATATGTGAATATTTGAAGAGGGGCGGTCTGGGTTTAAATAGAGTGCTATCGGAACATATCTCAATAGCTGTTTGCTTGTGTTTTACCATATACAAATAATCAACTAATATAAATGTCTTTCCTTCTTATGGATAGGAAATTGTATTTATGAAGTAAAGGTACTAAAAAGTAATAATAAATCAATTGCTTTATTTGTGTAAATGTTAGGCTTACTGCTAATATATATATCTTCTATGACTAATCACAAATAAAAGTTGTATAAAATATTTTATTGTTATATATTCTGCTGTATATGGGTGCTGATGATTTAGAGTGTGTGATTTGTGGATGAATTCTAATTGTTAAAATGGAGTGTGAAATATTGGTAATATATTGATGGTATCTTTTTTCTTTGGTAGTTACTTCCAGTCTGTTACTATTGGCTATATATTAAATTACAAACAAGAGTCGTATGATTTTCTCACACGACTCTTGTTTGTAATTTAATATATAGCTTTTGATTGTTTATAACTTTTCAATCTCCTCCGGTGATAGTCCGGTAGCTTTATGGATGGCTGTTATGTCTACTCCTAATGACTTTAAATTATTAGCAATTTCTAATCTTTCTTCCATTTTTCCTTCCATGCGCCCTTCCATGCGCCCTTCCATGCGTCCCTCCATACGCCCTTCCAGTTTTGCTCCATCTAATACATCATTTTGTATCATGATGGCACTAAGGTGCTCGTCGTAGGCATGTCTTTCTTCCTTGGACATATTGTAATAGATAAGTTTCTGGCGTGCTTCTTCCAGACCAGGGGCTGTTGTATCGGGGCGAATGCAACCGGTTTTCAAGTATTCAATCCACTCTTCCAATGGAGTGACAGCCACTTTATCGAATTCATTCACACGAATCAAGAAATACTCCGGAAAGATTTCTGCCGGAATCTTATGGACGATGGCGTCTTTTTCTTTAGTAGTTACTTCCAGTCTGTCTCCTGTATGTACTCCGATAAAGTGGTTTTGTCCATGATACAAATAATCTTCTCCCTTGCCGATATCGAAGTATAGAATACTGATAGAGTATATTTTTTTCACCGCATAGTAGCGTTCTCCTAAAGAAATATGTTCAGTGATTGCTTTTGCCACTCCGTATAAGATACGTTCCAGATAATAGAGCTCCCGTGTATTTTGGATCTCTACAATAATGATTTCGTCTTTACTGTTTCTGGCTTTAATATCTACCCGGTTGAATTTATCATCGATTGTTTGTTGGTTGCTTTCACTTTCCAATATCTCTATGATTTTCACGTTTTCACCGAGAAGGACAGTCAAGAAACCTTCTAATACGCCGAAATTTGCTTTTTGGCGGAGAAGTCTTTTCACAGCCCAGTCAAAGCGTATATATTTGTCTTGTTGTTCCATATCAATTTAATTTTTAGGTTATTGCAAAGCTACGACTTTTTTTTAGATAATGGCTACTCTTTGAGTTTATATTTTTTGTGAATGAATCTGTGCATATTTGGCAAATTCATCAGAAGGCAATTTAAATTATTCCATAGTAGAGAGTTAATTATTAACGCTGTCATATTTTAGTATTCCCTTTTATGTAACTTAAAGTAGGAGTAAAAATGTGGCAGCGTTTTAGGTTGAAAATTTTAGGTAGTTATTATTCTTTGTTTTTTTGTGTCACTTCAATGTCTTCCGGCCAAATAGCTTTAGTATATGCTTTTGCATCATTGCCGTTTTCTGTATAGTCTTTCGCTATATCCCCTTTGCCTTCATTAAACTTCCAATAGGCTTTTAAACCTGTAGTTTGAGGATCGACATCATACATATTCTTGTAAATTTCTTCTTGTGAACGTATTACGTTCCATATGCGTACTTCGCAGATTTCACCATTTAATTGACGAGTCATATTCTCTGGCTCACCATAGGAGTGTCCTATTTTAAACATAAAGTCTTTTCTTCGGTGTCATAAGTCACGGCTACATGATACCATTCGCTTGGTTGCAACAATTTTCCTTCGTTTGCCTTGGGGAATTATATAAAACTTATAATATTTAGTGTCCAGTATTGCATAATTGGTGCTGAGACGCGCGTTGTAATAACCTAATCAACGAAGGATCTACCTGAAAATTAACATCAATATATTGTTCGGCAGGATATGCCAACACAGCAGAAAGCTATTGCTACCCTGTTTGTTTGAGATTATTAAATGTGAAATTAGCTACATTCTTCACTTTGTCGCATCTATATATGGCATTGTCAAAAGGGAATTTTTTATGAAAAAAAGATGAATGAAATAGTGACGCTATCCACTGCGGATGGCGTCACTATATGGGTGGGATAGTGACGGTATCATGATGGGATAGCGTCACTATTTTTAAGTTTGTTTTTTAGCAATTTCTTTTCACTGTACGGTAACCATAACCAATGATTACAAGGAAGCAGATGAAGGGTAGAATGAATGAAACATTGACAGCCGGTAACCAGGCTATTTGTTTCAGGTCAATGATACTTGCCTGTAGCGGTGGAAGAACAGAACCTCCCAGGATAGCCATGATAAGGCCTGCAGCTCCAAACTTAGCATCATCTCCCATGCCTTTCAAGGCAATACCATAGATGGTAGGGAACATCAATGACATGCAAGCCGATACTGCTACAAGGCAATACATTCCGAAGATATTTTGAAGGAAGATTACGCCTAAAGTGAAAATACCTCCGAAGATAGCGAGGATCATCAGCAATTTACCAGCATTGAGATAGCGCAGAATGAATGTACAGATGAAACGGCTGATACAAAATATCACCATTGCTATGATATTATATTGTTGTGATAGCACTTCCGCACTTTTCTCGTCCATACCTTGTGACATGAACAAGCGTGTTCCATACTGAATGATGAAAGTCCAGCACATAATTTGCGCGCCTACATAGAAGAATTGAGCAATTACCCCTTCACGATAACGCGTTTGGGTGAAAATGCGTTTCAGTGTAGGAAAGAAATCTATTCTATGATTCTGATCTCCATTTTTCGGCATCTTGACGAATCGTATCAGAAGTAACATAGCCACAATGATAAGTCCGATAATGAGATAAGGAGCAATCAGAACGCTAAGATCACTTTCTTTAATTGCTTGAAATTCACTGTCGTTAAGCAATGCACGGTCTTCGGTACACATCGGATGTAGCTTCGCTTGAATGAACTGCATGGCTACATACATTCCGAGAAGTGACCCCATCGGATTGAAAGACTGAGCCAGATTGAGCCGACGCGTAGCCGTCTCCTCCGTGCCCATCGACAGGATATACGGATTAGCACTGGTCTCAAGAAAGGAAAGTCCGCAAGTCAAAATAAAATAGGCAATTAAAAAAGGATAATAATTTCCGGTCATCATGGCAGGAAAGAAAAGGAGAGCACCGAATGCATACAGCCCCAATCCCAACAAAATGCCGGCCTTATAAGAATACCGGCGGATAAATATAGCAGCCGGAAAAGCCATTGCAAAATAACCACCATAAAAAGCGACTTGCACCAATGCGCCATCCGTCACACTCATACGGAATATCTTGGAGAAAGCTTTTACCATAGGATTGGTTATGTCATTGGCAAATCCCCAGAGTGCAAAACAACTGGTGATGAGAATAAAAGGAATAAGATAGCTGACGCCGTCTTTGCTCAGGATAGAAAAGCGTTTGGTGTTATTCATAATGGTATAAATTCGTTAGGATATAAACTCGTTTGAGGTTGTTCGTAAAAATAAAAGGTTATTCGTATAAATGGAACATACGTTCCATCGGTTGCCATTTTTGTGCGGAAGTAGATCCGGGAGTCACAAGTTGGAAAATCGCCATATAATCTTCCCATTCCTGCTGGCGGGGCAGAGTGGCAAGCCGTTCCATTGCCGTGTCCCAATCAAAATCGAGTGCAGTCTCGACTATCATAAACAAACGTGTATCCAAAATGTAGATTTCCATTTCAAGGATACCGACTTCCCGGATACCGGCGATAACTTCCGGCCAGATTTCCGCTTGGCTGTGGCGTCGGCGATACTCGGCTATCAGCTTCGGATCGTCACGCAGATCCAATGTCCGGCAATATCGTTTCACCGGTTGATGATGCTCTTTAGCCGCATAACTTTTAATAGATGTTTCCATGGTTTTATTTTTATCTGTCCCTTTAAATAATTTTTGTAATTTCATCACGTGCCTTAATCTCCCCACACGCCAAAGCTTGCACAAGGATATTTCCAATAGCAGTGGCCTCAACAGGACCTGCATACACCGGAATGCCCAATGCTTCTTCCGTCAGGCGGTTGAGAAGGCGGTTACGACACCCTCCCCCTATGATATGAAGTTGGGTAACAGGTGACGGTAACAAGCTGTTTAACTGAGTGACTCCTTGTTTATAACGTTGCGCGAGCGATTTAAGTATACAAAGAACATATTCACCACAAGTTTTTGGTACGGCAAGGCGATGTTCACGGCAATAATCGGCAATTGCTTTCTCCATATTCAACGGACTTTGAAAGACCTCGTCATCCACACGAATAATTGAATCGATTTCCGCATTCTCCGCAGCAGTTATCAGAGTTTCGTACTCCGTATCTTCGCCTCGTTCTTTCCACTGAGCTATAAGTTGCTGCAAAATCCACAAGCCTGTGATATTCTGCAAAAAACGGATTTTACCTCCCACGCCTCCTTCATTGGTAAACCCTGCCAAGCGGGCCTCTTCGGTAAGGATAGGTTCGTCTAATTCAACTCCAAGAAGCGACCAGGTTCCGGAACTTAGGAAAGCTTTTCGAGAATTAGCACCACCGGTGACGGCAGGCACTGCAAATACGGCACTTGCAGTATCGTGCGAACCTACGGCAACCACATCGACCTCACCATTCATACCGATCTCTTCGGCAATATCGGCTTTCAGTTTTCCCCGTACGGTTCCGGGCATTACTATTTCTCCGAAAAGACGTTCGGGTAAACCCAAACTGTCTATTAATGGATAGTTCCAAGTACGCTTACGGGCATCGAGCATTTCGGAGGTGGAAGCAATGCAATATTCATTATTTGCCACGCCTGTCAGAAAGAAACTGAAAAGATCGGGCATAAACAGCAACTTATCTGCAAGTTCCAATTGTACATCCCCGTTCTTTTTCATACTGTAAAGCTGAAAAAGCGTGTTAATAGGCATCACTTGAATACCGGCCTCCGCATAATGACGGGAAATATCCATATGCCCGAACAGTTCTTCGGGTAATCCATTCGTGCGCGGATCGCGATAGCAAACCATATTGCCCAACAAATTGCCTTGCCTGTCTATCAATCCGAAATCGACCCCCCAAGTATCGATTCCGATACTTTTTATGGAATATCCTTTATGGGCAGCCAGACGAAGCCCGGTTTTCATTTCACCGAACAATGCAAGGAAATCCCAATAAATATAGTTCCCCATTCGGATTTGCCGGTTGGGAAAACGATATACTTCCTCCAGTGTTAACCGCCCGTTGTCGATGGTGCCGGCCATCACTCGCCCGCTACCTCCACCAAAATCCACTGCTAAATATGTATTCATAGCTCAACTCTTTTCTAAATAATAAGGAGGAGAAAAAGAGACTTGGAAGTACATCCCCATTTTCCCCTCCTTTTTCATCTTATTATTTAGTCTTCTTACCTAAAACGTAAGTCTCGAGATCATCAATCTCTTCGGGCGTCAACACGGTATAATCACCACCGGACTGGATAATAATACGGCATGCCATCTCGAAGAACATGGCGCGTTCAAAAGCTTCGTCGAAGTCTTTTCCACATACCACTTGTCCGTGCTTTAACAGTAATACCGAATTGTGGTCTTTCAATCCGTCGATCACCCCTTGTGCCAATTCTTTCGAACCGGGACGATAATAAGGAACTACCGGCACTTCGCTGCCTACATGACAAGGTATTTCGGCCGTTACATTCAGATTAGTGGGACGATTCTTCATACAAGCCACCGCAGTAGCATAATGAGACTGGAAATGAAGCACCACATTCACATCGGGACGCTCACGGAGAACACCGAAATGGAAACCGCTCTCCATAGACGGCTTCACACCATTCAGCACTTCTCCCGTCGAGAGTTTACAGATGGAGACCTTTTCTTTGGGCAGAGAAGGCACCCAAGAGCCTGTACCGGAAATCAGCACTTCATCCCCTATACGCCAGGAGATATTACCGCTACTGCAAATAGTAAGTCCGGCATCGCCTACACGATGAGCCTGGGCTATAAACTGTTCTATCTGTTCATTCGTTATCATAATGACTACAATGCTTTTTTATAAAGTTCAAGTATTATTTCTTTGCTCACTTCACGGGGATTTCCCGGGGTACATACATCGGCAAACGCCGCCGCAGCCAACTTATCCAGATCTTCTTCTTTTATTCCCAATTCGGATAAATGCTGCGGGATCCCTACACGGACAGAAAGTTCCCGGACTGCCTTGACCGCCGCAGCAGCGGCTTCTTCACGAGTCATATCCGGCGTATATACATTCATAGCCTTGGCTATCTCTACATATTTATCGAGTGCCGCAGGAGCATTGAACTCCATCACAATAGGCAACAGCAAGGCATTTGCTACACCGTGAGGTATATCGAAAATAGCTCCCAACGGATGTGCCATGCCATGCACAACTCCCAAACCTACATTAGAAAACGCCATACCGGCAATGTACTGGGCAACCGCCATACCATTACGGGCTTCGGCATTGGATGGCTCATTGACAGCCGTCTCAAGATAACGGGCAATCATTTCGATCGCTTTTATCTCGAACATATCGCTCATCTCCCAGGCACCTTTCGTTATAAGTCCTTCAATGGCATGCGTCAAAGCATCCAATCCGGTAGAAGCTGTCAGCCCTTTGGGAAGGGTATACATCAATTCGGCATCTACAACGGCAACTACGGGAATGTCATTGGGATCTACGCAAACCATTTTCTTTTCATTGGCTTCATCGGTAATCACATAATTAATAGTAACCTCGGCCGCCGTACCCGCCGTAGTAGGCAAAGCAATAATGGGAACAGATTTGTTTTTCGTATCTGCCACCCCTTCCAGAGATACTACATCACTGAATTCCGGATTATTGGTTATAATACCGATCGCCTTGGAAGTATCGATCGATGAACCGCCACCGATTGCAAGAATAAAATCGGCACCCGAAGCTGCAAAAGCCTGCAGACCGGCCTTGACATTAGCTACGGTAGGATTCGGTTTGACATCACTGAAAACCTCGTATGGAACAGAAGCTGTTTCAAGTACTTTCAACACTTTATCGGCTACCCCGAATTTAATAAGATCCTTATCCGTAACGACCAGAGCCTTATGCAGCCCCAAACGGGCGATCTCTTTCGGGAGCACTTCCCGTGCTCCCGGACCGAAGTAAGAAACTTCGTTTAATATAAATCGATTAATCATTTTATTCCATTATTTATAAATAGGACCATAAACAGCACATGCTCTGTAATCCGCTCCTTCTTTCTCCATACCGAAAGCATTCCATGCGGCCGGACGGAAGATAGCGTCTTCTTCGACATTGTGCATACATACAGGAATACGCAACATAGAAGCTAATGTGATCAGATCCTGTCCGATATGCCCATAACTGATAGCACCATGATTGGCCCCCCAATTGTTCATTACCGAATAAACATCTTTGAATGCAGGTTTGTCACACAAACGAGGTACAAACCAAGTGGTCGGCCATGTACGGTCCGTACGTTCATCCAGCAAACGGTGAACTTCCGGATCGATCTCTACCGTCCATCCCTCGGCAATCTGGAGTACCGGGCCTAATCCTTTAATCAAGTTCAGACGTGTCATCGTAACAGGCATGCCTCCTTTGGATAAGAAATTGGAAGAGAAGCCGCCGCCACGGAAATAATCACGGTTAGCAGGATACCAGGTAGTAGCTTCCAGACATTTCTCCATCTCTTTTTCCGTGATCTCCCAGCAAGGTTTCATCGCCGGTTCACCTTTCTCATCGATTTGCTGACCGGTTCCGTCGAGCGTTGTAGCACCGGAATTGATCAAGTGAATAATACCATTGGCAGCCATGCCGGTAAGTTCTTTTCCTGTCACGCGTTTTACCGCTTCGGGGCTCCAATAGGTACGCACGTCCGAGAATATCTGCGCACGGTTTGTCAACAGATGCCCGAAGAGCATCGCTACGCCGTTACAGGCATCATTTTCGGTAGCTACCACATAAGCTTCACGAATACCGTTCCAGTCAAAAGAGGTATTCAATAAGGCTTCCGAATAATCCCCGTTAGGATAAAAGTCGGTCCATTGGCGTTGCCCCTGGAATCCGGCAGCGATGGCATTGTGCCCTAAATCCTCTTCTTTGAAGCCCATCTCACGCAGTTTCGGATTTCCCTGCATCAAATCGCGCATGATAATAGTCATCTTGACAATGAATTCCCAGTCTTCGTCTTTCTGCTCACGGGTTTTTGTTTTCTCCGGAAGGTTGAAGTCTTTTCCTTCGTTCTTCTTACAATACTTTTCGGTCCAGGCCATTGCTTTGGCGAACTCTTCTTTATCATAAATACCCTCTGTCATGCGACGGATGATTTCTGTGAGGTCGACAGACTCATTTCGCATACCGAGATATTCCTGGAAGAAATCCGGATTAACGATAGAACCGGCAATACCCATGGAAACACTACCCATAGAAAGATAAGATTTTCCTCTCATAGTAGCTACCGCCTGGGCAGCACGGGCAAAACGCAATATCTTTTCGGCTACATCGGCAGGAATGGAATTATCATTCAGATCCTGTACATCGTGTCCGTAAATACCAAAAGCCGGCAGGCCCTTCTGTGCATGTCCTGCCAATACGGCTGCCAAATAAACGGCTCCCGGACGTTCGGTTCCGTTAAATCCCCAAACCGCCTTCGGGTAATACGGGTTCATATCCATTGTTTCGGCTCCATAACACCAGCAGGATGTCACGGTAATGGTTGCCCCCACCCCTTCACGTTCGAATTTCTCGGCACATGCAGCACTTTCGGCCACACGTCCGATCGTACCGTCGGCTATCACACACTCTACCGGAGTACCGTCTCCGTTTCTTAAATTTGTAGAGATCAATTCGGCTACGGCTTTAGCCAGATTCATTGTCTTTTCTTCAAGACTTTCACGAACACCACCCTGACGACCATCAATGGTAGGGCGAATTCCAATTTTCGGATACTTTTTCATATTCTTATGATTTAAATAAGTAAAACATTTCCATCTGTACTGAACTGTGCTGAAACATAGGAATAAAAAATCCTATAAAGATCCTCTTAAACGTATCTCGGTAGGCAAATACGTATGTATCTGCTTGCCAGTAAGGATAAAATCGGCTGTCAATGTCCCCATCTTTTCCCAATCGATACTCAGCGTAGTTATTCCCCTGTCTATCACTTCATAAGCAGGAGTTTCATTATAGGCCAACAAGCCGAAATCAGTTCCGCAAACCAAACCTTCTATCCGGCTTTGTTTGATGATATGTACCACATCGACCTGTCGGATAGCGATATAAACCTCGCCTTCGCGCACTTTCATTCCTTCCACATCCTCCCTCACTTCGCACATGAATTCCCGGTCGGCACAAAACTTCCGGAAACTGTCACAAGTGCTCCGGGGGTGCTTTGTCCCTTTCACAAACAACAAAACGAGCCTTTTATAGTGCCGCAACCGATCGGCCAGTTGCAATAATGCCTGATAAAAAGAATCATCGAAATCCTGACATATATAAGAATAATCTTTCTTGTCGAACTTGCCGAAGTCGAGCAATAAGAGTTTGGAAGAGTCTATTTTATAAAGATTAGGAGAGAACTTTTCGTTATCGAAGTTCATAACAACGTATTTATTATACCGCCCCAAGGATTCACGAAGAATAGCATTGAACAGGCTCTCGTTATATTGGTGAAACCATAAATCGACCTTATAACGGGAAGACAAATGCTTGATAATGCTATTGTAAAGGGTGTCTTTAAATGGGGAATATTCATCAAGCAACAACAATATGCTTTTCTGCCTGTTTACCACATAATACCCTTTTCCGGGGGTGGAATCGATAATTCCCCGTTCTTTCAAATCGATGAAAGCTTTGAAAACCGTATCACGTGATACCTTATAATCCCGGCTCAACTGATTGATAGAAGGCAAAGCATCGTCTACCTTATATCTACCCATTGAAATATCTTGGCTGATGAGATCGGCCAATTGCTTCACTTTGGTTGTTTG
>ERZ833515.1160-NODE-1160-length-19211-cov-2.816037_pt1 | contig 19211 bp, 9 predicted proteins | sample MGYA00519949_ERZ833515 | MGnify/ENA primary metagenome ERZ833515 (study PRJEB31850, sample SAMEA3708741) | human gut metagenome | biome: human gut; feature: human-associated habitat; material: faeces | place: China | collected 2014 ...
CGCTGAAAAAGACTGTACGCTGGGTAGTTGGTATTGTACTGGGAGTATATATCGGAACTATTGTTTTGCTGAATATTCCAAATGTTCAGCGAGCAATGAGTGTGTTTATCGCCAAGGAATTGTCCGAGGTGCTGAATACACGCCTGACTATCGGCAAAATAAATATCGGTCTATTAAACCGTATTATCATTGATGATGTGCTGCTTGACGACCAGAGCGGCAAGGAAATGCTCAAAGTAACCCGCTTATCGGCTAAGTTTGATATCCTTCCTTTCTTTAAGGGAAAGATTTCCATTAGCAGTGTCCAGTTATTCGGCTTTACCATCAATCTGAATAAAGAGACTCCCGACTCTCCTCCGAATTTTAAGTTCGTATTGGATGCTTTTGCTTCCAAGGACACTGTAAAAAAGGAAAGTTCGCTGGATTTGCGTATCAATTCCGTTTTGATTCGTCGGGGAAGGATGGCTTATCATGTATTGTCAGAGGAAAAGACTCCCGGAAAGTTTAATGCCAAGCATGTCCAGCTTCAGAATATTATAGCCAATATTTCATTGAAGGCGATGAACAGGGATTCTTTGAATCTTGGTATCAAGCGTCTGAGCTTCGATGAAAAGGCTTCCGGATTCTCTTTAAAGAAGATGAGTCTGAAATTGGTTGCCAATGATAAACGGACTAATATAGAGAATTTTGCCATTGAGCTGCCCGAAACTTCACTGAAGATGGATACTATTCATTTGGTGTATGACAGTCTGAAGGCTTTTGATCAGTTCTCGGAGAAGGTCCACTTTTCTTTCCGTACGTTACCCTCGCAGATTACTCTGAAAGATATTTCCCCTTTTGTTCCTGTATTGGCGCATTTCAAGGAACCGATAACGCTGGATATGCAGGTGAAGGGAACGGTCGACCAGCTCACCTGCTCTCATCTGGAGATTACGGCCGACGACCGCCAGTTCCGGCTATCGGGGGATGTATCGCTTCAGGAACTATCGAGTCCGCAGGATGCGTATGTGTACGGGAAGCTTTCCGAACTTTCCGCCAACAATCGTGGTGTCGGTTTTTTGGTGCGTAATCTGAGCAGCAATTACAATGGTGTACCTCCCCTTCTGGAACGTTTGGGGGATATTGATTTCCGTGGAGAGATTTCCGGATACTTCACCGATCTGGTTACTTACGGACAGCTTCGTACAGGGCTTGGTAATGTAAAAACCGACTTAAAGTTAAGTTCCGATAAGGCTAAGGGGCTGTTTGCTTATTCCGGTGCTGTCAAAACAGAAGAGTTTGAACTGGGCAAGTTATTGAATAATGAGAAATTTGGGGAAATCACCTTTAATCTTGATGTACATGGACGGCATATCGAAAAACAGCTTCCTGCTGTAGAGTTGAAGGGATTGATCGCATCTGTGGAATATAGCAGATATAAATATGAGAATATTACGCTGGACGGCGAATACAAGCAAGGCGGATTTAACGGAAAGATAGCGCTGGATGATCCGAATGGGTCTATTTATCTGAACGGAGATGTGAATGTGACATCCAAGGTTCCTACTTTCAATTTCCTTGCCGTTGTCGACAAGTTCCGTCCTAATGATTTAAATCTTACACCTGATTACCAGGATGCGGAGTTCTCTCTGAAGGTAAAAGCTAATTTTACCGGAGGTTCCATTGACGAGATGATTGGAGAAATCAATGTGGACAGTCTGGAGTTCAGGGCACCGGACAAGGAATATTTCATGAAGAACATGAATGTACGGGCTACCCGGCAGGATAATGAAAATCAGCTTAAACTGACTTCTGAATTTCTGACGGCAAACATAGCGGGAAAATTCCAGTACCATACTTTACCGGCAAGTATTTTCAATATCATGCGTCGGTATGTGCCGTCCTTGATATTGCCTCCGAAGAAACCGATAGAGACGAACAATAATTTTGCGTTTGATGTACATATATATAATACGGACATTTTATCTACGATATTTGATGTTCCGTTGACTGTATATACACATTCTACGTTGAAAGGGTATTTTAATGATGCCTTGCAGCGGCTACGTGTGGAAGGCTACTTCCCCCGCCTGCAATATAAAAACAACTTTATCGAGTCGGGTATGATCTTGTGCGAGAATCCTTCGGACCATATCAGTGCGAAGGTGCGGCTGACCAGTCTGAAAAAGAATGGAGCCGTGAATCTTTCTCTGGAAGCACAGGCCAAAGAAGATAAAGTCAGCACGACTCTGAACTGGGGAAATAATGCCATAGCAACTTATAGCGGAAAGTTGGCGGCTGTTGCACAATTCCTGCGTACAGCAGGTGAAAAGCCTTTGCTGAAAGCGATGGTGGATGTGAAACAGACAGACGTTATCTTGAATGATACACTTTGGCAGATACATCCTTCGCAGGTAGTGGTGGACTCGGGCAAGGTGGATGTGAATAATTTCTATTTCAGCCATCATGACCGTTATGTGCGTATCAATGGGCGGCTTTCCGACAATCCGGCAGATACCGTAAAAGTGGACCTGAAAGACATTAATATGGGATACGTATTTGATATTGCAAACATATCCGATGACGTAAACTTTGAAGGAGATGCTACGGGAACAGCATATGCCAGCAGCGTGTTCAAGAAACCTGTGATGAATACCCGCCTCTTCGTCAAGAACTTCTCGCTCAATCAGGGCCGTTTAGGTGATTTGAACGTATATGGCGCCTGGGATAATGAGAAAAGAGGAATCTATCTGGATGCTTCCATTCAGGATATATCACCGTCACCATCGCGAGTCATCGGTATGATCTACCCGTTGAAACCGGAAAGCGGACTCGATCTGAATATCGATGCCCATGAACTGAACTTGAAGTTCCTCGAATTTTATATGAAATCAATAGCACAGGATATAAAAGGACGGGGAACAGGAAAAGTACATTTTTACGGAAAGTTCAAGGGATTGAATCTGGATGGGGCTGTTATGACGGATGCTTCCATGAAGTTTGATATTCTGAATACCCACTTTGCCGTTAGAGATACGATTCATTTGGCTCCTACCGGATTGAAATTCAATAATATGCATATTGCCGATATGGAAGGGCATTCGGGAACCTTGAACGGGTATCTGCGTTTCCAGCATTTCAAGAATATAAATTACCGTTTTGAGATACAGGCTAATAATATGCTCTTGATGAATACGAAGGAATCGACGGATATGCCATTCTTTGGAACGGTATATGCTACGGGAAATGCGTTGCTTGCAGGGAATGCGATACAGGGACTGGACGTAAATCTCGCCATGACGACCAACCGGAATACGGTATTCACCTATATCAACGGAAATGTGGCGTCGGCTGCCAGCACCCAGTTTATAAAGTTTGTAGATAAAACGCCCCGTCGAAACATTCAGGATTCCATTCGGGTAAATTCCTATTTTGAGCAGATGCAACAGAAGCGTCAGGCGGACGAAGAAGAGCATCAGACAGATATTCGTTTGAATATTCTAGTAGATGCTACACCCGATGCCACCATGAAAATTATTATGGACCCTATAGCCGGAGACTACATCAGTGCGAAGGGAACAGGAAACATACGCACGGAGTTTTATAATAAAGGGGATGTGAAGATGTTCGGTAATTACCGGATCAGTCAGGGAATATATAAGTTCAGTTTGCAGGAAGTGATTCGCAAAGATTTTATCATCAAAGATGGAAGTACGATTACTTTCAACGGTGCTCCTTTGGATGCGAATATGGATATTCAGGCTTCATACACGGTGAATTCCGCTTCATTGAACGACTTGAATCCGGATGTTTCCTCCATTGCCCAGCAGACTAATGTACGGGTAAACTGTATCATGAATCTGAGCGGGATTTTACTGCGGCCGACCATTAAGCTGGGTATCGAGCTTCCGAATGAAAGAGATGAAATTCAGACGTTGGTGCGCAATTATATCAGTACGGAAGAGCAGATGAATATGCAGATTCTTTATCTGCTGGGTATCGGTAAGTTCTATACGGAAGATGCTGCACGGAACAATCAGAACTCGAACGTGATGTCATCGGTACTCTCTTCTACCCTGTCCGGTCAGTTGAATAATGCCTTGTCTCAGGTTTTTGAGACTAATAACTGGAATATCGGTACCAATCTGAGCACGGGTGATAAGGGATGGACGGATATGGAAGTAGAAGGTATCCTGTCCGGTCAGTTGCTGAACAACCGCCTGTTGGTTAATGGTAATTTCGGCTATCGGGACAATCCGATGGCGAATACCAACTTTATAGGCGACTTCGAAGCTGAATGGCTGATCAACCGTTCGGGAGATATTCGTCTGAAGGCTTATAATGAAACAAATGACCGTTACTACACAAAGACAAACCTTACTACGCAGGGAGTCGGTATCATGTATAAGAAGGATTTCAATAAATGGAGTGACCTTTTCTTCTGGAATAAATGGAAACTGCGCAGCAAGCGGAAACGTGAAGAAGCCGAAAAGGTGCAACAGCAGCAGACAGACAGCATTGCCGATGATAAAGCTAAGTCGGAGCTAAAGAGAAAGCGGGCACAGGAATAAAAATAAATAGTGACACTATACCATAACCGATAGTGTCACTATTTTATTTTATTTGAGAATCGTACCGTCTGTGGTTACTTTAATATCTATATCCGGAGAATTATTTCCTTCCAGTTCAATTTGATAATAGGATGTTCCTGTTGCCATCTCAAAGTATTCGGCATCATCCATCTGATACTCTGCATACTCAACGCTGATGATATTGGTCACTGCGGCGGGCAGTTCGTTTCTCCGTACCTCCCATGAGGTAGAATACCACTCTCCGCCTTTATCAAATAGTACTTCTTTTGAAACGTTGCGGTTCAGGCCACTATCGAAATGGATGATATCTACTTCCGTAAATCCAAAATCCCAGTCGTTTTTGTCATCTTCCACGTCTACTTCCATGATTCTTGCTCCTGCATATTTCCCATCAATGAAAGTCTTCATGGCAGCGGGCAGTTGAGTGGTCGGAAGGTGCTCGTTTTCATGAGCGTCTGTGTCTGCAATGCTTTTAATCAGCACTCCATCAACAGAATAATACAGATCGACTTCCTGATTCTGGTTTTCCACCTCAATAACGTAGACTGTTTCGATGCCTTGCCGCTCAAGTTTATCCACATCGTCTCTTCTCCATGTCTTATAGTCACTTGCTTCGAATGCACTCTTTACCGGATCGGGCAATGCGGTGTACGGGATATCCGTTTCAGTCATATGCCAGTTGCCATCCGTTGTGAACCATGCGGATGCCTCATATCCATCATAGAAGTCCGCTACATAATATCCTGCCTTTGTTTCCCACTTTACGTTCTTGACGTTAGGATACTTGGTCGAGAATGCTTCTTGCAATGCGGTAGGAACAGCGATTGATTCATCGTCATCGTTATCGCAGCTGTGCAGGCTCCATGCTGCACAGAATGCTATCAGTAGTGTATAAATTTTGAGTTTCATTGTTGTCATAGATTTTAAGAAAGTTAATTATCAATATCAATCAGATTAAACTTCAGGTCAAATTTCAGTTCTGTACGGTTGGATAGTTTTACTTCGTAATCTTTTTTATCACGTTCTATCTTCAGCACTTTTGCATCCGGATAATTAGTTGTTACATATTTCTGGATGGCGGCAGGAATAATGGCAACAGGTACGGAGGTGTGCTTGCAATCTACTTCCTCCCAGTTTCCCTTCTTGTCAAATTCCACTTTGTTACCATTCGTAAAAATCACTTCATAGCTTTTGTAAAGGAAGTCACTTTCCATTTTTGCCAGTGCCACTTTGCTGTCAGAGAAATGCTGTTTGATAAACTGTTGTGCTAATTGTGGCATTTGAGTCACCTGGATAGGTTTATCGTCATCTGCACGTGCTACTGTCTGTAAAGTGAACAAGCATACTAATAAGAATACTAACTTTTTCATAATCATTGTTTTTTTAATTGGTTTTACTGTTATCATTTAATTTATAATGCAAAGATGAAGGTCGATTCTGAAAAGAATTGGGAATTCTCTCCATTTTGATACTTTTTTCTAAATAAAAGTTTGATTACTCTTGTTCATCCGGTTGGACTTATACTGTATATTTACACAATATTTAACGCTGAGCGGGAAGTCCTTCTCGCAACAGGTATGAAAATGATTTGTACAGGCAGGTGTGCCGGGGAGTCGTATCCACCACAGATTACACGTGTTTGCGCAGATGAATGTCGCCGGTTCTCAGTGGATTAAATTCGTTCTGTGTTAATCTGCGTAATCTGTGGTGAAATTGTTCTTCCGCAATTCGAAACAGTGTTCATCTTTCTCAAAATAATACCTGAGTGTGAGATGCTGTAATTTGCAGATGGAGTCGGCTATGGCAAGTCCCAGTCCGGTCGAACCTTCCTTTTTGCTTCCCTGATAGAATCGTTCAAAGATATGGGTCGCATCCAGGGGGCGGCCTGAGCCGCTATTCCTGAAGGTCATGCTATGACCGGTTATTTCAATCCGGATATGCCCACCGTCTACGTTGTGTACAAACGCATTTTTGAGCAGGTTCGTTATCAGGGCTACTGCCAGCGATTCATTCATCTCCGCCCGGAATATTCCCTGTTCATCCAGCGTCAGCTCAATTTCCCGATAGCCGTATACTTCTTTATAATCTTCTATATATCGCTTGAGCATGCTGTTGAACTCTACCGTTCGGGTATCGGAGAATTGTCCGTTATCTATTTTGGACAGTAACAGCAGCGATTTATTGAGCTTAGTGATATGCTCCAGGGTCTGGTGCGTTTTTATCAGCTCTTCCAACTGTGCTTCAGACAAGGAGTCGTCTTCCATCAGCATTTCCAGGCGATTCCGGCAGATGGCCAACGGTGTTTGCATTTCGTGTGAAGCATTGCCGATGAATTGCTTTTGCTGTTCAAAGATGTGCTCGCTTCGTTCCGCGTTGCGGATGGCTGCCTCGTTCAGCTTCCTGAACTCCGTAATTTGCGTTTCATTCTTCAAAGGGCGATTGGGACGACCTATCCTGTAGGCATCCAGCCAGCGCAGCAGGTTGTAAAGTGGCTTCATGCTGCGGTGAAATATCCAGATGCAGACAATCAGGATGGTGAGCAGCAGGACGATGTACAGAAAAATAATCCATCCCAGCATGGCGTCTTTCAGGTCGTCCTTCTCGATCGTCGGTGTCGATACGGTAAGCTCGTAATATTGTCCTTCGTCATCTTTGAATAAGGTGGTCAGTATGCGTGCCGGTTCAGTCTCTTCCTTCTCCACAATATAGACCATGGAGTCTTTGTAGCAGATATCTTCGCGTTCGTCGGCATACTCTTTGCTTACTTTTCTAAGATAGTATTGATTGTTCGACCCATTGTTTTTCGAGGGCAGTTCTTCTCCGGCCAGGGCACGGATAATGATGGTTTCCGAGTAATCCTCCAGAGAGTCGTCTACTTCGTCGTTCACTTCATCTATTACGGCTATATAGAAAAATACAGCCCATGCCCCGAGAACAACTGTCAGCATGAGTGCGATGCGGATGATAATGCGGTATATCAACTTCATGGAGGTAGGGTCTTTTTTTATTCAACAGTCATTTTGTAGCCGAATCCATATACAGCCTTCAGTTCTGCCAAGGCACCGGCATCTTTGAGTTTCTTTCTCAGGTTCTTGATTTGCGCATAGATGAAATCAAAATTGTCTACCTGGTCGATATGATCTCCCCACACCGATTCGGCAAGCGTGTTTTTGTTTACCAGTCGTCCGGGACGGTTGGCAAAGTAGAGAAGGATATCATACTCTTTGCGGTTTAATTCTATTTCCTTGTCATCTACGAATACCTGGAATGTATCGGGGACAATACGTATGTTGGCCAGGCGTATGTCCATTTCTCCGTCGCGGCGCTGGCGTCGGATCACACTTTTGATGCGGGCATTTAATTCGGCCAGGTGAAAGGGTTTGGGCAGATAGTCGTCGGCACCCAGTTCCAGTCCCAGTACTTTATCGTCCAGGGAGTCTTTGGCCGAGATGATAATTACGTTTTCCCGTTTACGCATCTTTTTCAGTTGCTCCAGCAGGTTCAGCCCATTGCCGTCAGGCAACATAATGTCCAGCAAGACACAGTCGTAATCGTAGTCCTCTATCTTGCGTAATCCCGACTGGAAGTCTGCGGCAGCTTCCACTACATAGCGTTCTTTTTCGAGCGAACGCTGGATCAGTTCCCTCAGTGAGGGTTCGTCTTCGATAATTAATATTTTCATAGGGCTTTTTATTTCTACCTGCAAAGAAAAGGCTTATTTCTGAAATAAAACTGCAAAGAAAAGCTATTTTATTTTTCTATCTCAACAGAAGTGTCTAATTTTGTTTCCAATAAACAAAAATAACACGAGTATGAATCTCTAATACTATAATTTATCATGTTGACTCAAATTATCAATGGACGCATATTTACTCCGCAAGGTTGGTTGAACGAAGGTTCTGTGTTGATGAGAGATGGAAAAATTCTGGAAGTAACTAATTGCGATCTGGCGCTGATCGGTGCCAATCTGGTGGATGCCAGAGGAATGTATATTGTTCCCGGCTTTGTTTGTATGCATGCCCATGGTGGGGGAGGACACGATTTTACAGAATGTACCGAAGAGGCTTTCCGTACGGCCATAGCTGCACACATGAAGCACGGTGCCACCAGCTTTTTCCCGACACTTTCTTCTTCTCCGTTCTCCGAAATACGCAAAGCTGTAGATATATGCGAAAAACTGATGGCCGAACCCGATAGCCCGATACTCGGCTTACATGTGGAAGGCCCTTACCTGAACCGTAAGATGGCGGGAGAACAGTTTGCAAACCAAGTGAAAGAAGTCGATGTGGCAGAATACACCTCTTTGCTTGAAAGCACCGATTGCATCAAGCGTTGGGATTCCAGCCCGGAGATACCGGGTGCGCTTGAGTTCGCCCAATACTTGAAGTCGAGGGGAATCCTATCCGCTATCTCGCATACGGAAGCGGAGTTTGATGATATTAAGACCGCTTACAATGCCGGTTTCACGCATGCGGCTCATTTCTATAACGCTATGCCCGGTTTCCATAAGCGTCGTGAATATAAGTACGAGGGAACAGTGGAAAGTGTTTTCTTGATGGACGATATGACGGTAGAGGTGATCGCTGACGGGCGTCATTTACCCTCTACGATTCTCCGATTGGTCTATAAGCTGAAAGGAGTGGAACGTACTTGCTTGGTTACGGATGCTCTTTCTTGCGCAGCCAACGAGGGTAAGCCGTTATCCGATCCCCGCATTATCATTGAGGATGGCGTATGCAAGTTGGCGGATCATTCCTCATTGGTGGGAAGTATCGCCACGATGGACGTACTGGTACGTACGATGGTGCAGAAGGCCGATATTCCTTTGGCCGACGCTGTCCGTATGGCTTCCGAGACTCCGGCCCGCCTGATGGGGGTAAGCGATCGCACCGGAACCTTGCAAAGAGGGAAGGACGCGGATATCGTGATCTTGGATCGTAAGTTGAATGTGCGTGCGGTATGGAGCATGGGAAACTTAGTTCCGGAGACAAATACATTGGTCTAAGCTCGTTAATAATATAAGGAAGGGACTGTCTTGGCTGGCCGGGACGGTTCTTTTTTATTTTTAGGCGATATAGATCAAACCTTTCGGCTAATAAATTTGTTCTATCAACGTATGGCGAAATCAGTACTTATTTCATATATTTGTGATTCAAGTAAGATTGTAATACTAAATCAATAATTAAACATGAAAACGAACCTTAGTTCTCAAATTACTCTGACGCGTATACCGTTGCGGTATTATCGCCCGGAAAATGCTTTCGAGCATTCAGTTTTAACTCGTTTGGAAAAGATTCCGACAAACATTTACGAATCGGCCGAGGAAGGTTCTTTCGCTATCGCTAAAGAGATAGCAACACAAATCCGTAAAAAACAAGATATTGGTAAGCCCTTCGTGATCGCTTTACCCGGCGGACGGTCTCCGCTAAGCGTTTACAAGGAGTTGATCCGTATGCATAAAGAGGAGAAATTAAGTTTCCGCAACGTGATCGCTTTCGTGGAATATGAGTTTTACCCCTTGACTAATCCCAGCGCCGGAAATCTGGCTCGTCTGAAAGAGGAGCTGTTCGATCAGATCGATATCGATCCGGCGAATATCTATTGTCCGGACGGAAGCATGCCGAAAGACGCTATCCTGGATTTCTGTCGCCAGTATGAGGAGACGATCCAATCCGTGGGAGGTATCGATTGCATGTTGCTAGGTATCGGTAACTCCAGCAATATCATGTTCAACGTGGGTGGAACGACGATCAGCTCGCGTACCCGTATGGTCTTGTTGGAAGGCGCTTCCCGCAAAGAGGCTGCCCGTACGTTCCCTTCGCAGGAGAATGTCCCGGCAGGTATCATCACGATGGGTATCTCTACGATGATGAACGCCCGCAGCGTGATCTTGATGGCTTGGGGCGAGGATAAGGCTAGCATTGTCGCTAAGACCGTTGAAGGCAAGGTTAGCGATGCCGTTCCTTCCAGCTATTTGCAGAATCATCCGAACGCCAAGGTCGTGATCGATCTTTCAGCCGCTTACGACTTGACTCGTATCAGTCATCCTTGGTTGGTGACTAGCTGCGAGTGGGATAATAAGTTGATCCGCCGTGCGATCGTTTGGTTGTGTCAGTTGACGGACAAACCGATCTTGAAATTGACAAACAAGGATTATAGCGAGCACGGATTGGGTGAGTTGTTAGCCCTGTATGGTTCGGCGTATAATGTAAATATCAAGATATTCAATGATATCCAGCATACGATTACCGGATGGCCGGGTGGTAAACCGAACGCCGACGATTCCAATCGTCCGGAGCGTGCTAACCCGTATCCGAAGAAAGTGATCGTATTCAGTCCGCACCCGGATGATGACGTGATCTCCATGGGCGGTACCTTGCGCCGTTTGTGCGACCAACATCATGATGTGCATGTGGCTTACGAGACTTCCGGTAATATTGCCGTAGGCGACGAGGAGGTAATCCGTTATTGCGAGTATTTGCGTGATGTATGTGAGAAATACTCTCCCGACTCGGCCGTGAAGGATAAAGCGAACGAGATCATCAACTACCTGCGTTACGAGAAGGTGGAGAACGGCGAGCCGGAGAGAAAGGATGTCCTCTTTATGAAAGGAACGATCCGTCGTGAGGAAGCCCGTCACGGTTGCCGCTACTCGGGCGTGAAGGACGATCATGTTCATTTCTTGGATCTTCCGTTCTACGAGACCGGATTAGTGAAAAAGAATGATTTGAGTGAGGCCGACAAGGATATCGTAAAGGCGCTGTTGCTCGAGATCAAGCCGGATCAAATGTTTGTCGCCGGTGACTTGGCTGACCCGCACGGAACTCACAAGGTTTGTCTGGATGCCGTACTGGCCGCTATCGACGAGGTGAAAGACGAGGAATGGATGAAGAACTGCCGTGTATGGATGTATCGCGGCGCATGGGCAGAATGGGAAATGGACCATATCGAGATGGCCGTACCTATCAGTCCGGAGGAGTTGCGCTTCAAACGTAACGCTATCTTGAAGCATCAATCGCAGGCCGAGAGCGCTCCGTATCTGGGTGACGACGAGCGTTTGTTCTGGCAGCGTGCCGAAGATCGCAACCGTGCTACTGCGGAGTTGTATCGTCAATTAGGTTTGGCTTCTTATGAGGCGATCGAGGCGTTTGTACAATATATCCCGTTGAGATAATATCTAGCGATAGAATAATCTGAAAGCCCTATCTGATTAAGTTCGGATAGGGCTTTTTGTTTTTGTGTTATTTTTTTCGTGTGGGCGTAAGTAGATCTGTTTCTATGATCGTATATAGATAAAGGAGAAGCCTTGAATTGTCTAATATAATACAAGAAATGTCCACATTGAGCATGAAAGACTATATTATTAAGAACCATGAGTTAGATAAATTTAAATTATTATATCTGGAGAATGCCCCCAGACTGATCTTTTATGCCTCGAAATATGTGGATAGCGATACGGCGGAAGATTTAGTGCATGATATATTCATCAAGATTTGGCAAAAGAAAGAGATTTATTCCGTGGAAGAAGGCTTGAAGACATACCTATTCCGTTCCGTTCAAAATGCTTGCCTCGATTACCTAAAGCATAAATCAATAGAAATGACTTATGCGGATGAGGTTGCTCGTAGACTAAAGATAGAGGAGATAGGTTATTATAATCAGTCGGATGCGGCGGAGCTGGAGAAAGAGCGTCTGGACTCCGTTTACCGGGAAATAGCCAAGTTACCGGACAGATGCCGAGAGGTTTTTACGTTGGCTTATGTGGACGGGAAGAAATCAGTGGAGATCGCAGGAATGCTAAATATCTCTCAACGTACGGTAGAGGCGCAACTCTATAAAGGATTGAAGATCATACGGAATGTGTTGGCACTTCTGGCACTGGTTTTATTTTTTAGATGAAAATACGGTAGAATACGTAAGTAAAAAGAGGGAACCGGTCGTATATATTATAAATGAAACAGAAAATGGAATTTAATAATTCGATAGAAGAACTGATCATACGCTATTTGCAGAACGAGATTCAAGAGGATGAACTTCGGGTGTTGGATGCTTGGATTCATGAGAGTGACGCTAATAAAGCCCACTTCTTTGAGCTTAAGGGGCTTTTTGACACTCGGAAAGAAGTGGCGTTCTTGAACCATTATTCCGTGGAGCGTAGTTGGGAGCGAATGGCTGGAAAGCTGGATGCGATCTCTGGCGTATCTATGAAATCCAAGGTCCTTGGCAAACAGTTCTGGCTTTCATTCTTGAGATATGCGGCGATTATCGTAATCGCTATGGGAGTAGGTGTGGGTATGAATCAATGGATAAGCAATCGTTTATATGCCGGCGATACGGAATATAACGAGATTGTAGTGGAAAAAGGCGGACGTGCGAACACGCTATTGCTATCCGACGGCAGCAAGATCATACTCAATGCTTCCACCCGTTTTAAATACCCCACCTCTTTTAATGGAGATGAGCGTGTGGTTCATCTGGAGGGTGAGGCCTATTTCGAGGTTGCGAAGAATCATTCGAAACCTTTCATCGTAAAACTAAAGAACCAACAAATCACGGTACTCGGAACCTCATTCAATATACAGGCTTTCAACGATGATCGCTTTAGCGTCACCACCTTATTAAGTGGTAGTATCCTGTTGGAATCTTTTGACGCTCAAGGACGGAAAATGAGTAGCATGAAGTTAAAGCCGAATCAACAAGCCCGGTCGGATAACCGGACCGGCTCTATTTTCTTGTCAGAGACAGATGCCTCGATCTCGAACGCTTGGGTAGGAGGGAAATATCGTTTCAAGGATGAGACCTTAGTCTCTATCGTAAAACGTCTGGAGAATTACTATGGGGTAAATATCCGCTTGGCGCATGACAGTCTGCGGAACATCCGCTACACGGGAACCTTCTCTTTGGATCAAGGTATACAAGAGGTGTTGGATATTATTAACTCGGAGAAACAATTCACTTTCATGAAAGACGGAAAAGATATTCTGATATCGGCGAGAAGCAAATAACAAAATAATAGATGTATAACCTTAAACATTGGAATTGCCTATGACAAATACTTGATCACAAAAAAAGAATCGGGACTGACACCACTCACCCCCGATCCTTATTCGTTCTTAATTTATGAATCACCTTTCTCGCCAGTCCGCTGAAACCGTGCGATTGAGGTAAGTCCTTAATAAAAAAACATTTACAAATTTATGGAAAAAGTTTGGAATAGTGATGATCTATTACCTAAAAAATTTAAATCAATCATGAAGATCACATTGCTTTTTTTAATACTGGGTATATTGCATGTCTCGGCGGATACCTATGCGCAAAAAGCTCAAGTTACGGTAGAAGTAAAGAACGGGACGTTCTATGATGTCGTCTCGGAGATTGAGAAACAGACCGAGTTCATGTTTTTCTATAAGAGCGAGGATATCGATAATAGTAAGCAGGTGGATATACAGGTGAAGAGTCGCCAAGTCACCGACGTGTTGAATGAGTTGTTGAAAAACACGAACTTGACCTACCGCATATCAGGTAAGCACATCACGATCTTGAAGAAAGACGCCGTACAGCAACAAAAGAAAAAGATCTCCGGTACCGTTACGGATCCGGATGGCATACCGGTTATCGGGGCCAATGTTGTGATTAAGGGTACGACGGTCGGTACCGTTACGGATCTGGATGGAAAGTTTAGCTTGGATGCGGCTAATAACGATATCCTGTCATTTTCCTATATCGGCTATGCGGAGCAAGAGATCGAGGTAGGGAATCGTACACTGTTTAACGTGAAGTTGGCCGAGGATTATAAAGCGCTTGAAGAGGTCGTCGTCGTTGGATATGGTACGATGTTGAAACGAAACTTATCAACTTCAGTGGGTTCCGTAGACTCGGAGAAGTTATTGGAGCGCCCGAATGCCACGAACGTATTCCAAGGATTGGCCGGAAAGGTAGCGGGTGTTAATATCGCCTTAAATTCTGGTGCGCCGGGTGGTAGTCCTGCGATAAAAATCCGTGGTATCGGTTCTTTGAATTCTTCCAATACACCGCTATATGTGGTCGATGGTGTGGTTGGCGTGGATCCGGACCAGATTGATCCGAATATTGTCCAGTCTATCGATATCTTGAAAGACGCTACTTCCTCTTCTATTTATGGTGCGAGAGGTGCGAATGGTGTTGTGGTGATAACCACGAAGGAAGGTAAGAAAAATACGACGAACATCTCGTATAATACAGTTCTGTCTGCAGGAACGTTAGCTCGTAAGGTCGATGTCTTGAATGCGGAGGAGGCTTTGGATGTATTCAAGCGTGCTTATGAGGCTCAACCGGGACGTATCGCTCCCCATCTGGATCCGAGCAATATGTTTACACGTAAGAATGACCTGTTCAATCCGGACGGGACTCCTAAATATGATACGGACTGGCAGGATGCCGTAACCCGTACGGCTTTTTCTCATCAGCATTCACTTAGTTTCTCTGGAGGAAGCGATAAGCTGACCGCTGTGGCGAATGTAAGTTATAAAGATAATCAGGGTATTATGTTGGAGACTTATAAACGTCAGTTGAACGCGTTTATCAATGTAGGATGGGATTTGAAAGAATGGTTCCATTTACAGGCCATGTTGAATGTAGGATCTAGTAATGCCCGAAACTCGGAGAATGCGATCTCTCGGTATACATTGGAAGCATTGCCGTTCCTTCCTATCCAATATGAGGATGGTACCTATTCCCGTAAGGGGGATTATCCCGGTGCGGAAGATACGGAGAACCCCGTGAGGATTTTAAAGGAGCGTAAGAATATCGATAAGAATCAGTACACGTTGGCTAATGTGATCGGTACGTTTAAAATTACCTCTTGGCTAAAGTTAACGACTAGCTTCAGCCGTCAAGATGGTTCTTATATCAATTCATCTTATAACCCGAGTACCTTATTCGGCTATGGAGATACTCAAAAGGGTAAAGCGGAGAAAGCACATCGAAATACGATGTCGTGGACAAATGAGGACTACTTGACTTTTGATAAAAGCTGGAATAAGCATAACTTGAATGTCGTAGCGGGAGCTAGTTGGTATTACTCAAAAACAGAGAAAAGCGAGCTAGGGGCCGAGAATTTCTTCGATGATTATTTTGAGTATAATAATATGGGAGTCGGCACCGTACGTTCTAAGGTTGGCTCAGACTATACGGATAATAAGATGAATTCTTACTATGCCCGTATCAACTATAATTTTGACAATCGTTACTTATTGGGCGCTTCTTTCCGTGAGGATGGTTCTTCTCGTTTTGGCTTGAATAACCAATATGGTTTCTTTCCTTCATTCTCGGCCGCTTGGCGTGTATCCAATGAGAATTTCTTCGAGAACGCAAAAAAGGTGATTGATGATATGAAAGTCCGTTTGAGCTACGGTACGGTGGGTAACGCAGAAATCGGTGATTATGCATCTATGGCACGTTATAAGTATAAACGCCTTCCTTTTGGCAAGGATATGACGACGATCGTTACGTTGAAAAGTATGGCAAATCCGGATTTACGCTGGGAGAAATCCAGACAACTTGACGCGGGTATCGATTTGAGTTTCTTTAATGGGCGTATCGAGTTTATGGCGGATTATTATCATAAGATTACGACTGATTTATTGTATGAGCTACAATTGCCTTCTAACTCGGGATATGAGAAAACTATGACAAATCTGGGTAAGATCCGTAATCAAGGTCTTGAGATGAGCTTGAATACACGCAATATCCAAAGCCGTGATTTCTTATGGACTACCTCTTGGAATTATACGATGAACCGCTCGATGGTACTGGATATAAATGATAATATTATCGGTAAGTGGGGAGGACGCATTGAAGAGGGACATCCTTTAAATGCTCTTTACGGCTATGTTCGCCTAGGTACATGGGGAACCGATGAGGCGGAAGAAGCCGCTAAATATAATAAGAAACCCGGCGATATCAAGTATTGGGACAAGAATGGTAATGGAATGAAGGATGGCGAAGACCAAGACTATATCGGAAATGGCGCTCCTAAATTCGAGATGAATATGACAAATACATTCTCGTGGAAAGGCTTCACGTTTATGTTTGATTTGCAATGGGTATATGGTAATAAGTTGATTAACTTCACTCGCCAGTTGATGGGTAACCGTGTGACATTCTCCAATGCTTATGCGGACATTCCGGTGAACGCTTGGACGCCGGAAAACCAAAACACGATGGTGCCTAGCTTGCGCCTTCCGGGAGATGGATATGAGAATGACGTAGATTCTTGGAGTTGTGAGCCGGGTTCGTTCTTGCGTTTACGTAATATCGGCTTGAAATATGACTTTAGTTCCCGTATGCTTTCTGCCGCTCACATCAAGAGTTTATCCTTGGGATTCAATGTGGAGAATGCGTTCTTGATTACGAACTATTCTGGTAGTGATCCGGAGGTGACGAGTTATGATGCCGTATTTGAGCAGGGAGTGGATTTTTATACATATCCCAAACCTCGTACGTACTCATTTACTTTAGGTGTTAATTTCTAATTGTTTAATCTTTACTTCGTAAAAAACTAAGATATGAAAAATAAAGCGCATGTATGGATGTGTGGCTTGCTTTCCGCGACAATGGCTTTTACATCCTGTACGAATTTTTTAGAGGAAGACCCGAAAACCTTCTTGAGTCCTTCTGAATATTATACGACAGAGAACCAGATAAAGGCGGCTGTGGATGGCACTTATGACGGGCTTGATGATCTGTTGAGTTCCGACCTCGAGATTGCCACAGTTCACCTTTTTAACTTGGAATATCTTGTAGGTACTAGTTATCGTCCTCGTGCGGCCGGTAATGAGCAGAACCAGTTTTTGCTGCTTTCCGGTTTGGAAGAGAGTAACGGCATTATTCGTAACTTCTGGAAGGCTACTTTCTTTCCTTTGGAAAATTGTAATAGCGTGATTCAAAATGTTTCCGCTACGGATATTATTAGCGAGAGCCAGAAAGCGAAGTATCTGGGAGAGGCTTATTTCTTGCGGGCGTATTACTATTTTCAAGGGGTACAATTATTCGGGGATATCCCGTTGAAGACGGAACCTACGGTAGACTTGAATACGGTGAAGATTCCAAGGTCTCCTAAGGAAGATATTTATAACCAGATCGTGGAAGACTTGAAAAAGGCGGAGCAGTCCGGTTTGGATTGGAGTGATAAAACAGGCCATGTCTCTATGGGAGCGATCAAGACCCTTTTAGCCAAGGTTTATTTGACAATGGCTGGCTATCCGCTTCAAAAAGGAAATGAGTATTATCAATTGGCTTACGAGAAAGCCAAGGAGGTTATTGATAGTGGAGCCTTTAGCTTGTTCGCTGATTATAAGGATTTGCGTGCGTCAGAGAACGAGAATAGTGGTGAGCATATTTTTATGATCCAGCGTGAGGCGCAAGATGCCGGGTCTCCTTTCCATTTTGGCCTTTTGCCTTATCCGGAACAACCGATTTCCATTACTCCGGCTTATGGGGGTGGTTTGGCTCCTCGTAAAGAGTTTTATGAAAGTTATGATGACCAAGATATTCGTAAACGGAATGAGGAGTTTTTCTATACTTCTAAACCCAAATATGGTGATCCGGAGACAACGATTACTTTGGATGTTCCTTATCTATGCAAATATTGGGATGAGAATGCGGAATCTACAGGAAAGAGCGGGGCGAATATTCCGGTTTACCGTTATGCGGACGTTCTATTAATGTGTGCGGAGGCAAAAGCTACCTTGGATGGTGGATCTACTTTCGACGCTATAGCTGTGGATGCTTATTTCCAAGTTCGTCACCGTGCGTTGCCTGATGAGGCGAGACCAACTTCGATCACGGTTGATCAAGTATTGAAAGAGCGTGCGTGGGAACTCTGTTATGAGTTTACAGGATGGTATGATATGTTGCGTACTCACCGTGCGTTTGATCCGGTATCGAAGCAAATGGTTGATTTATTCGGCTATCGGGCGGTTAATCATACGTATCCGTTTAAAGAATCGGATTTGGTTTTCCCGGTACCTTTGCGTGAGAAAGAACTGAACCCTCTGCTCGGTGAGGATGTCGTTCGCTAAAAGTAAGCGGGCGATTCTCTAGACTAGAGGTGTGTGGGAGGATATTACTATCCATAGTAATCCGGATTATTATCCATGATAAATACGATTACTATTGATAGTAATATTTTTTAACACGGTATATATTATTCATCACAGAAAATTAGAGAAGAGAGAAATAGAGATGAAAAGATATGTTTTGTTTGTCTGTTTGTTTTTATTAGGCCTTGCAGGAGTATATGCTCAGTCGATAGCTCCGTTTCAGAAAGGAGATCGGATCGCCTTCGTGGGAAACAGCATTACTTGCGGTGGTCATTATCATTCATATATCTGGCTATACTATATGACCCGTTTTCCGGATCAACGCATCGATATCTTTAACGAGGGAGTCGGTGGGGATGTAGCCGAGATGATTTACCAGCGGTTGGATAAGGTTTTCGAACATGAGCCTACGGTGGTGACGCTATCTTTTGGCATGAACGATGTCGGCTATATGGATTTTCGGAAGCCGGGGGCGGATACGATCGCCCGGAACCGGGTAGAGAAAGCTTGCCGGGATTATGCCCTTATCGAGGAGGTCTTTAAGAAGTATCCGGAGCTG
>ERZ833515.1162-NODE-1162-length-19186-cov-3.719147_pt1 | contig 19186 bp, 18 predicted proteins | sample MGYA00519949_ERZ833515 | MGnify/ENA primary metagenome ERZ833515 (study PRJEB31850, sample SAMEA3708741) | human gut metagenome | biome: human gut; feature: human-associated habitat; material: faeces | place: China | collected 2014 ...
CATAGATGATGTCAAGGCGGTTGGCACTCGTCTTGTTCCTCGCAAGGCTCATGCGCAAGCCGTTGCCCATGTCTGTGAAGTCTTTGCTTCCCGTCATGGCGGCAAAGCGTCTGCCACCTATCTGCTGTAAAATCATCTTTGCTATCATATTATGTTCTCCTTTCTCTTTTTCGTTGTCAGCCATTTGTTACGCTCGGCTCTGCACTCGTCCAACGTCGGCTTTACGCAAGTAAACAAAGTGCCGTCAAAATCCCTATAATCATATTGTATAAGGGTACGTCGTTTTCTGCCGTAGCCTATCCGAAAACTCTCGTACTTTTCAGTACCTGCCATATTGCAGGTACTGATACCGTTTACTGTCATTTCTGTACTCATAATCCGTTCTATTATAATTCTACATAAAGAAGTCTATTCTCTAATACTTTTGTCGGGTCGGTCAGTTTACGCTGATGCATCCAAAAGTGATGCCTGCCGAAGCCGTAGGCGAAGAACACACCCAAAGGAACTCTGTTTTTCAAGGCTTCCATACCTCTTCTTATATCCTCTTCCGTTCTTGACAACTGAATGACATTGATGACTTCTGCAAGAATGACACTTATATTGTCATCCCAAAGGCAAATCATACTTTCAACTCTTACTTCCATCTTGTTTTAGTTTTTATAGATTGATAATCATGCTGCTTTCATCCGCATACGCTTGCGGATAAGTCTTGTATTCTTGTTCACAAGGTTTATGATGCGGTCGTGATACTCGGTATTGGAATTACAGACACCACGGCTTTGCACCACTTCAAAGGTCTTCAACGATACCTCTATCGTTTCTATACGCTTGCCGTCGATGGTTGCCGAAAGTATCAGAGAATTTTCTTTAAGGAAATAGGAGTTGGCAAATACGCAGTGGTGCATCAAGGTTCCTTCCTCAGCAAATTCATCAACGCTTTCCAATACTCGGATATTCAGCGTCCCGTCCGTAAAGGCGATACCGAAGAACCTGCCTTTGAGTTTCTTGAATTTCTCCTCGTCCTTTTTAGCCTCACGTTTGCTTTCCGCCAACTTTTCACGCTCTATTTCCGTCTGTCTTTTTTTCGATAGTCTGTCGTGTTCGGCTTTAAGGTCGGTCGGGCATACATATTTCGGGCTGTTCGTGTCTTTTCCGAAGTGACGGAGCAGGTCGATATAGTCGTGCCATATTGAGCCGTCCTCGATGATATAGCCATTGCGGATGCATATTTTGGCGGATGCCCAGTACCTTTTTATGTCGAAAGATGATTGCAGATAGTGGCTTAACATCGGGTATTGTCCTGCTTTTATCAGTGTTTCCGCTTTGGGGTCGGTGAGCAATGCAGGTATGAGCGTAGTCGGGACAATATCATGAAAATCACCGTTGAAGCCGTTGCGTTTGAGCATATCCGTTGCCTTGAACTTGGGATATATCGGAGAATAGGCAATGTGTTGGTACGCTTGATTGTCCCCTCTGATAGCCATTGGAGAAGCAAAAGAAAAAGTGTCGATGTAGCAACCCAATACACGCTGAATGGCTACAACCGCTTTACGTCCCTGCTCGTTCCACCAATACTGACCGATTTCAAGTGCGTATGATTGAGCCTTGCATCCTTTCTCCATTTCGGCAACGAGCAGGAACATACGCAGGACTTGGTAACTTCCGCTTGTGGTCATGATGGTGAAGTACTGCTTTTGCTGCAGTTTACGGCAGTAAGTAAGGCTGACCTTCAATTTTGCACCACATCCGGGGCATGTACAATTCTCCTTATTCTCGTTCATCGTCCAACTATGACCGCAGTCCATGCAGGTTGTACGACCTTTGGGCAAGCGGTATGCGTAATGGTTTATACATTCTTGGAATGCCCACTTGCTTTGTGCTTTGGATATGGATGGCAGTTTCTCGCTTTGAGCGAATACCGCCTTTTCAAATTTGTTTCTCGGTTTCATAAGGCTTAAAAATCAAATAAGGATTGTGATACTTGGGTTGTCTGTTTGGTGGCGGTCTTAGCCTTGTTTCGGCTTTGCATCTTGCGTACCTCCTCCGCTTGATACTGACGGATTGCCTTTTGACGTGCTTCCGCCTTTTCCTCTTCCGTGAGTTCCACTTGATGGTTCACAACAACTTGGCATTGTATCGGCTCGCCTACCTCTATCTCGTTCTCGTCATAGTAGTGTATGGCTTGCGATATTATCTCGCCATCGGAAAATCCGTTACAACCGCTTCTCTGCACGTAGTTTAAAATATAGGTTATGCAGTCCGTGAGGTTCTTAGCCGGATTGCGGTAGCTCTTCGCAAAGAGTTCATCATCCGCTGCGCGCTGTTCCAAATACATCTGTATCGTTCTCTTGAAATGGTCTGTTCCTTTCATATCTTCAATTTTTTGAGGGGTTATCGTTCAAGTAAAGTATGTCGCAGTCTTCCACCTCGGAAGGAAGTCCGAAGAGTGGATAGTGTGAAAAGTATGGCTGTGCGTTGCCTTCTCCATCCGTAATAGGCGAAACAGTCTGCACCTGCCAATCATTGAACCAATTGTCTATCAATCGGATTTCCTCGTCTGTCAGTCCCGTTGCATCACCATTGATGAGGTAACACAAACTCCATGTGGGTATCTTTTCCGTTGTCTTGTTCATATCGCTATTGCTTTTAGATTGTCATTCTCAAAATCTCTCTCCAATATTTCGGCTCCACTTCATCAAAAAGGAAGTCAACAAACAGTCTTTTTGCAGACTTGTCAAGTTCGTGGTACAGTTCATCAAAAGAAGAAAAGTTACCGTTGATATACGTTTCCACCATATACTCGAAGATGTTCTCCACCTCGTAGTACCTGCATTGCTGTGCGATTGTCTTGCTGTATCGTTTCATACTGTCATTATTTATAGAGGTTAATATATTCGATGTTCTTTCTCTGTGCTTGCATGGCAGTGTAGTAAGTTCCACCTTTCTGCTCTCCGTCCCAAAAGAGGATAATCTTGTCGCTACGCTCAATCATATAATCATTTCTGCGCAGGAAACAGCCTTTATAATAGTTCTCGGAAAGTACCTTCACTTCATCCGCTTGTTTCAGTATTTCATCATAGAGGGTTTTGTCCGTCCCATCATACCGTACGGATTGGCTCTTGAACGGAACGACGGCTATGAGGTGAATATCGCTGTACCAACGTTTCAACATCAGGATGACCTGTGCGGAAACAAGGTCGAAGCCGTTCGCCATACCGTTATAATAAACCTTGTACCCCTGCTCGTAAAGACGTATCACATTCATTATAATGCCATATCGTATCTGAGCATCGATATAAGGATTGCCCATTCGGATAATGCGTTCCTTTCTGTGTCCCGAAAAGGAAACTGCCAACTGATAGTCTGCTGCCATATATTCAAGTATTAAAGGGTGAATAACCAAAGGACGAAGCCGAAGAAGGCGATAACGGAAAGGATTACCACGATAACGCCAACCACCATTTGGAATACTCCGTTTATAATCCCGCTGACGATGTTCCAAAGGATGCCGAACACCCAAAGGAAAGTGCGTACCAATAGAGTGCATATTGCAAGCCCTATGATTTGTGCCGTTTGTCTGAAGTTCATTGTTGCTGTCATATTACTGTTCTTTTAAATTTTTAATGTGGATCTGAGAGCTGAGGGAGTTGAGTTTCACTCTTTATATGCCTCTCGTTTATCCGACATTTTTTTTTATGCGTCTTCTCGTCGCATCGGTCGTTTTCGTTTCGGGTGCTCTATAAGGTAGGGATTAGGAGGTGCAAGGTTTTTCGGAAAAATACTACCCGAAGCATGAGGTGTGGAGATTTTTGCAGAAAACAGGAGGCTTGACCTTGCATCTCCGTAAAATCCCGGAAATACCTTTGCACCTGAACGAAAATGACTGACTGATGCGCCCCTGAAGACGTAAAAATGGAGGTAAACGGAAGTAGAGGCAGATTGAAATTCCAAAAGAATCTGTATCTTGAATGAATACAGATGGCGGAAGAGTAAAATGAGACTTGTATGGAAGCGTGAAAAGGCAAGCCTAATAAAAGAAGTATGCCGTATCTGTTTGCCTAAATTCATTTGGGCTGGCAGATACGGCATTCTTCTCGGCTTGCTGACCGGGTATGACGGCTTGATTCATTCATGGAGCGAGTGGTCATACACGGTTTCCGCTTTCAGAAATAAAAAGGAAAAGGAAAAAGAATAGAAAAAGAATGCGTAAACCGGTAAAAGCATTCTAATATCAGCATAAGCACTAAAGGAGTGGGTTACATTGAGACAGTCTGAATGAGTTCAGGCGTCCAATGGAATCCTCTCCTTCGCTTATGCAGGCGGTCAGAGCACGGTCACTTAAATTTATGCATCTATATATTTGACTGTACCAATGATTGCCTATAATGAATGGTTAAACTTCATAAATAGCTTTTGATTAAAAGTTTTATAGAAATTGTCAAATCTACAGTGCCAATTGAATACTGCCTATAAGTCGTCTAATTGTCAGCGTTTTTATAAACAAAAAGCAAAAAACAGCCAAAAAGGCAGGAAACACATAATGGATAGGTTTTTGTTTATTGTTTTATATATGTATAACTTAAAAATATAAAATTATGGCAAAGAAAAAAGTTTTTGTTAGTTTTGATTATGACAATGACAAACATTACAAACGTCTTTTAGAAGCGTGGGATGCTAATCCTGATTTTGATTTTAATTTTAGTGATTTATCATCTACTGAAATAAAAACAGATGATATTTCAAGAGTGAAAGCCGGTTTGACCACTAAGATAAATCAAGCGACCTATACTCTTGTGATTATTGGCAAAGAAGCTAATAAAAAGCATAAAGATAGTGCTTTAATTGGTTACAAAAATTGGCAGAACTTTGAAGTCGCTAGGAGCAAATCAAACAATAATAAGTTGGTAGGAGTTAAAATAGATTCTTCATATGATTCACCCGAAGAATTATTGGGATGTGGAGCAAAATGGGCTATGAGTTTTAAACAAGAAGCAATAATAAAGGCTTTAAAAGAGGCTTAGTTTCAAATGGAGTCAATAGATTTATACTATGACCACTATAAAGATACTTTCGAACATCTTAAAGGCTATCTAAAAAAGAGGGACAATTATACAATTACGTTATTTATATTGGTAATTGTTCTCTCTTTTCAAATTAGTGAGCCACAAGAAAGCGTCAAATTGGCAGATGCTTTTATTCAAAATGAATTTAAAGATGTAACTATTGATTTTAAGTATATAAACACAGTTCTGTTGTTTGCTTTATTGTGGTTGACAATTTTATACTATCAAATAAATTTACTTATTGAAAAAATGTACAAATACGTGCATGAAATCGAACAAAACTTATCTAGTGATGGCATTTATCCTATCAGCAGAGAGGGGAAAAGTTATCTTAAGCATTACCCATGGCTATCATATATAGTACATCGCATCTATACAATACTATTTCCTTTATTAATCATTACAATTGCAGGATTTAAGTTCTATCATGAATATAAGCAAAGCTATGATTTATTATATATCGATGCTGTTGCTGCATTTCTTATTATATTATCCTCTATTTTATACTTGTCTAACAGACATTTTAAAGAAGAATATTATGATAAGAAACTCTATCCCACCCTCAAGTGGTATCAACGGTTTCTAGGCTATTTTTTGTGGAAAGAATATCCCCCTTTAGAAAATTGAGTATTTATTTGATAGTAAATCACTTTCAAAATAAGTAAGGTATGCCAGTTTCCTGACATGCCCTACTAAATTTATTTCAGAGATGGTACTCTGACGGATTATCAGCTTTATAGAGAAATGAACGCCCAAACCAATGAAAACAAACCCTTTATGAAATTATATCCGGAAAATGCTCTATTTTTGCAAGAAAATACTCCATGCCTCGAACATATCAAGGGACTACCCATATTGCCAAAGAGAAAGATACAGCCTCCGACTTCGTTTCCATGTTGCTGGAAACGATACCGGGGAACTTTATCATAAGGCAGCCCGATAACGACAACCGCTTTTATTTCCTATGTGAGAATAGTCAGCAGACGATACCCGCACTCTTAAAGAACGGCTTCCATATTATTATAATGACGCCGTTCAGCAACCAACTGCTTATCGGTTTCGGACTTGGCGATGTCCTTTTGTCCGGTAATACCGTTTTTCGAGCCAAGAGCAAAGCAATGTTCCAACTATGGTTTGACATATTGGAGTTCACGTTTTTCAGGAATTTCAGTCTTCCAGATTATTTCAATTACGAAAGCCATTTTAAGGGAGTTATGGATATAGACGGCATCAGCTGCTATTATATCCATGATTATTCTCCTACGCATCATTGCGAACTCGATATGAAGAAAGCGAAAGGAATACAGCAGGTGCGTAATTGCGTGTTCGCATTCAAGGATGGCGAGAAACCTGAACTGTGGGCAAAGATATTTTCTTTGTGCATAAAGGGTACGCCTGAACTGACCGGGATACTTGACAATGCCGTGATTGTTCCGATTCCTGCATCGACGAAAGAAAGAAACATTATAAGATACGCCACATTCTGCCGCATTTTGGCGGAAAAGCTGGAAATAAACGATGGATTTCGAACTACATGGATTCAATATGACAGAGAAGAAATGAAAGGAAAAACGGATAAGGATATTCTGGCGAACTTGTCATTCAACAAAAAGTACATCAGTGGCAAACATGTTATCCTCTGTGACGACATTATCACGACAGGGGGCAGCTTACGTCAGATGAGCGGGGAAATGATGAAATTAGGCGCGCTTTCGGTTGTCGGTGTGTTTTTAGGCAAGACAGAATAAGTTCAAGGTAAGATAAACATTCAATTAAATATGGAACGAAACATAATCACGCGAGAGACTGGGTGTATAACGGTGACTGGAAGTAATATATGGATGACAGTTGATGAAATCGCAGATTTATTCAATGTATGCGGGGCACAAGTATCCAGAGCTATCCGCAAATTGATAAAACAGGGTATGTTTGATGAATATGCCATAGACAAGAGCATTCCGGTAGAAGGTCACCCCGGATGTACCATGCCAATTTATGGAATTGATGTAGTAATAGCTCTCGCTTTCCAATGGGAGAATGTATTTACCCATCTATTCAGGGAATGGCTCGCTAAGAAAGCAACGGCTACAGATAAAAAGGAAAAGATTGTATTGGTACATTACGAAAATGGCAGTGTAAACTGATAACGGAGCCTTTCGACAAGGGAGACAAGTAAATCTATAATAACGTGAGATGGCTTGTTTCGGAGAGCAATTGAAGGCTTTATAAGATAAGAGGAAGGAGATGCTGAATAGTACAATTCAAACATCTCCTTTTATTTTCAAATGATATTTTTGCCATTCTCAAAAAAACAACTACTTTTGCATTAGAGTTGTTTGGCATAGCAAAGCGCAGAATATCAGAGAAGTTGTACTTTCGCTAAATCGTTACCAAAGAATTACTACTCCTTTATTAGAATTTGACACTCAGTCAATTACAAGTTTTTTAATTATCCGCGGCAAAGATAACAAAAGAAATAAACTTTATCTTCTTCATGCCATCAGATTTTCGAGTCATTGCCCTGCTCAAGGATTACATAGGGCTATAAACAAGATGGAAAACAGCAGTAAGGTTACGGAAAATTTGCATGGCAAGCAGTTCTTTCGTTTTGTCTGCCAAGAATAACGGAATATTCAGCAGATTCGTTGTCTGTGAATTGATTCTTTTTCCATGCAAAAAAGATAATTGCCGGATAATTCGTTAGGAATCTTTCGTCGTTCTAAAGATGTCACAAAGTCTGCTTTTCATGCTGACAGATGCTTAAATACTTCTCTTCCAAACATAGCATTTCACGTTTTTGATATCAGAAACGTGAACTTTCTCACATTTCTGATATGAGTTTTGTGCAAAAACACACATTTTCGGCAGTAAGCCGAACTATTCATTTACGTGAACAATAACGCTCACTATAGTGAACTGTTGACATACAAGGTGTTTTAATACAACAAACATCTGTAATCAAGCATAGTAACGCCTTGCCCTCATGGTTACTCTCATAGCTATATGCCCGATGAATAAAGGGATGCAGTACATTATGAGAGCATGAGGGTAAAACTGCATTCAACTCTTAGCTGGCCCTGAAAATGTCTTCTGAAGCAAGACAAACAAAGTATTTGATCCGCAACGCAATCATAATTCAAGCATAAGCACTTCTTTCGGTTGTAGTCGGATAATTGCTCCTAACTTCACATCAGTATCTGTCAGCACATTCCTTGCATCGGTTTTATTTCCTATTACCTCCTTATAATGAGCCAAATCCCAATCGACCTCTTTATTTACCCCATTCATCACGACCAATATACTTTTCCCATTGTACGAACGTTCATATACATATATATTGTTGCGAGGCATAAAGTGCTTCATCTTGCCTTTGGAAATAACATCATTCCCCTTACGCCAATGCAGTAACTTTTTCATAAAACCGAAAGCTTCTTGCTGTATAGCCGTTCTCCCACTCTCTTCGAAAACACTGAGTGCATCTTCTTTCCATCCTCCCGACATATCCGGACGTATATATCCAAAATCAATTTTTGTAGTACCAGTCATCAACAGTTCCTGCCCATAATACAATTGCGGAATGCCAGGAATTGTCAATAACAAGACAACTGCCTGCTTATAGGCATCCAAAGAACTCGGAGTTTCCAATAAGAAACGATCAGAATCATGGTTCTCAAGCAAACGCATCACATTATTAATATCAGAATAGCAAAAGTCATAAGCCAAATGTTCAAAAACGAGTTGCAGACCGGTATTCCAGGAGGTTTCTTCATGAAAAGCCTTACTTGCCACTTCCCTTAAACGGAAATCCATCACAGACTTTAGTCCCGTATCGGCCTTCTCATTAACCAAACTGCCTTGTTGCCAATATGCAGCACCAACCGTATTATTAGGAATCATCACTTCGCCCACAATATTGAAATTGGGATACTCCTCAAACACTTCTCGACACCAACGTACCATCATGTCCGGATCGGGATATACATATGTATCTTGACGTACACCATCCAAATTGGCATATTCAATCCACCATATTGAATTCTGAATTAAATAATCAGCCACAAAATGATTCCTCTGATTCAAGTCGGGCATTGTGGGAACGAACCAGCCATCTGTCATCTCCTCCTTATCTATATCCGAGGCGTAAGGATCAAAAAAGACGGTTTTATCATGATTGGTCTCAACATATTTGTCCTTATCCCAATTATTAAACCAATTATGCATTGGCGGGTCAAGCAACCAAGGATGCTTGCTTCCACAATGATTGAAGACCATGTCCATTATCAATTTCATTCCACGCCGATGCAGGCACTCTGCCAACCGGACATAATCTTCATTTGTCCCCAACCGAGGGTCTATTTTATAATAATCAGTTGCGGCATAACCGTGATAAGAACCTTCTCCCATATCATTTTCCAACACGGGTGTTGTCCAGATGGCAGTAACTCCCAAACTATCCAAATAATCAAGATGTTGCATAATACCCGCCAAATCACCGCCATGCCGGGCATTGACATCTTTACGATTTACAGCATAGGGATAATTCATTTTTATTTGGTCATTGCTTTCATCGCCATTAGCAAAGCGATCCGGCATCAATAGATAAACAACATCAGAAGAATTAAATCCAACCTTTTCATCACCATTTCCTTGACGTTGTTTCAATTCATAAGAGCAGTTCAGTTTCTTCTTTCCTTTCACAAACTCAATATCGAACTTCCCCGGCATTGCCTCTTCCACATCTAAGTATAATACCAGATAGTTGGGGCTTTCCATTGGATGCACACTTTTCAGCACAACTCCCGGATAATTAATGACAGGTTTGTAAGCGCCTATATCATCACCATAAACCATCAATTGCAGTTGGGGATTTTTCATACCGCACCACCAAAAGGCCGGTTCTACTTTTATTGAAGATGTGGATTTTACTTCCACCAAATCAGCAGAAGATAAACCTTGCCATGCAGCGCTCCATTGGCACAAGCATAAAGCGAATAATGCAATAAAATATCTGGTTTTCATATCTATTTTAGATTTGCGCGTTCATTATAATTAGAATACAATTCAATCCATTGACGACTTTGGATGAAGTTAACGGATAAACCCACTGAATTCCTTCATCGCCGGAAGCGATTTACCAGTGCGATTATCAAAAAGCCCCCGATTCAGCCAACCTTCCGTCACCGTATTTCCGCAGGCATTTTCTTCGGGAAACCACCAGAATAGGCCGGTCACGTTGGCATGACGGCGCAATTCGGCTACCAGTTCGTGAGTAAAGATACGTTGCCCTTCAGTGCTGATGGGATAAAACTCAGAATACTGGTCCGCACTCTTTGCCCATTGGTCTTTCTCATGCGAATAATAGGCGGCAGTTTCCACAATCATGACTTCCTTATCGGGAAAATTTACAGCGAGAGAATCGAGCGTAGCACCAAGAACTCCCACCGCTTTGTGCCACATAGGATAATAACTAAGTCCGATAACATCATAATCGAGCTGTCGCAAATGGTTATAATAAGATTTCGTCTTGTCCCATTCGCCCGCCTTCTCTGTATGAATAATAATCTTTGCCCGTGGACATACTTCACGGCAGGCCTTGGCACCACTCTCCAATAGTTTTACAAGTATGTCCCAGTTATCCTTTCCAAGCGGCTCCACCTTCGCCGCAGGCCACATCATCCCGTTGGTTATCTCATTCCCCACTTGTATCAAGTCGGGGCATGCACCGGCTTTCACCATCACTTCAAGGCTTTTTCTGGTATATTGATAGACACTGTCGGGAAGCGATGCTACACCGCTATTTTTCCAACGATACGGCATGAACTGCTTGCCAGGGTCGGCCCACGTATCAGAATAGTGGAAGTCAAGCATAAACTGATACCCGGCTTTTTTTATTCTTTGCCCCAGTTTCATCACATAATCCAAATCTTGACACACGCCTTCTCCCTTATGCTCTGCCGAAGCCCTGTCCGGTTCCACAAACAAACGTACACGAATGGCATTCCAACCTTCTTCCTTGAAATATTCGAGGGGAGCGACAGCTTTTCCTGCTTCGTCACGATATACGGTTCCTGCTTCTTCGTAACTTGGCAACAAAGAGATGTCCCCACCAAGAAGACGCTGCTGTGCATGAATTCCCAAGCACAATACAAACAGAAAAAACAAAGTGGACATTAATCTAAAAGTCTTCATATCAATATCTGTAAATGATTGTTTAACGAAAACATAAAAGCCCTCTTCCTCGTATTTTCCATTGCGAGAAAAAGGGCTTTATTCTTATTTAAAAAAAAGATTATTTGAAAGAACCTATGCCGTCAGTAAAGTTCAAGTAAGCTTTCTGACCGGCAGCAACCTTTACTCGTTCTTGATCATTACCACTACCACGATATACAATCTTTCCATCGAGAACGATGAATTCAGTCTTCCACCAGTCGTAACCGCCAAAGTTCACACACATACGCACTTCATCGGCAGCGCCAAAGGCGGGAGAAACGAATTCGCCGTCTTTTCCCGTAGGAACGGTGAACTTGTTAACGTCTGCAACCTCCCATTTACCATCAGCAGCAGTACCGCCAATCAGATAAATATTCGGAGCAAGCACATTGACTATGCGGTCGGTTGTGTTCACTACGTGCAGTAAGTACCAACCGGCATTCTTAGCTAACAGATTGGTGCCATCAGCAGTCAAGCCGGCACCGGCTTCGTCATTAATCGTTGCCTCGCCACCAAAGTCATTTCCCCAACCGGCTTGCGGAGCAAACTTAATCTGTTCGCCAGCTTCCAGATATACAATAGTCCAGAATTCGCCTTCGGCACTATGAATCGGAGTTAACTGTTTCCATGTATCACCCCAACCATAGTTGCTGCCGGTCATAAAGAGGTCGATTGTCTTGATGGCAACTTTAAAGCTCATGTTGACAACATCCAGCGTAACTATAAAATCATTGATGCCGCTAATGGCAGGTGCTTGTGGGCTGGGGCAAGAAGGATCGCCAACCCACGTCAGGAAGTTTTCAGTCGCCACATCGCCATCTTCGAAAGTTCCCAATACACCGGGATTGATGTCGTCGTCCCAAGAAGGATTCGTTGTATCGTAAGCACGATAGAACTTGAACCAAGACTTCTCGGCAGTAGTTGTCACAACTGCCTTGTAAAGACCATCCCCAATCTTCTCCATCACAATAGGTTCATTTGCATTCCATTTCTGGAAATCACCCATCATGCAATATCCCTTCTCACTGATAGCGGGAGTAGTAACCGGAGTCAACTTCACCTGTGCAGTACCCGATGTAGATACAGCCTCACCGGTAGTCAATTTGGCTGCGGCATCCACATTTACATCCAGAGTACGCTCCACGTGGGCACGGCTGTTAAAAGCTTTTCGAACAGCCAAGTCAAGTTCCAACGTGTTTACCTTAACCTTCCCGTCTTTAAACGCTGCATCAATGGCGACGCCATTCACATTTACGCTTTTGAAGGCAATGGAAGCTATATTCGCATTGCTGCTTGACAATGAAGCAATCACAACCGAATCTACTTTAAGACCTTCTGCATCATCAGCGTATTTGGCATATACATCGTCCATCACAATGGCAGCGTCAGTACCCGCCGCATAATTAATCTCATATTTGGCAGCAGCATCCTCCGGAGAATTGGATTGGGGGTTAGCCCAATCCGTATAATCATCCGTACAAGCACCTAAGGTAATTCCGGCAAGGAACATACCTGCGAGTATTTGATTTTTCTTCATAATGTTTTTCTTTTAAAATAGATTATCATTCAGGTTATTTCACCTCACCCGTTTCGTTGGCATCTACACCCGGAGTACCGAACTTGACGTACAGCTTCTGGCCTGCAGCAGGAACCACACTGTAATCAGAGCCCTTGTCGTTGGCCCAGCTGTCAGGAATGTTGAGATTACGCCAGAATACATTACCTTCGAAGAGTGTAAACTCTGTGCGCCACCACTCGAACGTACCAGCTTTTACGTAAGCGCGCATTTCGCCTCCGCCTACAAATGCCGGAGACACCCAAATGCCACTACCATCGGCAGGAGCCGTCAACTGCAAGGCAGGACTTGCTTCATCCCATCCACCGGTAGCATTACCAATGATATAAAGAGCCGCAGGATATACGGTCAGAGTATAGTCAATGGCTTCACCGTTAATCTTAGCCTTGAAGCAAAGTGTATACCAGCCACCTTTTGCAAACTTGATGTTACCACCATCATCCGAGATTCCGGCTCCGGCCTCGTCAGCGTAAGTCTTCACATCGGCATAGCCCAACCATTGTTCAGCGAAAGTACCCCATTTGAAAGCGCCTCCGTCGGCAATATATACCACTGTAAAATAATTACCGTCCAGACCGAACACACCGGCAAACGGCTTCCAAGTCTTCCAAGCTTCACCAATGTCAGAACCTGCAATGAACAACTTTTCGGGCAACGTGATGCTCGGGGCCTGATAGGTAGCCTTCACTTGCAGTTTGATTACGTTAGAGTAGCAACTGCCCAACTCCAACTTATTCACGTTAGCATGCAAACGCACATAAAGGTCTTTCACCTCGTTAGAAGGATATTCCACACCTTCATTAGCATCCTGGAACATAGTAACTACAGCATCGTTCATTCTCTTGCCCGACACTTTGATGGAAGTAGAAGTGGAACTTGTCACTACCTTATACACAGGTTCTTCTGCGCTAAAATCGTCAAAGGAAATCTCCACATCATAGTTAACGCTCAAAGGTATACCACCATAATCCGGCTGGCTGGTAGTAAAAGTGAGTTCATCGGCAGTCAGCAAGTCCAATACATTATTGGCTGCGTTGGCAGGCATATTCAATACAAATCCTGTAGTATTTTCGTGGAATGTAGGATTGCTATCTATATCCTTCTCACAAGAGGTGACCAACACCAATGCAAGGACGGGAAGCAACATTCTTAACAATATTTTTTTCATATTATTGTTTCGATTTTAATAAATTCGACAATTATTCTATTAGTAACGCGGGTTTTGAGTCAAGTTCTTATTACCATTGATGTCATCAGCCGGAATAGGATACACGTTGAAGAAATCTTCCACGCTCTTGCCTTCGGCTACACCACCCTTGAAATCCCAGAGGTACCCATCACCTGTGAAAAGGCCAAAACGAATCAAGTCACTGCGACGACGGCCTTCCATATAGAACTCACGGCACCATTCGTCAATGATATATTGTTCGGTGATGGTGGCTGGAGTAGAAGCGCCTGCACGGTCGCGCAAAACTTTAATATCATCGCGAGCCTGCTGTGGGTCACCGCTCAAACGGAACTTAGCCTCGGCACGGGTCAGATACATTTCGGCATAACGAATCAAAGGAATGTCCACATCAGGGAATTCATTGTGTGAGGTGGCTGCACCATCTGTGCGGATATTGCTCCATTTCACGATAGAAAGACCGGAATTGAAGCCTGCAATCTGATCGGCCTGCAATTTGCGGAGTCCGCCACCGCAACCGGAATAGAACAATGCACGGTCATCATTCGCTTTCGCCTGCACATCTTTGGTTGTAGTACCTGCCGCCTTATCAAGCGCAATAATATCAGCTTCGGTAGCATCTTTGGGAGCAGCCTCAGTAGCAAGCGGACAATCCTCGATAGTAGAGAAGAATTTCTTAACCAAAGCAGCACGAGAGAAGTTACAACTCCAGCCGTTGGAAGTACCTATATAGGGCATTCCGGTGATACGAGTGGAACTTACCAAATAGTTGGCACCACTATAACACTTTGTCTTGGCACCATCTTGGCGAATGGGTAGAATGATTTCTTTCATGGCTTGTACGTTCTGATCGTTGTCGGCCATAAATACCTGTTCGTAGCCGGTATAGCCATTCTTCTCTGCTTTAGAAAGCTCGTATTTTCCATCAAGCAAGTTACAATAGTCGATAGCCTTCTGGTAATCTTTCACGGCACCTTTAGTATAAACCTCCGAGTTCAAGGCCAAACGGGCGTGAAGCATATAAGCAGCTCCCTTGTCGGCACGGCCAAAATTGGCGGAATTATTGAACTCACCCACTTCAGCAAGCTGCGGTTCTATATCGGTCAATTCCTGGTCAATCCAGTCGTAAAGGTCTTTACCGGCCTTCTCTACCGGCAACTCGTAAATGTCGTATGTAGTCTTGAAAGGAGCTTTGCCCCAAAGGTCAAGGAAATACCACAGATGAAGAGCACGCAGGAAACGAACCTCAGCACGATAAAGTTTGTAATTGGGGTCATCAGCCTTATCTTCAGTGTTAGTAAGATAGAAGTTGCAAAGTGTCACATCAAATGCCAAACGTTGGAATGTCCATTGCACACGAGGAGATGAAGCCGTCCAGTCGATATTGGTGATTTGAGGAATATCGGTGTCAGTCTGCCAAGCCCAAAGACATTCATCAGTACAGAGTTCCTGCAAATTGAATGTAGTACGGTAAAATCCACTTTCACCTTCATCACTACTGATATCGCCACTACCGGCAGGACCTTTTTGCCCTGTCAGGCCCAGCGTACTGTAAACTTTCGCCAGCAATTCCATATCTTCATAAGACGAACTGGATTGCGGGTCGATGGACGAAATATTCAAGTCGTTGATACACGACGTTGCCACTCCACCTATCAGAAGGGCGGCAAGGGCTGTTTTCAAAAATATATGTTTCATCTTTATATACATTTAACGGATTAGAAATTCAGGCTCAAGCCAATTTGAATACTGAAAGGACGTGGATAAGGATTGGAGTCGATACCGCTTGCCACTTCAGGGTCGATACCTTTGTACTTGGATATAATGAATGGATTTTGAGTAGTAACGAATGCACGGCCGGAACATGTTTCATGACCTGCGACCTTGAACAGTGCGGGGAAAGAATATCCCAAAGTAATGTTGGAGCACTTCAAGTAGGAAGCATTACGTACGAAATAGTCACTCAAATAGTTGTCGTTGCCGGCTCCTACACCTGTAAAGCCCAATGCCACAGCTTCGGGAGTAGAGTTGTGCAGAGCACTGTTGGAATACAGACCAGACTGGCTGACCACTGCACGGTTGGACAAAAAGTCATAGTAAACATAGTTACCGAGGGAAGCACGGAAAGACATGCTCAAATCCCAATTCTTATAGAGGAATTTAGTGGTAAAGCCCATGATGACATCGGCAGAGGGTTTCTTGTAGAAATAGCGGTCACCATTGTCAATACGTCCGTTACCGTCACGGTCCACATACATACCTTCAATGGGTTTGCCATTCTCGTCATATACTTGCTGATATACATAGAATGAATTAATCGCATAACCAACTTTCTGTGCCTGAATATTAGCACCTGTACCTTTGGATATGCCGCCGGCTGCTACAAAATAATCAGGATCATCACCACCTGTCAGTTTCGTGATTTCATTTTTGTTCCAAGTAATGTTATATCCCAAATCCCATGTAAAATCTCTTGTTACAATCGGCTTAGCATTAATCGTAAATTCAAGACCGGTGTTTTTCAACGAACCGATGTTACTTATCAGACGTGAGTTGAAATTCGTTCCGGCGGCAATCTTTACGGTATTAATCAAGTCTTTCGTTTCCCGATAGTAATAATCGATCGATCCCGAAATACGTCCGTTCAGGAAAGCATAGTCAAAACCGGCATTGTAAGTGGTGGTTTCTTCCCATTTCAGGTCCTTATTATATTCTTTCGGGCGTGAAGTTGTATAATAAATATCACCCAACGGATAGTAAGCACCATTACCGCTGGCCGTATAAAGCGGCATAAACGGGAAGTCCAGATTATCTCCCAAATTCTGTTGGCCGGTAATACCCCAACCTACACGGACTTTCAAGTCAGACAATACATCTACATCTTTCAGGAATTTTTCTTCCTTTACCTTCCAAGCCAAAGCTACCGACGGGAAATTGCTCCAATGTTCTCTAAAACGGGAAGTACCATCGCGACGGAAAGTAGCAGTAAACAGATAACGGTCCAATAAAGTATAGTTCAAACGACCGAAGAAAGAGACCAGCGTACTGTGATATCCAAATGCACTGTTCTTACGAAGAGTAGGATTGTAAGCCTCACCATTATCCTGGCGGGTACCCTGTCCTACAGAATAGCCGGTACGGTGAAAATGTTGTTCTTCGGCACCTACCATCACATCAATAAAATGATTTTCCAATGTCTTGGAATATTGCAAGTAAACATTTCCGGAGAGATTGTATTTATAGCTATATTCCGAGCCATCCCATCCAAAGTAATGATTAGAATAAGAATACGGAGAGATAACGGTATTCTGACGTCCTTCCGAATAGTCGGCACCGACATTGGCATGAATACGCATATCAGGGAAGAAATGGAACTTATAATCAGCCTCCAGATTTCCTACGAAACTCTTACTTTTCGACCGGTCATCTTTCAGTTCAAGCAATGCCAACGGGTTCTGAGTGGCATTTGCATTTTTAGTATACAGCCAATTAGGGTCACCATAGGGAAGACTGCCTTCCTCCTGAGTGGGGATAGCCTGCCAAAAACCACCGAATGTATCAAATTTTTCGCCATCGCCATACACCGGCTGTGTAGGATCCATCGCTACAGCAGCTCCGATCGCACCACCATCGGCATAGCGGTTTTTAGCCACCATTGCTTTGGCATTCACATTAAATTTCAGATAATCATTGAAAAATGAAGGAGCCACATTCACACTGGCAGTAAAACGCTCAAAATTAGAAGTTTTCACAATACCTTCCTGATTGGTATACCCCAATGATACGCGATAAGGCATATGCTTCAGTCCACCGGAAACCGTCACATTATGGTCATGGCTTATAGCTGTACGATAAATCTGATCTTGCCAATCGGTATTTTCCGTGCCTAAACCCGGTGAAGGGATCTTATCCGTTCCACCATATACACCCGACAGATATTCACGGAATTCATCACCACTCATCACATCCAGCGAATTGCGTCTGATACCGAAAGACACATTTCCATCATAAGAAACTTTGGGAGCTGATCCGGCAGCACCTTTCTTGGTAGTAATGATGATTACACCATTAGATGCACGCGAACCGTAAATAGCAGTAGCCGAAGCATCTTTCAAGACTGTAAATGTCTCAATATCATTCGGGTTTACCATGGACAAAGGATTTGAAAGTCCTTTTACTCCATCATTATCCATTGCCAATCCGTCAATAACAATCAACGGATCGTTGCTGGCATTCAGAGAAGAACCTCCACGTACACGAATCGTAGCGCCGCCACCCGGTGTACCATCATTGGAAATCACACTGACACCGGCAATCTTACCCGTCATCATGTCTTGTGCATTCGTAGTCATACCCTTACTGATCTTATCCGGTTTAATAGCTGTCACCGAACCTGTTGCATCGTTTTTCTTCACCGTACCATAGCCAATTACCACAACTGCATCCAGCACTTGTGAATCATCTTCAAGGGTAACTACCACTGAGGAAGCAGCTTTCACCTCTACAGTTTTATAACCGATAAAAGATACAACAATAGTAGAGTTTTGAGGAGCATTCAAAACAAAGTTACCATCCAAATCGGTAATGGCACCGTTGGTAGTTCCTTTTACTAACACATTTGCACCAATGACAGGTTCACCTGTTGCATCTTTCACATGCCCCTTAACAGAGACCTGCTGTGCAAAAGCGCCTAATGACAAGAAAAGCCCGAATAACAAGGGCAGAATCGTTTGATAGATTCTAAGATTAACTTGCTTCATGCATTTAATAAGTTAAAGTTAACAATATAAATTAATATAATTTTCTCTTAATCGAAACAGGAATGTAACGCCAACTCCCTTTTAACGACGAAACAAAAATAGGGCTATTAACCACGAAAAGAATGAGAAAAGATGAAAAACGGCACTTGCAACTACGCAATCGTTTGCACTGCAATAAACAGCAATCCGACATTGTGGAGTGAACAAATAGCCTGTCAGTCTTTATCAAATTAGAGGAGATTTTCAAAGAAAAAAATTGTTTAATCGGCTATAAAGTTCCTCTTGCCAAATAAAAAACTTCTATTCCCTTATTTATAATCTATAACCGAGACTTTTGATTTTATAATCAAAAACTACCCACGCATATGCAAACGTTTGCACTTTATTCTAT
>ERZ833515.1165-NODE-1165-length-19119-cov-3.279585_pt1 | contig 19119 bp, 9 predicted proteins | sample MGYA00519949_ERZ833515 | MGnify/ENA primary metagenome ERZ833515 (study PRJEB31850, sample SAMEA3708741) | human gut metagenome | biome: human gut; feature: human-associated habitat; material: faeces | place: China | collected 2014 ...
CGTCATTCCGCGCGGCAACTTCTACCAGAGTACCGGAGGACAATGGATTTACAAACTGAACGCCGCAAAGACAAAAGCCGTGCGCGTGCCGCTTGGCATCGGTCGCCAAAATCCGCAACAATACGAGATTACGGAAGGTTTGCAGCCCGGAGATTGGGTAATTACAACCGGATATGATACCTTTGGCGAGGCGGAAGAATTGATAATGAAATAAAACTACGCACTATGAGACAAATAATCTTAGCCATCAATGCATTGCTGAAATTCAAAGCATACACCCTTATCAATGTATTGGGACTGGCGTGCAGTTTGGCTTGCGTACTCACCGTAGCCCGATATATCCACCAAGAAAATACAGTGAACCAATGCTTTCCCGAATATAAACGCATTTGCCTGATAAAAACCTCTACCAGCAGTGGTGAGAACTTCTTGGGAGGCTACCGGTCGGGATTGGAAAAGGATCCTGCCGTAGAACAATTTACGGTGATTTATCAAATATCGGATATGCCCGTTCTGTTCGGTGAACAAGAAATTGCAGCGAACGTTTTTTCTGTAGACAGCACCTTCTTCAAAATCTTTCCATATAGGGTGATTGCCGGAAGCGGAAGAATAGTCCGCTCGAGGGATGTTGTCATCACCCGTTCTTTTTGGAAGAAGAAGCTGGGAGGGAAGAATGCCATAGGCGCTACTTTCAAAAACACAAAAGGGAATAAATTCACTATTATAGGAGTGGTGGACGACCCCGATACCAAGACATCATGGATGCCGGATATATTTATGTCGGATGAACTGGATGAATTCCTTTTTTTCGACCCTATATACGCCATGCTGATGGCACCGGATACAGACATTGCACTGCTGAATAAAAAGTATTCAAAAGAACACCCCCGCAGCAAATGGAGCACTTATGAGACAGTACGCTATCAGTATTTGCCTTTGAAAGATTTATATTACGATAAAGACCACGGAAAAGAAAACAAGAACTATCAATATGGCAACCAAAGCTATGTCCGGGTATTGATGGTAGTAGCCTTCCTGGTAGGTATCATAGGGCTGCTGAACTTCATCAACATCTACACTGTCACCATGTCCAAGCGGTCAAGAGAGTTTGGGGTGAAAAAAGTGTTCGGTGCAGGCAGGACAGACATTTTCCTGCAAATATATGCCGAGAACATCTTATTGACGGGACTGGCATTACTCCTTTGCTGGGCTTTAATAGAAATAACCAGGTTTTTCTTTTTCCATGAACTTTATATACCTACCACAACAGACTCCGGCTTTGACCGGAAGGTCTCTGCCATCGTACTTTTAGGATTGCCATTGCTGACTACTGTTTATCCGTTCTTGAAATACACATGTAGCAGACCCGTCAACTCCATACGCGAGCTGGCATCTTCACGCTTTTCCACACGGTCACGCATGATATTACTGTGTTTTCAATATGTCGTAACCATCTTTATAATAACCGTTTCTCTATTCTTTGTACGGCAGTTGGAGTATATGCTCTGCGCCGACCTCGGTTTCCGCTCGCACGATGTGATAACTTGCCGGATGTATGTCGATAAATTGGGCTTATATAAAACAACTAAAGAGGAGGGATTGGATGAAGGAAAAAGACAATATATAAGTAATGCTTTGGTCAATAAACGAATGAGTGAAAGCACTCTGTTTGAGCATTGGAGCAGAGGAAACGACTTGCTGTTCACCGACTTCCGTTTTGACAGTTTTGCGCTCAACAGAGCCGAAAACGGTTTCCATCCGGCATTATCTGCACATTTAACGACCCACTCCATGGCAATATACGATTTTCAACTTGTAGAGGGGCGCCTATGGAACGACTCCATAGATGAAGCGTTCACCAAAAACAGTTTCAAGGTAATTATCAACGAAACCGCTAAAAGAGTCTATGGAATAAAAGACATCACCAAAGACAAGCTGCAACCTGAAGAACCACACTACGCCTCAAGCAGCTTACCGGATTTCTACAATCCACCTTGCGAGATAGTAGGGGTCATAAAGGATTTCAATGTTCGGCACCTTTCACAATCCATCCAACCGGTTGTCATCTATTATCACGATGCAAGCATAGGCGGAATTTATACTGTTACAGCCTCGTATAAGCACGAGAATAAAGCCAAAGTCATTGATTTCCTGCGCCGCTTATACGAAGAATCTACGGGAAGAACCGACTTTGAATATACGCTGATAGAAGATGAACTCCAAAAGATGTATCGTGAAGACCGTCAAGTGGTGAACATTTATACGCTCTTTGCCGGAATAGCCATTTTCATCTCTTCATTGGGATTATTGTCAATATCCTTGTTCGATATTCGGCAACGTTACCGTGAGATAGGTTTACGCAAAGTGAACGGTGCGCAAGCAAAGGATATTTATCCCTTACTCATTAAAAAGTATCTCTCGGTCATGGGAGTCGCCACTTTGCTATCCATACCCTTGTCATGGATTGCCATTACCCTCTATTTGCAGGATTTTGCCCACAAAGCCCCTTTGACATTCGACTTGTTTGCCGTAGCAGTAGCCATAACAACTGCCATCTCCTTGTTGACTATTATTGGGCAAATCAGCAAGGCTGCCAACATCAATCCGGCAAGCATTATGAAAAACGAATAAAAGACATAAAAATTATAAATTTGACATATAATGAAAACACCGAAATACGCTTGGCGTTTCCTGATACGCTCAAAATCATACACGGTTATAAACTTGCTGGGGCTCGCCTTCAGCCTTGCCTGCTGCATCATGCTGATGCGATATATACATAGAGAACTGACGGTAGATACACATTGCATAGACCGGGAACATGTCTATGGAGTGGCGAGAGAGATGGAAGGAGATCGACATTTGGGATATATTTCGCATGCAAAAGACAGCATCTATATAGACAAACGCTACATTGACAAGCAGACTTCAATCATCCTGTTGGAAAAAGACTATGTAGTTTATGACCACAACCGCTATTCTGCCCGGGTATTGGTGGCGGACAGTTGTTTTTTCCAATTATTTCCTTATCAGGTAGTTCAAGGAAGTTCTTCGCTCAATGCTCCCGAGTCGGCTTTGTTGACAGAGTCTTATGCCCAAAAGCTCTTCGGAAAAGAAAATCCGATAGGGAAGGTACTGCGCTATACAAATGGAAAGGATGTCACAATATCGGGCGTACTGGCAGCTCCACACAACAAGACATCCTTGCAGTTTGACGTGGTCCTTTCCTCTTTCTTGACCCAGCGTTGGGAACGCCTCCCCATAGAGTTCGTCAAATTCATGCCGGGAGTCAACATCGACCTAATGAATAAAATAGGCAGCCATCCCCGGTGGGTAAATCCCCATTACAAGGAGTACGACAACAGGCAATATACATTTTCTTTTATCCCCGTGGGCGGCATCTATTGGAACAATGTAATCGTAGAATCGGCAGAATGCCCTACGATGTTATCTTCCGGCAACTCTTCCCATATTTATATCCTTTCGGGCGTATGCGCGCTGTTGCTATTGGTAGGAATCATCAATTTTGTAAACATCTACCTGATATTCATGATGATGCGCAGCAAAGAGTATGGCATTAAGAAAGTATTTGGCTTGAGCAGAGGCACACTGTTTCTCCAGATATGGACAGAGAATTTTCTGATAGCCTGCCTTGCACTATTGATAGCCTGGTTTATCATAGAAATCATATCCATGCCTATTGCAAGGTTGCTCAACGCTCCTTTCCCATACACGTCTTTCGATGTATGGCTGTCGTTGACAATAATAATGGCATTGCCGCTGTTGACCTCACTCTATCCTTTTATAAAATACAGTTGCACACCGCCTACGGTTTCTATCCGCAATATCAGTACAAGCTTTCGTTCTGTACGAATTCGCATGATATTCTTATCTGTACAGTATATACTTACTTTTTTATTGATAACACTTTCGTTATACTTCAACAAGCAACTGTCCGTATTACTCCATACCAATCCGGGATTCCGTACGGAAAACATATTGATAGCCAAATTAATATATGAATCCAGCGATATGAATACTTACAGAAGTCCGGATGCCCGCGAAGCACAGCGCAAACGTAAACAAGAAATCGGAAACGCCTTGTCCCAATGCCCTTTCATAGAATGCTGGTACTCCAATTACGAGAATATACTTTCGCCTACCTTCAATGTCACCTACCAAAATAGCAAAGGAGAAAAGGCGACATTGAAACATGAATATGTTTCGCCCGATTTCTTTAAACTATACGGAATCAAGGTCGTAGAAGGAGAAATGCCGGAATATAAAGATAATGAAGATGATAGAAGAAAAACAATTGCCGTCAATCGTTCGGCACTAAAGGCTTTGCATTATGACAATTTAGATGGTGCCATGATTATAGAGGACTACAAGGAAAGGAATAGCACGGACGCGACTATGATTCCTATCTCAACCATAGTGGAAGATTATTACAACGGACATCTCTGTTCCGGCATACAGCCCACCATCTTTGAAATCTATCCGATTCAAAGCGGCGATCTTTTTCAGATAAGTTACACTCCGGGACGGTTAAGCGATTTACTGAAGTTTCTCCGTGATTTGGAATACAGGATTTATGGCAGTGAAACATTCGAATATTCATTGCTGGAAAACGACGTGAAAGCGATTTACCAGAAAGACAAACAAGTCGCTACTATCTATATCATATTTTCCGGTACAGCCATTGCCATCTCTTGCCTCGGGCTGTTTGGCATTTCATTGTTTGACATCAGACAGCGCTATCGGGAAATCGGCATCCGTAAGATTAATGGTGCACAACTAAATAACCTTTATTCTTTACTTTTTCGGAAATATATGGTAGTGTTGGGTATCGCTTTCCTTTTAGCAACTCCTCTTGCTTATTATACCATCAATGAATACACAAGAGACTTTGCAGTAAAGGCCCCTCTTTCAATTGGAATATTTGCTATCGGACTGACTGTCGTTACATTCATTTCGATGAGTACATTGTTCTGGCAAATCCGCAAGGCTGCCAACATCAATCCGGCAAGCATTATGAAAAACGAATAAAAGACACGAATATGAAACTCATACTATTATATATCCGAACATTAAGTAGGTTTAAAGTATATACGGTAATCAATATTATCGGACTGGCACTGAGCTTGGCTTGTGTCATTATTATATTCCGCTACGTGAAGCAGGAAAATGATGTAGATTGTTATAGTCCCAACAAAGACCGGATAGGCATCATGGTGCAGGAATACAAAGATGACAACAATAAAACGGCAGTTATCGGAGGTCCCCTCGAAGATGCAGACATAGAAGCGATGTCCACTTTCGTATGGTTCAATAAAGACTATATCATAAAGGAAGAAAAACATATTGATGTAGAAACGATTGTAGCAGACAGCTTGTTTCTAATAGTGACTGATTTTCCCATGAAATATGGAAAAGCCGAATCATGGGCGGCGTCTCCACAAACCGCCTTTATCACAGAAGAGCTGAGTGAGAAACTATTCGGGAACATAAATCCTATCGGCAAAACCATTGAATACTCTACCGGTGACCCTCTTACGGTGACCGGAGTTATCGGCAAAGACAGAGGGAAACGCTCGCTTCATTTCGACTTGCTTGTTCCTGAAACATTGCAGAAGGATTGGGAGTTCCGTTTCCCGATGAAAATGGCATTAATTCATAAAGGGGCTTCCTTTACGAAGATAAATGCACGGCATGCAGCGTTCCGGCAATCTCCACGTGCTGCGGATGTTGAATTCAGGTATCAACTGCTTCCCATGCGTGAAGTGTATTTTCATCCAGCCATTGATGTTTGGCAGGACATGCTGCAAAGGGGGAATTTACCACAGCTACATCTATTGGCACTTGTTGCTGTACTAATTTTAATTGTAGGCATCTTCAATTTTATGAGTCTTTATACGGTTGTATTATTGAAACGAAGCAAAGAATTCGGACTAAAGAAGGTTTTTGGAAACAATTCAGCACAGCTATTCTCCCAACTATATATCGAGAATTTATGTCTGACACTTGTATCATTATTTATAGCCTGGTTCCTTGTCGAGATTTCCGTCTTTCCCTTAAATAAATATTTTGATGTCATTCAACAACCTAATGGTATATTTGACATAGGAATAACCATAGCTATCCTGATTTTACAGCCATTGACAGCTTCAATCTATCCGTTTTTTAAATTCAAATACAACACGCCTATCCATTCATTACGGAAAATAGGCAGTGGTGAAAAATCGTCTGTTGTAAGAAACCTCTATCTGAGTATTCAGTATATCGTGGCATTCATTCTAATAGTTGTTTCCATGTTCTTCGCCAAACAACTGTATGAAATGACTCATATAGATTTAGGCTATGACACAGACTCTATCGTTAAAGTCCATTTTGAACGCTATGAACGCAAACAGCCTACCACTGAAGCAGAATATCTGAAACAGACCTCCTTGCGCAAAGCCTCCAAAGAAAATATATCCACTGCAATGAATGCCTCTCCTTTATTCACGGCATGGAATTACTCTTTATCCCCTTATGAATATTTCACAGAATCTCCGGTACTTTTCCGTAAGCTCGGAGAAGCCAATTTCAAACAATTGTATTGCATTCCCATAACAGAAGAAGAAATAAGATTTCATGGCTTCCGTTTATCCCAGGGACGTTTATGGGATGCCGACATCGACCATGAAGGTGAAGCAAAACTGATTCTCAATCAAAAAGCCATGCAACTCTTCGGACTCGAAAGCGCAATCAATGCCCGGCTGGAACCCCAACAACCTTTATGGCCGCGTAGGGATTTGAGCCCTTATCAGATTATAGGTATCGTCGAAGATTTTTATTGCGGACATTTATCCCAACCGGTTCTTCCTATAGCTTTTATATACGGTGAAACATATCTTTCACAAATTCCTTTGCAAGCTAAAATTGCTCCAGGACATCAAAAAGATGCCGTTGCCTTCCTGGAAAACCTACACAACGACAATGCTGATGGAGCCTTCAATTATACTTTTGCAAAACAGGAAGTTGAGAATCTCTATAAGTCAGACAAGCAAATAACTATTACCTATTCCTTTTTCGCCTTTATGGCCATTCTAATATCCTCAATAGCTTTGTTTGGATTGTCCTTATTTGACATACAACAAAGATACCGGGAAATAGCTATACGAAAAGTACATGGCGCTACACATAAGGAAATTTTATTGTTATTACTCAAAAAATACATTATCATATTAGCAATGTCATTTTTGATTGCCATTTCTATATCTTATTGGGGAATAACCATTTATCTGAAAGATTTTGCCTACAAAGCCAACATCAGCAGTTGGTTGTTCATTATTGCAGCAATCATCATATCATTAATTTCCATATTAACATTGGTTTATCAAGTAAAAAAGGCTGCACGACAGAATCCGGCGGAAGTAATCAAAAGCGAATAATACAATAATGATACTATTATGATAAGACATTATATTAAAACAGCATTCAGAAACCTATTAAAGTACAAGGCACAGAATATCATCTCTATCATCGGACTGTCGGTAGGTATACTTTGTTTTAGTATCTGCCTATATTGCAGCCGCTATATAAATTCTACCGACAAGTGCTTTACCCACTGGGAACGCATTGCAGACATAAACCTATACACTCCAGCAGAAGAACCTTATTCCGGAACTCCCGCTACGTTGTTTGAGAGTCTGCGCCAATTGCAATTCCAAGAAGTAGAAGCATTTACTTTTGTTGCCTATCCCCGCCCACGTAGCTACAATGTGGAAACTATCGACAAGGAAGAACTGCCTTACGAAGATTTATATGCTATGGAAGTAGATACAGCCTACCATAGCGTGTTCACCCCGGAAGTATTACAAGGTTCATGGGCTGTAGCATCGCAAACTCCCAATGCCGTGATACTGACACGCTCTCTGGCACACAAAATATTTGGTCTCGGAGAGAATCCGATAGGAAAGCGAATGACCTTAGCACAACGGCTTTTCTCTTCACCTGATACCACACCACGAACAGGAGGTACCATCTATACCATACAAGCGATAATAGAAGATATTCCATTGAATACCAGCCTTAGCTTTCTCCAAAAGATTGATATGTTAATCTTGAACGACAGCGAAGGACTTATACAATTCGATGGACGAGACAGTATGACCGGTGGACTTACTTTTGCTCTTCTTCGTCCGGGCAAAACATCTGCGCAACTTGAAGCCAGTTTCCGTGCAATGGACTTGAAGCACACAATATTCAATGAGAAAAATACCGTATCAGCCTCGAATTTCGGAAAACTTTTTCGGGAGAAATCCGTTGCCCCTTACTTTGCCGGAATCACATTCATTGTCGGCCTTTTGATTCTACTGACTGGTCTACTCAACTTTTTTCATTTTTTGACGGGGAGTTATCTGAACCGTTCGCACGAGTTCGGCATTCGTAAAGTGAATGGAAGTAATGGCAACAAACTATTTTGGTTACTTTTTACCCAAGCCATTATCATTTCGTTCATAGCCTTCTTATTGACTTTCTGTCTGATAGAAATATTTACCCCTTACCTTTCATTCTCTTTATTTGATTTCACATTAGTCATTGAACGGGACCTATTATTGATACAGACAATAGAATATATGGCAGGCGTTATTTTACTATCCGTATTGCTTTGCATATTTTATTGATGGAGGTTTAAACATGCCCCTATCCAGTCAAGTATTTACAAGAACAAATCCAAACGCCACAAACAGAAGATACGAAATTGTCTTTTGGGTATCCAATTTTTCATCTGTTGGTTATTCATAGTCTTTACAGTCGCTTTATATTTGCAGGCTAACAAGACCGGTTCCACACTGTTCAACACACTGACAGAAAAAGAAAAGTCCGAAATCATCAGTATTCCTATGGATTACCGTTTTATGAAAAATGACGAAAAGCTTGCTCTCATAGAGCGCATCAGTCAACATCCGGATATAAAAGATAAAATGCTGACAGATATTAATTATCTGAAAGGTATTTCGGGAACAAGCATGCAGACAGAAAAAGATAACCGGGAAAGTAGCCTTGAAGTCAATATAATGAATGTTCCTAATAACTTTTTCGAGTTTATGAATATCCCCATTCTCTCCGGGCATGTCCTGAAGACAAATAGTGACATGGTAGCAGACCGTAAATTGGTAGAACGTATAAAGAAGGATTTACTGGGAACCACCTTGTACAATTATCAAGATAGCTACACGGTATGCGGCATTTGTTCCGATTTTGTAGCCGACACTTACAATCAGAGCCAGGGCTTCGTCTTTCTGCCTTGTGATTTCAAATATTATGTAGGTCATTGCTATTTGAAGTGTGTACCCGGAAAAGCAGAAGAAGTAGAGGCTTTCGTTAAGAAAATGCTGGAAGAGAATCTTCCACCGAGTATACAATTACACATTTCGACCTTGCAGGAAGACATTCACCAAGCGCAAGCCATCGAGAACAACATGAAAGGGATAATCTTATTCTTCTCATTTGTCAGCCTTATAATCACTTTATTAGGCGTCTATTCGGCAATCACACTGGATACGGAACGCAGACAAAAGGAAGTGGCAATCCGTAAAGTAAATGGTGCAGGATTGAAACAGATTATCATATTGTTTGCCCGTACGTATATTTATCAGCTTGTACTCTCGGCAACAATGGCATTTCCTTTATGTTATGCCATACTGCAGTTATGGAAAAACATGTATATCGTATTCTTTAATGACGGCCCGCTATTTTGGATTTCAATCTTCATAATCGTAGCTGTCATTACTACTCTGACTATTATTTTCCGTATTCTGAAAATAGCAAGGACAAATCCGGCAGAAGTCATTAAAAACGAATAAGAAAATATATTTACCTAAAGATTATGACCATACTTACAATCCTAAAAATAATTACCCGCAGTTGGTGGAGAAACAAAGTTTTCTTCTTCATTTCTATAGTCAGTCTGGCTATAGGGCTAGCATGTACAAACTTGCTGTTCACCTATTATGTACATGATTACAATATAGAGAGTGGCAATCGGGACAAGAACCGTATTTTCTGTCTGCGTCAGGATAATCCGATGCAGGACGGAAGCAAGGTGGCCTATGCTGATGCCAATATTCCCCCTATGCTGAAAGAAAAATATGCAGAAGTGGAAGACTACCTGCGTATCAATTCTCTGGTTCCACAATATTGTAAATATGGAGGGGAGATTTACCACGATATAACCTTTATATCTGCCGATACTACTTTGCAACATTTCTTCCACTATCATCCCATTGCCGGTAGTTTAAAGCAAGTATTGGAACAACCGGGCAAAGTAGCACTCAGTGAAGCTTTTGCACATAAACTGTTTGGAGATAAAAATCCATTAGGAGAATTGCTGGAAATAAAAACCATGACTGATACCCAAAGTTATGAAGTGGCAGCCATATTAAAGTCACGGTCACAATCATTGCTCCAATTCGACATGATTACCGGGAATAACAAAGACTTTTGGGGTGGAATGACGTTTCTGAAACTAATTCCAAATACCGATGCCCAACAGTTTACCGAAAAAATCAACCACGACAAAATTCCCACTTTGATTCCGGAAAAGACACAATATTACGTCGACCCTCTGTCCGACATCTACTTTACTACACCGGACTACGATACACAACAACCTCTGCCGTATATCAATCAAAGTAATGTGCAATTATTGTATATCAGCCTTGCTGCCGCCTTGTTGGTACTTATCATAGCCTGCTGCAACTATACCAACATGAGCCTGAGCCGTGTATTGCAACAGCTCAAAATGATACATGTGGAGAAACTGATGGGAAGCAGCTTGAAGGATATCCGCATCCAACTGTTTGGTGATGCATTCCTCACTGTGCTGCTGGCATTCGGATTATCTTTACTCATCATCAACGACTGTCTGTCTTTTTTCAATGGATTATTTGCATCCCATTTAAACGTACATTTCTTTTTCAGCCTACAGATGCTACCCTTGTTAGTGCTCTTTGTACTAGTTATGTCCATTGTCCCTGCCTGGTATATCAGCCATAGACTTTCACAACTCTCATTCAGCGAATACAAGACACTTTACGGAGGTAAAAAGAAACAACGTTTCATAGCTTTGCTGGTCATTTTTCAGTTTTCCATTTCTATAGGGCTGATATTCGCTACTCTCGTTGCCAATGAACAAATCAATCTCATCAAGGAACGGGCCTACTGTTACGAAAATCGGATTGAAATAGGAGATTTCAATGCCGCACCGGCTACAATACTTAAAGAAGAGCTGGAGAAACATGTACAAGGAATAGAGTCCATCGCCCTGTCACAAGGCTCCATATTGAATTCATGGATACGTGAGCTATCCATCAAACAAGCCGACGGTACGGAAAAAAGTTCCTACCTATTAATGCTGTATAGTGATGCCAATCTGGTAAAAACGATGGGGTTCAAGCTCTTGTCCGGCAACGCTCCCGAACAACTGCAAAAACAATATGCCTATCCTGCACTGGTCAACGAAAGCTATGTCAGAATGCTGATTCCAGCAGGAATAAATGCCATTGGAAAACCTTTGAAAGAATTTGACCAGTCTGCCGATTCTTTATACATCATCGGCGGTGTATTAGAGGACTTCCCGTTCAGTTCATTGGAAAATGAAATTACCCCGGTCATACTTTACCTTCCACCTACAGAGAGAATGTCGGGTGCCAACTATCTGCAGATTAAGCTGATTGAAAGCAATAAACAAGAAACACTACATCAAATAGCCCAAATATGGGAAAAGATGAATGAAGGGGAGATATTTCAATACACAGACATGCACCAAGACTTTATGAAACGCAATGGTAAAGTCTTGTCTCTCTCCAAACTCCTTATCGCCTATTCTCTGATTGGCTTGATATTGACCTGCTTCGGCTTATTCGGCATTTCATGGTATGCCACTCGCCAGCGTATCCGCGAAATCAGCATTCGCAAGATTCATGGAGCAACATCCCGACAAATCGTGCTGTTGCTGAATAAACCATTCTGCCTGCAAATTCTGCTTGCATATATTCTAGCTGTCCCCATTGTCTATTGGCTCATGCACCATTGGCATGAACAGTTTGCCTATAAAGCCCCCTTCACCGTTATGGACTTTCTATTGCCACTATGTATTGTCTGGATAATATCTGCCGTCACAGTGTGTCTGCAAAGTTATTTGCTGAACAAAACAAATCCGATTGACTGCATCAAATCCGAGTAAGAAATGATATATTTATAACCCATAAAAACAAAGCATTATGATTAAGACAGTAAACTTACAGAAGATTTTCAAGACCGAGGAAGTACAGACTCTGGCTTTGAACGACGTAAACATTGAAGTGAAAGAAGGGGAGTTTGTTGCTATCATGGGACCTTCAGGCTGCGGAAAATCCACTTTACTGAATATCCTCGGTCTGTTGGACAATCCTACATCCGGAGAATATTACTTGAATGGGACGGAAGTATCCAAATATACAGAAGCCCAACGTACCAACTTGCGTAAAGGAGTCATCGGCTTTGTATTCCAAAGTTTCAACCTGATTGATGAGCTGAATGTATACGAGAACATCGAACTGCCGCTACTCTACATGGGCATTCCTGCCACCGAACGCAAGCGCCGGGTGGAAACCGCTATGGAGCGTATGGCAATCATGCACCGCAGCAAGCACTTCCCGCAACAATTGTCCGGCGGACAACAGCAACGCGTGGCAATCGCCCGTGCAGTCGTATCAAACCCTAAACTGATACTTGCCGATGAGCCTACCGGTAACCTCGATTCAAAGAACGGAAAAGAGGTAATGGAACTACTGAATGAACTGAATAAGGAAGGCACTACGATTGTCATGGTGACACACTCACAACATGATGCCGGATTTGCCGGACGTATCATCAATCTGTTTGACGGGCAGGTAGTGACGGAAGCTAACTTATAATTCACGCTTCTCCCGATTTATATGCAGGTTGCAATGTTTTTTCCATTGTAATCTGCATGTTTTTTTGGAAATAGCTTTCCTTTTTTTTGTTTCTGTCGTCCGAAATGCCTAATATTGCTACCAATAAACTTTTTACTTCCACATTTTAAATAACAGAAAATGAAAACATACACACCGTCCCCTTTGAACGCAGAAAATATCACTTTACCGGATAATTTGACGGAACTCACAGAAGCCATGGCACGCAATGTGCATGAAGTATGGGCTTTGGGAAGAGTGAAAGAAGGATGGAAATACGGAGAGACACGCAATGATGAATTAAAGACACATCCCGGACTTGTACCATACGAAGAGTTACCGGACTCAGAACGAGAATACGACCGGCAAACAGCCATACAGACACTGAAACTGATTATGAAACTGGGATTCGACATACAGAAGAAATAATAATCCAATATCTATTATAGTACTATGAGGACGAGTGAGAACAAGTATTATCCTATCCGGCACTGGTGGAAATTCGTGATTCCTGCCTTTATCATTCTCTTTCTGGTTGCAGCATTGATTGTGACATGCACTACATTCCAAAACCTTATTCAATTCTTTCCATCGCGTGGAATGACCTACCTGATGACACTCCATGCCATCATTTCCCTTAGCGTATGCATCTGTTTTTTTCTATGTATCAAGAGATTAATAGATGTATTCTCATTGAATCTGGAACAAGAAAGAAACATTCTTGCATCCTTGTATCAGGAAAAAGAAAAACGGGAGATTATCAATAACGATGAGAAAGAAATCAATAAACTGAAAGAGAATATCAGAAAAGAATTGAAACAAGAAACTGAAAAAAAGGAAACTGCCTAATGACAAAACAAATATGAATCTGCTAACAAGACTTTTTGCCCTTCATTTTGACCGCTCTTTTTCCGGAAAAGGATGGAGGCAGCTTGCTTGGCTTTTCGGAGTCATAGTAACTGTTTTCTTATTGATATATCTGGTAAGTTTTGCATTTATCTTTCCTGAGCCGTCTCTTGAAGAATGGACCGGTATTGATAAAGACGTACCTATGGGGCGTTTGCTTCAGTTGATTTGTCTGTTCATCGATCCGGGGAATATTGTGGAAGTACCACCTTATCTGCGTTGGTTCTCTCTATTGGTCGTAGTGCTGGGATTAATTTTGTTCTGCGGATTATTGATATCCGTAATCTCCAATATGCTGGAACGCAGAGTTGAGCGATATCGTGAAGGCGATATCGTTTACCCTTTGCAAAACCACATCGTCATTATCGGTTTTGACAACATGGTCCCCACTCTTATCCAGCAAATTTGCGATGACACACATTATGGGAATTGCCATATTCTGATTCAGAGTACCCAACCGGCACAAGAAATCCGTAGCAAAATCCATACGGAACTGGATGCCAAAAACGAAAAAAGAATTGTGGTGCTGCGTGCCCGGCGCGACTCTATCGAGGAGTTGGAAAAACTCTATACTACCAAAGCGCGCGAAGTATTCCTTATCGGAGAGAGAGACGAACATGACCATGACTCACTGAACATAGACTGCCTGAAAAAGATAGTTGACATTCATAAACGATGCAATAAATGTTCCCTCATACCATTCACCGTCCTTTTCGAATATCAGACTACTTTTGCCGCTTTCCAACTGACCGATTTGTCTGCCGAATGGAGAAAATATATAGAATTCCATCCCTTTAACTTCTACGAGGGCTGGGCCCAAAAGATATTGGTAAGCCGGCGATATGGAAAAGGGGAGAACTGTATTGAATATCCTCCTCTCGACCGTGAGGCAATAACCTACGAAAGCGAAAAACATGTTCATCTTGTTATCATCGGTATGAGCCGTATGGGAGTGGCAATAGGAGTGGAAGCTGCCCATCTGTTGCATTTTCCAAACTTCTGCCGGGACAAGAACATAAAAAGTGTCATTACCTTCATTGATGAAAATGCCGACCGGGAAATGAATTTCTTTTGTGGACGATACCGCCATTATTTCGAGATATCGTCTACCCATTATTACGACATGAGCAAGGACGAAAGGCACGAGAGATTTGTCCTTCCCACCCGTTTTAAAGGAAAAGATGCAGACTTTCTGGATGTGGAATTCGAATTTATCAAAGGCCGTGCGGAAACTCCTGCCATCCAGAATCTGATTAAAGAATGGGTACATGACTCAGGCCAGGTATTGACGATTGCCGTCTGCCTCAATTATCCTCCTCAAAGCATGGCAATGGGATTATATCTGCCGGACGATGTATATGATGAAAATATCCCAGTTTTTGTCCGTCAGGAAACCTCCAGTGCACTGCTCAATATGCTTAACAGTAGAAAGAAAGATGAAGCGATTCATAAATATTCCCATGTTTTTCCTTTTGGAATGCTGGACAACTGTTACGACCTGGACAAAAAAAGCCGGAGGGAGGGACAAATCATCAATTATATATACGATTTCAAGAATAAATATGGAAATGTGCCTCAATCATGCCCACCTGACAATGAGCTGAAAGACTCATGGAACAAACTGTCCGTATCCCTTCAGTGGTCCAACTTGTACAGTGCATATTCCATTGGTCCCAAGCTACGCTCCATAGGCATTACGGATGGTTACGTGAAACTGGACAACGACCAGATAACATTGCTTGCCGAAGTCGAACATAACCGTTGGAACATGGAGAAGCTGCTGCTTGGCTTCCGTAAACCCACCGCCGAAGAAGAAGAGTTAATCTATGGCAGCAAGGAAATGGGAGACATCTTCAAAAAGAAACGCTTTGTGCATCCCGATATACGTCCGTATGATGAATTGAAGGAAAGCTCAAAAGCGTATGACAGATGTATCACAGCCGGCATTCCGCTAGTCGTAAACAACAACACATAGAAAGTAACCAACACTATATTATGAAAACATACCATGTATTTATAGCCTCTTCGCTGAGTTTTCAGAAAGAAAGGGATTTAATGGAAAAAGTCCTGACGGAAAGAAACAACAGCGAACTCAATATTGTAGTGCACCGGCACGAAAAAAATGGAGACAACGATTTAGCTAAAGGCGATACGCAGGAAATCATAAATTCAGAGATAAGGCAATGTGACGTCATCATCTTCTTCGCCGGAAACTGGATACGCTCCAAGACCATCGGAGAGTTTAATGTTGCCATCGAAAATGCATCCAACAAACATATCTATTTCTATCAGAATCCGACATTGGAATACACCCAGGAAGACTGGACAAACACTACTTTATGGAAAGACTTCTATGCGGAATACATGCAAAAGCACCTGGACGACGATACCGTTATCGAGCGGTATGAGAAGCAGTGCAATACGCTGGAGCAGCTAAGGGACGCGTTGGTCAAGGATCGTGAAAGTTTTCTCAATAATCCCTTTTGCGCAATCTCTTGCCATAAGATGGAGTATGATAAAATTATTCCCAACAGCCAAGCCAACCGTCGCAGAGGCAACCTGGACTACTATTTCCGTCCGGAAGTAGACAACAAACTTAAAGAGGAGTTTGACAGCACAAACAAGACAATCATCGTCACCGGTCAATCCACTTCGGGAAAGACTATTGCCGTTTGCCGAATGCTGAAAAAGCTCCCTCAGGAATATTATGTGGTCATTTTGAATGCCGATACGACCAAAGAACAGTTAGAACGGCTTTCTGTATCCCAATTCCAGCATGGCAAAAAGATTTTTCTACTGGACGATTTGCAGCTGTTGTTTTGGAAAGAAGAGAATGAAAAGCCGATACCCATTGACAGAGAATTACTTCGCAAGTTATCGGAAATCCTTCACATCGGCAATCCGGACTTCAAGGTTATTGCCACTACAAGCTATAGCTTCAAGGAAGTGAAATCCATGCTTACTTTCAATGAAATGGTTCCTCCGGCCATAGTCGAAGTGGGCATCAAACCTTTATCCTTCAAAAAAATAAATGAATATGCCCGCGAGCTCAGGACATACGGCTATCTTAAACTCCGACCCGAAGCCGGCATGACTATCGGTTCCTTGTTTTTCGACATAGACAGAATCAAGACCAGATATAACAACCAGTTCCAGAACAGCAATTTAAGCAACCTGCAGAAATCCATGCTTCGACAACTCTGCCACGCCATAAAATGTTTGTGGATGTGGAAAAAGAGAAGCCGCAATAAAATAGACCTATTGCTCGATTTCCTCAAATTCACCTATGAGAACAGTTACGAAAAGGCCGACAGAAGCACCATCTGTGAATTGGCAGGCAAAGTAGATGATTTGATTTATTATCAGGACATTGAAAAGGACACATTTGAAGTTGAAGACATCATAGTAACCCAGGTTTTCCAGTACTATAGCAGTGAACCGTCCGATGACCTACTGGCAACTGAAAAGAAAGCCATAAAGGGCATATTCCGCTATATCTACTACAAAGACAGACCGAACTTTTTCAAAAATACAACCAAGATCCTGCATCGGGTGAAAAACTGTTCGGTAAATGCCCCCGAACTCCAACAGTATATCATCAATGATGTTGTAAGCCGCATTTATAAAAACGAACAAACGCTATATACAAGTAAGGAACTGGGAACAAACCCGGAAGGCGTTTCCATTGATTGGGTGGACGCCTATATTGGCAATATAGCCAATTTTGCTCCTACCAATGCAGAGGCCATCCATATTTGGAAATTAACAAAAAAATATAATAGGAGAGAGCTGAATGTGCTGCGGTGGCTTTTGCCCAGACTGCAGACACAACAAGATAAGGACATTGTACACAAGGATTTGCTCAATGAACAAGGGCAAATGCAAGACAAGTATATAGAAAACTCGTATATTGAATTTCAGACAGAATTGGTACGGTTCCTCGACATGGACGAAGCCAAAGAAATATACCTCAACGCTTCCTTTATATACGAAGCTTCCCCAAGTGCCGATGATGGCGACATAGATGATTTCTTCTCCGATTCTGCAGAGAGCGCCCATGGGCAGGAAAGCAACAATGAGACTTATCTGACAGAACTGAAAGAGAAAAGAATACGTAATTTCGCCAGGCAGCTTATGCATAAAGCACAGACTCTGGCTGACATACACGACATCAAGAACTTCTTGCAGAAGAATGATAAAGGGGTAGTTCCCCACGACGATGCAGTCTTTTTCTTCAACTTTATTGCTCCCTACACCTGGCTGGAAGTTTTCAAAAGATTCAGCCAGCCGGAAAAGCTGGTTGCATTCTTCAACGAACTGACAGAACTGTCTGTCGACAAAAAAGAGGATACCAGTATGTTCCTGAACAAGACCGAAGTGTTGAATGGAGCACTCGAAAACATACCGTCCTCTTATGCCTATGATTTATGGAACCGTATGGGGAATAACTGTGATGGCTACTCATTGAACTTTATGCTCCAAAAGGCTAAAAATTTTGAGCAGGCCAAAGGAATCTTCAACACTTTTATGGAAAGGTTGGAGCAGCAAGAAGAAGAAAACAAGACCAAACTGAAAGTGGGTGAAATCTACCTGAACGACTTATTGGATACGACCTCCACTTATAGCGGGATTAAGGAATGCGAGGAACTGTTCCATAAATACCATTTACTGGAAGCAGACCAGTCTTTACTGGATTACCCGAGCCAGCACACACAAGGTATCCTATACCAACGCATGACCCTAAAGGAAATCAAGGCACATATGAAGAGACATCGTCCCCAAAACGGCGATGAATCTCGAAATATAAGAACAATCGTACAATTCATTCTGAAAATATCAAATTATGAAGAGGCGTATCAGGCACTGTTCGGAGAAACTCCCGATTGTATTACTCCGGAAGAACAACAGATTTTGAATCATTCGCCCTACGTTGTCTCCGAAATGTTCAATAAGGTAAAGACTCCGGAAGAAGGAGGAGTCGCAAGGGATTTCCCATGCGCGGCCCGCGCCGACATGGTCCATCAGGGATTGATAATTGCTTTTTGTGATGATGCCAATATCTTGAATATCATTATCAATAACCGGTTCATATATCCCTATTATGAACAAAAAGTGGACATGATAAAGCGGATGTCCGAAAAATACACCGTACAACAGAACAGTTATACACATAAACATTTACTCTATCACCTGACCAACCACACCCAAGGTTCACTTCCTCCGGAAGAAATACAACTGATTATAAATG
>ERZ833515.1166-NODE-1166-length-19112-cov-7.834182_pt1 | contig 19112 bp, 20 predicted proteins | sample MGYA00519949_ERZ833515 | MGnify/ENA primary metagenome ERZ833515 (study PRJEB31850, sample SAMEA3708741) | human gut metagenome | biome: human gut; feature: human-associated habitat; material: faeces | place: China | collected 2014 ...
ACTATTCGATTTTAAAAGAAAAGACTGTTAACATTTAGTTTGTCAACAGTCTGAAGGGCAGTTAACTGCCCTTTTAATATTTATCTTCCATGCGATATATGCAACGGTTAGTTTAACCTAATATTTTCAAGAGATGCTTTTACCAACTTATTTTTACTTATATTGACTTATTGTCCAAGGATTTAAATAAATTCAATGTAAGGGTATACATTTTTTATAAATTGCTATTATTATATATAGGATTATTAAACACTATGACTTCTAGTTCCACTGGAATTCATATTTAGAAAGGAATAATAATATGATTGAACTCAAAGATGTAACCATCGCCTATGATAGAGTTATTCTAGATCATGCATCTTTCAGTATTCCTGCTCATTCTATTACTCTTCTAAGAGGTAAAAGTGGCTCAGGAAAAACTGCACTTCTTTATTGTATTGCCCTCATGGATAATAAAAGCAGTTATAAATATTTTTATGATGGAAAACTCATAGAAGGAGAGGAAAGAGATGAATATAGAAGAAGTCGTATAAGTTATGTTTTACAAGAAAGCAGTCTTCTTCCTCATCTTGATGTAACAGGTACACTTCAATATTTTGCATCTATTCATAATAAAGTTCTAACTGATGATGATATAGATGAATACCTTGATAGGATGCATTTAGATGTCTCTCCATCACAGAATGTTATGACACTTTCTCTTGGTGAGCGACAAAGACTTTCTATTGCTTGTGCCCTTATTAGTCATCCACAGGTTCTTATTCTTGATGAACCGACTGCTTCTTTAGATCATGATAATGAAATACAAATATATGAAATCCTAAAAGAACTGAGTCATGATATGACTATTGTTATGGCATCACATTCTGATTGTGCAATAGAATATGCTGATATTACTTATATGATTGAAGATGGTATGCTTTCATCTTCTGATTTTTTGCTTTCAGAAGATCAAAGCGGTGAAGGGACAGCCCCTTCTATTAATCAAAATTTCTGTATTGAGTATGTTAAAACGTATATGAAACATTATAGATTCATGTATGTTCTTTTATTGATGGTTTTTGTTTTAAGTCTTGTTTCATGTCAGGTTATGACTGGAATTATTCATAATTCTAAAAAGCAGGCAATGCAGATGCTAGTAGGACAATTAGAAAACAAAGCTATTATCACGAAAGATGAACATTTTTATGTAGATCAGGATTATAGTAAACTGATTACATTAAATGATAAGAATGCATATCCTTTATATAAAATGTCTACTGATGTAAATGGTGAAGAAGTTTTTATTGTTCCCTATTTCAAAGAAGATGATTTATCCAAGTATATAGATAGACCTATACAGGATAAACAAAATGGTATCTATATGGATGAATCTACCTTCTATATTCTCAATCAAAAATCCAAGAACAATAAAATAAGCCTTGATATAACCATTAAAGATAGAGAAGGAATGCATCAAACTGAACATAGTTTTGATATGAATGGTGTATTTAAAAATTCTAAAAAAGTCCATTATGTAGTAAAAAGTCAAAGATATATCTATATGCCTTATTCATTAATGAAATCCATTTATGAAAAGAACAGTAAAGATAAACAATATATAGGATACGTAATATGCTATGATACATACGATAAATTAGAAACAGCTCTAAAAGGCTATGAAAAGAGTGGTTATACAGTTAATGATTCATTTACAGATAGAGAATCGATGGATAGCTTAAACAACTATTATCAAATGCTGATGTTTACGTTTGCAGGTATTATTATTCTTGTAGCTATGATTATTGATATTGTTCTTGAGTCACATTTATTAATGCAAAGAAAGAGCGAACTTGTTTTATTAAGAATTTCTGGCTTAAGAGAAAAAGATTTGATTCATATATCTCTTACCGAAAGCATTATTGGGCTTTGTGCTGTTTTAGTAATTAGTACAATTATATCTATTATCATGTTGCTTTTAACAGGTATATTCTCACTTGTAGCACCTCTTATATCTACTTTTGTATTTATAATTGCACTTCTTTTAGAAAGAGTGATAACGCAATCTAGATTTATCAAAAAGATTGATATTGTTACAGAACTAAGAAATGAGGTGGTTTAATATGCTTGAAATTAAACAACTTAATGTGTCTTTTGGAAAAAAGACTCTATTTAAAGATGCTTCATTCTGCGCTGAATGTGGACATTTAACTGTTATCAAAGGAAGAAGCGGATCAGGAAAATCCACATTTCTTAAAGCCTTCCAATTTGCTTATGACTGTATTTATCTTTATGAAGGTGAAAGAATAGATACTCTTGATGAAGAAAATAAACAAAAGTTTATTTATAATCATCTCGCAAATGTTCATCAGATTCCTTTATTTATAGAAGGAATGACTATTGGCAGTCATATTAAACAGCTAGAAAAATTAGGATGTAAAAGAATTCCTGATTATGAAAAACAATTAGGTATAAAGCCTCTTGAAAATAAATATCCTAAAAGCTTATCTGGAGGAGAAAAAACACGTGCTGCTGTTTATTTAGCCTTAATGAGACAGCCTGAAATACTTATCTTAGATGAACCTACTGCTGCGCTTGATGCAGGTTATGCACAAATAATGATTAATATCCTCAAAGAATATGCAGATAAAGGTCATTATGTTATTAGCGCATCACATGATAGTAGAATGATTCAAGCAGCTGATACGCTTTATAAAGTGGAGGGTGCATTAATCATAGATAGAGATCTATCCAAAGAAAAGAATCTAATAAAAGCACCTATCCTAAAAGATAAAAACATGGATATTCGTTTTTCGCATCGTACTTTCAGAACAGTAATGAATATACTTATTGCTTTCACAATGATTATATGTGCTTATAGTTATAATATTTATGGAACATATAGTGCTTCTTATGAAGACAAAATTAATTCTGTTGCTTCTAGAGACCTTGTTGTCTACAAAGAAAAATATAAGAATGATTATTATACATACTATTCTGGAGAAACACCTCTGAGTCAACAGGATTACAATAAGATTAAAAGTGTCAGTCACATAGAACGCCTTACATGGAGATATGATGTTCACTATAGCACCTTCTCAGAATGGACGGATGATATGAATGGTGCAACAGAAAATAACTATGATCAGATATCACTATCTGATGGTCATATGAATGGTAGTTCATCCATCTTTATGCTTCAAACTTATGATAGTAGGGATGATTATACAAACATCACTATTAAACATGCTGATAATAAAGGTGTCTATTTAAGCAACGAAAAAATGGAAGCTTTCTTAGAAGAAAATAACCTTAGACTAGAGGATATTAATATCAAGAAGTTAAAAATAGGATTATGGGTTCCAATACCTGTCTATAATGCTTCTGGTATTTCTCAAATGGGAACATCAACTGATGGTGATGAGTGGATCGATATCAACACACCTTGTGTAAAACTTGTTTATATGACCCTGCCTGTGAGAGGAATTTTAAAACCAGGATCAGCTATAAGTACAAATAGTGTCGGTACAGGAAATCCATATGTTTATATTCCTAGCGACTGTATAGCACCTTATATGGAAACTTTTAAAGCCAAAGAAAGTGTTGTTATTTATAATATAGAGGATCCTCATAGTGAAAAAGGTTATGTAAAAATTGAAAATGTTCTTCCTGAAAATTATACTATGAATGATGTAGATGATATCATCATGAAAACACCATGGCGTCCAGATGCTTATACATTAAGAGTAGATAGTCTTAAGAATATCAATCAAGTAAAGAATGAATTAGAAAGATTAGGTTTTAAAGTAGAGGGTGCATTTGTAGATAATGATGCAATCAATTCTCTTATCAATAACAATCAGAAAGTATTGATAGAATTCATTGCAGTTGTCTTTATATTATTGTATGGTTTCTATTTTTACCTTAAGTATCTCATTTTAAGAGAAGAAAAACAGACAAGAGATTATCTCTATAACATGGGATTAACAGTTAAGAGAATAGATCACAGCTTCTATCGCACATACTTGAAAAACGCATTAATATTAGGTACATTTGTATGGATTCTTCTAGAAGTAATTATGATTTTTACAATAAAGATGATGATTATCCCATTAATCATGCCTATCACAAAAATTCATATCGTATCATTCTATGCTTCTTCATTTGTAATAGAATGCATTATACCTATATTCATCCAAAAGATGATATCAAAACACCACATCCGTTAAAGACTTCAAATGAAGTCTTTTTTCTTTAACATTTCTTCACTCTACTAAACGGTAGTTACTCCCTGTCAAACTTCTCTTGCAATTTCTTATTAAAGTTCTAATATAAAGACAAGGAGGTATACATATGAAGAAGATACTATTATTACTATGTCTCTTATTATGTGCATGTAGTGCTCAAACTGATATAAAAGACTATACAGTCATTTATAAGAATAAAGAGGTTTATCCTGGTGTGAGTGCATCAAAGATGTCAGATGCTTTATTTGACTCTAATATTCAATATTCAGAAAAGGATGGAAAGATCCAAACAATCACTCTCTTTACTAAGAAGTATAAACTTAAGAATAATATTACTGTTGGAACTGATTATTCTACAGTAAAGCATACTTATTCTTCTCCTACTTCTAACCATTACAATAATGGAAAAGGTACAATAACCTATAAATATAAAGAGAAGAATATACAAATTAAGTTTACTTTTAAAGACAAAAAAATTTCTGCATTTTCCTTATCAAAATATTAAAATAACTATTGACGTATTCGTTTCTCCTATGATATACTCAATTCCGCTGGCCGGTTGGAGAAACGGTTAACTCACATGCCTTTCACGCATGCATTCACGGGTTCGAATCCCGTACCGGTCACCATATTAAATACTACGATCCTTCGGGATCGTTTTTTTTCGCATTAAAAAAGATAGCACAAAGGCTATCTGTATAAATCATACAACATTCCATGCTTAAGACTTGATGAATCAATACCTAATACATCTAAAAGCTTATAGGCAAATGCAAATGCTGTGGCTGGTCCTCTACTTGTAATAATATGACCATCTACAACCACTTCTTCTTCAACATATTTACCTGCTTTTAAATAACTTTCTATTTCTTCTCCTGGGTAAGAAGTGACTTTCTTATTAGTGATTACACCTGCTTTACCTAAAGCCATAGGTCCTGCACATATAGCGGCAATATATCTTTCTTCATGATCATATTTCTTAATGAGTGAAATAATACGATCATCATCTCTTAAGGTCCATGCACCTGCTCCTCCAGGAATCACAATCATATCATAATAATCCATGTCTGTAAGTGTCTTATCGGCACGTACAGGAATGTTTCTAGAAGAAATGACAACCTGTTCCTCTTTAATAGAAACAGTGTCTACATCCACTTCTGCACGTCTTAAGATATCTACTACACCTAAGGCTTCTACTTCTTCAAAACCATCTGCCATTAAAACTGCAACTTTAGCCATACTACTATCCTCCTATCAATGATTGAAACACATATCCTGCAATCATTAATCCTGCACTCGCTGGCACAAACACACTACTACCCGGTGTTCTCTGTCCTGTCTTTGCAGGAATCTCATCTGAATAAGCAACTAAACACTTCTTAATTCTTCTTGCTTTTAATTCTCTTCTCATTACTTTCGCAAGAGGATCAATCTTCGTCTTATATATATCAGTAATCTGTAAGCGAGAAGGATCAAGCTTATTTCCTGTACCCATAGAAGAGATAATAGGTACATTCAATTCTGTACATCTCTTAATCAATTCTATCTTTGCAGTTACTGTATCAATTGCATCAATTACATAATCATATTGAGATAAATCTATTGTATCAGCATTCTCTGGTAAATAAAATGTATCAAACGTATTTATATTTAAATTTGGATTAATATCTAACATACGTTCTTTAATAATATCTACTTTCTTCTTACCAACTGTAGAATGTAACGCAATTATCTGTCTATTAAGATTTGTGATATCCACTGTATCATGATCAAATACATCAATTGTTCCTATACCAGAACGAACCAATCCTTCAATGACATAGCCTCCTACACCACCACAGCCAAATACTGCAACATGTTTAGTCTTCATGATATCAATAGATTCATTACCTGCTACCCATCTTAATCTTGTAAACTGATCATCCATTAGTCCTGCTCCTTATAGAAATCTAAGAAACTCTTCTTTGATTCATCCCAGTCAGTATAGGCAATAATTGTTTTAAGATTGACATTCTCTACACTCTTAAAGATATTCTGTTCCACTTTAGGATTGATTTCTCTTAGTTTCTTAATCAACATCTTAGTTTCTGCACGTTTAGATGTATGTTCAATTTCTCCACGTGCTTCAGACTCTTCTGTAAAACGACATGCACACTGTAAGAACTTTAAATTAAACTTCTCAGCCCAGGCAATAATATCTTCTTCATGAATCAAATACATAGGACGGATTAATTCCATACCTTTAAAGTTCTTACTATGAAGTTTAGGCATCATAGTCTGGATCTGAGCCCCATACATCATACCCATTAATATTGTTTCTATGACATCAGAATAATGATGTCCTAACGCAATCTTATTACATCCTAATTCCTGTGCTCTATTATATAAGAACCCTCTACGCATCCTTGCACATAAATAACAAGGGTTCTTTTCTATTCCATGTACGACATTGAATATATCTGATTCATAGAACTGAATAGGAATACCTAGCTTTTCTGCATTCTCTTCAATCAATTTTCTATTGGCAGGATTATAGCCTGGATCCATACAGATGAACTCTAAATCAAAATGAAACTTACCATGTCTCTGTAATTCCTGTAATAACTTTGCAAGAAGCATTGAATCCTTTCCACCTGAAATACATACCGCAATCTTATCACCAGGTTCAATTAATTCATAATCCTGAATACCCTTAATAAATCTACGCCATAAAGGTTTTCTAAAGTTTGTAATAATACTACGTTCTATCGCTTTTATGTTATCCATTATTTCACCTCTTGTCCCTACTAAACAAATAGGAATATACTCTAAAATTCAAGGTTATCCTTTAAGGATAACCTTACCAAAAAACATTATAAACAGTTAATAGGCATAAATGCAATTATTATCGACCAAAATACGCATCAATACCATTCGCAATACCTTCCGCAATTTTCTGCTGGAAATCACTGTTGTTTAACTTTCTATCTTCATCACCATTAGAAATAAATCCCATCTCAAGTAAGCAGACAGGTGTCTTACACCAGTTGATTCCACTTAAGTCATTACGTGCAGCCATTCCTCTATTTCTAATACCTGTAGTACTGCAATAGTGATTAAGTACTGTTCTTCCTAAAGATTGTGAAGCAGACACATTACCTGCACTCATATAAGGATTTCCATTAGCTGGTTCCTGTACACTTGCACCAGTGACACCACTATTACCAATACCATCACAATGTAATCTAATAAAAGCACCAGCACCTGCATTATTAGCCATTTCAGCTCTTTCTCTATTAGAAATATTTACATCATTCGTTGTACGGATCATAACAACCTTATACCCTCTAGACTGTAATACATCTCTTAGTTTCAAACTCACGTTAAGAGTTGTCTGGTATTCAGGAATACGTGTGGCAGTACCTGTTGCCCCTCCTGCGACCTTAGCCTTTTGTGTTGAAGCACCAGGGCCAATAGGTTCCAATTGTGAATTACCTCTCGCCTGATGTCCTGCATCAATAGCTACCACATTATTATTTATCGCAACAGGTGCCTGTTGTCTTTTTACTTCTTCCTGTCTTTTAGCTTCTTCAGCTTTTTTCTGTTCTTCAGCTTTCTTCTGTTCCTCTAGTTTTTTCTGTTCTTCTAACTTCTTCTGTTCTTCTAGTTTTTTTGCTTCTTCTTCCTGTTTCTTCTGTTCCTCTAGTTTCTTAGCTTCTTCTTCCTTTTTCTTTTGTTCTTCTAATTTCTTAGCTTCCTCTTTCTTTTTCTTTTGTTTCTCTACTACTGCAGTATCTTTCTTTTTTGTCTCTTTTGTAGTACCACATGCCACAAACAATATACTACATAATAATAAGCATAATAATCTTTTCATCGTTTCACCCTTCCTTATCTTTAATAATATACTATTTTAGAGGTAAAAAAAAGATAACAGATGTAACTCTGTTATCTTGTGAATAGTGTACCACTACCATCCTTAGATAATATTTCAATAAGAATAGAATGTGGAATACGACCATCAATAATGACTGCTTTTGACATATTGCCTTTTAATGCATGAGTAATACAATCCACTTTAGGAATCATACCTCCCGCAATAATACCTTCTGCTTTTAAGTTTTCTACATCCTGGATAGATACCTCTGGAATTAATGTCTTTTCATCATGAGGATTTCTTAATAAACCAGGAATATCACTAACTACAATCAAGTTTTCTGCTTCTAGACTATCCGCAATAGCTGCTGCTGCATAATCTGCATTCACATTATAACTATTACCTTCATCATCCATCGCGATAGACGCAATAACTGGAATATAACCACTCTTGATTGCATCCTTAATGATTTCATTGTTTACCTGTGTAACAGTGCCTACATAACCTAATTCGTCTTTAATCTTCTTTGCCTCTAATAACTTATTATCAATACCACAAAGACCTACTGCACGGCCTCCCCCATTCATTATTAGCTTTACAAGATTTTTATTGACTTTACCGGCTAATACTTCTTGTACAATATCAATTGTTTCTTCATCAGTATAACGTAACCCATCAATAAACTTTGATTCTATACCAGAACGTTTTAATGCCTTATTGATTTCAGGGCCCCCACCATGAACCAATACGACATTAATACCAACTAAAGTCATTAGACATATATCAGAAATGACATTGTTCATCAATTCTTCATTGATCATCGCATTTCCACCATATTTTACTACTACTGTCTTACCATTGTATTCCTGTAAATAAGGAACAGCTTCAGATAAGATTTTTGCTCGATATATTTCTCTTTCTTCCATTATGTTCTATATTCCCCATTAATCTTTACATAATCATATGTTAGATCGCAACCCCATGCTGTTGCATCCCATATTCCATCATTTAAATCAATATTAATATCAATCTCATCTTCAGATAAGACCTTTAATGCTTTGTCTTCATCAAAGATCACACCCATGCCCTTCTCACAAACATGAATATCTCCTGCAGATGAAGCCAATGTCACGGATACTTTATTGATGTCTAAATCAGCATCAGAATAACCAATAGCACATAAGATACGACCCCAATTCGCATCTCTACCAAACATCGCTGCTTTAAATAAAGTAGAAGTGATGACACTCTTTGCGACGATCTTGGCATCCTGTAGTGTCTTCGCATTCTTGACATTACATGTAAGAAGCTTAGTTGCTCCTTCACCATCTTTCGCAATACCACGAGATAATTGTTCACAAATATGATATAACGCATCTTTCATAATATTATAAGACTGATCCTTTAAGACAATCTTATTATTCTGTGCCATACCATTTGATAATACACATAACATATCATTAGTAGATGTATCCCCATCAACACTGACCATATTAAATGTATCATCTACAACTTCATGTACCATTGCTTCTAAACATTCTTTAGAAATAGCTACATCACTTGTTACAAAGGCAAGCATTGTTGCCATATTTGGATGAATCATACCAGAACCCTTTGCGATAGCCCCAATATGACACTTTGCATTACCTAGTTTAAACTCTACTGCATATTCTTTAGGCTGTGTATCAGTTGTCATGATTCCATAACATGCATCATGAGACCCATCTACATTTAATCCCTTTACAAGTTCTTTCATATGATCTTTAAAAGGATCAATAGACATAGGCTGACCAATAACACCAGTAGAAGCGACAATAATATCATCTTCCTTTAAACCTAATTCCTTTGCAGTTAAAGCACATACTTCATTTGCAAGCTCAATACCATTTGAATTACATGTATTCGCATTACCTGAGTTACAGATAATAGCTCTTGCACGACCATTCTTTAAATGCTGCTTTGTAACTGTCAAAGGAGCACCTTTTACTTTATTTTGTGTATATGTTGCAGCTGCTGTACATAACTCTTCACTCACAATAAGAGATAAATCCTTCTTAGATTTATTCTTTCTCATTCCTGCATGAATACCATTTGCGCTAAATCCTATTGGTGCACAAACACCACCAAGTATATCTTTCATGATTTCCTCCTTAGAATGATGGAGCGACAAGATTTAAACCTGTATTCTCATCGAGTCCATACATAATATTCATATTCTGTACTGCCTGACCAGCAGAACCTTTCACCATATTATCAATTGTAGACACTACAATTAATGTATGATCACGTTCATCCATATGTAATGAAATATCACAATAGTTAGATGCTTTCACAAACTTTAAGTCTGCGACCTGTCCAAGAGGTAATACTCTCACAAACTGTTCATCCTTATATGCTTCTACATATGTTTCATAGATTTCTTCTAAAGACTTATCTACAGGAACATAAATAGTAGAAACAATACCACGATCTACAGGAAGTAAATGAGGGACAAATGTGATATGTACATCTTTTTCATTCATCTTACTTAATTCCTGTTCAATTTCTGGTGTATGTCTATGTACACCTACTTTATAAGGATGGAACGATTCATTACATCTTGGGAAATGCATACCATCACTTAAATTCTTACCAGCACCTGTTGTACCTGATGCTGAATCAATAATGATCTTTTGTGATACATTGAGCTTATTCTTTAATAATGGATAAAGACCTAAAGTAATAGTTGTAGGATAACAACCAGGATTTCCAATAATAGTAGCATCCTTGATCTTATCTCTATTGACTTCAGGTAAACCATATACCTGATTCTTATGAAGTTCTGGTAAGTTATAATCTAAACCATACCATTTCTGATAATCTTCTTCTTTATCAAGTCTGAAGTCAGCCCCTAAATCAATAAACTTCTTACCCTTTTCTACACATGTCTTGGCATACTTTTCAGATAAGCCATGAGGAAGAGATGCAAAAATAATATCTGCTTTCTCAATGACTTCTGTATCTTCAATAAACTCTAAATCACATACCTGATAGAAGTTAGGATAAAGATCATAAATCTTCTTACCAGTATAGCTATGTGAAGAAATAGCCGTTACTTCTGCTTCAGGATGCATTAATAAGATTCTTAATAGTTCACATCCTGCATAACCACTTGCACCAATAATACCTGCTTTAATCACAATATCCACTCACTTTCTGATTGATTCTATGAATATTCTCCATCTCAATTTTAGGAGAAGGTCCACCAACAACTGCTCTGTTGTTAAGACATGTTTCTAATGAAATAGCCTGATAAACATCTTCACCAAACATATCTGTATAACCTGTATAAACATCTAGAGGAAGTGTTTCTAATGTTTCTCCATGTTCAATACAGTATCTTACAAGTTCCCCAGTAATCTTATAAGCATCTCTAAATGGCATACCTTTCTTAGTCAAATAATCTGCACAATCTGTCGCATTAATAAATCCTCTTGCAGCAGCATCTCTCATCTTATCTTTATGAACAGTAATAGTTGCCATCATATCTGTAAAGACTGGAAGACAAAGCTTGACTTCATCAATTGCATCAAATAAAGCTTCTTTATCTTCCTGCATGTCTTTATTGTAAGCAAGAGGGAGTCCCTTCATCATTGTAAGTAATGTATTCACATCACCAATGACTCTTGCACTCTTACCTCTTACTAATTCTGCAATATCTGGATTCTTCTTCTGAGGCATAATAGAAGAACCTGTTGCATACGCATCATCAAGATCAATGAATTTGAATTCCCATGAACACCATAGAATCACTTCTTCTGAGAATCTTGATAAATGCATCATGATTGTGGCTAAGGCACTTGATAACTCAATCGCATAATCACGATCACTGACACCATCTAAAGAGTTATACATAATATCATACATACCTAATTCTTCTGCCACAAATGGTCTATCTAATGGATAAGTTGTTGTTGCAAGTGCACCACTTCCTAGAGGTGATACATAAAGTCTCTTATCAACATCTTCTAAACGATCAATATCTCTTAAAAACATTGATGCATAAGCCATTAAATGATGGGCAAAAGTAATAGGCTGTGCTCTTTGTAAGTGTGTGTATCCTGGCATGATTGTATCAAGGTTATGTTCAGCTAAATCTGTTAATGTATGAATCAGGTTCACTAACATCTTCTTGATTTCTAGAATTTCATCATGTGCATATAAACGAAGATCTAATGCAACCTGATCATTTCTAGAACGTCCTGTATGTAGTTTTTTACCAGCCACTGGATAACGTTTTGTGAGTTCACTTTCCACAAACATATGAATATCTTCAGCTTCAGGATCAAAGAGAAGTGTACCCTCTTCAATCTCTTTTAAAATTGCATTTAAACCTTCTACAATCTCTTCATAATCTTTCTCTTCAATAATACTCTGTTTACATAACATCTTTGCATGAGCAAGAGATCCTCTGATATCCTGTTTATACATACGATGATCGAATGAAAGAGATGAATTGAATGCATTCACTTCATGATTTAATTCTTTAGAAAATCTACCTTTCCACAATACCATATCTTAAACTCCTATTTCTTTTTCTTCTGATCTAACTTAGCTTTTACCTTGATTGGTAAACCATATAATGTGATGAATCCTTTAGCATCATACTGATCATAATCATCATCTTCATCAAATGATGCTGTCTGTAAGTCATGTAATGTATCTGGAGATGTAACACCAGCACCTACGATATTACCCTTATATAATTTAAGTTTAACATCACCATTTACGTTTTCCTGAGTCTTATCTACGAATGCAAGTAATGCTTCAGTAAGAGGTGTATACCACTGGCCGTTATAGATATTATCAGCAAGCTTTAAGCTTACCTGCTGTTTGAAGTGCTGTGTTTCTTTATCTACAGTAATTTCTTCTAGGTTCTGATGTGCTGCATATAAAATAGTTCCACCTGGTGTTTCATATACACCTCTTGACTTCATACCAACAAGTCTGTTTTCAACCATATCGGCGATACCAACACCGTTCGCACCACCGATTTCATTTAACTTAGCTAACATTTCTACTGGTTCAAGCTTTTCACCATTTAATGCGACAGCTACACCCTTTTCAAAAGTTAAAGTGATATATGTTGGAACATCTGGTGCCTTTTCTGGTGAAACACCCATTTCTAGGATTTCATCATACTTAGGTTCATTAGCTGGATCTTCAAGATCTAAACCTTCATGTGATAAATGCCATAAGTTCTTATCTTTAGAGTAGTTTGTTTCTCTGTTGATCTTTAGAGGAATCTTTCTTGCTTCAGCATATTCGATTTCTTCTTCTCTTGATTTAATATCCCATTCTCTCCAAGGAGCGATAATAGGCATATCTGGTGCGAATGCTTTAATAGCTAATTCAAATCTTACCTGGTCATTACCTTTACCAGTACATCCATGACAGATTGCATCTGCACCTTCTTCTAAAGCGATATCTACTAACTTCTTCGCAATAATTGGTCTTGCAAGAGAAGTACCTAACATATATTTACCTTCATATAATGCATTGGCTTTAACTGCTTCAAAACAGAAATCCTTAACGAATTCAGGTTTACAATCTACACAAATATATTTAGAAGCACCTGTCTTTGCAGCCTTTTCATCAAGACCATCAAGTTCTCCAGCACCCTGTCCCACATCAGCAGCAACTGCAATAACTTCACAGCCATAATTTTCCTTTAACCAAGAAATAATAATTGAAGTATCTAATCCTCCACTATAAGCTAATACAACTTTCTTAAATGTTTTCTTTTCCATAATTTTCTTCTCCTTTAAATGTTTGATGTTTTATTTTAATGCCCCACTACTTAACTAGATCGTCGTTCCTTCATATCAAACACCCCTTTAATAAACAAAAAACGCCTCTGGATTAATCCAGAGACGTATATAAACGCGGTACCACTCTAGTTGCTTGTATCATACAAACCACCTCTTCATTAACGCAGATTCACGTTCTGTTATACTCAATTCCAACAGACTCTCCCGAGTGCGTTTCTCTTATATCTTCCTGATGACCTTCCACTCTATGTCATCTCGCTGTAGGTGATTGTAAGATACTCTTCTCGTTCATCGATTTGTTTATTTAACTTGGGTCTATAATACAATCACTTTTTTACTTTGTCAATATTTTTCCTTTAAATATAAACAAAATTATTCATTTTCTGTTTTTCGTAAATTTTAGCTCTTCTTTGTGATTTTTTTCATTTTTGCAATATATACAGGACTGCCATCATATTGATCATAGCTAGAAATATAAACAGTTTCTTCACCTAAATAAACCGCAATGCCTAACTGTTTTTCACCTTCATAAAGGTTGTATTTGATGAGTGCTTCAGGAACTTTTTCTTTCTCATCTTTTGATAGTTCAACCTTCTTATACTGGATATTCTGATACTTTAAATCACTTTCAAATGTACATGCATCTTTATTGATTTCATAAACAAGATACGCATTATAAGCATCCTTCTTCTTTATGTAATCCTTCTTATTCGCATATACGATTTTCTCCTGTTTGTATTGTCCATAGCTGTCTTTAAGTGACATAGGTTCTGCAGGTGAGCAGGCACATAACATCATTGTCACTAATAAAATTAATATTTTCTTCATATTCACCTCTCCATTCCACACTACTATATCATATCAAACAACGAAATAAATCAAACCTAATCAAAATACACAACACTTACATAATGATTAAAAAACTAGTAGTATTTTGAATTTTATTAAACATACACTTTAACATTATTAAATTATTTATCTTTTATTTAAAATATAAATATGTTATATTATAAAAAAGAGGTGGTAAATATGGATACTGTCCCTATGTGGATGAAAAATTTGGATGATGAAGATATGATTTTTATCAAAAGATTTCTACTCGCTTCAGGTTCTTTAAAAGAAGTTGCTAAGTTGTATGGTGTTACTTATCCAACAGTAAGAGTCAGGTTAAATAAATTGATTGATAAGATCAAGTTAGCTGAAGATAAAACAGATAATGATGAATTTGTAGAGTTGATCAAAAGATATGTCATTGATGAAGATATAGAATTTGACGTTGCTAAGAATTTGATTACAGAGTATAAGAAAATAAAGGAGAAATCGAAAAATGGTTAGAACTATTATTGGTGTGATTATTTTAATCGCAATTATAAGACTACAAATATTTTTATCGAAAAAAGATAACAAGTTATTTGGTTTGATTATCCCAATCATTATTTTTGCGAGTTCACTCATATTCGCATTTGGATTCATACCAACCCATAATAAAATTGAAACGACTCAATCTGTAATGACAGAAACAGGTAAAGTGGTAGAAAGTTCTTCAGATAAAACATCTACCGCATTAAGAGACCACTCTCTTACAACAACAAGCATTGTATATACTATTGTGTCTATCAATGCTGGAAACTTTGTTATGCTAGGTATTTACTTCTATTGCAGACATAAGAAAAGTACACATGCTGAATTGAAGCGTATGAAAGCAAAAGAACTCTTTTAAATTAATACTAAGAAAAAAGGCTGTAACGAATAGATAGTATTGACTACTACCTTAAGCGTTACAGCCTCTCTTATTTAGAAGAATGAATACTATTCTTCTACTTTTTCAAATTCTTCTGGTCCTACACCACATACTGGACATACATAATCTTCAGGTAATTCATCACCTTCATACACATATCCACATACTTTACATACCCATTTCATATTAGTTTCCTCCTTTAATATATAGTAATTATTACTACTTATAGTATAGACCTTTTAAGATGTAATTCAATGATTATGCTCAAACTAAAAAAAGAAGAACACTGAACCGCCCCTGTCAAGTAGACAGGTGAAAAAATTAAAAACATGTACCCATGCCTGCCACGTAGTGGCAGGCATATTTTTATGCATAATGTGCTGCCTTATATTTCTGTATCGCCTTGTTCTCAGGTATTGGATACTGAACTGGATTCTCATTGCACAATGCTTCACTTCTTACTTCATAAGGTGTTCTCACACCAAATCTTCTTTGATATCTTTCATGACTGTAATATCTTATCCATTCTCTTATTGCCTCTTCTAATTCCTCTCTTGTTTCATATTTCTTGCCATAATGATATATCTCACATTTAAGTATTCCCCAGAATCCTTCCATTGGTCCATTATCAATGCAGCAGTGAACTCTGGACATGCTCTGTTCCATGCCATTATCCTTAAGCATACGTACAAATATTGGACTCGTATACTGGTAGCCACCATCACTATGAAATAGCGGATGTGCTCCTGGATTAGCGTCTACAGCTGATCTGAATGTATTGAAGACAAGTTTATTATCATTATGGTCACTAATTGCATATCCTACTGGATATCTGTCATAAAGATCTAGTATCAGGCTTAGATATAGCTTATTTTCATTATTCTTTCCATATTTGAACTCAGTGACATCTGTTACCCATTTTTCATTAGGTCTTGATGCATTAAAGTCTCTTTTAAGATTATTCTTGGCTGTATTATTGCTTTTTCTGACTGTACAGCTTCTTCTTTTTGGTCTTATGATTGACTTGATGCCAAGTATTTTCATCACCTTGTAGACCTGCTTGTCATTATAGTTCTTGTTTTCATCTCTGTTTATTCTATCTGTCATCATTCTGTAGCCAAGCGTATGATTGAATTTCTCATCATACTTTCTTATAAAGTCTGCCAGTTCCTCATTTTCAAGATCTCTTTCGCTCTTATTGCGTCTAAGCCATTTATAATAATTCGCCCTCTTTACACCTAATATCTCAAGCATAGCTGATAGGCTTACCTCTTTGTCTTCTTCCTTGATTTCCTTGATTGCCTGATATTCATTCTCGAATCTGCTTGTTCTGCATATCCTCTCCTTTCTATCTCCTCCACTTTTTTTAACAGTCTTATCTCCAGATGAGCTCTCTCCAGCTCACGCTCCTTTTCTCTCAGCTGTTTCTTTAGAAGGCCAAGCTCATCTAGCTCCTCATCCTTTTTACGGCGTCCACGTCTGTCTGATAAGCCTTCTTCACCTTTTTCTCTGTACTTTCTGACCCAGTTAAATACATTTGAATATGTTACATCAAACACTTTGCACGTTCCCGAATAATCAAGATTGTGTTCCATGCAGTACTTTACTATCTCTATTCTTTCTTCTTTTGTGACTTTTCTGCACTTTGCCATATAGATTTCCTTACCTCCAGGAATATAATCCTTTAATTCTATATGATCATTATATAACTTTACCCATGCAAGTACTGTACTATCTGAAGGAATATTATATTTTAGCGCAATATCTATTAGTGAACTTTCACCAGCAAGATATTCTTCTACAACCTTGCATTTAAACTCTTTTGTATATGATTCATTTGCAGGTTTTTCATCAAATGCAGAATCACCATACGCTTTAAAGATTTTAATCCACCTTTCAATTGTGGTTTTACCTGCATTTATTTCTTCTGCTAGTATAGAAATCGATTCACTACCATCTAAGTATCTTTTACATATTTCTATTTTTTGTTCCTTAGAAAACTTACTTTTTCTTCCCATAAGAAAAACCTCCTCAGCAAACAGTGCTTTTAATTATTTACACTGTCTACTGGGAGGTCATCATATCACACTAAGCGTGCCCTTCTTTACGCATCTCTTCACGATACATTTTATAGAGATCAGCATGACATAAATTATTTGTGCCACATGTATTACAATTATGTCCACATACACCTATGCCTTTTTTCTTATTTTTATATATAGTTCTAAGGACAAGACAAATCCAGATAACTAATAAAATACTTACTATAATTGTACCCATACTATCTCCTCCTTGCTTCTATTATACAATTATCTTGGCGTATAACCAAGTTTGATGATCATCTGTTTATATGCTTCTAGATCAGGTTGATTCATAGAAAGAATAGTGATTTCTTTCTTATTCATGTTTACTGATGCAAGATATTCTTTATGTTGATTAAACGCGTTTTCTATTGTTGCTGCACAGTTCTTGCAGAACATATCGTCAATATGAAGAGTAGTACGATAGGGATAAAGATTTTTATCCTTATCCCCCGTACCTATTTTCTTTATTTGATCGTGTTCACCACAACATCCTGACTGTAATGTCTTCTTGTAGTGAAGAACACCTATAATGAGCAACACAACAACAATAGCCGCAACTATGATGTTACCCATAATTGATTAAGCCTTCTGTGTCTTTAATTCTGGTTTTGGTGCTGGTCTTACAATAAAGTAGATCATTACTAGAATACATACAATTGATATAATCTGACCTAATCCAAATGATGCACCATAGAATAACCATGAACCTAACTGATAAGAGATCATAGCTAATACATAACCTAATACCATCTGGTATAATACTGCAAACCATCCCCAGAACTTAGAACCCATTTCTCTCATGATTGCACCAATAGCGGCAAAACATGGTGGATCGAATAAGTTCAAGATCATAAATGAGAAACCACCCATTGCAGAGAAAGTATTCACCATAGCCTGAATAGCTTTTGCACCTGAATCTGCATCACCCATATGATTTAAGATAGAGATAGTAGAAATAGCCTGTTCCTTAGCTGCAAGAGCTGATATAACGGCTACTGAACCCTTCCAGTTTTCAATACCAACTGGTGCGAATAATGCTGCAAATACATGACCAATAGAGGCTAACATAGACTTTTCAATTTCAACCATCTGGAATGAGAAGTTAAATGTAGATAATAACCAAACTACTATACAAATACTAAAGATAATAGTACCTGCTTTAAACATGAATGCTTTTGCACGTTCCCAAACATGAATGAATACACCCTTAATAGTAGGGATATGATATGCTGGTAATTCCATTACGAATGGTGCAGGATCACCTGCGAAGAACTTAGTCTTCTTTAATGCGATACCTGATAAGATAATAACTAAAATACTTAAGAAATACATTGCTGGCGCAATCCAAGTGTTACCTGGGAAGAATGCTGAACTGATCATACCAATAATAACAGTCTT
>ERZ833515.1169-NODE-1169-length-19070-cov-23.278570_pt1 | contig 19070 bp, 15 predicted proteins | sample MGYA00519949_ERZ833515 | MGnify/ENA primary metagenome ERZ833515 (study PRJEB31850, sample SAMEA3708741) | human gut metagenome | biome: human gut; feature: human-associated habitat; material: faeces | place: China | collected 2014 ...
CAGCGATGACGGAGAGGTTGTACTAAGACAGAGCCTTTCCTTTGTAGGAAAGTCCGGCTCGCGGCCTCGTTTCCTGTATCTTTTTGCCGAAGTTTATGGTATACTTGTTCTGCGGTTCATCCCCGCTATCTTACGGGAGAGGGGGTGAAAGGTTTGAATCATTTACTCACAATTTTGGAGTCTGTCGTGGCAAATGTAATTTCTCATTACATCTGCAAGTGGCTTGGCAAACTCGACAAGAACCGTAAGCCCGACTAAAGGAAAGCCCCCGGGGAGTTGCCGCTCCTTGGGGGCTTTTCTTTCCGTGGGTGAAAAAGTTTGGAACATACTCACAATTCCATCTTTAGTATATGCCATTCCTCGCAAAAGTCAAGCGTTGCACAGAAAGTTTACAAGCGCATCATCGGGCCCGGACAACGACCACGAGGCAGTATTCCCGGCCCGCGACGGTCTTATGGCAGACGCCGACTTGCAGCTTGGTGTTGACCGAGGGCGACACAGCTACAGCACAGACCGTGACCGACGGCACAAGGTCTATGTTGTTGAACCGCGCTGCCTGCTCACTGGCGCTCATCCCGGTGGAGTCGAAGGCGTAAAAGGTCACGAAATTGCTCTGCTCGTAGGCTTTCAGGCTGTTTTCCAGGAAGCCTTTCAGCGTCTGACCGGCGTCTATGGGGAAGTTCTCGTCCAGCCCGTAGATGATTCCCTCTGGGGTCTTCAGGAAGAACCAGCCCGGGGTGAACGCGGGCCGGATGGTGCTGGTCAGTTCGGGGACGCTGTAAGAGACTTCGACGTTTTGGGAGTTTCCCTTGAAGTGGTCGGCGACGCCCACCGCGACTACGCGGTTTTCGGCGTCCTCTGCCGTCGAGCCGGTGCTGCTCGAACCGCCGCCGAAAATCGAATCATACACGAGCTCGGCTGCGTCCAGCGGGGTGCAGGCTGTCAGGGACGCCGTCAGCACCGCGCCCGCAAGGGCGAGGGCAAGGAGCTTTTTCAGTTTCATGGTCGTATCCTCCGTTCACTGTGGTGTTTTTGACACTTCCATTATAACCCGCCTCCCGCCGCCGCGGCAACTGCCATTCGCGCAGGTTTTGGGGCGATTCACGCAGGTTTGGGGGCTGAGTCCAGCAGTGGCTCACGGTCAGGCCCGTCTTAGTACAACCTCTCAGTCTCGCTGGCGCTCGACAGCTCCCCTTGTAGGGGAGCCTCTGGCGAAAAGGCGAGGCTTCACGGTATGCCAAAGGCTCTCCCTCTGGGAGAGCTGGCGAGCGGAGCGAGACTGAGAGGGCAAGGATGCTGCCAAACAGCTCTGACACTGCGATAGTATCGCTCTGACAAAGAGACAGCTTATCGCTGCATGGCGGCTCCCGGGAGACGGGCTTGCCCTCTCCGTCTGCTGCGCAGACACCTCTCCCAGAGGGAGAGGCTTTGGCAGGCCGGAAGGTGCAAAAACCCCTTTCGGAGATTGCTGCTCCGAGAGGGGCGGGTTATCTGATAAAGTTCCAGAATATCAGCGATACACCGTTCAAAAACAAACTTTATCAAGGTGATAAACTTCGGGTGAGCTGATAAAGTTCGAACTTTATCAATAGGGGGAACTTTATCAAGCTGATAAAGTTTATTTTGTAACGTAAGTATGTGTTTAATTTGGAACTTTATCATTTGTTCTACTACAGTAGAGAAAGGAGTGCCACTGGCTTCGGCCATCTCGCTGACGAATATTTTTCTTCGTCACTTCTCCACTCTTTACAAGGCTGCTGTAAGCGCGGTTGTAGGTACCTTCGCTGCACCCCATCTCCTTCATCACCTCTGCCCGGAGCTGGGTGCTGGGCATACTCCCCAGCTTGCTCTCGGCCAGCACATTGAGGATGGCCTGCGCGGTATCCTCTTTGGTCTGGGCGGTGCGGACGCGGCGCTCCTCCACGAAGTCGGCGTCCTTCTTGTCGGTGCGGCTGTCAAAGACGGCCACGGCTGTTTTCACGCCCTCCACCTGCGCCTGCTCGATGTGGAGCAGGGCCGTCCGGGCCGGGGCGGAGTAGCTGCTCTTCTCGTGGCTGAGGTAGAGCTTTTCGCTGTTCTTGTCGCGGCCCATCATGAGGACGCTGCGGGCGATGTCCCAGATGTCGGAGCTGTCGGCCAGACGGGCGCGGCCCGAGACGTTGGCGCGCTTGTTGGTGTGCATCGAGATGAGGGCCGCGCAGCCGTGCTTTGCGCAGAGGGCCTTGAGGGGCAGCAGGGCGCTGCGCATCTGGTTGCGGCTGGCCATCTCCACCCCCGCGGGCAGAAAGCTCTGCAGCGGGTCGATGATGACGAGGGCGGGCGCGGCCTTCCCCACGTACTTTGCAAAGCTGGTGTCCGGGATGCAGAGCGGGCTGCCGGTGCGGGCAAAATAGGCGTCGCTGGTGACCACCATCACCCGGCTCATATCGGCCCCTGCCGCCGTCAGGCGGGCTTTGAGCACCTTGCCGGGGTCGTCCTCGCCGGAAAAAATGAGGACGCTGCCGGTCTTCTCCGGCGGCTGGGGGAAGAAGCCGGAGGTCCGGCCCGCCGTGACATAGGCAATGAGCTGGGCCTGCCAGATGCCCTTGCCGGTGCCGCCGTCGGCACCCAGAAGCGACACCTCCCCCATGGGCAGCAGCCCATCCACCAGCCAGCTCACGTTCTGGATGGGGACGTTCTCGAGGCAGTCGGGGGTGAAGTTGAAGGGCGCGGCGCGGCGGCGGTCCCGGAAGCGCGCCCGGGCCGCGTCGGCCTTTTCCCGGTAGGCGGCGTAGTCCTCGGCGATGCGGCTCTGGAACTCCTCCCGGCCCACCGCTTCCAGCTCGCTCTTGCCGTCGGTCAGCCAGCGCTCCATCCGGAAGGTCAGGCCCTGCCAGAAGCCCAGCTCCTTCGCCCTCGCCTCCACCAGCTCGGAGCGGCTGAGGACGTCCTCGGGGCGGTCCTGCCCGGCGAACCAGTAGGTCAGCCGGGAAAACAGCTCCTCTTCGGTGCGCACCGTGCCGAGGTAGGCCACGAAGTCGTCGTAGCTGCCCGGGGTGCGGTCGGTCATGTTTTTCTGCATAAAAACTCCTTTCATGGGTTGTTTTGTTGCTTTTATTATAACCACGAAAGGTTGTGCAGTCAACGCAAGCTTTCGGCGTATTTTTGCGCTGAAAAATGAGAAATCCCCCTCGGGGCGGATGCTCCGAAGGGGAAAATTTTAATGATGGCAGATGGAAAGCAGGAAGCGATACTTAGAGCCGTTCGCGCGGGTCAGCACGACGGAATCAAACCATGCCTTGCCATGGTAGGGAGTCGATTGTCCGTCCCAGAACCATTTACTGGTACGGACAAGCAACTTCAGCTGCTCTTTCGGAGTTCCGGAAGAGGCGTTCCCGAATTGGAACCATGCCTCTGCGCTTCCATAGGTTTCTTTATTCAACACTCCTGTTGCAAGTTCCTCCAGTTTCTCCTTGGGCAAATCATGTACGGTATCTTCCCAGCTTTTTCCGTTCGTCTCGCACTCTTTCGTGCAGTACTCATCGATTGCCTTAACAAATTCTTCCAGATGGGGAATGTCATAGACCGGAGTGATATTTGCATACGTCGAGCTGGTATACGTGCCTTTTTTCAAAAACTCCACATAGGCCGCCGCGACTGCGCGGTTTTCGGCTTCCTCCGCCGTCGAGCCGCCGCCAGTAGTGCCGCCGGTATTGCCGCCGGTATTGCCGCCGGTCGAGCCGTTATTGCCGGTGCCGGTGCTGCCGGTGCTGCTCGACCCGCCGCCAAAAATCGAATCATACACGAGCTCGGCTGCGTCCAGCGGGGTGCAGGCGGTGAGGGTCGCTGCGGTCATCACGCCTGCAAGGGTGAGGGCAAGAAGCTTTTTCAGTTTCATGGTGGTTCCTCCTTTTTCTTGGGGTTATCTCTACCACTATTATACTCCCCCCCCCCCCCCTCATGGCAAGGCCGTTTCATGTCGTTTTCGGGGCGATTCATGCAGCAAAAAAGCCCCCGGGGAGGTTGACCTCCTTGGGGGCTTGGCATTTATTGTATCTTTTTGGCGAATTATATGATATAATAGTCCTGCGGCTCGTCCCGCCCAATCTACCAAGGATGGGAGAAGGGGGGTGTCGCCTTATGGCGTATATTTTTTCTTTTGTTCTGTCCGTCGCAGCGAATGTAGCGTCCTACTACATCTGCAAGTGGCTTGACGGATGGCTGAAGGGCCGTAAGCACTAAAAAGGACCCCCTTTCGGAGATTGCCGCTCCGGGAGGGGGTCTTTCCTTTGGGTGCGCCGATGGCGTATTTGCTTTTTCTTTTGCTACTTTTATTATATGCGATTCTCTGCAAAAGTCAAGCATTGCACAGAAAGTTTACAGTCACTCTTCTCTTGACATTTATTGTATCTTTTTGCCGAAGTTTATGATATACTTGTTTTGCGGCCTTGCCCGCCCATTTTATTGGGAAGGGGGTGAGCACCATGAGTCCATTTTTATCTCTTATCCAGTCCGTCGCAGTAAACATAATCTCACATTGTGTTTGCAAGTGGCTTGACGGATTGTCTACGGGCCGTAAGCACTAAATAAGGAAACCCCCTTTCGGAGCGGCAACTCCGTGAGGGGGTTTTCTTTTGCTTTGGCGAGCACCATGAGTACTCTTATCTCTTATGCTTTTATTATATGCCATTCCCCGCAAAAGTCAAGCGTTGCACAGAAAGTTTACAAGCCTGCTGCTTTCATTTTGCAAGTTCCTCATACACGTGCTTGTTACGGTCCATCAGCTTCAGCGAAGAGGCCAGCACATCGTCATCTGCTGCGGCCTGCATGGCATCTGCCTGGTTGAAATCACACTTCACTCTTCTCTCTCCTTTTTTATGCCGAACAGCCTCCGGAGCAAGCCTCTCAGGCACTTGGGGCTTTTGAGAACGACCACCTGCATAGAGCCGACCACCTTTCGTCGCTTGATACGCCATTATAGGCGGTCTGCGCCCGGAATGTTCCGGTTCAGCTCAGGATCGGCCCGTCCGGCACCGTCTCCACCACCACCAGCGCGCCCTTTTGGGTGGAGATGGTGATGCAGTCGGAGCCCTCGGCATACTCGTTGCTGACGCCGAGGGGGTAGCCTGCGGTGAGGACGGCGTCGGTCAGCTCGTAGAAGGAGCCCCGCTCCGAGACCCCCTCTGCCCTGCCCTCCATCGGGAAGACCGAGAGGTAGAAATACTCATTCCTAGGGTAGCGGCGGGTCTCGCCGGGCATCACGAAGGTGATGCGGCTGCGCTCGTCCAGAAGCGTGGCGCGGACGCCCCGCTGTTCGAGGCCGAGGCCGGTGCAGAGGTTGGCCAGCGTATGCTCGAGGCGTCTGCCGCCCAGTACACCCAGCAGCAGCGCCTCGTCGAAGCCCTTTTCGGAGGCCAGCTTTGCCGCGTACTCGGTGTCGGTGTCGTCCTTGACGTGGGGCAGGATGATGGTGTCGTCGCCCTCCTGCGCCGGGCAGGGCGCGGTGTCGAAGTCGCCCACGATGATGTCGGGGCGGCAGTGGAGCGGCACACAGTTGCGGTAGCCCGCGTCGCAGGCAATGATGGTGTCGCCGGGCCGCAGGGCCGACGCCAGCGAGGCGCTGACCGGGCAGGCGGAAATGATAACACAGCGGGACATGGGATTCCTTCTTTCTGGGAAGTGTGATAACACAGCGTCTTTTTCTGTATCTTTTTGTCGATGTTTATGATATACTGGTTCTGCGGTTCATCCCCGCTATCTTACGGGAGAGGGGGTGGAGATCTTGGCCTACCTAATGGCATTCTTGGTAGCGGTCGCGGCAAATCTGGCGTCTGACATCATGTCCCGCTTTATTTGCAAGTGGCTTGACCGTTACGACGATGACCGTAAGCCCAACTAAAAGAGAACCCCCTTTCGGAGCGGGCACTCCGGGAGGGGGTTTTCTCTTTCTTGGGATGGTCAACTTGACCTTTGGCATTCCTGACCTTAGTATACCCGATTCCCCGCAAAAGTCAAGCGCTGTGCGGAAAGTTTACGGGGCTGCCCTCTCCGTCAGCGGCTGAGAGGGTACTGCCACTCCTTCACATCCTTGACCTCATCGTACATGGCGCAGTAGCTGTCGTAGCGGGTCTGGGAGAGCTTGCCTTCCGCAAGGGCGGCGCGGACGGCGCAGCCCTTCTCGGAGCGGTGGGAGCAGCCGGTGAACTGGCACGCGCCGAGGTAAGGCCCGAACTCCGGGAAGGCGTGTTCCAGATTTTCTTTCGGGATGAAGCCCGCCCGGCTGGCCTCGAGGCTGGCGAAGCCCGGGGTGTCGGCGATGCGGCCCCCGAAGGCTTCAAAGATGGTCACCTCGCGGGTGGTGTGACGGCCACGGCCCAGCTTCTGGCTGATGGCGGCGGTCTGACGCTCCACGTCGGGCAGGAGGGCGTTCAGCAGGGTGGATTTGCCCACGCCGGAGTTGCCGCAGAAGGCGCAGAGACGGCCATTGATCCAGTGCCTGATGTCGTCCAGACCCTCGCCGGTGGCGTAGTCGATGCGGATGAAGGGCAGGGTCGATTTTTCGTAGGCGCTGCGCAGGAACTCCGCCTCGGCGAGGTCGCCTTTGGTGCAGACGATGACGGGCTGGACGCCCTTGTCCACCGCGATGGCCGAGAGCTTATCCAGCACGAGGGTGCTGGGGGTGGGCTGGGTGGTGCTTGCCACGAGGAACAGCACATCGAGGTTCGCCATGGGCGGGCGGACGAAGATGTTCCGCCGGGGCGCAATGTCCGCGATGACCGCCCCGCCGTTCTCGGTCTCCAGCGTCACCACGTCGCCCGCCACGGGGGTGATCTTCTGCTTGCGGAAGATGCCCCGGGGCTTGCACTCCACGATGCCTTCCGACGTCTTAACGTAATAAAATCCGCCGATTCCTTTTGTGATATAACCTGTCATACCTTCTCCTTTAGCCCAGCCAGGACGTCCACCAGTCGCTGAGACCGCCGCCGGTGGACGAAGACGAGCTGGCGCCGGTGCTCTCGCTGGAAGAGCTGCCGCCCCCGAAGAGGCCGCCCAGCCAGCCGCCGGAGCCGCCGCTGCTATCGCTGGGTGCTTCGGGTTCCGGTGCAGGCTCAGGGCCTGCGCTGACCACGACGCTGACCCGGGTGTTCAGCTTGGCCGATGCGCCCTCGCCGGGGTTCTGGCTGATGATGCTGCCCACGGGCTGGTCGCTGTACTGCTCGGTCTGGCTGCCCAGACCCAGTTTCCGCTGCACCAGCAGGGTGCGGGCGTCGTCCACGTTCATGCCGATGAGGCTGGGGACTTTGGTGGTGGTGGCCACCTGCGGGCGGCTGACGTAGATCACCACCGTGGTGCCTGCGGCCACCTGACTGCCTGCGGCGGGGTCGGTGCGGATGATGGAGCCTGCGGCCACCGACTCATCCACGGCCTGAGTGACCAGCACCGACACGCCCAGGTCCTTCAGCTGCTGTTCGCCGTCGGCCTGCACGTAGTTGGTCAGGTCGGGGACGGTGACGTAGTGGATGCCGAGGCTGACGGTGAGGGTCACGCTCTGGCCCTCGCGGACGGTGCGGCCCGCCACCGGCGACTGCTTGTAGACATGGCCTGCGGCGTAGTCGTTGTTGTACTCCTCTTCCCAGTTGACGACCACCTGACCGGAGGCCACCTGCTCAGAGGCGTTCACCTCGTCCTGCGTCATGCCGCTGAAATCGCCCAGCACGATGTCGGCGCGGTCGGTCATGATGTTGCTGGAATCGTTCAGGATGGTCCAGCACAGGGCCGCACAGGCCAGCGCAAAGGCCGTCGTGATGCCCAGCAGCACCGGCATAAAGCCGCTGCGCTTCTTCTTTTTCGCCTTAGCTTTGGGGCGGGCGGGATTCGCCGCCGGTTTCTCCGGGGGTCTGCGGATGCTGCGTTTCTGCGGCATGGGGTCATTCACCACCTTTTCAGGTTCTTCTTTTACATATTGATACTGGAACGTGACGGAGGGGTCCTGCACGTAGGCGTCCAGCGCTTCCAGCATCTCTGCGGCGCTGGAATACCGGTTGACCGGCAGCTTCGCCATGGCGCGCTCCGTGATCTGCACGAGGCCCAGCGGCACCTCCGGGGCAAGCTCGGCCAGCGGCTTCGGGGTGTCCCGGATCTGCTTGCGGGCCACCTCCACCATGTCGTCGGCGTCGAAGGGCAGCCTGCCCGAGAGCATCTCGTACATCATGACGCCCACGGAGTAGATGTCGCTCTTGGGGTCGGTCTCCTCCCCCTTCGCCTGTTCGGGGCTGATGTAGTGGACGCTGCCCATGGTTTTTTTGCCGTTCTGGATCTGGTTCTCGGCCCGGGAGATGCGGGCGATGCCAAAGTCCATCATCCGCAGCTGGCCGTTGTCCAGCAGCATGATGTTCTGGGGCTTGATGTCCCGGTGGACGACGCCGTTGCGGTGGGCGTGGTCGAGGGCGCGGAGGATCTGGGCGATGAAGTGGACGGTCTCCCGGCTGGTGATCTTGCCGCCCCGCTCGTTGAGGTACTCCCGGAGGGTCATGCCCTCCACGCACTCCATAACGATATACTGTAAGTTTTCGCTGACAGAGACGTCGTAGACCTTGACGATGTTGGGGTGGTTGAGCAGGGAGATGGCCTTGGACTCGTTCTTGAAGCGGCGGACGAGGTCGGCGTCATGCATCAGCTCCTGACGCAGCACCTTGACGGCCACCACCGTGCCTTCCGGCACAGGCCCGCCGGGGGCAGAGACCACGGCCTTGTAGACATTGGCCATGCCGCCTGCGCCGATGAGCTCCTGAATGGTGTAGAGCCCGTCCAGCGTCTTGCCGATGAGATTATCCATGCTTCACCTCCAGCGGCTCCACGCCCAGCAGCAGCGCGGTGATGTTGTCGGGGCCGCCGCCCGCGTTGGCAGCGTCCACCAGCCGGTCGGGGATGTCGTAGAACCCGCCCTTCGTGAAGATCTCCTCGATCTTTTCCTTGGGCAGGACGTTGGTGAGGCCGTCGGTGCAGAGCAGGATCATATCGCCCTTCTGCACCGGCACGCTGGTGAACTCGGGGTCGAGGCGGTAGTCCACGCCCAGCGCCCGGGTGATGATGTTCTTCTGGGGGTGATGCTCGGCTTCCTCGGCGGTGATGGTGCCGCAGTCCACCAGCTCCTGCACGTAGGAGTGGTCGTGGGTGAGCTGGGTGAGTCTGCCGTCCCGGACGAGGTAGGCCCGGGAGTCGCCTGCGTGGCAGATAAAGGCGTTGCCGCCCCGCACGAGGGCGCAGACCGCCGTGGTGCCCATGCCCGCCAGCTCCTCCTCCCGGGAGGCTTTCTGGAAGACGAAGCGGTTGGCGCCCGTGAGCGCCCGCTTCAAAAACTTTTCCTCGTCGCCGGGCAGGCACTGGGCGTACTGCTCGTGGAAGCTGTGCTCGATGACGTCGCAGGCGCTCACGGAAGCCTCACGGCCTCCCCGCGCACCGCCCATGCCGTCGCACACGAGGCCCCAGGCCGCGTCGCTGTTCAGCTCGCCTGCCCGGTAGTCGTCCTGATTCTCGGGGCGGACGCTGCCAACGTCTGTTTTTCCTGCAAGTTTCATAGGATTCTCCTTCTCAAACTTTGCCGTTCATCTCGTCGCGGCGGAGCTGGCCGCAGGCGGCGCTGATCTCGCTGCCCAGACGGCGGCGGACGGTGGCGTTGACGCCGAGGCTTTCCAGCTTCTGCTGGAAGCGCCGGACGTTGGCGGCGTCGGTGGCCGAATAAGGGCTGCCGTCCACCGGGTTGATGGGGATGAGGTTGACGTGAGCGCCCATCCCCCGGATGAGGTCGGCCAGCTGCCTGGCGCAGGCGTCGGAGTCGTTGACCCCCCGCACCATGGAGTACTCGAAGCTCACTCTCCGGCCCGTCGTCTCCTGATACCGGCGCACGGCCTGCATCAGCACCTCCACGGGGTAGGCGTCGTTCACGGGCATCATGCCGCTGCGGATGTCGTTGTTGGGGGCGTGGAGAGAGACGGAGAGGGTGAGCTGGAGCTTCTTCTCGGCCAGCTGGTCGATCTTCGGCACGAGGCCGCAGGTGGAGAGGCTGATGTTCCGCATCCCGATGTTCACGCCCTCGGGGGACGAGATGTTCTCGAGAAAGCGCATGACTTCGTCGAAATTATCCAGCGGCTCCCCAATGCCCATCAGCACGATGTGGGAGATGCGCTCCCCGATGTCCTTCTGGGCGGTGTAAATCTCGGAGCAGATCTCGCCCGCCTCGAGGTTGCGCACCCGGCCCGCCTGGGTCGAGGCGCAGAAGCGGCAGCCCATCCGGCAGCCCACCTGAGTGGACACGCAGACCGTGTTGCCGTAGTGGTAGCGCATGACGACGGTCTCGATGCAGTTGCCGTCGGCCATCCGCAGCAGGTACTTCACGGTGCCGTCCTTGGCCTCCTGCCGCCGCTCGATGATGGGCGCGGCGATGTAAAATGCCTCCTCGAGCTTTGCCAGCAGGGCTTTGGGCTGGTCGGTCATGGCCGAAAAGTCGGTCACGAGCTTCTGGTGGACCCAGTGGAAAATCTGCTTGGCCCGGAAGCCGGGCTGGCCCATCGCTTTCAGCTCCGCTGTCAGCTGTTCCAGCGTCAGGGAGGATATACAGCGTTTCATCTCCATGAAAATCTCCTTTTGTCAGGAATCACGTTTCTGCATCGCGCAGAGGAAAAAGCCGTCCATGCCGGTGCGGGTGGGGACGGAAAGCGCACCCCAGTCCCCCACCGTCATCCCGGCCGGAAAGCGGACGTCCGGCGTCACCACCCGGAACTCCGGGTGTCGGCCCACGAAGGCCCGCACCTGCTCTTCGTTCTCGGCAGGGTCGATGGTGCAGGTGGAGTAGACCAGACGCCCGCCCTCTTTCAGGTGGGCGGCGGCTGTATCCAGAATGGCCGACTGGGTGGCCAATAATTCATCGTGACGCGCTTTTTCGAGGGTCTTGTACCGGATGTCCGGCTTCTTGGCGAGGATGCCAAGGCCGCTGCAGGGGGCGTCTACCAAAATGGCATCCGCCATGGGCAGGTCGGCGTCAGGCTTTGTGCCGTCGGAGACCCGGGGCTCCACGTGGGCAAACCCCATCCGCTCCACGGCCTTGCGGATGAGCTGGACGCGGTTCTCGCTGACGTCGCAGCTCACCAGCCGCCCTTCGTCCTGCATCTCCTCGATGAGGAGCAGGCTCTTGCCGCCGGGGGCGGCGCAGAGGTCGAGGACGGTATCGCCGGGCTTTGCCTCCACACAGAGGGCGGCAAGCTGGCTGGCCTGCCCCTCCACATGGAAATATCCGTCCCGGAAGAGCCCGCTCTCTGCCGGGCTCCCCTCGAAGCGGGCTAAGACGCTGCCCGGCACAAGGCCCGGGGCGGCGGTCTTCGCGCCCGAGGCCAGCAGCTTTTCGCAGAGGGCTTCCGGCGTCCCTTTCAGGGGGTTGGCCCGGAGGCTGGTCAGGCCGCCGTCGGCGGTGTGGGTCAGGATGTCCAGCGCCTCGTCGGGGTAGTGTTCGTGGAGGAAGGCTGCCACGTCCCGGCCCGCCGAGCCCAGCACCATCAGCCGCTCCACCTCGTCGGCGAAGACGGCAGAGCCGAGGTCATAGCCGATGGCCCGGCGCAGCACGGCGTTCACGAGGCCGGAGGCGCTGGCTTTTTTGAAGGTGCGGGTCAGCTTGACGGCCTCATTGACCGCCGCCGAAGCAGGCACCTGCATATAGCGGGCCTGCGCCAGCGCGGCGCGCAAGATCTCCCGCACCTGCGGGTCGAGCTTTGCAAGCCCTTTGGGCAAAAACTGGCTCAGGATATAGTCCAGCGTCCCCTGATGTTCCAGCACGATGTAAAATATCGCGCTGGCAAATGCTTTCTCGCGGCCTTCCAGCTTCTGGCGGCGCAGCTCTGCGTCGAGGATGAGGTTGGAGAAACCGTCCTGCTCCTGCCGCACCAGCGCCGCCACCGCCGCCGCGCGGGGGTTCGGGCCGCTCACAGGCTGTCCCCCGCCTTGAGGCGGAGTCCGGCGGCGAAGGAGGTGCCGTCCATGGGCTTCTTGCCCTCCGGCACCACGTGCAGAAGCTGGATCGCGCCCTCGCCGCAGGCCACGGTCAGGGGCTTGGTGGCGAGGACAGTGCCGGGAGCTTCGCCGTGGCTTTCCGCCACCCGGCTCTCCATGACCTTGACCTTCCTGCCGCCCGCCGTCACGAACCATGCCCCGGGCCACGGGTTCATGCCCCGCACCCAGTTGTGGATGTGGTCGGCGCTGTCGGTCAGATGGAACTGGGCCATCTCCTTGCTCAGCATGGGGGCGACGGAAGCGTTCTCGTGGGCCTGAGGCTCTGCCTTGAGCGTCCCGGCTTCGATGGCAGGCAGGGTCTCGCAGAGCACCCGTGCGCCCACGGCAGTGACCCGGTCGAACAGCTGGCCGCTGGTCTCCTCGGGGTCGATGGCGATCTTCTCGCAGGCCAGCATGTCGCCGGTGTCGAGGCCCTCGTCCATCTGCATGATGGAGACGCCCGTCTCGGCGTCGCCGTTCAGCACCGCCCACTGCACGGGGGCGCTGCCCCGGTATTTCGGCAGCAGGGAGACGTGGAGGTTGATGCAGCCGTATTTCGGCGCTTCCAGCACCGATCTGGGCAGGATGCAGCCGTAGGCCACCACGACGATGAGCTCCGGAGCCAGCGCGCGGATGTTCTCGTCCTCGCCGCCGTCCCGCAGGGTGCGGGGCTGAAAGACGGGGGTGCCGTGGGCCAGCGCCACTTCCTTCACCGGGGGTGCGGTGAGCACCTGCTTGCGGCCCACGGGCTTATCGCGCCGGGTGTAGACCGCGCAGATGTCGTGGCCCGCCTCATACAGGGCTTTCAGGCAGTCCGCCGCAATGTCCGGCGTCCCCATGAACAGAATGCGCATCAGTCGTTCTCCTTCTTCTTGGCGGCAGCGGCGCGGCCCTCCTCGGTGTCCTCATAGAAGAACTCGCTGGACTCCATGATGGTGATGCCGTCCAGATGGTCGTTCTCGTGCTGGATGCAGCGACCCAGCAGACCGTCGGCTTCCAGCTCGAACCATTCGCCGTTGCGGTCCTGCGCACGCACCTTGACGGCAACCGGGCGGGTCACAGCGCCGTTATGTCCTGGGAAGGACAGGCAGCCCTCGTAGGCGGTCTCCTCGTCCTCAGACACGGCGAGAATTTCCGGGTTGACGAAGTCGATGAACTTGTACTCGTAGTTTTCGGGGATCTCCTCCGGGGCGTCGGTGGTGTCCCACACCACGAAGACGCGGCGCAGCATCCCCACCTGCGGGCCTGCGAGACCCACGCCATCGGCGGCGATCATCGTCTCGCGCATATCGTCCAGCAGGGTGGCCAGACGGTCATCGAAGTTGGTCACCGGGCGGCAGACCTTGTTCAGGATGGGGTCGCCCTCTTTTACAATGTTGCGGATAGCCATGAAGTATACCTCCAAATAATCTTATCAAATATCACCGTCAGAATGCATATCCACCACCACGGTGGCCTTGGCGGGCAGCTTTTCCTGCTCGTAGAGGCCGAGGGTCTGGCGGACAAGGTCGCGGAAGCGCCGGTCGGCGCGGCACTTGATGGTGAGCTTGTAGCGGTAGTTCTCGTTGATCTTTTCGATGTTGCCGGGGGTGGGGCCAAGCACCCGGAGGGGCAGGTCCGGCTGCTGCGCGGCCTGACGGCCTAAGAGGGCCGAGAACCGGGCGGCGGCCCGGGCCACCTCAACTTCCTTCGGGCCGGAGAAGCCCACGACGCAGAGCCCGCAGAAGGGCGGGTAGAGGCCCAGCTTGCGGTAGGCGATCTCCTGCTCGAAGAAGGCGTCGTAGTCCTGCGCGGCGGCGAGGTTGAGGACGGGGTTGTCGGGGTCGGTGGTCTGGATGATGGCGAAGCCCGGGTCTTTCGCCCGGCCGGAGCGCCCCACCACCTGCGTAATGAGGCTGAACACCGTCTCGTAGGCCCGAAACCCCTGCGCAAAGAGCAGCGAGTCGATGCCGAGGACGCCCACGAGGGTCACGTCCTCGAAATCGAGGCCCTTGGCCACCATCTGCGTCCCCACCATGATGTCGTACTCATGCCGGGCGAACTTCGCCAGCAGCTTTTCGTGGGCGTCTTTGGCGGCGGTGGAGTCCTGGTCCATCCGCAGCACTCTTGCCTCCGGGAAGAGCTGGGCCAGCTCCTCCTCGGCCTTCTGGGTGCCGAAGCCCCGGTAGAGCAGCTTGCCGCCGCAGGCGGGGCAGGTCTTGGGGGGCGGGTCGAGCTGGGTGCCGCAGTAGTGGCAGAGCAGCTTATGGCCCGCCTTGTGGTAGACCATGGGGACGCTGCACTTGGGGCATTTCAGCACCTCGCGGCAGTCGTCGCACTGGGCCATGGTCTGGTAGCCGCGGCGGTTGAGCAGCAGGATGGTCTGCTTGCCCGCGTCGAGGTTGCGCCGGATGGCGTCTTCCATGGCAAGGCTGATCTCCCTCGGGTTGCCCGAGGCCAGCTCTGCCCGCATATCCACGATCTGGACGCTGGGCAGCGGGTTGCCGCCGTAGCGCTGGGTGAGCCGGACGAGCTGGGTGCGGCCATTCCGGGCGGCGTAAAAGCTCTCGGTGCTGGGGGTAGCGCTGGCCAGAAGGAGCAGGGAGCCGTTCTCCGCCGCCCGCTGCCGGGCCACCTCGTGGGCGGCATACCGGGGTGCGGACTCGGAGCGGTAGGTGTGCTCCTGCTCCTCGTCGATGATGACGAGGCCGATGTTCTCCAGTGGGGCGAAGACGGCGCTCCGCGTCCCCACCACGATGTCGGCACCGCCGTCCTGTATCATCTGCCATTGGAGCAGACGCTCGGTGTGGTTCAGGGCCGAGTGCTGGACGGCCACCCGCCGCCCGAACCGGCTCTTGAGACGGAGGATCATCTGAGGCGTCAGGCTGATCTCCGGCACCAGCACGAGGGCGCGGCGGCCCAGCGCCAGACACCGCTCGATGAGCTTTAAGAACACCAGCGTCTTGCCGCTGCCGGTGACGCCGTAGAGCAGCGCCGAGTGGGGGGCGGTGTCTTCGAGGCCGGGCAGCAGGGCGTCATAGGCCGCCTGCTGCTCTGCCGTCAGGGTGATGGGCTCGTTTTTCAGCGGGATAGACGAATACAGGTCGATGGATTTGTTCACCTTGCTGCATTCGACGACGCCCTTGGCGCAGAGGTTGTCCAGCACAGCTTTGGTGATGCCGTGGGCCTCCATCTCGTTCTGGGTGCGCTCTCCCCCGCTCAGCAGGGCCACTGCCGCCAGCTGCTTGGCCGTGGGCCTGGGCTTTTGCTGCAAAGCCCCCACCAGCTTATAGCTGTTCTCGGTGTGGCGGGTGAGCTGCTTTTGGAGCACCGGCGTCACGCCGTCCGCCGCGAGGGCGGGCTTATACTGCGCCCCATAGGGGATGACCGCCTTGACGGCCTCGTAGTAGGTACAGAAGGTGCGCTCCTTGAGGAAATGCACCAGCCGCAGCAGCTCCGGCGTCAGGCAGGCCGAGGCCGGGGCCACGTCGAAGAGGTACTTGAGCTTTGCGTGTTCCGGCTCTTCGTCGCAGGCCAGCACCACGCCCATCCGGGCCTTGCTCCCCCGCCCGAAGGGCACCAGCACCATGCTGCCGAGGCGGACGGCCTCCTGCTGGTCGGGCATGACGGCGTAGGTATAGAGTTTGTCGAAGTGGAAGGTCGCGTTGCTCACGGCAACGCCTACCGTTTTTGGCATTCGCGGCTCCTTGTTATCTGTCGAGGCCGGCCCGCTGGCGGATGATGCCGTAGAGCTTCTCAGCGCAGGCGTCCACCTCGTCGTTCACGAGGGTGAGGGTGAACTTCTCCTGCTCGGCCAGCTCCTTCTTTGCGGTGTCGAGGCGCTCGAGGATGCTGGCTTCCGTCTCGGTGCCGCGGCCCCGGAGGCGGCGTTCCAGCTCCTCCACGGAGGGCGGCAGCAGGAAGATGGTGGTAGCCCCCGGGAACATCCGGCGGATGTTGGCCGCGCCGTGGACGTCGATGACCAGCACCACCAGCTTGCCCGCCTGGAGGCGCTTATCCACCTCTTCGCGGAGGGTGCCGTAGTAGTTGCCGTTGTAGAAGTTGTGCTCCACCACCTGATCGGTGTCGATGAGGTGCTGGAACTGCTCCCGGGTGCGGTAGTAGTAGTCCACACCCTCCTGCTCGCCGGGGCGGGGTGCGCGGGTGGTGGCGGAGACGGTCTTTTCGATCTCGGGGTGGGCCTCGCGCAGGGCCTTGACCACACTATCCTTGCCGGTACCGGCGGCACCGGAGACGACAAACAGGTACTTTTCGTTTTCCATTTTTTACTGCTCCTCTGTCGGTTTCCCTTCCGGCTGGCCCGCAGCGCGGCTTGCCACCGTCTCAGGCGTCAGGGCCGAAAGGACTACATGGTCGGAGTCCATGATGAGCACGGCCCGGGTGCTGCGGCCATAGGACGCATCAATGAGCATCCCCCGCTCCCGCGCCTCCTTCACCAGACGCTTGACCGGCGCAGAGTCGGGGCTGACGACGGCCACCACCCGCCCTGCGCTGACCAGATTGCCAAAGCCGATGTTGATGAGCTTCATCTGAACTCCTCCGTACTGTTTTTATTCGAGGTTCTGGATCTGTTCGCGGATCTTCTCGATCTCCGCCTTCATGTCCACCACCGTGCGGGTGATGTCCAGGTCCTGACACTTGGAGCCGATGGTGTTGGTCTCACGGTTCAGCTCCTGGGTCAGGAAGTCCAGCTTGCGGCCCACCGGCTCGTCCAGCTCCAGAATGGAGCGGTACTGGGCGATGTGGCTGCGCAGACGGACGGTCTCCTCGTCCACGGCGGTCTTGTCGCCGAAGATGGCGGCTTCCGTCAGGACCCGGGCGTCGTCGATGCTGCGGTCCTCGAGGATGGTCTTGAGCTTCTCGTAGAGGCGGGCGGTGTAGGCTTCGACGCGGCCTGCGCTCAGGGTCTCCACCCTGCCCACCCGCTCCTCGAGGAAGCACAGGCGGCTCTCCACGTCGGCCTTCATCTTGGCACCCTCGGCGGCGCGCATGGCGATGAAGTTGTCCAGCGCCTGAGCCGTCACGGCGGAGACGTCGGCCCAGAGCTGTTCCTCGTCCACGTCGGCGTGGCGGGTGGCCAGCACGTCCGGGAAGCGGGTCAGCGTCGAGACGGTGACGTCGTTCTTGATGCAGAGCTTCTCCGAAAGGTTCCGCAGGGCCTTCTGGTAGCTGCGGGCCAGCTCCATGTTGACGGTCACTTCTGCGTCGGCGGCCTCCACGTTCTGGATGGTCATGCTCAGCTCGACCTTGCCGCGGGTGACCCGCTCGTTGAGCTGCTTTTTCAGGCGGCTGTCCATGTAGCTGCAGCTGCGGGGGATGCGGGACGAATACTCGAAATACCGGGAGTTGACGCTGCGCAGCTCGACCGTGATCTCGCGGCCATTCAATACAGCAGTCCCCCGGCCAAAACCGGTCATGCTCAGGATCATATGCTCCACGTTTCCTCTCTGTTGATGGGTGGATATGCGGACAAATTACGGTATATGTATCCGCGTTTGGGTATACAGGCCCATGTTACGATACATATGTTATTATTCTACTCTGATGACCGCTTTTTTGCAAGTCGGGAACGCAAAAAATTGAGCTTTCCCCGTTCTGTAAAAGCTTGACCGACATGCCAAAGGCTCTCCCTCTGGGAGAGCTGGCGAACGAAGTGAGACTGAGAGGGCAAGCCCGGGACAAAAGAGGCTCCACGCGGCGATAAGCAGATTCTTTGTTAGAGCGATACTATCGCTGTGCTTTTACATCTCCGTCAGCATCCTTGCCCTCTCCGTCATTGCTTCGCAATGCCACCTCTCCCAAAGGGAGAGGCTTTCACGCGGTGGAAAGAGCGCAAAAAGCCCCCCGCATCTCTGCGGGGGGCTTGAAAAGCCTTATGCTGTTTTATCAGACGGGGTGAGACTTATTTGCAAAATCTGCATGGTCTGCATCCACACCCTGAGCCTTGGCGTTGCGCTTCTCGAAGAACTTGGGAGCGACCTGCGGGAACATGGCGTAGGTCAGGACGTCCTCTTCCTGGGTAGCCCACTTTGCAGCCTCAGCCTTCAGCTTGTCCATCTCGGGAGCGAGGGTGTCGGCAAAGCGGCAGGTGATGGGCTGCTCGTCGCCCAGGATCTTCTTGGTGAACTCGGCGCTGATGGGAGCGGGGGTCTTGCCGTAGTCGCCGTGGACCAGGCCCTTGAACTCCTTGGTGACCATCTTGTAGCGCTCGCCCAGGATGACGTTGAAGACAGCCTGGGTGCCAACGATCTGGCTGGTGGGGGTGACCAGCGGAGGATAGCCTGCGTCCTCACGAACGCGGGGGATCTCAGCCAGCACTTCGTCCAGCTTGTCTTCCTTGCCGGCATCCTTCAGCTGCTTGAGCATGTTGGAGAACATGCCGCCCGGCACCTGGTACAGCAGAGTGTTGGCGTCCACGCCCAGGCTCTTGGGGCTGATCTGGCCGTTGGCAATATACTTTTCACGGAGCTTAGCAAAGTAAGCACGCACGACATTCAGCTGCTTCAGGTCCAGACCGGTGTCGTAATCGGTGCCCTGCAGGGCAGCGACCAGGCTCTCGGTGGGCATGTGGCTGGTGCCCAGGCTCAGGGGGCTCATGGCGGTGTCGATGATGTCAGCACCTGCCTCGATGCCCTTCAGGATGGACATGGATGCCAGACCGGCGGTGTAGTGGCTGTGGATATCCACAGGGATGCTGACGGTCTCCTTCAGCTTCTTGACCAGGTCATAGCAGGTATAGGGAGTGAGCAGACCGGCCATATCCTTGATGCAGATGGAGTTTGCGCCCATCTCTTCCAGGGTCTTGGCGTAGGCAGCAAAGTACTCGTTGTTGTGCACAGGGCTCAGGGTATAGCTGATGCAGCCCTGCACATGAGCGCCTTCCTTGTTGGCTGCCTTGATGGCAGTCTGCAGGTTGCGGGGATCGTTCAGTGCGTCGAAGATGCGGATGACATCAATGCCGTTTGCCACGGACTTCTGCACAAAATACTCCACGGCATCATCTGCGTAGGGGCGGTAGCCCAGCATGTTCTGGCCGCGGAACAGCATCTGCA
>ERZ833515.1176-NODE-1176-length-18964-cov-9.932254_pt1 | contig 18964 bp, 19 predicted proteins | sample MGYA00519949_ERZ833515 | MGnify/ENA primary metagenome ERZ833515 (study PRJEB31850, sample SAMEA3708741) | human gut metagenome | biome: human gut; feature: human-associated habitat; material: faeces | place: China | collected 2014 ...
CAACGGCAGCTCGAGAATGCAGGTGGGAGTAGTGGTCTTCATGGGAATAGATTATTCCACAAACATTTCGGCCTCGCTAACCTCGCCCTGAAGGACGGGGCTTGCGCGAGGCCGGTTTTTTGGTCAAATCCCGCATCGGCCGCACGGTTGTAGCGGACGAGCGTCTCTTCGAGCGTCCGGCGGTCCACGCCCATCGCCAGGGCCATTTCGGCGACGCTTCCGGCCTTCTTCACGGCCCCGTTGATGAGCTTGAGGCCGAGCGTCGCGCCCTTGAAGGACTGCGCGTCCGTGATCACCCAGCAACGCCTGCCGGGGAGCGCGAGGATCGCCTCGGCGACGGCGTTCCAGGGACGGTTTTCATCCACGAAGCGGCGCCCCGTCTCGTCGACGTAGAGATCGCCGCCCGCACGGAAGCGTGCGGCCTCCGCAGCGGCGAAAGTTTCCCATGACGGCAAGCACATAGCTGCGGCCCGCTGCAGTTCCGGCACACGTTCAAAGCTCCGTCCCGCGGCTCGTCCGCGACGGAGCTTTTTCCATGTTTTCCATAGGGTTGATTTCTTTTCCGGAACGGTGCGCGTATCATTTCCCTCTGGCGGCCGCCTCCTCCAGCAACTGCAACAAATTGCAACTGAAATTTGACCCTAAGTACTTTCATCTATAAAATGCTGTCAATTTGAGCCGCGAAAACGCACCGAAGCGATCGCGGCCTTTTCATGAGGTTTTTCCGTCCCTTAATTCCCCAACTTGGAAGGAGATTCGTCAATGTCCACGACTGAGAACGCCCCTCTGACGATCCGCGACATGCTCGAGCCGGCGATCAAGGCCGCGGGCGGCTGGGTCAACACCCACGCCCACGCCGACCGCGCCTACACGCTGAGCCCGGACGTGCTCGAGATGCGCCGCACCTGCACGCTGCAGCAGAAGTGGGACGCGCTCGACCGCCTGAAGCGCGAGTCCACCGAAGAGGACTTCTACCGCCGCTTCTCGCTCTTCTTTGAAAACCAGATCTCGCAGGGCGTCACGGCGCTCGCGACCTTTGTGGACATCGACCCGCAGTCCGAAGACCGCGCCATCAAGGCGGGCCTGCGTGCGCGCGAGCACTACAAGGACCAGCTCACGGTGAAGTTCGCCAATCAGACCCTGAAGGGCGTGATCCATCCGGAAGCCCGCAAGTGGTTCGACATCGGCGCCGAGCTCGTGGACATCATCGGCGCGCTCCCGAAGCGCGACGAGCGCGACTACGGCAAGGGCGAAGAGGCGTTCGACATCATCATGGAGACGGCCAAGCGTCTCGGCAAGATGGTGCACGTGCACGTGGACCAGTTCAACGAGTCGCTCGAGTACGAAACCGAGCAGCTCTGCGAGAAGACGATCGAGCACGGGCTTGAGGGCCGCGTGGTTGCCATTCACGGCATCTCGATCGGCGCGCACTCGAAGGCCTACCGCCACCGCCTCTACGAGCTCATGAAGCGCGCGCAGGTGATGGTCGTCGCCTGCCCGACGGCCTGGATCGACACGCCGCGCTCCGAAGAGCTCGTGCCGATGCACAACTCCATGACCCCGGTCGATGAGATGGTCCCCGCGGGCCTCACCGTCGCCCTCGGCACCGACAACGTCTGCGACGCGATGGTGCCCTGGAACGCCGGCGACATGTGGCACGAGATGACGACGCTCGCCACGGGCTGCCGCTTCGACTACTTCGACGAACTCGTCAAGATCGCCACGGTGAACGGCCGCAAGGTGATCGGCATCGACTAATCCCACGAGGCTAGCAGGAGTTTTCTGAAATGTACGTTTCCCCCATCGCCAACGACATCCTCGCCGGTCACCTCGTGAACTACGGCGCCGTCTCGTTTCTCACCGAGAAGCCCATGCGCCTGAAGTCGGGCCTCGTGACGCCGATCTACGTGGACAACCGGTCGCTCACGGGCCACCCGGACGCCTGGCGCGACATCATCGAGACGATGTGCTCGCGCATCTCGCAGCTCGGCCTCAAGTTCGACGTGATCGCGGGCGTTGAAGGCGCCGGCGTCTCGCACGCCGCCGCCCTCGCCTACCGCCTCGGCAAGCCCCACATCTTCGTGCGCCAGCGCGCGAAGACCTACGGCGACCACAGCCGCGTCGAAGGCTCCTCGGTGAAGGGCAAGCGCGTGCTCATCATCGAAGACCACATCTCGACGGGCCTCTCGCTCCTCTCCGCGGTCGAGGGCCTCAAGGCCGAGGGCGCGATCGTCGAGGACTGCCTCGCGATCACCTCCTTCGGCATCGACGAGACGACGAAGCTCTTCGAGAAGGAGAACGTCACCTGCCACGAGACCTTCAGCTTCACGCTCGTGATCGACAAGGCCGTTGAGCTCGGCAAGATCGACGCCGCGCAGAAGGCGCTCCTCGTGGACTGGCTCGCCAACCCGTGGACCTGGGCCGCCCGCAACGGCCTCACCCCGACCGGGAACGAGAACTAAGACGCGCTCCATCCTCCTGAAGACCGGCTCCCGACCTTCAGGAAGACGTCCGCTCCGAAGAACCGCCGCACACCCAATGCCAGGTTGCGGCGGTTTTCTTTCGGTCTCCCCGACGCCGCAGCCCGCACCGCACGGCGGCTTGAGGGCGCTGTCTTCGGCGCCCGCTCATGCAGGATTTCTTCACGTCGCCCACGTCGACCAAACCTCGGAACGTTGATTTCGACCAAAAGTCCAAAAATTCCGTTTTTGCACCATTTTGGCACATCATGCAACCATGTGATGTTTATGCGGAATTTTTGTAAAGTTGGCGTCGAAAGACTGCCCTATTCTCAAAGGAATTTTCCGCCGCCCCCGCCGAGAAGAATCCCGCGCCCGCTAAGTCGAAAGACTGCCCTATTCTCAAAGGAATTTTCCGTCGTCTACGACGTCGAGGACGAGCGCGGCCGTCCGTCGAAAGACTGCCCTATTCTCAAAGGAATTTTCCGATTCGCGCGTGATGTCGTCGGCGACGGTCTGCACGTCGAAAGACTGCCCTATTCTCAAAGGAATTTTCCGGCCGCCCGCGACGCGAGGTCGGCCGCGGACAAATAAACCGGGAGCGGAAGGTCGAGTGCGAGAGGCGCTCGAGGAGCCGTGCGGTGCGGACGTCTTCCGGCATGGTTTAAAGGTTGCAGACAACAGCGGCATCATAACGCTCCGTTCCGTCCGGGCCTCGAGCGGTTAAACTCCCTCATTCCACCCGCGGACGGCGGGCGCTCCTGCGCTCCGTCCGCCGGAAATTTCTGAAGAAAAATTCGAAATGAAGTACCTGATCGTCGACGACCACGCCCTCATCACCGGGGCACTCTCCTTCATGCTCACGGACCGCGATCCCGCGGCGGAGGTGCATACGGCCGCCTCAGCCGAAGAGGCGCTCGAGCTTGTGGACCGCGAGGGCGATGCGGACCTCCTGATCCTCGACCTGTCGCTGCCCGGCGTCACCGGCACGGAGCTCATGGAGGAGATCGTGCGGCGCCAACCGATGTTGAAGATCCTCGTCGTCTCCGGCATCGCCGATCAGGAGAGCGTGATGCGGGTGCTGCAGTTGGGCGCCGCCGGGTTCGTCCCGAAGTCGCTCGACACGGAGATGCTCGGCAACGCCATCGACTTCGTGCTGAAGGGCGGCGTCTTCATCCCCTCGATGCTCCTCGCGGAATCCCAGCGCGCGGGGTTCTTCTCGCGCACGGCCGCGCAGATGAAGTCCGCCGCGGCCGAGCCCGTGCACCTGACGGACCGGCAAAAGGACGTGCTGCTGCAGCTCGCCAAGGGCGCGCCCATCAAGCGCATCTGCCGCGATCTTGAACTCTCCGAGGGCACCGTGAAGACCCACGTTGCGGCGATCTACCGCGCCTTCGGCGCATCGAACCGCACGGAGGCGCTGCTCGCCGCCCGCCGCGCGGGGTTCGACATCGACCTTTGACGCCTCAGGCGTCCGCCTCGTCGGCCTCCAGGTCCTCCCGGGAGGCGGGCGACGAGCGCCGCAGCGCCGCCACGGGCGCCGTGCGCGCCGACGCTTCAGCGATCGCCGCTGAAAGCGCCGCCCCGGACGCAGGCTTCTGCAGAATCACGGGGAGCGCCACCGGCGCCCCGCCCTTTTCGCGCAGGCGCCGCCAGTCGGCTTCGATGAGGTCGGCGGCGACCGCCGTGAGGAGCACCGTCGGCACGGGGTGCTTCACGCCCGCTTCGAGAAGACCCGCCGCCATGAGGCCCGTCGGCGCGTCGGCCCCGAGGTTGTAGTCGGAAACGAGGATGAGGCCGCCCGTCTTCGCCGCGGACTCCTCCACCTGCTCGAGGAATTCGTCGCTCCAGCAGTCGGCCGCCACCACCTCGGCGCCCCAGGACGAGAGCTTCGCGGAGAGCGCCTCCTTCACGAAGGGGTTGTCCTCCAGGAGCGCCGCCGTTGCGCCGAGCTCCGCCGGCGCCGCGCCGCGGGGCTCCGCCCTTTCGAGGACCCTCACCTGCTCGGCCTCGGCGAGGTTGAGGACGAGCCGGAAGACGCTTCCGCGCCCGACGCGCGAGCCCACGGTGAGTTCAATGCCGAGCTGACGGCAGATGCCGCGCACGATCGAGAGCCCGAGCCCGTAGCCGTCGCCCGGGCGGCGCTTGCCTGCGGCGCCCCGGTAGAAGGTCTCGAAGATGCGGGTCTTCTCTTCGGCGGTGAGCCCGGGGCCGGCGTCGTAGACGCCGAGCGAGACGCGGGTGCGCCCGAGGCGGCGCGCCGCCACCACCACTTCGGCGCCGGGCTTCTCGGTGTAGCGCAGCGCATTGGTGATGAGGTTCTGCAGGGCGCGCTTCAACATCAGCCGGTCCGTCGTCACGGCGGCCGGAATCGGCCGCACGCGGAACCTGAGTCCCTTCTTGAGCGCGAGCGGTCCGTAGACGCGATCGATTTCGGCGAAGAGCTCCGGGATCGAAATCACCTCCGGGTGGAGCTCGAGACGCCCGAACTCCATGCGGGTCACTTCGAGCACCTGCTCGACGAGCGTCGAGATCGCGGCCGAGGCCTGTGCGATCTGCTCGATCACGGGGGCGGTCTGCGGCGTTGCGCGGCGCTTGAGGATGTCCAGGAAGATTCCCATCGCCTGGAGCGGCTGGCGCAAGTCGTGGTTCGCGGCGGCGAAGAACTGCGCGCGCCGCTCGCTCTCCTTCTGGGTCGCCCGCCGGGCGTTCTCCGAGCGGGTCACCTCGACCTTGAGGCGCTGCACGAGGCGCTGGTTTTGGTCGTCGGCGAGAATCGAGGTGAGCATCATCTCGTTCAACCTCCGGCCCGAATAGAGGATGAAGCCCGTCACGACGAGGAGGATGAGCGCCATGATCATCTGCGAGACGCCGTACTGGGCGGCGACCGACACCGTCACGGGCGCGAGCGAGAGGAGCGTGAAGGCCGTGAGCGAGGGCATCCAGCACGAGTAGACGGGCCAGCTCGCGAACGTGACGGCGACGATCACGGCGACCACCACCACCTGGTAGATGCCCGACTGCGGCACCATCAGGGCCGCGCCCGCCGCGCCCCAGATGAGGCCGGCGCTCGCCGCGAGGATCGTCCAGCGGCGGATCCAGAGCCGCACGCGCTCGACGCGCCGGCCGTCGCGCCAGAAGCTCCTCACGAAGGCGAGCGACACCCAGAGCTGCACGAGGCCGAAGGCGCCCCAAATGATGAGGGCCGGACGCGAGGCGCCCAAGGTCCAGAAGGCCGCGGCGATCCCCGCCATGCCGATCGTCTGCGCGGCGAGCGCGACGGGGTAGAGCTTCAGGGACGTGAGGAAGAGCTTCACGAGCGTGCGCGCGGTGATGCTCCTCGAGGCGGGCAGCGACAGAAAGGCCTTGAGGAACCTCAGCACCGGCGGGCGGGCGGCGGACGTCACTCGATCCCCCCGGGGAGAAGCGTCCACGTGAGCGCAGCGGCGCCCTCACGGAGCGAGAGCTGCGCGGGTACGCCCACGGGGAGCGTCGCCTTCACGGGCTCGTGCCCGAAGGGCAGACCCGCCGCCATCGGAATCGACGCGGGAAGGCGCGAGCGGATGAAGCTCAGCGCCGCGGCGAGCGTCTGGTCGCCCTCAAAGCGCACCGCGTCGTCGGCGTTCGAGAAGTCACCGAGGATCACCGCGCGCTGCCGCGCGAGAATCCCGGCTTCGAGGAGCGTGAGGAGCATCCGCTCGGCCTTGTAGGCGGGTTCGGCCACGTCCTCGAGGAAGAGGATGCCGCCCTCGTGCGCAGCTTCGGGCATCCACGGGGTGCCGACAAGCGACGCGACGAGGCAGAGGTTGCCGCCCCAGAGCGTGCCCGAAAAGTCGCCTTCCGGGACTGCGCCGAGCAATTCCGGCGCCGTCCGCCAGACGAGCGGGCCCGGGTCGCCGCCGAAGACCACGGAGAAGCGCTCGACCGTGAAGTCGGGCGCGTCGATGAAGGAGGTCGCCATCGGGCCCTGCCAGGAGGGCCGCCCGGTGCGGGCGAGAAGCGCGAGGTTGAAGGCCGTGAAGTCGGAGAACCCCACCATCGGGGTCGCGGCGCGCCCGAGCGCCTCCCAGTCGAGGAAGGGCAGAATCCGCGTCATGCCGTAGCCGCCGCGGAGCGCCATCACGAGGTCCGCGTCCGTCTGCGTGAGGGCCGTCATGAAGTCTTCGGCGCGCCGCTCGTCCGTGCCCGCGAAGCGCCCGGCCTGCTCAAAGCACCCGCCCGTCAGGGTCGGAATCATGCCGAGCGCCTCAATGGCGGCGACGGCCGCCTCGCGCCGGTCGTGGTTGATCCTTCCCTCCTTGGTGAGCACCTGGTACGACGGGGCGGGAATCACCACCCGGCGACCGGCGAAGCGGGCGATGAGCGTCTTTTTGTCTTCACTCACGGTCAATTCTCCTTTTCTCGAGCATCCGATGCGTTGACTTCCTCACTCCTCGGGCGCCGCTCGGCGAAGAACGCCCGCACGAGCGCCTCACCCTCAGCCGCCATCAGGCCGCCCTCGATCACCGGACGGTGGTTGACGCCGGGGAGGTCAAAAAGCCTCAGCGCTCCTTCGAGCGCGCCGCGGCGGGCGTCGCCCGCGCCGTAGACGATCCGCGCGCAGCGGGCTTCGGAAATCGCGCCCGCGCACATCGGACAAGGCTCGAGCGTCACGTAGAGAGTCGTGCCGGCAAGTCGGTGATTCTCCCTTACGGCGGCGGCGCGCCGGAGCGCGAGCACCTCGGCGTGGGCCGTGGGGTCGCCGAGCGCGAGGGTTTCGTTCCCCGCGCGGGCGATGATCCGCCCTTCGGCCGCGACGACGGCGCCCACGGGCACTTCGCCGCGCGCGGCGGCGGCGCGCGCCTCCTCGAGGGCCGCCGTCATGCAGCGGCGGTCGACCTCGGGGTCCGCGGCGACGCCCTTCGGGGCGTTCACCGTGCGGTTGCGCGTCTGCAGCGACGCCTTCATGCGCGCGCGCCTGAGCGCCAGAATCTCGCGCGCGGCCTCGAGGTCGTCCTCGAGGCGCTTTTCCGAGACGCCCGGGAGGGGCTCGATGGCCGCGGTCCAGCAGTCCCCGGCGGCTTCAAGAAACCCCGCATCGCGCACGGCGGTGAGGAGCTCCTGCGCAGAGGCCGCGAGCCAGTCGCCCGGGCCGGCGAGGAACCGTTCAAGATGAGCCGTCACCCGCTCTTGCGCGAGCCCCTCCCCGCGGGGAAGGCCCAGGGCCGCGGCGCCCGCGACGACGCGCAGGTCGGCGGGGTCGCGCTGCGCGAGGGAGGCGAGCGGGGAGCCGCGGCGGATGGAGAGCGCCGTGAAGCGCTCGATGTCGGCGATCGAATAGTCTCGGGGAATCCAGCTGTACATGGGGCGTTGAGTGGGAGCAATGCTCGGGGAACCGTTTCCGGCATTCTACGAACCTCGGGCGCCGTCGCGCCGCCCTTCTATACTCTCTTGCCGACTTCGCGGCGCCCACCCTTGAGAAGCGCGCCGCTCCACCGCTCTAGAAGGAGATTCCTCTTGCGCCGCACGCTTCTTTCCGTTCTGCTCTCTGCGCCCATCCTTCTCGGAGCCGGCGCGGCGGCGGCCGCCTCATCCTCCTCCGCCGCCCCTGCGGCGCTCGCCGACTGCCTCTACAAGAACACCGGCACGGCCGAGCGCACGGTCTTCCTGCAATGGGCCTACGTCACGCTCGGGAAGACCGACGCCGCCAAAGCCGTGGCGGCCATTCCCTCGGCCAAGACGAAGCAGGTGGAGACCCAGGCGCAGACGGCGCTCACCAAGGTGGTCTTGAAGAGCTGCCCCAAGGAGGCGGTGAACGTGCTGCTCGCCGACCCGAGAAACGGCCTGCAGACGACGTTGGTCGCGCTCGCCGAGAAGCTCGTCGCGGCCGAGATCGAGAAGCGCACGACGCCGATCCTCAACCTGACGATCACGGATCTGCTACGCCGTTGACGCCCTCCCGGCGCGGCCGATTGAGAGGGCCGGGCGGCCGAACCGCGCCGCCTCAGGGGGCTCCGCCCGCTCGGGGGGCGCAGTGCGCTCAGCGCGCAGCCTTCCCGGATTTCGAAGGTTTTGCGCTCTGCGCCTCAGTCCACTCGTCCCAGGCCTTCTGCATTTCGATCCAGGGCGCGGCGCCCGTGCCGAAGACCTGGCCGGCAACGGCCGCCATCGGGTCGGTCACGGGCGCTTCGCCCGCGAGCACGGCGTCGAGCTCGGCGGGCGTGAGGCCGAACCACTTCGCCGCGACGGCAAGGGGCGTGTCTTCGAGCACTTCAGCGAGGACCGCGCCCGGGTGATTGGGCGCCTGCGCACGGCCGCGGCCGGCCGCTCCCCGCGCGCCGCCGCGGGATCCCTTCGAGCGGTTTGCGCCCGCCATCACTGCGCCCCCGTGAGGATCGCCTCGACGTCGTCGGCGGCGAGGGGCTTCAAGTGCCCCACCGGCCCCTTGCGGCAGCAGTGGCGCGCGAGCGCTTCAATCGGGCAGTCCACGGCGCCCAGGGTCGCCATCGTGGTGGGCATGCCGAGGGTCTGCAGCCACCCGGTGAACTTCGCGATGCCGAGCGCGATCGTCGCGGCGTCCTCCACCTGGGGTTCAACCTCCATCACGCGCACGGCGAAGTCCACGAAGCGCTTGGGCGCGAAGTGCGACACGTAGCGCATCCAGGACGGAATCACCACTGCGAGGCCGCAGCCGTGGACGATGTGTTCGTTCCAACCCGAGATCTCATGCTCGATCGCGTGGCAGGCCCAGTCCTCCTCGCGCCCGAGACCGAAGCAGCCGCTGTGCGCGAACGTGCCGGCGAGGCCGATCTGGCACCAGGCGTCGTAGTCGGAGGGGTCGGAGAGGACCTTCGGCCCGAAGGCGATGATGGTGCGCATCGCCGCTTCGGCCTGGTGGTCCGTGTAGTCGGTCGCCGTCGTGTTCGTGAAGTAGCGCTCGAGGATGTGCGACAGCATGTCGGTGACGCCCGCGCCGATCTGCATCGCCGGCAGGGTCGAGAAGCGCGCCGGGTTGATGAACGCGGCCTTCGGGCGGATCGCCTCGGAGCCGATGCCCGCCTTCGTGCCGTGGTGCGTGATCACGGCGCGGATCGACTGCTCGGAGCCAGCGGCCGGAATCGTGAGGACGGCGAAGACGGGGAGCGCCTTCTCAACCGTCGCGCGCCCTTCGAAGAAGTCCCAACAGTCGCCCTCGTACTCGAGGCCCGCCGCCACGGCCTTCGCGGTGTCGATCACCGAGCCGCCGCCCACGGCGACCACGGCCTTCACGCCCTGATCGCGCACCCAGTCGATCGTCTCGCGCACGAATCCCATGCGCGGGTTGGGCTGCACGCCGCCCATTTCGATCACGCAGAAGCCCGACTCCTCGAGGCTCTTCTCGACCGCATCGAGAATGCCGGTGCGGCGCGCGGAGCCGCCGCCGAAGAGAACGAGCACCTTGGCGGGTCGCCCGAGAATGCCGAGGGCGGTTTCACCCACCTTGAGTTCGGCGTCGCGGCCGAAGACGAGGCGTGTCGGATTGCAGTAGGAGAAGTTGAGCATGAGGCGGTGCCTCCTCGAAGGTTGAGTTGAGCTTCCAATGAGCTTCCCTTGTCGCCGGCGCGGCTCCTTGGGAGCTGAGACGCGCGCTCTAAGGCGGAGGCCCGTGACTAAAGTTTATCGGCGCCGCGCGCCAGACGGCGGCGGCTTGCGTCGAAGAGGCAGACCGCGGCGGCCGCGGCGACGTTGAGGGACTCCACGCCCGGGACGATCGGAATCCAGTAGCGCTCGTCGGCGGCGGTGAGGGCCTCCTTGGAGAGCCCCGGCCCCTCCGCGCCCATCATCCAGCAGACGGGTCCGCGGGCGGTGTAGTCCGGTGCGGTGAAGAGGTTCTCGCCCCCGCGGGCGTCCGCGGCGAGAAGCCGCCCCGCATACGCCTCGCGGAAGCGCCGCACGGAGCACCCTTCGATCAGGTTCACCGTGAAGTGCGCGCCCATGCCGGCGCGCAGCACGCGCGGCGTCCAGAGTCCGACGGTGCCCGGGCTCGCAACCACGGTCTTCACGCCCGAGGCGGCCGCGGTGCGGATGAGCGTTCCGGCGTTCCCCGCGTCCTGCACGCCGTCGAGGTAGAGCGCGTCCGTGCGCCCCCAGAGCTCGGGGTCGGGCGCGTCGGGCAGCGCGATCTCGCACATCACGCCCACGCCGTTCTCAACGGGCGAAACGGCGTCGTAGAGGCGCTTCGTGAGGAGAAAGGAGCACGCGTTCTTGGCGCCGGCCAGCCGGTCGGCGAGCGCCTGCGCCTCGTTCGTCGCGGCGCCCGAGCAAAGGATGACCGCATGCACCTTCACTTCCGGGTGCTCGAGCACGACCTGCAGCAGATGAATGCCTTCGAGGAGCGCGGAGCCTTCGCGTCGGATGCTCCGCGGGTCGTTGGCAAGCTTCTTCCAGCGCTTCACGCGCGGATTCGCTTCGCTTTCGATGTAGAGATGACTCACGGGAGGAGTTCCTGATGGGGTTGGCGGGCGCCGGCCCGCCCGCCGCCTGCTGCGGCCGGGCGCTCCGGGCGCCTTTTGAATTGCGTGAAGATTATTGATTTTCACGCGCCTGCGCAATCATCGTCTTCACGGGCTCGAAGCTCCTGCGGTGGTGGGGCGAGGGCCCGAGGCGGCGAAGGGCCTCCAGGTGCGCGGCGGTGCCGTAGCCCGCGTGGACCGCGAACCCGTAGCCCGGGCACTCGCGGTCGAGCTCGGCCATCAGATGGTCTCGGGCGGTCTTGGCGAGGATCGAGGCGGCGGAGATCGCCGGAATGAGGGCGTCGCCCTTCACCACGGTCTCGAAAGGGGCCGCGAGGTGGTGCGGCGCCCGGTTGCCGTCGATCAGAATGAGTTCGGGCGCGGTGGCGAGGCCCGCGAGCGCCCGCTCCATCGCGAGGAAGGTCGCTTCGAGGATGTTCACGCGGTCGATCTCTTCGACCGAGGCCCAGCCGACGCCCCAGGCGAGCGCGCGCTCGCGGATCATGGGCGCCAAGGCCTCGCGCTTCTTCGCCGAAAGCTTCTTGGAGTCGTTCAACCCCTCGATCGGGCGCTTGGGGTCGAGGATCACCGCCGCGGCGCAGACGGGGCCGGCGAGCGGCCCGCGGCCGGCTTCGTCCACCCCGGCCGTGAGGCGCGGCAGCCCCTCGAGGCCGCCCGCGAGAAAGAGGCTCCCGGCGAAGACTTCGGCGGGATCGGGGGCGGTGGACTTGCGGCGGGCCATGGCGGGTTAAGCGGGTGCGGAGAAAAAAAGAAAAGCCGGACGCGGCGCGTCCGGCGCGATGCGCCTTCAGGCGAAAGGAGGTCAGTTCCAGCGGCGCAGCGCGTGGGATTCGAGCACGTCGGCGACGAGCTTGGACGTGTCGGCCTTGAGGAGCTCGTGGAGCTTCGTGAAGCGCTCGACCAATTCGCGGCGCTTCGCGTCGTTCTCAAGCGCGTCCTGCAGCGCCCAGGAGATCTGGTCCGCGCAGCAGTAGTACTGCAGGAACTCCGGCACGACGTTCTCGCCCATCAGAATGTTGGGGAGCGACACGTGGCGGATGAGGGCCTTCTTCTGCATGATCATGCCCGTGAGCGCGGGCATGCTGTAGCCCACCACCATGGGCTTCTTGTAGAGCGCCGTCTCCAGGGTGGCCGTGCCGGAGGCGACGAGCACGGCGTCGGCCGCCTCGATCATGCGGTGGCTCTCGCCGATGCGCACGATCATGCGCTGCGCGAGGCGGGCGTACTGACCGGCGATGAAGATGATCCGCTCGCGGGCCTGTTCGTCCGCGGCCGGAATGAGGACGTGCATGTCGCCCCAGCGGTGCAGGAGCTTCTCGACCGCACCGAAGAAGGCCGCAGCGCACCCCTTCACCTCGTCGAGGCGGGAGCCCGGCATCACGGTCACCACCGGGAGCGTGTCCTCGGTGAGGCCGTAGTCGCGGCGGGCGCCCTCGGTGTCGGGCACCATCGGGATCACCGAGGCGAGCGGGTGGCCGACGTAGGTCGCCTCAATGCCCGCACGGCGGTAGATCTCCTGCTCGAAGGGGAAGACGAGGAGCATGTGGTCGACCGAGCGGCGGATCGCGTGGATGCGCTCGGGGCGCCAGGCCCAGATCGCGGGGCTCACGTAGTGCACGGTGGGCACGCCGCGGCGGCGCAGCTGCTGCTCGACGCCGAGGTTGAAGTCCGGCGCATCGACGCCCACGAAGATGCGCGGGTTCAAGGCGGCGATCGAGCGGACGAGCTCGTTTCTCAGACGCACGAGGCGCGGCAGGTGCGTGAGCACCTCGACGTAGCCGCGCACGGAGAGTTCACGGATGTCATGCCAGGCGTGAAAGCCCGCCGCGCGCATGCGCGCGCCGCCCACGCCGTACTGCGGGGCGCCCTCGAAGCGCTTCTCCACCTCGGGGAGCGCAAGGCTCGCGATGTAGTCGCCGCTCGCTTCGCCGGCAAGCCAGGCGATGCCGTTGGTTTCAGAGGTCGGTTGCGGACGATGGGTGCCCATGATGTTGCTCTCCAGCGTTTCTTGTCTTTCGTCGTCCCGCCCTGCGGGGCGGGACGGGGGTCTGAGGCTTGGTCGTGCGCGTCCCGGGTCAGCGGATCACACCGCGCGGGCTCGTCGTGACGAAGCCCACGAAGACGTCGAGCACGTGCGCGGCGCCGGGGAAGTCGACCTTGAGCGCCTCAATCTTCTCCGCGGCCTCCTTCACCGTGAGGTTCTCGCGGTAGAAGTGCCCGTAGGCCTTCCTCAGCGCCCGGATCTGCTCGTCGGTATACCCGGAGCGCCGCAGACCCACGAGATTGAGTCCCGCGACCTTGCAGGGGTTGAGGTGGCAGATCACGTAGGGCGGCACGTCCTGCAGCACGCCCGAGGCGCCGCCCACCATCGCGTGTTCGCCGATGCGAACGAACTGGTGCACGGCGGCCTGACCGCCCAAGATGGCGAAGTCGCCGACGGTGACGTGGCCCGCGAGGGCGACGTTGTTGGCGAGGATCACGTCGTTGCCCACGCGGCAGTCATGCGCGACGTGCGCGTTCGCCATGAAGAGGTTGCGGCTGCCGACGCGCGTGATTCCCTCGTCCTGCGTCGTGCCGATCGACATCGTGCAGTTTTCGCGGATCACGTTGTCGTCACCCACGATGAGCGCGGTGTCTTCGCCGCGGTACTTCTTGTCCTGCGGATCGCAGCCGATCGAGGCGCCCGCGTAGACCACGTTGCGGCAGCCGATCTCGGTGCGCCCTTCGACGACCACGTGGCTGCGCAGCACCGTGCCCGCGCCGATCTTCACCTTCGGTCCGATGAGACAGAAGGGACCGACCACGACGTCCTCGGCGAGGACCGCTTCGGGCGCCACGACGGCGCTCGGATGAATCTGAGGCATGCTGAAATCTTCCTGTTTGGCGCTCCTCCGGGGGGAAGAACGGCGGCGCAAGGCGCGCGCCGTCCCGCCTGCAGAGCGCCTGAGGTGGGTTCGGAGCGGCCGGCGGGCCCGCAGGCGCCTCCTTCACGCTCCTTCCGGCATTCTCTCAGCCGGATCTTCCTCACGGCTTAAATGAGCGGAAGGACGTGGTGGGCGCGCAGGCCGAATCCCGGGACGTGCGGCATCCCTCCTGCACGCCCCGCCGACCGGTGCAGCAGGGATTATACGGGCCGCCCGCAGGCCGAAGACATCCCGCCCAAAGGCTCACGGGCGCCTTGAGGCGCCGCCCCGGGGGGAAAGCGGACGGGGGAAGCCGGCGGAAAAAGCGGACGGAAAAAGGCGGCGCTCCGGAGGGGCCACTTCAAAGAAGTGGCGCCGCCGGATCCGCCGCCTTCCTGGAGGGCCCCCCGTGCAAAGAGGTCCCGGGGCGCGCCGAAGGGGACGCCGCCTACTGCGCCTTCGCGCCTTCGGGCGCGGGACGGTAGGCGCACATCATGTCGGCCGAGGCGACCACCTTGCCGTCCACGCGGGCGACGGCTTCGAAGATTCCCATGCCGAGCTTGGCCTTGATGAACTTCCCCTCGATCACGAGCTGGTCGCCGGGCTGCACGACCCGCTTGAAGCGGGCGTTGTCGATGCCGGCGAAGTAGAAGAGGCACTTCTTGCGGTCCACTTCCGCGGGCAGGCGCGCGAGCGCAATGATGGCGCAGGCCTGCGCCATCGCCTCGATGATGAGCACGCCCGGCATGACCGGAGCCTGCGGGAAGTGGCCGGTGAACTGCGGCTCGTTCATGGTGACGTTCTTGATCGCCACCACGCGGTCGAGCTCGTCGGAGAGCTCAACGACGCGGTCGATCAGGAGGAACGGGTACCGGTGCGGCAGCTGCTCCATGATGTCGAGGATGTTGAGGCTCTTCGGCATTTCTCTGAATTTCTCGCTTCTAGGGGTTCAAGGGGGCGGGCGAGCCCGTGGTGCGCCCGCCTCCCTGCGGGGGAGTCCGGGCGCGGGGTGGATTGTCGCGCTTTTTACTGCGCTTCGGCTTCTCCCGAACGGATTAGCGCCCGGAGTTCGGCGACCTCCTTCTCGAGGCGCTTGAGCTCCCTGCGCATTTCCGGCAGACGCGCGGTGATGCCCGCGGCCATCGTGAACTCGCGCTTCGAGAGCGCCGGGAAGAAGCCCATGAGCTGCGTGGGCTCCTTGCCCCAGCCCGTGACGGCGGTCGCCGGACCCACGCCCGAGCCCGAGGGGATCTCGATGTGGCCGTTGATCATCGCCGCGCCCCCGATCATCACGTGGTCGCCGACCTTCGTCGAACCGGCGATGCCGACGCACGAGGCCATCACGCAGTGGCGGCCGATGCGGTCGTTGTGGCCGATCTGAATTTGGTTGTCGAGCTTGGTGCCCTCGCCGATCACCGTGTCTTCGAGCGCGCCGCGGTCCACCGTCGTGTTGGCGCCGATCTCGACGTCGTCGCCGAGAATCGTGCGGCCGCGCTGGGGGATCTTCACCCATTCGCCGCGGAAGGGCGCGAAGCCGAAGCCGTCGCCGCCCAGAACCGCGCCCGACTGGATGCAGCCGCCCGCGCCCACGACCGTGCCTTCATAGAGGACGGCGTTGGGGTAGATCACCGTGTCGGCGCCGACCGTGCAGTTTTCGCCCACGACGACGCCCGAGGAGATGAGGGCGCGCGGACCGATCTTGGCGCCCCTGCGCACCACGGCGAAGACGTCCACGCAAGCGCTCGGGTCCACCTCGGCGCCCTCTTCGACGTAGGCGCGCGGGTGAATGCCCGGCGTGCGCTTCACGGGGTAGAAGATCTGCGAGGCGAAGGCGAAGAACGCGTACGGATCGTCGCAGAAGAGAATCGTGCGCTCGGGCAGCTTGTCGCCGAAGATCGCGGCGGCGTCCTTTTCGCGGAGCACCAGCGCGCCCGCGCGGCTCTTCACCATCGCCTCGGCGTACTTCGGGTCCGTGAGGAAGCTCAGGTCGCCTTCGCCCGCCGCCTCGGGCGGCATGAAGCGCGACACGGTCGGGTCGCCGCCCGAAATGCGCATCGTGAGGCGCCCCTTGGCGCTGACGTTCACGGCTTCAACGAGCTTGGAGAGCGCGGTCGGCTGAGTCATTCTTCGTTTTTCCTTCAGTATTCAATGTGTTTTTTCGCGCCGCCCGCGATTGAATGGACGGCGGCGGTGAGGGAGCGGTCGGACGCAGGCGCAGGCGGGCTCACTTCTTCTTCGAGGCCGTCGCGTCCGCAAGGCCGCGGTCGAGCTCCTCGATCACGCGGCTCGTGAGGTCCACGCGGCTGCTCGCGAAGAAGTACTCGTAGAGCACGAGGTCGAACTGCTCCTTCTTGGCGAGGTCCTGCACGACGCGCCCGGCGCGGTTCTGCAGCAGCAGCACCTCTTCATTGCGGCGCTGGTTGAACTCCTCCCTCGCCTCGCGGCTGCGGCGGGTCACGTCGCGCTCCATTTCGGCAAGGGACCGCCGCTCCTCGACGCGTTCGGTCTCGCTCATCGCGGCGGCGTCCTTCTCGAAGCGCTCGAGCCGGGCCTTGAAGCGGCGGCTGATCCCCTCGATCTCCTCCTGACGGCGCTGGCCTTCGGCGTTGAGGCGGTTGCTCGCTTCGACCGCGATCTTCGACTCGCGCAGGATGCGCTCCATGTTGACGACGCCGATCTTGAGGTCGGCGGAAAGCGCGGGGGCCGACGCAGCGGCAAGGGCGGCGGTGACGGCGAAAAGGGCGAGCGTGGCGCGCAGCGGGCGCATGATGGGTTCCTCTTTTCAGGAGCGGCGTGGAGGCCGGGCGCCGGAGGTTGGCTCCGGAGGACGGACGGCGCGTCCTCCCCGGACGGGCGGACGCAGGGATGATTCTAGCAATGCCGCCCGGCCCTGCCGACCTCCGGCCCCCTGGAGACGCCGCGGGCCGGAAGCGCGCCCTTCTCTTCTGAAGAGCCCGCTTCCGGCCCGGGTCCCGTCCGCCGCTCCCCGCGCCCGGAATCGGGCGGCGGACGGGGCGGCGGAGCGTCGAATCAGCGGCGGATCAATCTCCGCCTCAGGCCTTGTGCTTCGTGAGGCCCGGCTCCACCTCGTTCTTTATGCCGACGAGGGCGAGCGTCGTGAGGATCGCCAGCTGCGGGCCCTTCTGCATGTCGGTCGAGTCGAAGTACTCCTTGAGCGAATGCTCGTTGTGGGTTTCGCCGCCTGTGCCGATGCACACCGACGGGATGCCGATCGAGAGGGGCTTGTTGACGTCCGTGGAGGACGGACGGCACTGGCGCACTTCGAGGCCCATCAGCTTCATCGCGCAGAGCGCGGCCTGGATGGCGGGCGAGTCGTCGGGCTGCATGCCCGCGGGCCGGTTGCCGATCTGCGTCTTGACGAGCTTCAACTGATGATCGGCGTCGGCGAGGGGCCAACGGGCGTTTTCGAGTTCGACACCCTTTTCGAAGGCGGCGAGCACACGGCGCTCAAGGTCCTCGAGCTCCTGGAGGTTCACCGAACGCATGTCCACGTCCACCTCGCAGCGCGCGGCGATGGAGTTGACGGTCGTGCCGCCCTTGATCGTGCCGATCGTGAAGGTGGTCTTCGGGTCCGCGGGCGGATCGAAGTCGGCGATGATGTTGCCGGCGCGGCACATCGCGTGGATCGCGGACGGGACCTTGGCGTAGTCGAGGTAGGAGTGGCCGCCCTGACCCTCGATCGCGATGCGCCAGCGGTGCGCGCCCGTAGCGCCGTGCTGCACCGTGTAGACGTCGGCCATGTCGAGCGCGAGGCAGCCGTCGATTTCGCGCGAACCGTCAAAGAGTGCCTTGGAACCCTTGATGTCGCCGTTGCCTTCTTCGCCGACGGTGCCGACGAAGAGGATGTCGCCGACCGTTTCGATGCCGGCGCGGTTCAGGGCGCGCAGGACCTGGAGCATCGAGCGCAGGCCCGAGGCGTTATCGCCGATGCCCGGACCGCGGTAGATCGGACCCTCCTTCGTCACCTTGAGGTTCGTGCCGGCCGGGAAGACCGTGTCGAGGTGCGCGCAGATCGCGAGCACCGGGCCCGCGCCCGTGCCGGGGCGGCGGCCGACCACGTTGCCGGAGGGATCCATCACGACGTCGGTGAGGCCGTACTCGCGCAGAAGCGCGAGCACCGCCTCGCCACGGACCTTCTCGGCGAAGGTGGGCGACTCGATCTCGGAGATGCGGACCTGCTCGGCCATCGCGCGCTCCACTTCCTCGACGCACACTTGAAGCGCCTCGGCGACCCGGGGCTTCAGGGCGAGCGTCTCGACGCGCTCGAGCATCTTCGGTTCAAGTTCAGGCACATGATCAGCCATCGTGAGTTCTCCTCGAAGGGACGTTTTGGAGGTGCGGACGGCCGGCGGGATCCCGAGGAGCCCGCCGCGTCTGCAGTCGTGAATTCAACCGTACGCCCGGCGCTCTGGAGGCGGCCGGTACGGCGCGGCGCACGGGGATCATAGCGCCACTAAGCACTTTGCATTAGGCGGGAAATTCCCATGGGCGCGCGGGCCCGGCTCGCCCCCGCCTTTCAGGCCTCATTAAGGGGGCTCTGCCAGTCTTTTCGCCGAAATGGGCCCGCAAAGCCCATAGAAAGAGAACCACCGGAGACCCCAAATTGACGAAGCCCCTCACCCTGCGCCGCTCCTTCGGCGCCGCCGCGCTCCTAGCCGCCGCGGCCGCCTGCGTCCCGCTCACGGCGTCCGCCGCCGCGCCGCTCAAGCCCGGCGTCTACATCGAGACCGTGAGCGGCCATGCGGGCTTCATCAAGGTCGAGGTGAAGCTCTCGGCCGACCGCATCGAGTCGGTGAGGATTCTCGAAGGCAATGAGACGCCCTACATCGTGGACGAGCCCGTCGCGAAGGTGATCAAGGAGGTGCTCGAAGGCCAGACCCTCACGGTGGACACCGTTTCAGGCGCCACCCGCACGACGGCCGCGGTGCTGCGCGCCGTGGGCGAGGCGATCGAGGCGGCGGGTGGAGCCGCGGCCGAATGGACGCCCGAGCGCGTCGTGGTGGACCCCGCCGCGCTTCCCCTGAAGGACGCGCCTGCGGCGGACGTCCTCGTCGTGGGCGCGGGCGCGTCGGGGCTTGCCGCCGCCGCT
>ERZ833515.1177-NODE-1177-length-18961-cov-17.753094_pt1 | contig 18961 bp, 18 predicted proteins | sample MGYA00519949_ERZ833515 | MGnify/ENA primary metagenome ERZ833515 (study PRJEB31850, sample SAMEA3708741) | human gut metagenome | biome: human gut; feature: human-associated habitat; material: faeces | place: China | collected 2014 ...
GGGTTCGAACCCTGGACACCCTGATTAAGAGTCAGGTGCTCTGCCAGCTGAGCTAATCGCGCATATACTTGTCTGTCGTTCCTGACGACAAAAAATATATTACTACGACTCGATGAAAAAAGCAAGTATTTTTTTCATTTTTTTCTAAATAAATTTTGATTTCGCAAATTTGATAAAAATATATTTATATGCCATTTAAAAAGGAGCCGTGATTTCGCATCACGACCCCTGATTTTTTACATATTTGCAAATAAGGCTGCGATCTCATCCGGTGACAAGACCTTATTCGGATCTGACAAATCCGGCATTGGTGGCTTTTCTTCAGCGGCAGGCTCCGGCATTGGTTCCGGCTCTGCTATAGCATCCAGATCCGGCAGATCGTCTGCACTTTCTGTATATTCCTCAAGATCCGGCAGATCCAGATCATCCAACTCGTCCAGACTTGGCAGATCATCTACAGATGGCATGTCCTCCATGACAGGTACTTCTTCTGTCTCCCCTGCCTCTTCTTCGATCGCCTCAGCCTCCTCGGCTGCGACCGGTCCCTCGTCGACCATCGGAGCATCTTCCTCGATCACGGTCTCATCCTGACGCATTTCCTCTGTATCCGATGCAAGGCTTGCAAGCATGGCATCGATCTCTGCCTGCGAGATCTCTCCGCCATTGTCAACAGGCTCTGCCTCCGGTGCGGCTGTCACTTCTTCTGCTTCCTCCGGCATTTCAACCGCTTCTTCTATGATCGGTTCGGCTACGGATTCTTCTATTACAGGTTCTTCCACAGTCTCTTGTGCAAGAGTTTCCTCGGCTGCTGCAAAAGCATCATCCTCTACCGGCTCCTCCGGAATCGGTGCTTGTGCTTCCGCTGCCGGGCTTTCTGCTACCGGACTTGCCGCCGGCTGTGCTGCCTGACGGAGTTCCAGATCGGAAATCTCCTGCTTCATCTGCTCCAATGCCTGATGCAGGGCAGCAAACTGATCCTGCATTCCCTGATTATTAGCCACAAGTTCTTCTCTCGTCTGCTGCAAGAGTGTCTCCTGCTGGCGAAGAAGGGCATCATTATTGTCTGCCAGTTTTTCCTCAAATCCAAACACGCGCTGGATCAGTTCATCATTGGCATTCATAAGCGCGTCTGCATTTTCCTTACTTCTGGAAATCGTTACCTTTGCAACTGCCTTTTGTGCTGTGATAATATCTTCCGCCGGAAAATTCGTATTTTCCTCTAACTGGTTCAGGCGTTCGTTCAACTCATCAAAGTATTTTCTCTGTGCAAGATAAGATGCCTTTTGCGCCTTATAGATCTCCTCGTAATCCAGTCTCTCTTTTTCTTTATTTTTCTGGCTCAGTTCGATGATCGATAAAACAAGAAAGAAGAGAACCGCCACCATACAAATGGCAACAATCAGTAAAACCGGAAAATTGCCTTTGGCGTGTATCATAAAGTAAATTTCCAACAAGAGAAATAATGCCTCGATCACACTGGCAAAAGCAATGGTAATTTTTTCTTTTTTCATGAATGTCCCCCGTTTTCCTCTATTAAGACATATTTGTACATTTAAAGACATTATACCCTGTCTTGCCAAACTTTCCAATAGAAAAACGGATGACTAATCTAAAAACTGCTGCATTTCTGACCAATCAATCTTCTTATCTTTAAAATAGTACTCTTTATCATGGTCGTTGATCTGTCGAACGACACGGCATGGCGTACCCATTGCTACCGAATTGGACGGAATATCCTTGGTTACGACACTACTGGCACCGATCACGACATTGTCCCCGATCGTAACACCCGGCACAACGATAACACCGGCTCCCAGCCAGCAATTCTCCCCGATATGGATCGGCATATTGTACTGGATGCCATGTTTGCGCAATTCCGGCATCATAGGATGTCCTGCAGTCGCCAAAACGACATTTGGTCCGAAGAGAGTATGGCTGCCTACATAGATATGGGTATCATCTACACAGGTCAAGCCGAAATTTGCATAAACTCCGTCCCCAAAATGTACATGTTTGCCGCCCCAATTCGCATGAAAAGGCGGTTCTATGTAACAATCTTTTCCCACATCTCCCATCATTTCCTTCATGATAGCATTGCGCTTATCCATTTCCGACGGTCTGGTCTGGTTGAAATCATACAAACGATCCAGGCATACCATCTGTTCTTCCATAACGCTGTCATCGTTCGGATCATATAACTTTCCATTGTGCATATTGTCTCTTTGTTCCATTTATAAAACCCTCATTTAACTTTCTATTCTTCTACGATATAGTTGTCCCTGCCGCCCCGCTTTACGCGATAAAGGATCTTGTCTGCCTCGTCAAAAAATGTTCGGAAATCCTTATTTTCTGACAACTTACCATTCTTGTAACCCTGCGACAAGGTCACATGGACGCCTGCGCGTGAGTTTTCATTCGGAATGGCTTTTTCCATCAATTTCTGCCGGATCTGGTCTGCGATCTCCTTGATCGCCTCATTTTCATGGTTTAAGATGACGACTAAGAACTCATCCCCGCCATAACGGTAAACCTTGCCAGAGTGCTTGCTGACAACGTCCTGAATAATACTGGCGATATCTTTTAAGCAGTCGTCTCCGCTCAGATGTCCGTAAGTATCATTCTTTTCCTTGAAGCAGTCAATATCCAGAATACCTACACAGAGGCGCTGTAAATCCTTTTTGCAGAAACCGGCAAGATCTTCGCCCAACTTGTAACGGTTGAATACACCTGTCAACTGGTCGGTATCAGACTTCTTTTTTGCCTGTTTTCGCTCCCTCTCATTATTTTCCAAAGCAACCCTGACATCATAGGCTGCCTCTTTGTCATATCTGTCCTTTTCAATCTTCTCATTGTAAAGATCTGTCAATTCCATGCATTTTTTCGTATAGGAAGGCATATCATCCATGGTCTGATACCACTTACGCCACATCTCGTTGACAAACAACTTGAGGTCAAGCACGTTTGCCTTCGTCGAATATCTCTCCATGATCTCAATGACCTGCTTCCATTTATCGTATTCCTGCATATCTATCAATAATTGGCATAATTCCGTAAAGTTTTGTACATAATTGCCAATCGCAGTATATTCTGTGGCACATTTTATCAGATAATCCAGTTTCTCATAGACCAGGTCTTTCTTGCCAAGAACCCAATTTACCCGGCTTTCCATCACATCATAATCAAAACGGATCCACTCCTCATCTGGCATATATTCAATCAATGGTCGCTCCAGAATGAGAAACTTTTCCACCATGTCATATTGCTTTAAGGACATATAAGAGTCCTGCATATTGATATATGCACCCAGCACGCGCTCCTTTTGGTTCGGATCCTGATCTAAATGATACTTGCGGATGACTTCCTCTGCCAGATTAAAATAGACCAAAGCCTTTTCATGCGCGCCAATGACCTGATATTCGCAACCGATATTGACATAGCCCATCATCTCATAGATCGGATAGCCATATTTTTGCGCGATCTCAATACATTGAAAAAGCTGGTCGATCGCCATACTACCGTTGCCGGTTGCTCCCAAAAGAACCGCCAGCATATTCAGACTGGAAGCACATCCTTCCTTGTCACCAATTGTTTCAAATGTATTTTTTGCCTTTTCGGTCAGGGTAATACTGTCATCGGTATTCCCCCTCTCATACTCCAGACGACCATCTTTTAAATAGTCATAGGCAAGTTGTCTCAACTGTTCTGTGTCTTGTTTCATAAAGGCGCTCCAAACTAAAAAATTCTTTCATTTGTAAAAAAGAAAATCATTTATAGTGTAACATCGTTTCCTAATTATTTAAAGATGACAATGTTTAATTTCTGTGATATTTCTTAGAGTTTCCTGCATTTTCCTGCCTTATTTGACAGAAAAATCCCACGGTGCTACTATTGGGTTAGTATAAACTAACACGCAAAGGGAGATTTATCATATGAAAGTATATACATTTGGAGATAAGGAAAAACCGACCATCATGTTGTTTCCGGGAACCTGCTGTTACTGGAAAAATAATTTCGGTCATGTCATAAAACCCTTGGAAGAACATTTTTACACGCTGGTTGTCAGTTATAGCGGATTTGACGAGACGGAAAAGGCAACTTTCATCTCAGAATTGGATGAAGTCGCTAAGATCGAAGATTATATAGAAGAAAATCTGGATGGCAAACTCTTTGCCGCATACGGCTGCTCACTGGGCGGATCCTTTGTATCCCTGCTGGTAGACAGGCAAAAGATCCATATCGATCATGCCATCATCGGCTCCAGCGACATGGACCAGGCGCCAAAGTGGCTCGCCTATCTGGAGACATCCCTTATGCTGCCTCTCATTTATCCTGTCATGACAGGACATCCGGGCAAATTCATGAAAAAGCGCATGGACAAAATGCTTGCTGCCAATGATGAGCAAGCAGAATATGCCAAAAAATTTATGGCTTTTATGGGAATCGGCACCGACAGAGACTTCTCCTTTATATCCAAAGAATCGGTCAAAAATCAGTTCTACACGGATCTTTATACCAAAGTCGGCGACCATATCCGCGTACCCGGAACAACCATCCATGTTTTCTATGCCATGAAAATGGGGCAAAAGTATGAAAAACGCTATTTGGAACATTTTGCCGATCCGGATATCCGCGCATTTGACCTGCGGCATGAGGAACTACTCTTGGATGCCGACCGCTGGGTCAGGGAAGTGTGCCTGACCTGCGGCATTTCCTGATCTTATAGGACGACCGGAACGGTACGTCTACCTATAGTTAGTTTTCATATATAGAAAGAAACAGATATTGGCATCCTCATCTGCGATTGGCAGGATGAGTCGGTCTGCATAGACTGACTCCCGATCGACAATATAGTCTGTGGTAAAGCAGGGCAGGGTGGACGCATAGACCAAGGCAAACTGCCCTGTTTCATTCAGCGTCATTTTATTTTTCTGACGTTCAAAAAGCCTGACCCCAAAACATTTCTCCAGATTTTGCATGGAGCGTGCCATAGAAGGGGTTGAAATATGATACTTTTCCGCCACCTTAGATAGGGTTCCACACCTTTTGTTATATCTACATCCTGATCATGTAATACCATAGAAATTATATAATATGGAGTTCGATGATTATATTCACCAAAATCTCCTGATTCGTCAACAAAAATGCTCAATTCTTTCATCTATTTCTCCATATAAAAATGGCGGGTGTCTTACCCGCCATTTGGTGGACCCGGGTCTTGCGACCAGCCCAATATTTAATGTGCATACACACACCAGAATCATATCTGTTGTTATATTATATGCAATAATATTAAAAATTATAACAATTTTTAATATATAATTTAATCACCAAAATTTGCTCTTATTTACTCAGAATTCCTACCTTATTCAACTCTAATATTGTAAAAAAGTCCCCACATATATCGACTTATTTTTCCCTAATAAGTCTGGCATTTTTAGATTCAACTAAGAATTTTATATATGAAGCAAGGCATTGTAAAAAATGAATTAAGAAACTTTCCTGCCATCGCACATAACATTACTATAAATAACAGGATAAAAAGTTTTTTAACTTTAAATCTTCTTTGTCTTTTATATCGTTTCAATTATTTTATCTCCACCTTTTGGTATACCCTGTACAGTATCGGTTGAAAAATCAAGCATACCACTGCATATACAGGAACAATAACAGTTGCTATTGTGGTTACTTTACTTCCCAATGTTATAAGTCCAGCTTCTTTGATATCCAAATAAATTTCTAATAACTGGTCTGGAAAGAACGAGCATAATCCAGGCAATGTAATAATTCTGCTTAAAAATGGAAATGCACATAGCACAATGAATGGTACAATAACGGCAGTTGGCGTAGAGTGTGTAAACGCTGATGCCAACATTCCGAGTGTAGCTGCAAATATCGTTCCTATATATCCACCCAGAACAATAAACAGATATGCCTGTAAAAAAGTAATATTATAAACACTTCTCCACAAATCCAACTGGATTGGACAGTTTGCACCGTCTGCACCTAATATAAAAAGTACAATAAACGTATATAGAAATACAAACATCAGATAAAATCCCGTAGTAATACAAAAGCCTGCTCCTACCTTTGCGGAAATCCCCCTACTTCTTCCGAATCGTGCAGAGAAAAAAATGGAATCTGCTTTTGACTGAAATTCATCCGAAAATATCCCGGATACAAGAAAACCGATGACTAAAGCCAGCATCAGAATAAAGGTTGATATATTTTGTAGTAATGCAGCCCAACCGTCCATATATTCATAGTAAAATGGAGTTTTCAGGTCTTTATATTTCTGAATCATAAAATCTTTTTCTGCCTGTGTAAATCTTTCTTCTCCAGATTCAAGCCAATTTTTTAAAGTAGAAATTCTTCTTTCATAGATTGTTCCAACTTCATCATCAGAAATCTGATCCGTTACATAATAATTATAATCTCTGTAATCGCTGAAAGCATTAATAATGACATCCATAATACCTGCTATGCCTTGCTTTTTTGCATATGCCTTATTTTGTTCTGTAATGTCATCCGACAATGCCTCTTTCGAACTGTTAATTATCCTGTTCTCTTCCAATACCTTGCTTAATGTATCTGCTGTTAAATAACCTGCCCATTGGTTTTTGGCTTCTCTTAAATCTCTTGCAGCCGAAATTCCAACAGAAGAATTTCCATTTTCATCAACATACTCCACTCTGTTAATCGTTAATATACTGGTTATCGCAAGTATTACGAATAACACTATGACAGCAATTCTATTTTTTGATTTAGAAAACACTTTTTTAATTTCATAACGCAGCATTTTCATCACCTGCTTTCTCTCCAAAATAATATAAAAATACATCTTCCAGTGACGCTTCTACACGCATTGCATTCTCAACCGGTTTTTCGTGAGAAATAATTCGCAGCATAACCTGATTTATTTCTGATTTCATATTGGAAATTTTATATTTTTCCATAAAATCAGATACCCTGTTTTTCGGCACAAGACATTCCCATACTGTTTCTGTCATAGAATTTATCAGTTCGTCAATACTTCCTTTATGCAGAATTTCCCCGTCTTTCATCAACCAGATTTCATTCGCAATATACTCGATATCTGAAACGATATGTGTCGATAATAACACCAGTCTGTCTTCTGAAAGTTCGCTAATCAGATTGCGAAATCGGATTCTTTCATTTGGATCAAGTCCTGCTGTTGGTTCATCAAGTATTAAAATCTTAGGATTATTCAACATAGCCTGTGCAATTCCGGCTCTACGCTTCATACCACCAGATAATTTTTTCATTTTTTTATGAGCTGCTTTTGAAAGACCAACCTTAGCAATCAACTCTTTCACACGTTTTTTTGCGACAACAGGACAGATTCCTTTCAATGCAGCAATGTAAAGTAAATAATCCTCTACCGTAAATTCAGGATAAAATCCAAAATCCTGTGGTAAATATCCCAACAGCTTGCGATATTCACTGTCCATGCTGAAAATATCTTTTCCATTACAGCATATCGTTCCGCTTGTTGGCTTTAAAAGGGTACACAACATTCTCATTAGAGTTGTTTTACCTGCTCCATTTACACCTAAAAGACCATATACCCCATTTGTCATAGTAAGATTTATATGATTGACTGCTGTAAAATCTCCAAATTCTTTTGTTAAACCATCAAGCTCTAATTTCATCAAACGACACCTCCAAATATTGATCACAATTCTTTAAAATACGATAGATCGCAAAAGCAATAAAAAGTATTGTTGCACCCAGCAGTGCTGACCAGATGGGAACAGTAACCATGATATATACATTTTCATTCAAAACAATAAAAAGCCATACCGCACTCCATATCACACACAGAACAATCGCAACTGTTTCACTGAAAGCGTGTTTACTGCATAAAATTCCAAAACAGATACAGGTCGTTACACAAAGCGGAAAAAGAAATTGGACAACTAATTCTGATAATTCATAATGCAAACCTGCTGAAGCGACTCCTAAAAATACAGTTATGAAAAAAATATCTGTAATACCAAATAACAGCATACGTGTAGCATATACCTGTTTTAATGAATAATAGGAAGCAGCTTCTATTTCCATACATTCACATGATCTGTTTTTCCACAGTTCCGGAATAATAAGGATTACAAATAGCGTAGCTACAACACCCATACTTCTTTTTAGATATATTTCATCATGAATAGAACTTAAAGCAATCCATAATGCCACTAAAATCATAAATTGAAGAACCCACCACCTTTTTTGTATCACACGAAGCTGTGTCCACAAAAAATCATGATAAGAAAGCATTCGTTCTTGCTCTGCCATAAAAAAGGCATTTTTAGATTTAAAAATGGTTTCCTGTATTTTTTCTTCGCTTGCTTCAATCTTTTCTTTCTGATTCATGTAATTCCTCCTTTCCAAGAAGTTCTTTCAACTGTCTCCTTGCTTTTTGCAAACGATACTTTACCAGTGGGAGTCCGATTTGCAATTTACCCGAAATTTCTGTCAGTTTTAGTTCTTGAAAATAATAAAGTGTAAGCACTTCTCTTGATTCGTCTGGAAGTTGTCCTAAAACCTGTTCTATCAAAACTCTATTCAAAATTTGTTCCGTTTGATTTTCTTCTGCCTGGTTTTCTTCCAGAGACTCATTTTCTTCCAACAGTATTTCTTTTGTTTTTTTCAAATAATCTTTGCACAGATTACCTGCTATCGTATATAAGTAATTCAATGTTTTTCCTCTATAATGATAGTCGGGTAATCTTGAAAAAAAACGTATAAAGGTTTCCTGCGTTAAATCTTCTGCATACGTTTTATCGAAACAATGATGATGACAGTAGCTTAAAATTTCTTGATAATACTTGTGGACAAATAAATCAAAAGCATTATCATCACCTTGCTTCATTTTCCTGATTAGTAGAAAATCATTATACACAAAATCCCCCTTTCTCATTATTAGAAGTTCAAAATATTTATCCCGTTCTATTAGGTATAACGATTGAAAACTATAAAAAGATAGTCCAAAACCAAGTTTTTTTTTCGAGTTATGTGAACAATCTCAAACATATTTCATTATTATAACTACCTGAGCCAATAGCCCCAACTACACTCAAACTTATCATCTTAGCATCATCGGATATATCATAACCCAGATTAAAATCGCAATCGGTATGGATATTCCTGCAATCTCCATTTTTCCTAACACTTCTGGTATCACCGGGAGAATTTTTCCTATCAGAATTCCTATTACCATGCACAGAATTACCCATACTGTAAGGTATTTCTGGAAAAAATTAATGCCTGTGTCTTCTTTTTTCAATTTTGTCACCTCTCATTTTCAATCATTGTCTTTTATTTAATAGAAACATTGAAATATTTCTATATATTAGGTTAAATGATAACTGATGCCATACCATTATATGAACATCAGTTGTTACATCCACAACCTGAATGACTGTGACATATACATTCCGGCTTTGACTGAAACATGACAGAAAGCCGATTCTGCAATTCTCCCAACACTTCCTCATCCAGTGAATAATAAATATTCTTACCATCTCTGCGATCTTTGACAATTCCTGCCTCGACCAAAAGTTTCATATCATGCGACAGCGTAGGCTGTGTTACATGGAATGCTTCCAGAATCTGACAAGCACACAGTTCGCCGCAAGAAAGCATATCAACGATCCTAAGTCTTTTCGGATCAGACAATGCCTTGAGAATTTTGGCTGTCTCTGTATAAATTTTTTCCATATCAGACACCTCACATAGAAATATTTCTATATGTTAAAATATACCATAAATCGCCTTATTCAAACAACTTCCTCCATGCACTGCATCGCCATGTACGGCGGCATCAATCTTTCGCAGTGCATTCGTAACAGGTTCTCCCGAACTGCAGATACCTATATCAACAACATACGTCACTTTATGAAGTGGACAGGCTATAAATCAATGGAAGATATATCTGCGTACTTCATACCTGGGGCTCCCGGATGAATTATCATCCTCATGCATTACTTTATAAAGATGTCATCATCGTCTGATTTTTGCCACCGAAGCTGATATTCCCGTAAAGTCATTCCGTTTTTTTCTTGGAAGGCCTTTCCCAAATGGCTTTGGGAACAAAATCCCAAAAATGCTGCTATATCTGAATACCGGTACTTTGAATAGATTAGCAGTTCCTCCGCTGTTTTTAGTTTCTCATTGAGAATATACTTTTTTAGGGATATATTCGTTTTCTTCTTAAATTTTGTTGATAAATAACTGGTGTTATAGCCCAATTCAGCCGCCATTTTGGCAAGATTTACTTTTTCATGCAAATGCTCTAATGTATAATCCCGACATTTGGCAACAAAGCTATCATTAATATCTATCTGTGAACTTGTGTCAGCACGGATTTTTTTTACCATTAAAGTAAACTGAATTTCTGCTACTTTCACAAGCTCCATCAACTTATTAACAGAAACTCTTTCCACCTGATAAAGATAAATATCGCTGACTGTGTACGCAATTTCCGGAATTACACCTCCACGTATTGCCGCTCTTGAAGCATTGGTAATGGTTATAATACACATATTTCGAGACTGTCTTTCCACATTATCAGCTATATGTCCATATTCTCCACCAATTTCTTCTTCCCAGCTCTTTTTCAACATTTCCACGTTTCCTTCCTCAATGCTTTTCAATTCGTGGAGTTCCTGAATATAAGAATTATGTTTTTGTAAAAGTTCAATATTATCAAATATTTTTTCACTTATCAGCTTTTGAAAAAAATTTTTCTCTTTATCGGTATTTTCCATATTACCACCTACTCTCTTATTATTTTAATAGCAAAAATTCGTAGAATTTTCAATAAAAATCTAGAATTTATTATAATTTTCCCAACACTATCATGATACTATGATGATACCAAAAACAAATAAGGAGGTATTTTTATGAGAGGTGTAAATTTAGGAAACTGGCTTGTTCTTGAGAAGTGGATGAATCCATCCTTTTTTCAGGGAACTGATGCTGAAGATGAAACATCTTTCTGTATCAATCTGTCTGAGACAGAGAAACGTGCAAGATACGATGTCCACCGAAACAACTATATAACCAACAGGGATTTTGCCAACATTGCTGCTATGGGGTTTGATTCTGTCCGAATCCCTGTGCCTTTTTTTCTGTTTCAAGATGTAGGTCCATACGTGTCCTGCGTTCAATATCTAGATCGTGCATTTGACTGGGCAGAAGAATATGGTCTGAAAGTGCTGATTGATCTCCATACTGTCCCAGGTGGACAAAATGGAACTGACAATTCCGGAATCAGTGGAATTTGTATCTGGTCCAACCATAAAGAATATGTAGACTATACCTTAAATGTTCTGGAAAAAATAGCGGAAAGATACGGACAACGAAGCTGTTTATACGGAATTGAGGTTCTTAATGAACCAATGTGTAGCGATACTCCAACTGCGGCATATATGAACATCGAAATGATCAGTCAGCAATATCCACCGACCAAACCGGAGTGGGCAAAAGAAAATTCAAACTATTCACTTGAATTTCTAAAAAATTATTACAGGGAAAGTTATCGCAGAATCCGCAAACATATGACGGCTGAAAAATGCGTTGTATTTTCAGATGCCTTCTGTATCAATATCTGGAACCAATTTTTTCAGGAACCGGAATTTGAAAATATTGTACTTGACACACACCAGTATCTGACTCTTGCGGAAATGCTGGATCCGTCACCTAACACTCTTCCAAAATACCAGAATTATATTGCGAAAATGAAAGAAGATCTGCACATTGCTTCGCAAAAATTTCAGGTTATTGTAGGAGAATGGAGTCTTATCACTTCGCCATGTGACTATAGTAAGATGACCAGTGATGAAAAATCGGACTTTTTCCAGGCGTTGTCTTCATCTTATCTTGATGCACTTAATGAATGCCAGGGTTCTTTTTATTGGAACTACAAGCTGAATCATACGGACCCATCTTTGTATGCCTGGGATGTACAAAGATGTATCAATAATAAATGGCTGAAATAAAATGGGGAGGAAATTAATAATGGCAGATAACTATATGCTTAAAAAAAGTAAAATTGTATTGTGGAGCTTACGTAATATTTCTATTATGGCCGGATTCGTTGTTATGTCATATGTATCCTACTTTGCAACAAATTGTCTCGGAATCTCTGCTGGTGTAATAGGGGCTCTTCTACTGGCCAGTAAATTGTTTGACGGCATTACTGATTTGATAGCAGGCTATTTTGTGGAAAAAACCAACACTAAACTGGGAAAAGGACGTCCTTATGATCTTTGCATTATTGGAGTATGGATCTGCACTGTTCTCATGTTCGCAGTACCGGATATTGGATATATTGGAAAATGCATCTGGCTTTTTCTGACGTATACATTGACCAATTCTGTATTTTTCACGTTGCTCAGTGCTGCTGAGCCAGTGTATATGATGCGGGCAATTCCTGATAAAGCCCAAAAGGAATTTACAGCAACCCTTACAGGCCTTATAGGGGTCATCGCTGCGGCTGTTGGCTACATGATTTTCCCTGTTATGATGGATTCTCTTGGCAAGACCCAGAAAGGATGGATTCTGATTGCTTTAGTTATTGCGGTTCCAATGATTTTTATAGGTCTCATTCGTTTTGTTTCCATCAAAGAAGTAGTTCCATGTACGGTCAGTGAAAATAAAGAAAAAATCAAGATCAGAGACATCATGGTTTCTTTAAAAAACAACAAGTATATTTATTTACTGTGTACTGCCCTCATTCTTACAACTATGGTAGGAAATATTGCAACTACAGTAAATACCTATTATTTCAATTATGTTATTGGTAATGTGGCTCTCTCCGGAGTTATTGGTATTATTTCTCTGGTTACGCCTTTTGTTATATTATTGTTTCCATCATTTTTAAAGAAAATATCCTTATCCAGACTCATATCTATCTGTGCTGTAATTGGTATTCTAGGATGCATGATGCGTCAGTTTGCCGGGGAAAATCTCTTGTTAATTTTGGTTGGTTCAGCCCTTATGACCATTGGTACCCTTCCTTTGTCCGTATATAGCATTGTTATGGTCAATGATGTTATTGATTACAATGAAAAAATGACTGGCCAGCGTATGGAAGGTATTTTAAGTTCATTTTTGTGTTTTGCGCAGAAAATCGGAATGGGCTTTGCTATAGGCGGCGTAGGTTTGATTATGGGAATAAATGGTTTTGTCAGTTCCAGTTCTGGGGATAATGTCCAGCAGCCAGCAAGTGCTATTAATGCAATCGTATCTTTGTTCGGAATCGTACCTGCTGTTCTATTTGTTGGAGTAATTGTACTCATGCATTTCTATAATATTGATAAAAATATTGTAAAACAATCTGCATAATATTTTATTCCAGATGGATACTTTGCCGGGCGTACCAGAAAAGAAAATAGAACTGTGTATAATAGCTTAATGATTCCGTGAGTCTATGAATATAATTAGGAGGTTTACAAATGATTCAAAATCCGATTCTTCCGGGGTTTCATCCAGATCCTTGTATCTGCCGAAAAGGTAATGATTTTTATATTGCAGTTTCTTCTTTTGAATGGTTTCCGGGTATTCCGATTTACCATTCAAAGGATATGAAGCACTGGGAATTATATTCCCATGCGCTTTCAAATGCAGATGAACCTGATTTGAAGAAACTTCCGAGTGCAAAAGGTATCTGGGCACCTTGTCTTACCTATTGTGAAACAGATGATTTATTTTATGTTGTGTATGGTGTTATGAATTCAATGAATGCCAGATACTTTGATGTGGATAATTTCCTCATTACTGCCAAAGACCTAAAAGGCCCGTGGAGTGAACCAATCTATCTTCACTCTACCGGATTTGATGCATCGATGTTTCATGATGAGAACGGTCGAAAATATATTGTTGCTTTGGATTGGGAAACTAGATTAGAATATGAAAAACCAGGACCTATCAATATCGTAGAGTATGATCCCATCAAAAAAGAAATCATCGGAATGCCAAAACCTTTCTGGCGAGGCGGAACTGACCGAGGATGCATCGAAGCTCCGCATTTGACAAAGCGTGGTGATTATTACTATATCATGTGTGCGGAAGGCGGAACCGGTTATTATCACAGTGTCACCATGGGGCGCTCCAAAAACATCTGGGGACCCTATGAACCGGATCCGTGCAATCCAATCCTGACATCCTCTCCGGTAAACAAGAATGAGCGTGCCAACTGGGATCATTTAAAGCCACACTATTATAACCCTGACAGTAAGCTTCAAAAATCTGGTCATGCAAGTTATGTGGAACTTCCAAATGGGGAAATATGGCTGGTTCATCTTACAGCCAGACCTTTTACACCGGAGCTTCGCTGTACCCTTGGACGTGAAACTGCAATCCAGAGAATGAAATGGACCAATGATGGCTGGCTTCGTATGGCAAATGGCGGTAATCTGGCCCAGGAATTTGTACCAGAAAGTTCCTTGCCTGAAGTTTCTGTGAATTCCTTACCTGACCATGATGATTTTAACTCCAAACAGCTTGGAATCGGATACTATGCTCCGCGTATTGACCCTATGAGTTTTGTTGATTTAAAATCACGTCCCGGTTGGATCAGGCTTCGCGGTCAGGAATCCGGATGTTCATTGAATAAGGTAAGTCTTTTGGCACGGAAGTTAACCAGTGTAAAGGCTACGATAACAACAAAGCTTGATTTTACACCCATCCGTTATCAGCATACCGCAGGACTGATTCTATATTATGATAATATGAACTTTATCTATCTGTATAAATATTTTAGTGAGACACTTAACCACAGTGCAATCTCTGTACTTCAAGTAGAAAATGGAGTAAAAAAGGAATTTCACGATGCCAGAACGTATATTCAAGATGGGCAGGATATTTGGATGCGCCTTGAAATAAATGGAAGAAAGTCGCAATTTAAATGGTCTGTCGATGGCAAATCATATACTACGATAGGGCCTTGCTTTGACACCTCTATTTTCTCTGATGAATACTCTGACTTTGGTGAATTTACAGGCTCTTTTGTCGGTATTACCTGTGGAGACCGTATGATGCACAAGCATACGGCAGATTTTGACTTTTTTGATTATAAGGCTGATGAAAAGGCAAATGTACAGTAAGGAAAAAGGGGCTGTCTATTTTGACAGTCCCCCATAATATAAACAATAGTACGTTTTGCCGACATGAAGCGGCATGATTCTTGTGGTTGCCATAATGCTTCCTTCTCTCCAAACACCAAAGCTGATCTCCGTCTTTCGGGTAATAATCTGCCTGATAAATCAAAGCCTTTGCATGTTTTACCAAATGTTCCGCTGCCTTATGTTTTGATGAGATAGGAATAATATCTACCAGACAGTTACGTGAACGAAAATGTTTGAAATAAAGTGTCTCTATTTCTTTTCCTTCGCAGATGATATAAACAATCGTTTTACGCTTCCGCCGCTTAATTTTGTTCGGATCATACTCTTTTCGCATCTTGCTCATCAGGCGTCACCTCCGATAAAAGGGATTGCACCAAATCGTCCCTGAAGATAACCCTTACGCACATTTTCTCCTTTTCTTGGAGAGAAAGATGCCAACGAGTAAAACTCTGTTGCACAAGTTTCATCGTTTTTTTCAGCAAACCAAATCTGATCTCTACGGAAGAAATTCAAGTCAAGCAGCATTGCATCGTGTGTTGTAAAAATCAGCTGCGCTCCCTTTGTATTGACAGCCTTATCCTGCACCATTTCAATCAGCCTTCTGGTTAAAAGAGGATGCAGACTATCTTCAATTTCATCAACAACTAAAAGTGCGCCGTTTTCAAGTGCCTGCAACCATCCTCCGATGCGGGCAAAAAAGTGTTGTGTACCGACAGATTCCTGCTCCATTAAAAGCTGAAAGTATTCTGTTGTACCGTCCTCGTTAATAATTCGATGTGTTGTCGTAATAACCGGTATTTTACCAGAGGTATTCTTGATTGTAACATCGGTGATTCCAAGATCGGCAAGCATCAATTCTTTTAAGATTCGAGCTTTCTTATCATCACCGCTGACAATCTGGGCAACAGTTTCTGAGGTAGCTGGCTCTTCATCCATCAGAAATGTCAACTTTTCCAGGAACCACTGATAAGCATTTTCCGTCTGAGGCAGATTCCAGTCATTAGAGGACACCAGATAGAGCTTATTGTCCGGTGTTCGGTTACTCAGAGTAACCTGCTCATTTACATTTTCCCGGAACTCATACACTCCATTTTCTCTTGAAAAAATTAAGGCTTCACGGCCATTCGGCCAATGGTAAAGATACTCTTTGTAAATCTTCTTTGCATCAAAAGAAAAACCGTATGTGTAACGAACTCCCTGAAAAATAAATACGATTTCAAAAGAAGTCGGGACCTTTGTTCCGCCAAACGGCTCCCACGGCAACTTTTGACCTTTAGAAACTTTTGCAGCATTTCCCACAACCATTTCTTTCATCGTCATCATTGCATGTAATACGTTACTTTTTCCGGCTGCATTTGCACCATAAATTGCAAGTACGGGCAGCAATGTCTTCTTTTCATCTGGATGAAGCAGATACTCTTCAAATGACTTATCCTTAGAGGCCGCAAAACTGATCACGGCACTGTTTTTTATTGACCTATGATTTTCAACTGTAAACTGAATCAACATAATGGAATACCTCCATTCTCAGTATTCGTATTTTCAGCCACTATTATAACAGTTAAAAATGCCTTGGTCAATATTTATAGCTTGTTTTTGCAGTTTTTCTGCGAAATTTATAAATAAATTCTTTCTCATCCATTTTTCGCAAAATATTCATCATACTATACCCCTACCATCTTAGTCAGAACAACTTAGTCAATGAAAATCCTGCACCTTACCCAACAGCCAGATTGCCGCAAGCGGTATTCCCATCGGACTAATCAAAAATGTCATCAACAACAAAATAAGCCCATTCTGCGGAGAATATGTAATCAACACTGCAACTCTCTGTCAAATTCTACTCGAACTAAAGAAATCCCCGAAAACTCGATGTTTTCGGGGAAATTTGCTCTTTTGTGATATTCTCTTGAATTATCTCTTGGAGAACTGAGGTGCACGACGTGCAGCCTTCAGACCGTATTGAAATTCTTTGATTGCCGTTTTCCCTTGATATTCCGGGCTTTTCCGGCTTTCTGCCTCTCAGTTATCCGATGTGCGGACCACAAAAATTGTCCCGATTCTTTATGAATAGCTAGACACCTTTATTGTCAGCCTTCCGTATCTTTCCGCAGTTCACTTTCAATCTCATCAATCGAAGGCAACGAACCTTTAAAATTCTCCGGTATCAGTTTTGACAATTCATATGCTGACACGCCCAGAGGCTGACTGCTTGCTTCCAATGCGTACTGTGCTTTTATATCATCCTTGGATTTACACACTAACAAGCCAAGCGTCGGTTCATCTTTCTCTGTTTTTAGCTGATGATTAACTGCCACTACATAGGTTCCCAGCTGGCCAGCATAGGATGATTCAAATTCTGTGACCTTTACCTCAACTACTACATAGCAATGTAGGCGAATATGGTAAAACAACATATCAATGAAGTTCTCTGTTGAGCCAATTTCAATTCGATATTCCCGTCCCACAAAAGCAAAGCCATTACCCAGTTCCAAAAGAAACTTCTGAATATTATCCATCAGTGCATCCTTCAGTTCCTTTTCGTTATAGCTTTGGGTCAAGGTAATGAAATCAAACTTATATGGATCTTTTGTGATCTCCTGTGCCAAATCGCTCTGCATGGCCGGAAGTGTTAGATTAAAATTTGTGATTGCCTTTCCCTGCCGCTCATAAAGATCGGTATCTAAAAAATTCAGCAATACTGCGCGCGACCAATTATTTTGAATCACTTGATTTACAAAGAACAATGCTTTTTTCGGATTTCCATTGCACTTATCAATAATAATCTTATGATGTCCCCACGGAATTGCAAAAAGCGGCTCAATTTCCTCACTTCTGAAATCTTCCCCAACTTGGGGAAGATTTGAAACTTCGCTATATAGTTCTGCAAATTTCTGCATATATCGTAAGTTTGTCTCCGAAAATGACTTTACATCCGGCAGTTCTCTACGCAGATCACGACTGATTGTTTTGTAAAAGCTCTGTCCATAAGAGAACTTATCTTTTCTATCATGAAGTTCTTTTCCTAATTGCCAGTAAAATCGAAGCATCTCATCATTCACTTTCACCGCAGCCTTAATCTGGCTTTGATGAAAGCGTTTACTCACTTCGGAAATCCACTCTCTATATTGAGCATCCACTTCTACTAATTTATCCATATCCATCCCTCATATCCGTACCAGAATACTGTGTGCGGCAATTCCTATTTAAAACTTGATATGCCAAACTGGCATTTCAAATATATTATTTATCCTGTATAAACGCCTGATTCACTACATCGAAAAGTTCTTCAGGTTTATTGTACTTTACCTTTGCGTAGATGTCCATAGTTGTTTTACTGTTTTCATGTCCGGCAAGGTATTGTACTGTCTTTGGATCAACGCCTGCATAGAGAAGATTGGTGATGTAAGTGTGTCGCAGCTGATGGGGCGTCACATCGAAGTCCAGCGTATATTTGATTTTGGGTTGATTCTTCTGGGTCATACCCAGCGTTGGAGTAACCGTATATTTGATACTCTCCCCATTTACATACTTATAATAGTTCCGGGGCTTGGTGGAACGAACAACCACATACTGCCATACCCTTTGAAACTGCGAAGCTGCCAACGGTTCCCCTTTGCTGTCTGCAATCACATAATCTGATATGGAATTTTCTTTCGCTTCTCTCAGACAATCCACCAAACACTTCGGTATCGGAATATCCCTTTTTGCCGCTGGAGTCTTTAGTACCGTAGAAACCACTGGTCTGTTATGCTCTGTACGCCATGCCCGCCTCACCGATAGATAAGGTGTATCCTCGTCCAGAAATACACAAT
>ERZ833515.1181-NODE-1181-length-18901-cov-22.309721_pt1 | contig 18901 bp, 15 predicted proteins | sample MGYA00519949_ERZ833515 | MGnify/ENA primary metagenome ERZ833515 (study PRJEB31850, sample SAMEA3708741) | human gut metagenome | biome: human gut; feature: human-associated habitat; material: faeces | place: China | collected 2014 ...
CCACCCGGTTGGAACTAAGCTTTCCGCAGCGTTTGCAGCGGTGGATGATGGCCCACTCGCCGCCTTTGCGTACCCAGACCGCCACCGGCTCCATGATGCCGCCGCAGTCGGAGGCACGGTCGCCGGGTTCTTCGTCCACATGAAGGCTGGACAGGCAGTTGGGGCAATGGTTGCGGTGGTCGCTCCCGGCGTGTAACACATCAGAGAAACTACAGCTTATTCTCCCAGCGCCGTCTCGATGTTCGCCAGCACCTTCTGGCTCAGCAGAACGAAAGCCTGCCTGGTGCGGCCTGCCGAGACACCCGGGCTGTGGACATTGGGCCGCCGGAAGAAGCCCTCACTGACGGGGCCTGCGGCGGCGTAGGTGTCACAGAAGAAGTGGGTGCCGGGCATATCCAGCCACTTTTCCAGCGCGGCGGAGTCAAAGCCGGGGCCGATGGAGGTATTGAAAAGGACTTTCCCCTCCCCCAGCGCCTCAAACTCCGGCTCACCCAGGAGCAGAACATTCTTGTTCAAACAGGTAAAGACCACTTCGCTCTCCCGGAGCAGAGCGTCCAACGGCTTATACTTCATGCCTGCGGCCTCGGCGTCGGGCTTATGGCTGCGGCTGTAGTAGGAGATGTCCGCGCCGAGGAAGGCCAGTGCATCGGCGATCATCCGGCCCGAGACGCCCAGACCCACGATACCCACCTTGAGGCCGTAAATCTCCACCGGCTCGTCGTGGAGCATCGGCATCCCGAAGCCGTGGAGCAGGCCGGTCAGCTCGTGGAGGACGTACTCCACCACGCCGCGGTCGCCGTAGTCCCGGATGCCCAGCACCTTGATGCCCTTTTCCCGGGCAAAGGCAATGTCCACATTGGCGCTTTCCTCCGAGTAGAGGCTGCAGCACATCCCGATGTAGCGCAGGTTTGGGCAGCGCTCGATGATGTTTTTGCCCATGCGGGAGGTATAGCTCAACAGCGCCGCGTCGGCGTCTCCGATGCGGCGAACGATCTCTTCGTCGTCGGCGGGAATATCGCGGTAAAGCTCGACCTGTTCGGCGTACTGATGCAGCGCTTCCTCTGCTGTGGGGATGAGGCTGACCGGCTCGATGGCTACCAGTTTCTTGAACATGAGGCCCCCTCCTTTTTAATAGAAGCAGACCGGCGAGGCGAGGTTGCGCAGAAGCGCCACGGCGCTCCAACCGGCGATGGCGCTGGTGGACGAGCAGATGTCCACCACGGCCTTCACGCCCTCGATCTCGGCAGTGATGCAGTGGTCGTCGCCCACCCAGCCGGGTACGGAGTGCATGGTCACGCCGGTGATGTCGGGGCCGGTGGTGGCCAGCGAGGTGGCCACAGCGACGTTGACCCGGCGCGGGAAGGTTGCGATGGCTTCCTTGGCGCTGCCGGTGAAGACGGTAGTCTTCTCGGTGTCGGTCAGCAGATGGTCGGCCCAGACGGGGGTGTTGCGGAAGCCCTTCGCACCGGTGTGGGTCTCGATGCCGGCCTTCTCGTCCAGCTTCAGGGCCTCGGCCATGAGGGTGACGGTCTGCAATACGTCGAAGCCGCCGATGGCGCCGCTGGCCAGATGCACCTTTGCGCCGCCTTCCCGGGCCGCCTGCTTGACCTCTTCATAAAACGCGAGGTCGGCGAATGCACCGATGGACAGCACCACGAGGTTCACGCCCCGGCGCAGCACCGGAACGGCCATGGCCCGCACCGCTTCCACCGAGGCCGCTTCCACGATGTACTCCGGCTCCAGCGCCAGCAGAGCATCCACGTCCGCGCAGGCCGCACACCCCACCCCTGCCGCCGTCTTCTCTGCCGAAGCGAAGGTGCGGCTGGTGACACCCACCAGCTCGTAGTCTTCCAGCAGGCCCTTCTTCCACGCATCGGCCACGATATTGCCGAGGAAACCGCAGCCCACGATGCCAAATTTCGTTTTCATGATACCATTCTCCTTTTCCCGCCGGGTTAGCGGATTTTTCTTTTCCAGTATACCATGCCTTGTGCAGAAAAGCAAAACCCGGCGTTTTTCATGGTTTTTTTATCATTCACGCAGGAAACAGGGCGATTCGCGCAGGTTTTATTGATTTTTTTCCGCAGATGCGGTATATTCAAAGTAACCCGATATTCTACGGTTTCACCATTTCTTTTCACCATTCAAAGGAGGTTTTTGTATGTTGTCTTATCGTAAGCTTGCGATGCGTGTTCTGGGTCGCCCCCTCCATACGGGGGGGGGTATCGATTCGCCCCGTCCGGCCTCTCAGCGGGCAGCAGCGTTTGTCCTGACTGCCGCAATGCTCATCACCCTTGCCGCCCCGGCCTTTGCAGGGACATGGTACATCGAGAATGGTGACATCACCGTGAAGGCAGGCGAGACCAAAGGGACAAACAAAGTCTCACAGGGGGCGAATCAGGAGGTGGAAGACACCGACACCATCATCACAAATCAGAAAACGGACACCGCTTCTTCCCACACCGTGACCATCGAGACCAACGGTAAGAACGATAAGGTCGAGGTCACGCTCAAGGATGTGAACATCGAGGCTACTGGTGACAAAGCCGCCGTAAGCGTGACCGGCGAGGGCGACACCAATATCAAGCTGGATGGCGACAACGCGCTGAAGAGCGACATCTACCGCAGCGGCATCTACGGCAGCGGCAGCCTCACCATCTCCGGCGGCGAAAATGACAGCCTGACGGCCCAAGGCGGCAGCGGCGCAAACGGCATCTCCAGCAGCGGCAGCCTCACCATCTCCGGCGGTACGGTCACTGCCAACGGCGACGACGGCGGCCACGGTATCTACAGCCGCGGCGGCGTCACCATCTCCGGCGGTAGTACGGTCACTGCCAACGGCAGAAGCGGCACCATCTCCGGCGGCGACGGCATCCGCAGCGACGGCGGCGTCACCATCTCCGGCGGTACGGTCAACGCCACTGGCGGCAACGGCGGCACCATCTCCGGCGGCGACGGCATCCGCAGCGGCGGCGGCCTCACCATCTCCGGCAATACGGTCAACGCCGCTGGCGGCTACGGCGGCAAAGTCGGCGGCTACGGCATCTGCAGCTTCGACCGTGTCGCCATCTCCGGCGGTACGGTCGAAGCCGCTGGCGGTAACGGCAGCACCGGCGGCGGCAGCGGCATCTACAGCAGCGTCATCGATCTGTCGGGCAGCCTCGAACTGACCGCCAAGGCCGGTAGTCCCACTGGCAAGGCCCTCTTGCAGAACGGCCGTGAGCTCGACCTCGACACCATCAAGGACAAGCTGGGCCCGGGCGCAAAAGTCACCGCCACCGACGCTAATGGCGAGACCAAGCAGGTCTCCATCCCCCGCCCTGTGGAGCCGGAAGAGCCTGTTATCCCCGAGGAGTCTTCTTCCTCTTCTGACGGCGGCTCTTCCGCCCCGTCCGCACCCGCCTCTCCCCTCCCCGGCCTGACTGTCACCGACAAGGACGGCCAGCGCATCTCCTACACCAGCACCCAGAGCGGCAATACCCTCACCGTCTGCGTCGGGCGGTTCACGGCCTCCTTCCGCATCTCGCTGGCCGCCCTGCGTCAGCTGCGGGCTGAGGGCATCGAGACCATCACCTTCCAGACCGTCCTCTGCTCCACCACCCTCTCGGTGGACGAGCTGCTGGCCATGGGCGGCGAGGACGCCGAGGCTGTCCTGACCCACCGGCTCACCGATTCCAGCCTCACCGTGGGCTGAAGCACCACTCTCCCCTTCCCACAGACATAGAAAGGCCCCGCTGCCCTGCACATTTCATGCAGAGCGGCGGGGCCTTTTCCTGTTTTACTGCACCCCGGCAGAGACCGGGACTCGTTTTTCCTGCTTCTCGGGCTTTCTGCGCTGCTCTGCGGCGGCAGCGCGGGAGCGGTCGTAGCAATAGCGGATGATGGCCTGACGGCGGACGATGCCGATGAACATTCCCCGGTCATCCACGACGGGGACGAAGTTCTGGTTCATGGCCGCCTCGATGAGCTGGTCCATGCTCGTGGTGACCGTGACGGCCTTGTAGTCCCGCTTGTGGGCAAAGTCCCGGATGGGGATGTCCTCTGCCGCCTCAAGGTCGAGGCCGTGGAACTTTTTCAGCCCCCAGAGGATGTCCCCTTCCGTCAGAGTTCCCACATACTCTCCCTTGCGGTTGAGCACCGGGATGGATGCGTAGCGGTTGTTCTCCCATTTTTCCAGCGTCTGGCGAAGGGTGAAGTCATCGTACACATACATCAGGTCCTGCTTGGGGGAAAGGAAAAACAGAATATTCATGAAAACAACTCCTATTGTGAACTTTTCCGCCGCCGGGCCGCAGCTCCTGTGCAGCCGCAGCAAATTCCTGTCTTCAGCACCTTGGCAGCCGAATGCCCCGGCATCCTGTGCCGGATACAGTCTTACTCTTGCCACCTTAGATTTTAGCACTTTTTCATAGTAAGATAAAGACGTCTGCGCCATCTTTTATATTTTATTCACAATCACCTTTTGTTTTGTCGGATAAATATTCACGAAATAGATGCACTGCGAAGGATTTTGTGCTATACTAACAGCAGGAACGCGGCCCTTTGCGGCTCTGTCTGTCTTTCAGTATACCGGCATTGCGATGTCGAAACAGACCGAGACGGGTAAGCCGCGCCTGACTTTTTTCTTTCTGTCAGCAATTATGTGCTGTACAGCTTCCTCATAAAGTTGTATAATAAAAGTGGTACGCCGCCTTCTTAGGCCCGCGCACCGCCCCGCCGCCGTGCGGACGGGGTATCATAATGAATAAAAGGAGCAGAGCGACTATGATCACTTCCCGTTTTCCGCTGGGAGATGTCAGCTTCTCAGCCGAGTATTTTTCCACGCTCGTGGGCGAAGCAACCAAACAATGCTACGGCGTGGCCGCAATGGCCCCCCGTGATCTGACAGACCGTGTCCGCAGCGCCGTGCGCGGCGTGGACGATTCGGCCAAGGGCGTCCGTGTCACACAGGAAGAGGGCCGTCTCGTGATCGAGCTGCACATTGCCGTCAGCTACGGGCTGAACATCTCCACCGCCGCGCGTTCCATCTCGCACCGCGTGAAGGACGAGGTGGAGCAGGCCACCGGCCTGAAAGTCGCCCGCGTGGTCGTATCGGTCGATGACGTGGTTGCCTGATGAGACAAAGCCCGCCCGGGGGGTACCGGGAAGATATAAGGAGTAAAAAGCAATGATTTCTGGTAAGATCCTGCGCGACGCCATTATTTCCGGCGCAAACAACATCAACAACCAGCGCTCCCGCGTGGACGAGCTGAACGTGTTCCCCGTCCCCGACGGCGACACCGGCACCAACATGGGCATGACCGTCGGCGCAGCCGTCCGTGAGCTGCAGGCCATGGACGACAGCTGCACCGTGGGCGAGGCTGCAAAGACCGCCGCCTCCGCCATGCTGCGCGGTGCCCGCGGCAACTCCGGCGTCATCACCAGCCTGCTGTTCCGCGGCTTCTCCAAAGCTCTGGAGGGCAAAAAAGAGGCTGACGCCGCCGACATCGTGGCTGCGCTGAAGAAGGGCGTCGAGGGCGCTTACAAGGCTGTCATGAAGCCCACCGAAGGCACCATCCTGACCGTCGCCCGCGTCGCTTCCGAGGAAGCTGCTGCCTGCGGCAAAGAGGATGTGGCCGAGCTGTGGGACGTGGTGATGACCGCCGGTCAGAAGGCTCTGGAGGACACCCCCAACCTGCTGCCCGTCCTGAAGAAGGCTGGCGTCGTGGACGCCGGCGGCCAGGGCATCATGATCATCTTCGAGGGCATGGGCAAGGTCTTCCACGGTGAGGCCATCGTGGCCGGCGGCGAGGCTGTCCCCAACAAGGCCAAGCTCTCCACCGCCAACGCCGGCAAGGGCGTCTTCACCGACGACCTGATGAAGGTGGAGGACATCAAGAACGGCTACTGCACCCAGTTCCTCATCAATAAGAACGAGGGCGCAAGCGCCGCAAAGATGCGCGCCTTTGCCGAGTCCAACGGCGACAGCGTCGTCTGCATCGAGGACGATGACGTCATCAACCTCCATGTCCACACCGCCGACCCCGGCAAGATCCTGAGCGAGGCCATCAAGTACGGCTACCTGACCAACTTCAAGATCGAGAACATGCACGAGCAGTTCCTGGCCCGCCAGAAGCAGGGCAAGAGCCTGGAGAAGCAGGCCTCTGCCGAGAAGGCTCCCTCTCAGGCCAGCGAGTTCGTCTACGCTGCTGTGGACCCCAGCCGTGACTACGGCTTTGTGGCCGTGGCTGCCGGTGAGGGCCTGAAGTCCGTGTTCACCGACCTGGCTGCGGACGCCGTGGTCTCCGGTGGCCAGACCATGAACCCCTCCACCGAGGACATTCTGGCAGCCATCCAGAGCGTACCGGCCAAGACCGTGTTCGTTCTGCCCAACAACAAGAACATCATCATGGCCGCCGAGCAGGCCGAGAAACTGGCCGACCGTCAGGTCGTGGTTCTGCCCACCCGCACCGTGCCCATGGGCATCACCGCCATGCTGAACTTCGACCCCTCCGTGAACGCCGAGACCAACACCATCAACATGATGGCGGCTGCCGACAAGGTGTCCACCGGCCTGATCACCTACGCCGCCCGCGACAGCGAGTACGACGGCAAGCGCATCAAGAAGGGCGAGATCATGGCACTGGAGAACGGCAAGATCGTTTCCACCTCCACCGATATCACCAAGGCCACCTATCGTCTGGCCCGGGGTATGTGCAAAAAGGACTCCAGCTTCGTCACCATCATCTCCGGCTGCGACGTGAGCGACGAGGACGCCGAGAAGGTCACCGAGATGGTCAAGGCCAAGTGCCCGAACCATGTGGAGGTCAGCCACATCCGCGGCGGCCAGCCCGTGTATTATTATATGATCAGCGTGGAGTAAGCAATTCCTCCGGCTGACCTGTTCCCTGAAAAACAGCAACTCCCCCTGCCGTGCGCAAATGCCCACCGCAGGGGGAGTTTTTGTTGTGTCGCTGTCCGCTTGTCAGCCCGCGTGCAGAGCGTCGTTCTTGGCCAGCAGATACACACAGTATTGGTTCATGCTGATGCCCTCCTGCTGGGAGTGTTCTGCCAATGCGCGGTGCAGGCTGCGCGGCATCCGCAGCTTGAACTGTCCGGAGTATTTTTCCAGACTGTCCGGCTCCTGGATCATCACACCGTCCGCAAGGGCTGCTTCCAGCCAGGCTTTTTTGGCATCCTGTGCGTTCGCCACAGCGGTTTCCAGCGTTTCGCCGCAGGTAATGCAGCCCGGCAGCTCCGGAAAGGAAACCACGAAACCGCCCTCTTCCCGGTCCTCCACGATCTCCATCCGATAGGGCATGGCAAGATATTCATTCAGCGTTTTCATCGTTCTTCGCCTCACTCTCTACGATCTGCCTCACCATCTCAACGTATACCTTTTTGATCGGCTCATGCTTCGGGATCGTGATCGGCTGGCACCCCGCCTTGCGGAAGGTGTAGTGGCTGCTCCCGCTCCGGGGTGCATACATCACATAGCCGTAGCTTTCCAGCACCTTGCGCAGCTCATCGAACCGCATATCTTTGGAAAGTGCACAGATGCGTGCGATCAGTTTATCCCATTTTGACATCGTTCATGCTCCTGCTTCTATTATATGTGGTGTCACATATGGTGTCAAGTTTTTTTTATCAGAAGAAACTCACCTGGCTGCTCTCCGGCAGGTCGCCCAGAGCGCCCACCTGACGCAAACGGTCTAGAATGCTGCTGCCGACACCGGAAGCCTGCTGCAACTCTTCCACCGAGATATATTCTTCGCCGTGGATGGTCACCTTTTCCAGTGCATCGGCGGCAGCACCGCCAAGACCCTTCAGCGAAGAGAAGGGCAGACGTACCTTGCCGTCCTCCACCACATACTTGGAGCCGCGGCTCTTGCCCAGCTCAATGGGTAAAAACTCGTAGCCGCGCACCAGCATCTCGTTGACGAGCTGCAGGCTGACCAGCACATCCTCGTCCTTGGCGTTCTTCTCTTCCTTCAGGCGACGCTTGACTTCTTCCATGTGGGCGCGGGCCACTGCCGCGCCGCCCACAGCGGCCTCATAGTCGATATCGTCGCCGCGCACGGTAAAGTATACCGCATAGAACTCCGGCGGGCGGTAGATCTTGAACCACATCAGGCGGATTGCCGACATCAGGTAGGCCACAGCATGGGCCTTGGGGAACATATACTTGATCTTGCGGCAGCTCTCGATGTACCAGTCCGGTACCTCGTGCTCCCGCATGGCTTCCTCCCAGCCCGGCTGGAAGCCGCCCTTGGCCACCTTGCCCTTACGCACGGCCTCCATGATATCAAAGGCCATCTTGGGCTCCAGCCCCTTGCGCAGCAGGTACAGCATGATGCTGTCACGGCAGCCGATGACCTCTGCAATGGTGCAGGTTCCGCTGCGGATCAGCTCGTCCGCGTTGCCCGTCCACACGTCCGTGCCATGGGACAGACCGGAGATCTGGATCAGCTCCGAGAAATTTTTAGGCCGTGCTTCTACCAGCATTCCGCGCACGAAATTCGTGCCCATTTCCGGGATGCCGAAGGTACCGGTCTGGCTGTCGATCTGCTCCGGGGTCACGCCAAGCGCTTCCGGGCTGGTCAGCAGGCTGTACACCTTGGGGTCGTTCATGGGGATGCTGTCCACCGGGATGCCGGTGTATTCCTCAAAATACTTGTAGAAGGTGGGCATATCGTGGCCCAGCTCGTCCAGCTTGAGCAGGGTGTCGTGCAGGTACTTGAACTCGAAGTGGGTGGTCAGCAGGCCACCCGCCACATCATCTGCCGGGTGCTGGATGGGACAGAAATCGTAGATCTCGTAGGTGTCCGGCACGACCACCATGCCGCCGGGGTGCTGGCCGGTGGTACGCTTGACGCCGGTACAGCCCAGCGTCAGGCGGTTTTCCTCGGCGTGGTTCACGGTGCGCTGCCGCTCGTCCAGATACTTTTTAACGTAACCATAAGCGGTTTTATCCTGAATACCGGACACCGTGCCAGCCTTGAACACGTTGGCCTTGCCGAACAGCTCCTCGGTGTAGCGGTGCACATTGGATTGGTACTCGCCGGAGAAGTTCAGGTCGATATCCGGTTCCTTATCGCCGTAGAAGCCGAGGAAGGTCTCGAAGGGAATGTCGTGGCCGTCCACCAGCATCCGGGTGCCGCAGTGGGGACAGTTTTTATCCGGCAGGTCAAAGCCATCGTCCACGCTGCCATCGGTGATGAACTCGCTGTGCTTGCACTTGGGGCAGCGGTAGTGGGGCGGCAGACTGTTCACCTCCGAGATGCCGGAAAAGTGCGCCACGGCAGAGGAGCCGACAGAACCACGGCTGCCCACCTGATAGCCGCCCGCATTGGAGTAGGCCACCAGCTTGACCGCAATGACGTACAGAACCGCGTAGCCGTGGCCGCAGATGGAATCCAGCTCTTTTTGCAGCCGCTTTTCCACGATCTCGGGCAAGGGGTCGCCGTAATCCCGCTTGGCGTGCTCCCATGTGGCATCGCGCAGCTGCTGCTCTGCACCCTCGATGCTGGGCGGGTAGGTGCCCCGGGGGATGGCGCGCACGTTGTTGTCAATCATGGCGGCGATCTTGCGGGGGTTCTTCACCACAACCTCGTAGGCTTTTTCCTTGGGCAGATAGTAGAACTGCGCCAGCATATCCTGCGTGGTGCGGAAGAACAGCGGCGGCTGGTTGTCGGCATCCTTAAAGCCGTTGCCCGCCTGCAGTACAGCGCGGTAGATTGCATCCTCCGGCTCGGTAAAGTGCACGTCGCCGGTAGCAATGACCGGCTTGTGCAGATCCTCGCCCAGCTTGATGACGGTGCGGTTGAATTCCTTGATCCGCTCCTCGCTGTCCACCTTGCCATCCCGCACCATATAGGCGTTGTTGCCCAGCGGCTGGATCTCAAGGATATCGTAATAGGCGGCGATCTTTTTCAGTTCCTCGTAGCTGGTGCCGTCCACGATGGCGCGGTACAGCTCGCCCGCTTCACAGGCGCTGGTGAGCAGCAGGCCGTCCCGGTACTTGTTCAGCAGGCTGCGGGGCACGCGGGGCTTTTTGAAGAAGTAGTTGACGTGTGCTTCACTGACGATCTTGTACAAGTTTTTCAGGCCCATCTGGTTTTTGACCAGAATGATGAGGTGATAGTATTTCTTTTTCAGCACCTCGCGGTTGCCGCCAAGGCTGGTGTTGATCTCGCTGACCTTCGTCACCTCTTTTTCCGCAAGGTCGTTCAGCATCACGCAGAAGATACGTCCCAGCGCAGCAGAGTCCTCGCAGGCGCGGTGCGCTTCGTAGGCAGGCAGTTCCAGATGCTTATTGATGGTTCCCTGTTTATAGTTGTGCAGACCCGGGTACATGGTCTGTGCCATGGTCAGAGTGTCGATATAGGTTGACTCCAACTTGACGCCGCTGCGCTTGGCAGCTGCCCGTAAAAAGCGCATATCAAAGGCATGGACGTTGTGCCCCACCAGAATGCGGTCGCCCGCAAAGGCAAGAAAGGCTTCCAGCGCTTCCTTTTCACCGGGCGCATCCGCCACCATCTCGTTGGTGATGCCGGTCAACTCGGTGATCTTGGGGGTGATGGGCTTGCCGGGCTTGACGAAGGTGTCGAACTCCTCCACCACCTCGCCGTTGCGGATGATGACCGCGCCGATCTCGGTAAGGTACTCCACCCCAGGATCAAGACCGGTGGTCTCGGTGTCGAACACGCAGAACTCGCCGTCCAGCGGCTGATCCTTTACGCCGTAGACGCAGGGCACCATGTCGTCCACAAAGTAGGCTTCGCACCCGTAGATAAGTTTGAAGTCCGGGTCCTTTTTATGGATATCATCTGCCGCCAGCATGGCTTCCGGGTAGCCCTGACACACGCCGTGGTCGGTGATGGCAATGGCGGGGTGTCCCATGCGGTGTGCCAGCTTGACGATGCCGCCGGGGTCGCAGAAGCCGTCCATACTGGAAAGCTTGGTGTGCAGATGCAGCTCCACCCGCTTTTCAGGGGCAGTATCCTCCCGCTTTTTGCGCTCCACGATCAGCACATCATAGGGGTACACGATGTAGTCGTGCTCGTATTTATCGTAGGAGCAGTCGCCCCGCACGATGACTGTGCTGCCCTTGCCGATGCCCTCCCACTTGGAGCAGTCCTCCCCTTCCTGTGCGCGGACCTTCAGGTTGATAGAGCCAGTATAGTCGGTGATGGACACGGTGTAGATCTTGCGGTAGTTGCCCTTGACCTCGGTAAAGAATACATCGCCCCAGATCATGCACTTGCCGCCCTCGCCGCCCAGATCCTTGAGAGGCGTAAGGTTTTTGGGGGTGAACATTTTGCCGTGGAAGATGGTGACCGGCTTGTCGGTAAGGTTGAGCCCCTCCACCTTGATAGACGGTGCGGTATTTTTTTTCTCAAACTTGACCACCGGCGGTGCGATCTTGCGCTCCAGCTTTTCTTCCATCTGCTGCTGCTCGGCCGCAGTCACTGCGCTTTGCAGCGTCACCTTAGGGGTAACGCCGGTATGCTCGGCAATGCGCTTGGCAAGCAGCTCCTCAAAGCCCATCTCCTGCAAAAACTTTGTGCCGTGGCACACCCCCACCGTAATGTTCTGCCCGGTAATGGAGATGCTGCTCCTGTCCAGAAAGCCGTTGATGGGCACGCCGTCCCGCTTCATGTCCTCCAGCAGGGTGCGCAGGGCGTGCTCGTCCAGCATGGCATAGCCGAACAGGTTTTTGATCTTCAGCTCAAAGCCCTCATAGTCCGGCTGCAGGGAAGCCAGCAGGCGGGCGCAGAGGTTCTGATCCAGCGGGGCGGCGCTGCGCAGAGTAAACTCGACCTGCCGGTCCTGCCGCAGCATCCGGGCGTGCTCCACGATCACCTGCCCGAAGCAGGCCGCAAAATCCGGGTCCGCCATAAACTGCGGCCACAGCTGGGAAACAAGTGGTTTCACAAATGGTACTCCTTTTTGGTGGGTTCTTTACAGCACAAACTGCCGCACCCGTTTTTGCAGGTGTGGCAGTAGGGAAAAGTTTCTTGTCAATCCGGTGCAAGGGTCTCTGTTTTAAAAACCTGATAGCCCTCATAATGGTAGCTTGCATCAATGCCCTTCATATACACTTCGCGGTCATTGATCTGATCCGTCAGTGCCGCACGCAGCAGAGTCTTGATCTCCAAGTCCCTGATGGGGCTGCGCTCCATGGCAAGAAGATAATCTTCCTTGTCCACGCGGCTCCAGTCCACCACCTGATGCAGTTCTTTTTTCAGGATGCAGTCCAGCCAGATGCGGGTGCTGCGGCCGTTGCCCTCCCGGAAGGGGTGTGCAACGTTCATCTCCACATACTTTTCAATGATCTGGTCAAAAGTGGACTGCGGCATGGCATCGATGCTCTCCAGTGCCGCGTGCAGGTAGATGACCGGCGCAAAGCGGAAATTGCCCTTGGCGATGTTCACTGTGCGCAGCTGCCCGGCAAAATCGTAGATTTCCCCGAACAGATACGCATGGATCTTTGCAAGCCCTGCAAAGGTACCTACCGGAAAAGTATCCAGCAGACCAGTATCATACAGCGCCAGCGCCTTCTGCTTGCTCAGCTTTTCCTCTGCGCGGGCAAGGGCGGCCTCATCGGTCAGTCCCAGTTTGTTTTGCAGTGCCATAAAACAGCTCCCGTCTTACAATTTATAGATCTCGTCCATGAACTGATCCAGAATGTTGTCGCCGGTCAGCTTTTTGATTAGCTTGCCATGGATGAACAGCACAGCCTCGCCCTTGCCGCCTGCAATGCCGATATCAGCTTCACGCGCTTCGCCGGGGCCGTTGACAACGCATCCCATCACGGCCACCTTGATGGACTTTTTGTAGCCCTGCAGCCGCTTTTCCACCTCGTTGGCGATCTCAGTGCAGGGGTACTGGGTGCGTCCGCAGGTGGGACAGGTGATGACCTCCGGCCCGGTGACCGGGAAGCCCACAGCGCGCAGGATGTTAAAGCCTGCTTCCACCTCTTTTTCCGGCTCGGCAGCCAGCGACACACGGATGGTGTCGCCGATGCCCTCCAGCAGCATCCCGCCGATGCCCATGCCGCTTTTCAGCAGACCCATCTGGTAGGTGCCGGCTTCGGTGACGCCCACATGGAGCGGGTAGTCGGTGACGGCGCTGAGCTGGCGGTAGGCTTCCATCATGCGGGGCACGTTAGAGTTCTTGATGGAGATGACGATGTTGTTAAAATCGAACTTTTCCAGCAGCCGCACATGGTACAAAGCGCTTTCCACCATGGCCTCCGGGGTGGGTGCACCGTAACGGGCAAGAATGTGCTTTTCCAGACTGCCGCCGTTGACACCAATACGGATAGGGATGTTCTTCTGCTGGCAGGCATCCACCACTGCCTTTACCCGGTCGTCGTCACCGATGTTGCCCGGGTTGATGCGGATCTTGTCCACACCCACGTCCGCGCAGGCCAGCGCTGCCTTGTAGTCAAAGTGGATATCCGCCACGATGGGGATGTTCACCGCGTTCTTGACGGCTTCGATGCACTTTGCATCCGCCGGGCTGGGGCAGGTCACCCGCAGGATCTGGCAGCCTGCAGCTTCGCACCGCTTAGCCTGTGCCACATTGCCTTCGATGTCCTCCACCGGCACATTGAGCATGGTCTGCACCGCAATAGGGTTGCTGCCGCCGATGGTCACATTGCCGATCTTCACTTCACGTTTTTTCTGCCGCATAAGGGTTCCCCTTTCTTATACTGTCCCGGTGATGAGCCGGAGAATATCGTTGTAGGTTGCAAAGAGCATCAGCCCGAACAGCAGCCCGAAGGTTGCAAGGGTGAGCACGCTTTGCAGCTTTTCCGGCACTGCATGGCCGGTGACGCCTTCAATGACCAAAAATACTACCTTACCGCCGTCCAGCGCCGGGAATGGCAGCAGGTTGAGGATGCCAAGGTTGACGGTGATGAGCGCCAGCAGCTCCAGCAGATCCTGCCAGCCGTAGCTGGCTGCCTGCCCGATGGCCGATACGATGCCCACCGGGCCGGAGAGGTTGTTGATGCTCTCCCGCCCGCGCACTAAGTCCACAAGGGAGGTGAACACGATGCGCCCATAGTACAGCACGCTGTTGCCTGCCTCCCGCAGCACGTTGCCGGGGGTCTTTTCCAACCCATAGACGGAAAAGCCGATGCTCATGTGGGTCTCGCCCTTTTCATCCTGCCATGTGTCAAACTGTACCCCCGGCAGCTGCACCTTTTGGCCGTTCCGCAGCACGGTGAAATCCGCACTGTAGGACTGGGTGCGCACCAGCTCGTACAAGATGTCGTTTGCCACAAAGCAGCGGCGGCCGTTCACCGCCAGAACCTTGTCCCCCGCCTGCAGGCCGGTCTGCCCGCAGAGGGCACCGTCCTGAATGGCGTAGATGGTCTTGCTGGTGATGGGCTCGTTCTGGGCGGCGATGAGGATCACCAACACCACAAAGCCCAGCACAAAGTTCATGACTGCACCGGCTACCATGACCAGTACCCGCTGCCATACCGGCGCTTCGTTCAAAGGAATGCCAGTGGGCTGCACGGGTGCTTCGGTCTCCGGGGCGGGCTGCCCCTGTGCCGCGCGGGCAGCTTCTGCCTGCTGGCTTTCGGGGCTTTCCTCCCCTTCCAGCGCTACAAAGCCGCCCACAGGCAGGGCGCGCAGGCTGTACTGGGTACCCTTGCGGTTCTTTTTCCAGAGCACCGGCCCCATGCCGATGGAAAACTCGTTGACCTGAATGCCGCAGAGCTTTGCCACCGCAAAATGCCCGAACTCGTGGATGGCGATCACCGCACTGAACACGAGCAGCGCGGCAAGGATGGTGATAATAAAAGACATTCGTTCTCCTATAGCGCCCCGGCGCTATTGTAAAAGCAGCGCCGGAGCGTATATTCTGATAAAGCGTTACAGATGTGCCCGCACGAATGCGCGCGCCATGCGGTCGCACTCGTACACATCTGCCAGCGTATAGTCGCCGCCAAAGCTGTCGCTGTCCACAACAGCTTCCACCAGACGACCGATATCCAAAAAGCCGATCTTATCCTCAAGGAACAGCTTAACGGCTTCCTCGTTGGCACCGTTGGCGGCGCAGGGGCCAAGACCGCCCTTGCGGATGGCCTTTTTGCAGGCGGCAAGGCAGCGGAAGGTCTCTTCGTCAGCCACATCGAAGGTGAGCAGCTTCAGGGTGGTAAAGTCCAGCTCCGGCACTACGCCCGGCACACGCTTGGGGTAGGTCAGGGCGTACTGGATGGGGATGCGCATATCCGGCACACCCAGCTGAGCAATGATCGAATTATCGCTGAACTGCACCGCAGAGTGGACGATGCTCTGGCGCTGCACCACGATCTGGATCTTTTCCGGCGGCAGACCGAAGAGCCATACGGCCTCGATGAGCTCCAGACCCTTGTTCATCAGGGTGGCAGAGTCGATGGTAATCTTTGCGCCCATGTTCCAGTTGGGGTGCTTGAGGGCGTCTGCACGGGTCTTGCCGCGCAGCTGCTCGGTGGTCATGCCGAAGAAGGGGCCGCCGGAGGCCGTGAGCAGAATTTTGGTCAGGCTGGGAGCGCTCTCCTTATCCTGCAGGCACTGGAAGATGGCGGAGTGCTCGCTGTCCACAGGCAGCAGCTGCACCCCGTGCTTTTCCACAGCCTGCGTGACCAGATGACCGCCGGTGACAAGGCTTTCCTTGTTGGCCAGCGCCAAGTCATGGCCGCTCTCGATGGCGCACAGGCTGGCACCAAGACCGGCAATGCCCACCACGCTGTTCAGCACCACATCCGGGCCGTCCAGCGCAGCCAGTTCCTTCAGCCCCTCCGGGCCGGTGAGCAGCTTGGGTGCATTTGCCCGGCCGGCCAGCGCGGCGTCCAGCTTTGCGGCGGCATCCGGGTCGGTCATGCAGACATATTTCGGGTGGAACTCCTCGATCTGCTGCAAGATCTTTTCCACATGGCTGTGGGCAGAAAGGCCGTAGACCTCGTACCCTTGGGCGCGGATGACATCCAGACTCTGGGTACCGATGGAGCCGGTAGAACCCAACAGCGTTATTTTTTTAGACATAATAGTTTCCTCCTCTGTATCAGACGTAGAACACGGCGGTGATGACCATGGTCACGAAGGGCGCAATGAACATCACACTATCGAAGCGGTCCAGAATACCGCCGTGACCCGGGAAGATGGTGCCGTAGTCCTTGATGCCGCACTGACGCTTGACCACACTGGCAAACAGGTCGCCGTAGATGCCCAGCACTGCAGCGATGCAGCCCAGCAGCGCGATGATGACATACATGGAGACCCCGATATTAGAGCGGGTAAAGGCTTCCATGCGGTTAGCCGCCATGGAGTAGATGATGGTAGCGACCACGCCGAACACCATGGTGCCCAGCACGCCGCCGATGGCACCCTCCACCGTCTTTTTGGGGCTGACCACCGGGCACAGCTTGTGCTTGCCAAAGGCGCGGCCTGCAAAGTAGGCGCAGGTGTCGCCGCCCCATGCAAAGCAGAGGATGAGCAGAATAAAGAAAACCGCGTCATAGCCGAATTTTTCCACCGGCAGACGCTCCTTGAGCAGGATGAAGGAGTAGAAGCAGAAGATCACGATGCCCGAAAACACCAAAAGACCGCTGGCCTTCTGGTAGCTGATCGTGCCGTTGCGCACCACCAGATAGATGGCAAAAAAGGTGACCAGCACAAAGGACATGGGCATGACCAGCTTGCGCATGGCACTGTAACTGGAAAGCATGACCAGCAATGTGTAGGGTACCAGCACTGCGTACATGAGCCAGTCCTTTTTTTCAAAGCCGAGGGCGTTGTAAATTTCATGGACAGCGATCAGGGTGATGGCTGCGATCACCAGATTGAACACCATGGTGTTAAAGGTAAACATCACGCCAATGAGCACCAGAATGCCCACGATCGCAGTAATAATGCGTGTTTTCATAGGTTTCGATCTCCTTTGTTCTTCCGGCAGCAGCCCCTTGCGGGGCAGCGCGCTCCGACCCGAGGAAGTACCGGGTCTGCCGGGTCTGCACCATGGGCGCAGGGTTTGCAATACGGATACTGCGCCGCTCAGATGCCGCCGAACCGACGGCTGCGGTGGTTGAACTCTTCAATGGCGGTATCCAGATCGGCACGGGTAAAGTCCGGCCAGAGCACATCCATCTCCACCAGCTCCGAATAGGCGGCCTGCCAGAGCATGAAGTTGGACAGCCGCTTTTCTCCGCTGGGACGCAGGATAAAGTCCGGATCCTTCTGTCCGGCGGTGTACATGGCATCGCTCATCATCTGCTCGTTGATGTCCTCGGGGCGGATCTCGCCTGCCGCAGCCTTTGCAGCCAGCTGCTGTGCTGCGCGCACGATCTCCGGGCGGCCGCCGTAGTTGATGGCGATGTTCAGGGTCATGCCGGTCTTGCAGGCAGAGTCCCCTTCCAGCTCGTTCATCATCTTTTGCAGTTTGGGATCCAGCGCGGTGCGGTCGCCTAAGAACTTAATACGGATATTGCGGTTCTTGTAGTCAAAGCCCTCGATGAGGTACTGGGCGAACAGCTTCATGATGGCACCCACCTCTTCCAGCGGGCGCTTCCAGTTCTCGGTAGAGAAAGCATAGAAATACACCGATGCTACGCCAAGTTCATCGCAGTAGTTGGCAATATCCTTAAACACCTCCGCACCCTTTTTGTGTCCTGCGGTGCGGGGCAGGCCGCGGTTTTTCGCCCAGCGGCCGTTGCCGTCCATAATGATGCCGATGGAAAGCCCTTCAGCAAATTCTTTGGGGTGTGTCATTTATACCTCCCGGCAGCAAGGCTGCCTGCAAAAAGTGCCGCGCACCTTCCACCAGCGCACGGCACCTCCCAATCGTTATTGTGTGCTGCGGATCAGACGGCCATGATCTCCTTCTGCTTTTCTTCCACGGCAGCATCAATGTTCTTGATATACTTATCGGTCAGCTTCTGGACATCCTCTTCCATGGTCTTCTGGGTGTCCTCGGTCAGCTCGCCGGCCTTCTTCATGGCCTTGGCCTTATCCATGGCATCGCGGCGCACATTGCGCACAGCCACCTTGGCGTCCTCGCCCAGCTTGGAGACTTCCTTTGCCAGCTGCTTGCGGCGCTCCTCGTTGGGTGCGGGGAAGTTCAGGCGGATGGTAACGCCGTCATCAATGGGGGTGATGCCCACATCGCTGGCCATGATCGCCTTGCTGATGGGACGCAGCAGAGTGCGGTCCCAAGGGGTGATGGTGAGGGTGCGTGCCTCAGAGACGGCCACAGCGGCCACCTGCTGGATGGGCGTGGGGGCGCCGTAGTAATCCACAAGAACCTTATCCAGCACAGCGGGGTTTGCACGGCCTGCGCGCACAGCGGCCAGCTCGCGGCTCAGGTGCTCCACAGAGCTCTTCATCTTATCTTCGTAAACCTTGGTGTTGCTGCTCATTGTCGTTGTTCTCCTGTTTCTTTATTCTATTGATCCATGCAGGCAGCGCACTGCGCCGCTGCTGCTCTATCCAATCGTATGCAGTTGCACCGGGGCGCTATGCTCAGCCCTCGTAGACCAGCGTGCCCACGTTTTCGCCCTGCACAGCCCGTGCGATGTTGTCCGGGTCGGCCAGATCAAACACCAGAATGGGCAGCTTGTTGTCGCGGCACAGGGTAGCTGCGGTGCCGTCCATAACGGCCAGCTGATCCTCCAGCACCTTGGTAAAGGTAAGGGTATCGTACTTTTTGGCATCCGGGTACTTGTGGGGGTCCTTATCGTAAACGCCGTCCACCATCGTCGCCTTGAACATTACATCGGCGCTCACCTCTACGGCGCGCAGGGCGGTAGCCGTATCGGTAGAGAAGAAGGGGTTGCCGGTGCCGCCGCCGAACACAGCGATCTTGCCCTCGTCCATGGCGCGCAGAGCGTCCTTGCGGGTAAAGGCAGGGGCCACCTGCGGCATGG
>ERZ833515.1188-NODE-1188-length-18825-cov-8.171550_pt1 | contig 18825 bp, 12 predicted proteins | sample MGYA00519949_ERZ833515 | MGnify/ENA primary metagenome ERZ833515 (study PRJEB31850, sample SAMEA3708741) | human gut metagenome | biome: human gut; feature: human-associated habitat; material: faeces | place: China | collected 2014 ...
GCCGCTCGGACTCAGACGCCGGAATCGGCTCTGACGCCGCCTGAAAAGGACTGACCCCGGCGACGCTCAACAGGCGCTCGGAAGGAAATATTCAGCTCCGCCCCGAGCGCCGAGTGTACCCGTCTGAGAGAAATTCACGTTATGGACACTTCTCATCGCACTGAAGAAGCCCTCCTCATCGAGAAGCTTGGGCCGCCCTGCATGACCTTCCGGGTGATCTCCTCGGCGATCGGATCATGGGGATCGATGGGATCATTGGTCTTGCGACGCTTGCGCGGGGTTGCGGGAGTATGGGAAGCGGTGGCCATGGTTCTGTAGTCCTAAGGTGGACGCCGGCAGGGACGTCGTATTATCCCCGACATAAATTACTTTACAGTCTTTGACTACCTCTTCACGGCATCAACTCTCAGGATTCAGGTTAGGGTTCCCCGGGATCTTCGATTCGGCTGAGAATGTGGCCAAACTTCTGTCAGGTTCTCACCTGGTAGAGACGCTCAAGAAATGACGGACCGGCTGGCTATACAGCCAGCCGGTCCGAGATTCTGGGATGAAAAAGAGCGTGTTTCCTTTTGGGGGAACGGCTACTTCATGTCGAAGGCCTTCTGGACGTTGATCGGCATGGCCTGATAGCCGAGCGAGCTCTTGATGCGGATTTCAACCGCGGGCTCCTTCTCGCCCCACTTGAACTCGTCGATCACCGGATGCGGCGCGACCGTGTTGAACTGACGCAGATCGAGGCTCGCCGTGGCGGAGTAGACCATCACGGAGTCCTTGTCGGTCTGGTATTCGACGAGCGAGGTGACGGGGCTGAACCAGTCGTGGCCGCGTTCCTTGCCGTACTCCCAGATCTGCTGGACGGTCATCTTCTTCTGGTCGATCTTGTAGATCACGGCGCGTGAGTACTTCATGTCGGGCAGCGGGGGCTGCTCGAGCGCACGGCCGTCGCCGTTGTCGAAGGCCGACAGATAGAAGACGTCGGCGTTGGACTTCGAGTCGATGCGCCAGCCGGTGTGCTGCGTCCAGGTCCAGTCGAAGTCGCCCTCGCAGCGGTTTTCGGAGCACTTGATGGGCTTGCCGTCCTTGTCGACCGGGGTGAGGACCTTCTTGGCGAGGTCGCCCTTCCAGCCCGTCGGCGTGGCGAGAATCCACTTCACCTTCTTGTCGCGGCCGATCTTGATGACGGCGGACTGATGGCGCGAGCTGATCACGATCGAGTCGTCGGTCGGGTCGTAGTCGACGGAGTTGACGTGCGCCCAGTTGCGGCCCGGGCCCACGCCGGCGATGTCGCCGAACTTGTCGTTCTTGTCCATGGCGGCGAGTTCTTCAGCCGACAGGGTCTTGCCCGACTGCGTGGCGTCGAGGTTGAGGCACACCGCGCCCTGGTCGAGCGTCTTGATCACGACGTCGCGGTACGGGTCGAGAATGTCGAAGAGGCGGAATTCGTCGACCACGTTGCCGTTGGCGTCCACTTCGGCGATCACGTCGCGCACGGTGTGCACGCGCTTGCCGTCGGGACGACGGTAGTCCGAAGAGGAGACGCGCAGGAACAGGTGCCCGTTCTGGGCCGGATCAAGGGCGTGCGAGAAGTCGGCGTACCCCGTCGGGAGACGGCGGTTGAAGACTTCGCGGCCCATGATGTCGTACTTCGCATAGCGCTGGCCGTAGCCGAACGTGAGGAAGCCGTCCTTGCCCTGATGGAAGCCCATCATGATGCCGGAGTTGTAGATCGTCTCAGGATCGTAGATGGGGTCGACGAACATGTACCAGCGGACTTCGCCCTTCGTGTCGATCACGGCGTTCTGCGGGTAGTAGTTCCATTCGAGCGCGCCGCCCGTGGGGTTGTTCCACACGACGCGGGCCTGCTTCGGAGCGGTCGAGAGGAAGTTGTTGATCAGGTAGAGGCGGTCGTTGAAGGCCGGGTCGACCTTGACAACTTCCGTCTCGAACATGTTGTGGTGCTGTGCCATCGAGCCATTCACCGGCGTGAAGACGGCCGGGGCGTACATGCGGTACTGCTCGTTCTTGACGCGGGTCTCCTTGCCGTTGTCGATGTAGGTGTAGCTCACCTCGACGGTGTTGTTGTAGTCGGGGTAGAGCCCCCAGACCGGGATGCCCGCATAGGTGCGCAGCGCCGTGTCGGAAACCTTGTACTTGATCTCCTGGCCGTCCTTCTTCGGGACGATGCGGACCGTGGCGTCCTTCAGAACATAGCCGCCGTTCTTGATCACAGCTGTAAGCGGAGCGATCTTGTACGGATTGTTGACGATTTCGCCGAGCTTGCCCGGAGCGACGTAGTGCACGGCGGGACCGCTGCCGCCGCCGGCAGCGAGGGCGGCGCCCGAGAAGGCGAGGCCGAAGCCGGCGGCGAGGGAGACGGCGACGGCGACGGGGGTGAGGCGGGTGCGGAAGGACATGGGGGATACTCCTTGATGGAATCGTCCGCCCCTTGATCTGCCGGGACGGAACGCTTCGCTGCGGCACCGAAGCGGCGCGGCAGGAGCTCCATACCGTTCGAGGGGGGAATTCACCGGGAAAGACTAAGCATTACGGTTTAGCGGTGCTATTCTCAACTACCCCTCTGAAACAGCATTGATCTGGAAAACCGGAATTCCAAATAATGAAAAACGCGCTCGACCGGGACGCCCTCATCTTCCTGAAGACCCTCTGCGACACGCAGAACCTTGTGAATGCCGCAAATCAACTCGGGCTCTCGCCCGCGACGGCCTCGCGGCTTTTGGGAAAGCTCCGCGAAGCCTTCGACGACGAACTCTTCACGCGCTCCTCCGGAGGTCTCGCGCCTACGTGGCGCATGGCGGAGCTCCTCCCGCAGGTGCGCACCGTGCTCGACGACTATGAGCGTCTCCTTGAAGTGAGCGCCTTCGATCCGAAGACGCTTGAGCGCGTGTTCCACATCGGCTGCGTGGACCACGGGGTGGTCTTCCTCGCGCCCGCCGTCGCCCGCGTCGCCTCCGCCGCAGCGGGCGTCATGATTGAGATGTCCGAAATCACGAACGAGTGGCCCGTGCAGCTGCGCACCGGCGAGCTCGACGCCGTGATCAGCCCGATGGAGAGCGTGCCGCCGGGCTTCCACTACCTGAAGCTGCGCGAGCGGAGTTGCTCGGCGCGGCTCGTCTGCCGCCCAGGGCACCCGCTCCTCGCGCGCGCCGCGCAAAAGGGCGGCGTCACCTTTGAGGAGGCGCTCTCCTGCGGGTTCGTCGAGATCACCTGGCGGCCGACGAACTACTTCCGCCTCGCGAAGTCCCGCGAGGAGGAGGCCTTCGCGGCCCGCCGCGTCATCGTGAAGACGCCCTATTTCATGGGGGCGGCGAAGATCGTGAGCGAGAGCGACCTGCTACTGCCGCTCTCGAACCTTCTCGCGGACTGGTGCATCGAGCAGGGGTTCCTCGCCGACCTCCCGGTGATTGGCCACCCGCCGTTCTTCAACGACTTCGAGCCGAAGCTCATCTGGCACGACAGGAGCCACCTCGACCCCGCGATGCAGTGGCTGCGTGGGATGATCCTCTCGGCCGTGCGCGACGAGGAGAAGAAGGAGGCCGAAGAGCGGACGGGCGGCTGAAGCGTCGTTCCCTACCGGGGCGTCCCGGAGCAGGGCAGGCCGCGTACCACATAAGAAGTGCGCCGCCAGGGAGAAGAACTCTCGGGCGCCGCTCGGTCTATTCAATTGACGCACTCCCCGCCCTGAAGGACGGGGCTTGCGCGAGGCCTATCTTTTGGTCAGAGGGTCATTTGACCTTCACCCACTCCATCGTGAAGCGGTTGTCGGGGCGGTGCACGACCTCGACGTTCTGCTTCATCGCCCAGGCGATCATGAGTTCATGAACCGGGATGTGGAGGAGGTTGGCGCGTTCGATCTGCAGCGCCTCGGTGATGAACGTCGTGCGCTTGACGGGATCCTCTTCGGCCTTGATCTTCGCCTGAGCCTCATCCATGGCGGCGAGCGACGCGCGGCCGATGTTGGCGATGCCGTCGCCCGTCTTCGGGTTGAAGGTGGCCGAGAGCGACTGCAGCGAATAGAAGCCGTCGAAGGTGGGGGCGCCCCAGCCGACGAGGCCCGCGGACGTGTCGAACGAGAGCACCTTCGGGAAGTACTTCGCGCGCGGCATCGAGTTCACGGCGACTTTGACGCCGATGCGGCCCCACTGCGAGGCGAGCGCCTTGCAGGTCGCCTCGTCGTTGGTCCAGCGGTTGTTCGGGCAGTCGAGCGTGAAGCCGAAGCCCTGCGGATAGCCCGCCTCGGCGAGGAGCTTCTTCGCCTTCTCAACGTCGGGCTTCGGGGGTTCGGCGACGTCCTTGGACCAGCCGTTCACGATCGAGGTGACGATCGTGCCCGTTGGGTTGGAGAGCCCGCGCATCACGCCGCGCTTGATGCCGTCGCGGTTGACGGAGATGAAGAGCGCTTCGCGCACGCGCTGATCCTTGAAGGGGTTCTTCGCAAGGGGCTTGCCAGCGGCGTCGCGCACGTAGGGCGAGGCGTCGCGGTATTCGTCAAGCGCCACCATCAGCGTGCGGTTCTCCGGCCCCTCGGTCACCTTGACGCCGGGGGACTTCCTCAGGCGCTGCAGGTCCTGCGCGGCCGGGTCGATCACGAAGTCGACCTCGCCCGAGAGGAGCGCGGCGGTGCGGGTCGCGGCCGAGGCGATCGGCCGGAAGACCGCCCTTTCGACGTTGCCCGCGCGGTTCTTCTCATCCCACCAGTCGTGGTTGGCGGTAAAGACGGTCTTCACGTCCTCCTCGCGCGTCGTGAGCCGGAAGGGACCCGTGCCGTTGGCGTGGCGCGCCGCATAGGACTCCTCCTTGGCGACGTAGTCCTGCGGCTCGAGGGCGCCGTGCGCCTTCGCCCAGGATTCGCTCATGATCTTGAGGTCCACGATCTGATTGAGGATCACGGGCGAACCCGTGGTCGTGCGGATGAGGACCTGGTCGGCGCCCGCGGCCTCGGCCTTCACGATGCCGGTCGTGAAGCTCTTGAACTGGCTGCGGGGATTGAGCGCGCGGTTGATTGAGAAGACCACGTCGCCGGGGGTGAGCGTTTCGCCCTCATGGAACTTCACGCCCTTGCGGATCGTGAAGAGGAACCCTTCGGGCACGCGCTTCCAGTCGGTCGCGAGCGAGGGCTCGATCCGGCGGTCGGGCGAGTAGCGCACGAGCCCTTCGTAGACCGCGGAGAGCGCGGTGATGTTGAGGTTTTCGTTTTGGGCGTGGATGTCGAAGGTGAGGATGTCGCCCGCGCTCGACCAGTTGAGCGTGGCGGCGTCGGCGCACGCGGCGAAGACGAGCGGCAGGGCGGCGGCGGCCGCCGTGAGTTGAAGGCGAAGCTTGCGGTTCATTGAAATGGCCTCCACGAAGTGGTTTATGCGGGAGCGCACCGCTCAATGTCTTACGGTTCTCCAGGATGGTCTCCCGATTCTGCCGCGGAGCGCGGCCCCGGTGGCCGCCCGAATTTAGGGTGAACGCCTCATGTTCTGCACGGATGCCGCAAGGGGACGTGCGAAATAAGGATCGGCCCGAGGATGAAAAAGCCCGAAAGGGCGGAGGCGGCCCGGTGGGCGAAATCCCGCCGGGCCATTCGCGAAGGGCAGTATTTGCTGAAGATGCGGGCGATTTCCTTCGGGTCGCTCGGTCTTCGTGAGCGCAAGTTGCAGGAGGAGCCGCGACTTCGCCGGGTTGAGGTTCCAGACCTTAACAGGCGGTTCGGACGCACGCGATGGGTGCTTCCCATCTGAAGGAAATCCCTCGGAGCTGCGGGACGGTCGCGGAATTCTCCACAAGAAACAAAAGGGTTGCGGCTGAAAAGCAAAAGCCCGCGAGGTCCGGGGGAGGGACTGTGCGCGGGCTTTTCCTCATGTGCTCCGCCCGGGGAGTCGAAGGCGGCCGGGCGGCGGAGAGGGAGGCTGCCGGGAGATCAGGGGAGTTCCGGGTCGGAGCGAACGCCGAACCACTTCTCGTGGAGCTTGTCGAACGTGCCGTCGGCCTTGAGGTCCTTCAGGGCCTTGTCGACCTCAGCCTTGAGGGCGGGATTGTTCTTCGCGAAGACCATCGCGAAGAGGTCGGCCGTGGCGATCGGCTTCAGGTGCGTCGTCTGCTCGGCGATCGACTTCGACTGCGTGAGCATGTAGTCCGTCACGGGCTTGTCGTTGATCACGGCGTCGGAGTTGCCCGCGAGCATGTTGAGGACGGCTTCACCCGCGGAGGCGAAGGTGGTGATCGTCGTGCCCAGGATCTTCTTGGCGAGCTGCTGCGAGGTGGTGCCGATCTGGACCGAGATGCGCTTGCCTTCGAGGCTCTTGAAGTCGGTGATGCCTGCCTTGTTCTCCTTCGGGACGATGATCGTGAGGCCCGACTTGTAGAAGGGCAGCGAGAAGAGCACGCGCTTGCCGCGCTCGGGCGTGATGGAGAAGCCCGCAGCGCCCATGTCGATCGTGCCCGAAAGAATGCCCGGAATGATGGCGTCGAAGCCGATGTTCTCGATCTTCACGTCGCGCCCCATCTTGGCGCCGACGGCCTTCACGAGGTCGATTTCAAAGCCCTGGACGGTGCCCGTCTTCGAGTCCTGGAACTCGAACGGGGGGAAGGTGGCGGAGGTGGCGACCGTGAGGGTGGCCGCAAACGCGGAGCCGGCGATCAGGCAGGAGGCGGCGAAGGCGGCGGCGGTCTTCGTGAGGGAGGCGAAGTTCATTAGTGGTGACTCTTTGTTCTGTTGGAAAGCCGGTCCGACGCGGAGGCGCGACGACCGGGCGTGCACTCGGAGTGCGAGTCTAGGGGAGAAGCCCGCCGCCGCGGGGACTCCCGTGGCCTCCCTTTGAGCCTGGCCGGGCCGCACTCGGGCCGAATCCCTAATTGCCCGGAGGCGCCTCATGAATGCCGTCCAATTGTCGACCAATGCGTGCTGCGGGCATGAAGAAGCCCTCCGGGCGGGCGACGCCGACGGAGGGCTTCTCTGGGGAGGCGGCTTCGGCAAGGGAAAGCCCGGGCCGCCTCAAACAATCTTGGTGATCAGGGGAGTTCGGGATCAGCGGGAACGCCGAACCACTTCTCGTGGAGCTTGTTGAAAGTGCCGTCGGCCTTGAGGTCCTTGAGCGCCTTGTCCATCTCGGCCTTGAGCGCGGTGTTGCCCTTGGCGGTCACCATCGCGAAGAGGTCGGCCGTGGCGATAGGCTTCAGATGCGTCGTCGCCTCGGCGATGTTCTTGTTCTGCACGAGGATGTAGTCGGTGACGGGCTTGTCGTTGATCACGGCGTCGGCGTTGCCCGCGATCATGTTGAGGAGCGCGTCGCCGGCCGAATTGAAGGTCGTCACGTGAGCGCCCTTGATCTTCTTGGCGAAGGCCATCGAGGTGGTGCCGAGCTGCACGGAGATGCGCTTGCCCTCAAGGTCCTTGAAGTCCTGGATGCCCGCCTTGTTGTCCTTCGGCACGACGATCGTGAGGCCGGACTTGTAGAACGGGATCGAGAAGAGAACGCGCTTGGCGCGCTCAGGGGTCACGGAGAAGCCCGCGGCGCCCGTGTCGATCGTGCCCGCAAGAATCGCCGGGATGATGGCGTCGAAGCCCATCGTCTCGAGCTTGAGCTCCTTGTCCATCTTCTTCGCCATGGCGCGGACGAGGTCCACTTCAAAGCCCTGGACCTCGCCCGTCGAGGAGTTGTAGAACTCAAAGGGCGGGAAGGTGCCTTCGGTGGCGACGCGCCACTGTCCGGCGGCGAGGGCGGACCCGGCGATGAGAAGAGCGGCGGCGCCGGCGATGGCGGTGCGGGTGAAGCGGGCGATGTTCATTTGAAGTTTTCTCCCTGCGTGCGAAAGAGAAGAATGCCGCGCGTGCGGCGCGGCTCGATGAATTGGGTTTGGATCTCCACCCTTCATGACGGGGCGGTTCCTGCGGTCGAACTATAGGGCGCGCCGCGCTGCGGGCAGCACTCCGCGGGCCTTCGGACGCCCCGGATCTGCGGGTCTTTTGCGCGCGTCGGGTCCAAGCTAGTGCCCGGGCCCTAGTTGACGCGGAAGCACTGCGAAAACCCTCTGATTTGTCGACCATTGAAGGAGCGCCTTCGCCGCGGCCGCCCCGTCCGGGCTATCCTTCGCGGGAGGGCGCGCCGCACCGGGACTCTCGAGACTTCCTGCGGCGCGTCCGGGGCAACGCCACACCCGACCACTACCGGACCCAGACCTTATGCAGCGCATTACGCTTTCGATCGACGACGATCTTGCAGACGACTTCGAGCGCCTCACGGCGCAGCGCGGCTATCGCAACCGCTCCGAAGCGGTGCGCGACCTCATCAGGAGTGCCCTTGCGGAGCGTGAAGTGGCCGACCCCGCGCCTGGGGCGCTCTGCGTCGCGTCGGCGAGCTACGTCTACGACCACCACGAGCGGCAGCTCGCGCTCCGGCTCACCGAACTCCAGCACGCCCACGGCGACCTCGTGATCAGCCTCATGCACGCGCACGTCTCGGGCGACGACTGCCTCGAGACGGTGTTCCTGAGGGGTGCGATCGAGGCGGTGCGGGCCTTCGCCGATGAGCTCGTCGCAGAACCCGGCGTCCGGCACGGTTCGATTTCGATCATTCCGCTCGACGAATGCACGGGCGGGCATGTTCACGGCCACGACCATCCGCATGATCACGGGAGCGGTCATTCCCATCCGCACGATCACGCCCACGGGGGGCTTGAGCACCCGCACGGAGTGACCCACACGCACGAAGAGACCTGACCGGATTCCCGCGGGAGCGGCGTCGCTCTTTGGGAGCGCGGTGAGCGCGGGTCCCGCACGAACCGTGAACCTCGGGACGGAAGGGATTTGGAGAAGGGTTGACTTCAGGCAGCCGCGGGAAACGGGCCGCGGTCTGCGGAACGGCCGTGAAGCGAAAGAGGGCGATTGGATCGCGCCGTCTTCCGAGAGCAGAACGGGTCAGGATGGGGAGGAAGGGAGGTCCTGCGGATGCTGCAGATACAAAAAGACGCAGGAAAGAGCGGCCCCGATTAGCCGCTTCCGAAGAAGCTGCTTCCGCTCAATCCTGCGTCAGCTTAAATTCTACCAAAGTATTTCGTGAATTGGCGGGCGATTTTTTTTGTTCGGCGTCTAGGGCGCTCTGAATTTATGTCCTATGGTTGGGCATCTTTTGCTGTGAGAACCCTGAAATTGTGGACGGATCCGCCGCAGTCTCAGGGTTCTCCCGCATTCGAGCGTAAAATAACGCCCCGCATTCACTTCTCAACAGGAGCCGCCATGGCCCGCATCCATTATCTCAACGTCTGCGCCTTTGTCGGCCGCACCGGCCGGCCGTTCCTCACCGACTTCACGGTCGAGGACGGCGTCTTCATCGGCGGGGACGATCCCGCCCCCAACGGGACCGAGATCCGTTCCGTGGACATGCGCGGGGCCTTCGTGATGCCGGCCTTCCTCGACGTGCACGCGCACCCCGAGGGGTTGGCGATGACGCTGCGCGCCACAGCCTGCACGCCGCCCGCGGTGAAGTCGATCGAGGACATGATCCGTGAGCTCAGGGCCTCGAGCGCCGCGCAGAAGGGCGAAGGCTGGATCGAAGGCTGGGGGTACGACGAAAGCCTCCTCGACGAGAAGCGTTCGCCCACCCGCGAGGACCTCGACCGCGTGAGCACGACGCAGCCCGTCTTCATCCGGCGCTCGGACTACCACAGCGCGGTGGTGAACACCCGCGCGCTTGAGCTCGCCGGCATCACCCGCGACACGCCCGATCCCGAGCGCGGTGCCTTCGGGCGCGACGCCGAGGGAAACCCCGACGGGCGCCTGATCGAGCTCGGGGCCGTGGAGTTCGTCGAGCACCACGCCAAGCCCGCAAAGACCTTTGAGAGCGACGTGGAGACGCTTCTTCTCTTGAAGGACCACTACCTCAGCCACGGCATCCTCACGACCTGCGACATGATGTGCGACCGCGGCGGCGCGGGTCACCCCGAGCCCCTCGCGCTCTACCGCGAGGCCGCCCGCCGGGGGCTCCCCGTTGAAATGAACCTCTACGCCGTCTGGAAGGGCGGGGAGGATCCCTTCGGGATGCCCGACTTCACGGAAGATGAGAAGACGGGCGCCGTGCGCTATGCCGGCGTGAAGCTCTTCGCCGACGGCTCGATCTCGGGGCGCACGGCTGCGGTGCGCAACCCCTACGTGCCGCCCGAAGGGGGCGCTCCGAACGAATACCCCTCGGGAATGATGATCCTCGAGGAAAAGACCTTCCGCGCCGCGGTTGCCTTTGCGCGCCGCAACGGCGTGCAGTGCGCCGTCCACATCATGGGCGACCGCTCGATCGACGCCGTGCTCGGATGGCTCGAGACCGAGACGCCTTGGCTCGAGGGCGTCCCCTCGGTGCGCCTCGAGCACGTAAGCATGCTGCGCGACGACCAGCTCGAAAAAATCGAGCGCATGGCCCTCAAGCCTGCGCTCACGACCCAGATCATCTTCCCCTTCGCCGAGTGGCGCAGCTACCGCGCCGCGTTGACGCCCGAGGACTTTGACGCCTGCTACCGCGTGAAGAGCATCGCGAAGAAAATCGACGCCTTTGCGCTCTCCTCGGACGCGCCGTGCACGACCTGGGGCGACACGGACGACGTGATGGCGTGTCTCGAGGCCGCCGTGACCCGCCGCGACTCCGACGGCGGCGTCTTCAACCCCAACGAGGCCGTTTCGATCGGCACGGCCCTCTCGCTCTATACGAGCCGCGCCGCGAAGGTGATGCCCGTCTCGGGCAGGATCGGCGTGATCGAACCCGGCGCCCGGGCGAACTTCATCACGCTCTCAGCGAATCCCTTCATGGCCGCGCCCTCGAAGCTCCATCAGATGCGCGTCACCGGCGTCTGGAAGGACGGCGAGAAGATCTACTTGAAGCCTCGGATGATGTAATTCCACTGCCCAAGCGGAGTGATCGGCTCCAGATCAATGGCAGCGATTGCTTCATCCGAGATCGCGATGCCTCGTTCATAGGTGTTGCGGTCGACAACGCAAAGCGCTCAGGACATTTGAAACGGTATTTCCTCAGGGCTACCCACAACTATGCCTGAAGAGCCATTTTTTTCGAGGTTGCAAAGCTTTGGGGGACTTACACCGGGACGCTCCATGGAGAGAGGCCTGAAAGGGCGCCGCGGCCGCCGGCGGCGACGCTTCCGGGCGCGGGAGCGCACGGCGGGAGGGACTACTTCGCCTCAGGACGCCATTGGGCGTCCGTAAAGTCGAATCCGCCGTCGGGAAGGTTGACGAAGCCCGTGAGGGACCGGTTCCAGCCGGCGACGGAGTCTTCGAACACGCACCAGACGTAGGGCGCGTCGCGCCGGATCGTCTCCTGGACTTCGGCGTAGAGGCGCCGCGCCTTCGCCTCGTCGGTCTCCTCCGCGGCGGCGTCCATGAGTTCGTCCACGCGTGGGTTTGAGTAGAAGGCCGTGTTGAAGAGCACGGGCGGGGCGCTCTTCGAGTAGTAGAGCGGCCGCAGCGACCAGTCGGCGTCCGAGGATGCCGACCAGCCGGTGTAGTAGAGGTCGAGGTTCTTCTGGGCTTCCGAGCGCGCGCCGTGCACGCGCGCGACCCGCTCGCCCGCCTCGAGGATACGGATCTTCGCGCGGATGCCAACGGCGGCAAGCTGCTGCTGCACGACGCCCACGGCCTTCTGCGAGGCGGAGTCCTGGTAGGCGCACCAGAGGTTGGTTTCGAATCCGTCGGGCCAGCCGGCTTCCTTGAGAAGCGCCTTCGCGCGCTCCGGGTCAAAGGTTGAGCGCCCCATGAGGAGCGCGTTGGGGATCCCGGGCGGAATGACGCCGGAAGCGGGCCGGGCGAATCCGCGGTAGGCCGCCTTGATCACGGCGTCCTGCTTGACGGCGAGGTTCATCGCCTCGCGCACCCGCGGGTCGCTCCAGGGCGCCTTGGTGGTGTTCATCGCGATGAAGCGCATCACGGTGGACGGGCGGTCGGAAAGAAGAAGCCTCCCGACGGCGCGGATTTCGGCCGCGGACTCGTAGGGAACGGGCATCGTCCAGTCGGCTTCACCCGTCTTCAGCATCGCCGCGCGGGCGTGATTCTCCGGCACCGGCACGAATCGGATGCCGGCGAGCTTCTGCCGCTCGGGCGCCCAGTACCCCTCGCGGCGCACGACGTGGAGGAGCTCGGCGGGCTTGTAGTCCTTGAGCGCATAGGGACCGGTGCCGCAGGGCTTCAGGGCGAGGTTCCAGTCCTTGGATGCGAGGGCCGCCGGGCAGACCATCGAGAGAATGCCGCCCGCCATGCGGCGCTTCAAGGCGCCCAAAGGCTCCTTGAGGTGAAGCGTGAGCTCATAGGGCCCCGTCACCTCGGCCCCTTCAATGACCCCGAACATCTTCGAGCGCCCGAGCCGCGTGGCGTCGCCCGTCAGATGGTCGATGTTCGCCTTCGCCGCAACGGCGTCAAAGGGCGTGCCGTCCGAAAAACGCACGCCTTCGCGCAGCGTGAGTCTCCAGGTGAGCCCGTCCGCGGAGACGTCGGCCGAGAGGGCGAGCGCCGGGACCACCTCCATGCGGGCGTTGAGACGAAAGAACCCTTCGTAGAAGGCCTTGAGTACCTGGCGCGAGAGCTTGTCGGTCGTGTTGTAGGGGTCGAGCGTCGTGAAGCCGTCGGCGACAGCCGCCGTCACGGTCTTCTCCGTCGGATCGGGCTCGGGCCCAAAGGAGAAGAGCGCCGCTGAAGCGGAGCCGGCGAAGAGCGCCGCGGCGCAGAGTGCGGCGGTTCGGGCGGCGGCACGGGCGTTCGTAGGAGTCTGGATGCTTGGGTTCATTCTGGGGCAGGGCTTTTGGATTTCTCGGTCGCGCCGCATTTTAAGGGTGCGGGGATCGGTGCGGCGTTCCGGAGCCGGGGGCGTTTCTACGCGGGACTTGGCGCCCGGGCGCGGCTTCAGGCACAATCCCGAGGTACTTCCACGTGAGTCCGCCGCTGCGCGCGGGCCGGTTCCGGGGCCTTCGAGGTTTCCGGGATGAAGCATCCATGTTTGCGCAGACAACTAAAAATCCGAGCCCTGAGGGCGTCGCCCTCAGGAAAGTCCGGTCTTCGTGCCGCCTTGATCGGGGTGCGCGTGCGCCCCCGGGGTTTTCTTTTCACAAAAGGAAATCCACCATGATCAAAGCACCCAAGACCGTACTTGTTCCTGCCGGCCGATTCGGAAGCCACCTTTCGGGGCTTCCCGCCGGACGGGGCCTTGTCCGGGAGAGTCTTGACGACGCTGCAGCTGCACGCGTTCCGGCTCTTCATGAAAACCACTTCTTCCCCAACGCCCTCTACCGCGACCTCATCGGTTGGTGGAATCTGGGCGGAGCCGAGCCGCTCCTCATCACGGGTCCGGCCGGTTCGGGGAAGACCTCGAGCGTGCTGCAGTTCGCCGCGCGCCTGTCGCTGCCCGTCGTCGTCTTCACGGCGCGTCCCCGCATGGACCGCCGCGAACTCGTCGGCCGGTGGGTGATGGGCGAACGGGGCATGCGCTGGGTCGACGGCCCGGCCGCACTTGCCTGGCGCAACGGATGGCTCCTTCTCGTCAACGAGTTCTCCGCGGCTCCTGCCGAAACGTGGGTGTCCGCGAACGACCTCCTCGAGGGGCTCCCCCTCGAGAACGACCAGACGGGCGAGGTGATCCCGCGTCATCCGATGGCGCGGATCATCTTCACGGACAACAGCCGCGGACACGCGTCGGCGATGGAGTCGGGCTACTTCGGCCGTCAGATCCAGGACCGCTCCGTCGTGGACCGCATGTGGCACGTTCGTCTCGAAGGTCTCGACGAGGCGCGCGAGGCCGAGCTCCTCGTGAAGTCCGCTCCCGCGGCGCTCGTCGAAAAGACGGGCGCGGCGGCGGCGGGCCGATTGGGCGAGCTCCTCGCGCGCGCCGGCGCCGAGACGCGGTGCTCGGGCAACGCGAGCGCGATCGGGTTTTCCAACAACACGATCGCGCTTTCGCACCGGGCGCTCGAGCGGATGATGCGGATCATGCTCGCGTACGCCGCCGGGGAGATGCCGCTCACCGACGACCCGGTCGCCTGGGCGGCCGATTCGGCGGTGGGCAACGCCCTCGACCGTCCCGTCCGGGACGCGTTGGCGACGTACCTGAAGACCCTCTTCGGCGACGAGCTCGCAGCGCTGCGCGCCCGGTGCGCGCAGAAGAGCGCGACGCTCGAAGCCGGACGGCGGGGCTTCGCTCCCGACGGCGGGATGTTCGACGAATCCGCCTTCTTCGACGTGCGGGCCGCATCCTGATGCGGCGCCGCGGGGAGACGAAGATGGAGAAGTCGTCCAACCTATCGGGCGCGGTCGTCCTGCGCCCGGCTGAGGTCCCCTCCGACGCGTGCTTCGGGAGTCCCGAGGCGCTTCTCACGAAGCGCATCGCGGAGCTCACCGAAAGGCTCACGGGGATTCCGAAGACGGAGCGTCGCACGAGGATCGAGATCGAGCGCCGGTTGACGGCGCTCGGGGGGAGCCTCAGGCGCATGCGCGAGCGCGAGGTGCTCTGGGGTGCAGCGGCGCCCCTGATCCGCCACGCTGCGGGCGCCCATGGGCTGAGTCCCGAGGCGGCCGAGGCGTCCGCGAGGACTGCGGCTCTGATGGTTCTTCCAGCGCTCTGCCGTCGGGAGGACATCGAGCTCAAGTTCATGGGGACGCCGAAGACGAACGGCCGCACCATCTGGCTCGGGCCGATCGACTTCAGCCATCCGGCCGCATGCGTCTACATCTTCGGACACGGCGTGCACGAGCGCTGCCACGTGCTCTACACCCGGTTCGAAGACGTGCGCAGCCTCGACCCGCGGGCCGAGCACCTGACGAACCTCTTCGAGGACGTCCGCGTGGACGCCCTCGGAGAGCGGGACCTCGGGGGCTACCGGCTCTGGCGCGAGGCGCTTGTCGCCATTCTCGTCCGCACGGGGCGCACGATCCTCACGGAGACGGGGCCTCAGGCGGCCGCCGGCGACGTCCTCTGCGGGTGGCTGCACGCGGAGCTCCTCACGGGAGTTCTCGGCATGAAGCTTCCCGAGGGGATCCTCGACGCTCTGCGCCGTGGGGTGGAGTCGCGCTTCGGCGCCGACTTCCGCCGCGAGGCGCTCGCGCTCGTCATGAGGCGCTTCCCGCTCGCCGACACGGCCGCCGCCGCGGCGCTCGCCGATGAGTTCCTGGAATTCATCGCGAGCGCTGGCCGGCTCGCCGAGGCCGCCCACGAGACGGCGAAGGCGCAGGCCGCCGAGGCTCAGGCGGCCTTCGAGGCCGGCTGCGAAGCGGCGGCTGCTCCCGAGGGCGGTCCAAAAGACCCTCCAAAGGGCGCTCGGTCGCCCGCGCCGAAGTCGCGGAGGTCCTCAGGGGCGTCGCGGGGCGAAGGCGTTCAGCTTTCGCTCTTCGACGACTTCGGGGGCTTTGGGACAGGAGACGATTCGGACGCTATGAACGGCGCCTTCGCGGGAACCGCTTCAGCTTCAGCGAAGGCGGGGAAGGCGGCGCGCACGGCGGCGAAGGCTGCCAAAGCCGCCGCCAAAGCCGCGTCGCGGGCTGAGGCCGTGGCGAGAGGGCTTTCGGGCCTCTCCCGCGCGGCCGCCTGGCACCCGGAGGCGGCCGCGCTCGACCGGAGCGCCGCGATGGAGAAGTTCACCGCGGCCCTGAAGCTCCCCGATGAGCACGGCTGGGAGAATCCCAATGAGGTTCTGCGCGACGGCGCCGAAGTCGCCCGCCGGGCCGCGAAGGCGCTCGAGGGCGTCAAGGGGCTCGAGCCGCGGGATCTCCCGCGGTGCGCGGCTCCGGGCATGGTGAAGGAGGCGAAGGCCGCCTTCGACCAGGCCTGGGCGGCGTCCTGCGGGTTCGGGATGCGCTTCGCTGATCTCCTCAAGCGCCCGATTCCGGCTCCCGTCGGGGGCGCGGAGACGGGCTTTGAGATCGACGACGAGCTCATCGACCGCGTCGCCGTGGGCGACTCGCGGGTCTTCCTCACGGAGGCGAGGGCGATCGACCGCGAGTGCGCCTGCGTCATCCTCACGGACCTCTCGGGGTCCATGGGCGTGACGTCGGGCGCCTGCGTGCGCGTCGCCGCGCTGAGGCTCGAAGAGGCCCTGCGCCGAACGAGCCGGGTGAAGTGCCGCACCGCGGTCTTCCCCAACTGGCGCGGCACGGGCCCTTCGATCGTCTCGGACTGGGAGGACGGGCTCGGGAAGAGCGCCGCCGTCCTCCCGACGCTCGCCTCACGGGGGCAGACGCCCTTGGGCCCGAGTCTTCTCTGGGCCCTGGCGTCGCTCCTCGAGCGCCCCGAAGCGCACAAGCTTCTCCTCGTCTACACCGACGGCGTCTTCGAGCCGGCGGAGTTCGCCGGCGAGGCGGCGCTCCTCAAGGCGGCCGGCGTCGAAACCGGCACCGTGATCCTCAAGGACCCTGCGGTGCCGTGGGCGGACGTCTGCGGCAGGGGCGGATTCGGGGGCGTCACGCGCCTCGCGCAGTCACCCGAGGAGCTCCCCGCCGCCACCGCCTCGGTTCTCGAGGTCTGGCGGCGGGCGGGAAAGCTCTTCTGAAGACGTCTCACCCCGCCTACGGAAGCGCCTCTTCTTCCAGAGGGTTTTCAAACTCGACGGACATTTCCGTCCAAGTTCGACCGACCGCCCGAGGGGCGGCGCAGCCCGACCCCCGCCTGGGGGCCCAGGACCGCGCCGCCGCGGGCGGTCTTTTTTTTGCTCTGCAGCGGTACCGAATATATGAACCAACACGCAAACTCTGCGAAAAAGGAGAAACATCCATGATTCAGGAAACTTCCCCCCGGTTGGGCGCCTTTCGGGTGCTCCCGGAAGACCCCGTGCGGCTCGCCGCCCGATGCCGGCCGCTTCTCGAGCGCACCGAGCTCGCGGCGGGCCGCCCCTTGATGCGCTCGCTCTGCGCGCCCGCCGTCATCTCCTGGGCGGGCGCGGTGATGAGGCTTCCCGCGGAGCCGCGGGAGGTCCACCCGGCCGCGGTCGGGCTCTTCGAGCTCGGGCTCGAGCGCGCCGCGGCGATGATCGAATTCGCCGCAAGGTCGCCGCTTCCCACGGGCCTCAACACCGCCGAGCGCGAGGAGCTCCTCACCGCGCGGCGCTCGGCGGCCTTTCTCGCGGGCCTCGCTTCCGCCGCCGCGCTGCGCGCGCGCCTTCTCGTGCGCTCGGGGCCCCGGACGCTGGCGCCCGGCGAATTTCTCACGATGTTCTTCGCGCGCACGGACGCCCCGGTTCTCGCCCAATGGCGACCGGCCGCAGATCCCGCAAAGGAGTCCGCGGCGATGCTGAAGAACCTCCTGCCGGGCCGGGCCCTCGGGGTGCTCGCCGACGTTCCCACGGGATTCGGGCGCACCGGGGAGTCGTCCGCCACTTTTCTCGACGCGGTGGAGGATCTTTTGGCGGGGCGCACTCCCAAGGACGCCGAAGGGGAGCTCCTCGCCGCCGCGCTCGATCGGGCGGTGCGGCGCGAGGAGGCGCAGAGGCGCCGCTCCGCCCGGGCCTTGGGGCTCGCAGGCCTTCCGCCCCGGGCGGGGCTCATGCGGCGCATCTTCATGGACGCCCTCACGGCGGGACTCATCCGCGTCGTGGACCGGCGCACCGACATGAAGCGCTTTGAGGACGCCGGTGCGCCGAAGAGCGCGGGGTCCGCTCCGCGCCCGCGGCTCTGGGTGACGGCGGACGGCGCGCACCTCGAGTGGCCCAAGGCCGCGCGGATTCTCTCCGACGCGATGGCGGGCGAATTCGAGGCGGTGGCGCCCGCCCAAGAGCTCTACGACTCCGACTTTCCCGGAGACCCCGAATTCCCGGAGGCGCTCCTCGATGCGTTTGCGGCCGACGGCATGCTCGAAGCCGGCCACCCGCGCTTCGCGGTGCCGGTGGACCTTCCCGACGGACCGACGTCGGTCGTGCGCCTGCGGCCCGGGGTCGAACTCGAGGCGGCGCTCACCTTTGCCCTCAACGCCATCGATCCCCCGCATGCGGCGCCGGGCGAACCCGCGCCGGGCCCGCGCGCGCCGCAGCCACTCAGCTGGGTGATGGTGCGCCCGGGGGAGGCGGGGTGCGGCTTCACCGAGAACCTCACGGCCCGAAAGGAGCCCGGATCGTTCATCGCGCAGACCGAGTCGCCCGCAAGCCGCTTTGAGTGGCGCCTCAGTCTTCCCGACGGAACCCCGAAGGCCGCATGCGCGGTGCTCGCGTCGGTCGAGAAGGCGCTCGCCCGCGAGGAGAACCCCGAAGGGTTCGCCGTGAAGACGGGGCTCTTCATCCCCGAGCGGCTTTTGGGCGAAGAGCGCGCGGAACTACTCGGTTCGCTCCTCCTTGATTCGGACCTTTTCGAACCCGCTCCGGCGGCCCTCATCCCGACGATCCTGCGGCGCGCCGCGCCCTGCGGGGATCTGCCCGAAGGGGTCGACCAGCGTACGACAAACGACAGCGGTGCCTTGACCACGGGCGTCGTGGTGCGCCGCGAATGGGCCGAGGCCGGCATTCGCTGGGGCGACGGGCGGTTCGAGCCCCGGCCGCATCCGAAGGCCGGCTGGCGAATGTGCGATCTGCCGGGCGGCGGCGCACTTTGAGTTCCTTTTTTCTTGAATTCCTTTTGACTTTTCTTTGGAGACGCAAAACATGACGAAGAAGATCCGGGGTCCGGGCGCCGGAGGCTGGCGCGACCGGGCCCGCGACACGGCGGAGGCCTCCGCGCAAAGCCTCGCCCTTTGGCGGCCCGCCTGGGAGGTGAGGCCGGCGGTGCTGGGCGGGTGCGCCGCCGCATTCGCACTCGGCCTCGGTGCTGCGGGCGAAGTCCCGGCGGCCTGGGCCGCGGCCTGGGGCGGCGGAGCGCTTGCGACGACG